>ERZ1034913.1407-NODE-1407-length-14706-cov-57.944099_pt1 | contig 14706 bp, 14 predicted proteins | sample MGYA00520697_ERZ1034913 | MGnify/ENA primary metagenome ERZ1034913 (study PRJEB33766, sample SAMN09781786) | gut metagenome | biome: gut microbiome | host: Homo sapiens | place: Madagascar | study: EMG produced TPA metagenomics assembly of the PRJNA485056 data...
GGATGAGCGTGGCGGAGCCCACCTTTCTATATAGCTCCAGCATTCCCGCAAGGCTGAAATAATTCAGCCTTGTTAGGAGGATAGTATTTAATATTTCCTGTTGGTCTGCCATAATCTTCTATTTTTATCTTTTATAATCTTTTATCTTTTATAATCTTTTACTGAACTTTCGCATGTGGTTCAAGAACGGGCTGAAGGCCCAAAAGCTCCTAGCCCAGGGCATCGCCCTGGGGATAATGGCAATCAGCAAGGCGCCCTGAAAGGGCAAAAGCTTTGTATATTGCCCAGTATTTTAAAGCTTTTGCCCTTACAGGGCGACAAGTTTGCGTCCGTAATTACCCAGGGCGATGCCCTGGGCTAGGGGCTTCTGCCCTTTCAGGGCGTATGGAGCTTACATGCGAAACTTGAGTCTTTATCTCTTCAAGTATTCATACCCAATCCTGCACCTCAGGCATTCCTTCTTGTCGCAGTATTCCTTCTTCAGCTGGATAAGCGCCTGGCTATCACCGGCGTTCTCCACCTCCAATCCGCACTGCTGCCACATTCTTACTATATGGTTATTCTCAGCCTTCAGCTCCTCCAGGAAATCGAAGGCGCGGTCGCAGTATTTCTCCTCACCCCGGTGTCTTCCGTAAGCAAAGAGAATAGGAACCACGGTGTTGATGATGAGCAGATTGAGCGAGAAAGGGGAGAGGTGCTTCTCGTTGCGGATGCTCGTACTGCCAAAGGTATAATGAGTTTCCCAATACCCCGTAACGCTGGTGGCAAGCACCTTCTTTGCCTCCTTCACCGTAGAAGCCTCCAGCAGCTGGCTTAATCCCGCACGGCGGTTATAATAAAGATTCGCCAGCTGCGAAATGCGGATATGCGGGAAGTTCTGCGGGCGAAGTCTCAGAAAACGCCACAGCTTGTAATCCATCGGCTGCAGCGAGAACTTGTGCGAGAGATAAAGATACTCATTTCTCAATCTCGCAAAATACCCGTCGTTCAAGGCATCCTTCTGATATCTTTCGGGAATGGTGTTCAGCTCCAGCAATCCCGCCTGACCCATGAAGATGGCCTCTATCTGGAAGAGGTCATCTCTGTGATGATCCACCGCCCTCAGAGGCAGTTTCAGCGCCCACTGCTCAAAGGCATCACCATTGATTCCGAAGCCATAGTTTCTGGCCAGAGTCACGAAGTAAGCATTCTCCCAGTCGCCGTTGCAGCGTCGCACACGCTCCTCTATCGCCTCCGTCTTCTGCGAAAGACGCTCGGTTTGCAGGGCGCTCATCCACGAATGCACGGTGAGTTTCGAGAGCGATGGAATAATCTGATAGCAAGGTGGATACTGGTCGATGGTGAGCAGCTCCTGATAGTGCTTCAGCACATGATCCGGAATATCGAGCTGCATCTGAACCAGCAGGGCACCCTTCGAGTTTCGGGCTTCCGTATCGATGGTGCCGCAGACGTGCAGAATCACGTTGTCGTATCTCTCATCCTTGTCGTGGGCATGAAGATACCAGTCGCTCGCCTTGTCGTGAATCTCCACGTTGCCCACCCACAGCGTACCGTTAATCTTGATTTTAGCGTTGAAGAAATCGGGCCCTGCATTGCGGTTGTGCAATCCGGGGTCGATCACTTCCACCTGCCTATGGTCGGTGGTGGAGAGAGGGGAGAGTGGGAAGAGCTTGTGCTTCCACACGTAGTGAAGTAGTTGTTCCATATTGTTTCGGCTTTTAGATTTCTAATTCAAGTTTCGCAAGTGAGCTCCACACGCCCTGAAAGGGCAGAAGCTCCTAGCCCAGGGCAGCGCCCTGGGTAATCATGGACGCAAGTTTGTCGCCCTGTAAGGGCAAAAGCTTCAAAAGAATCAGGCGATTTACAAAGCTTTTGCCCTTACAGGGCGCCTTGTTGACTGCCATTATACCCAGGGCGCTGCCCTGGGCTAGGAGCTTTTGGGCCTACAGCCCGTACTTGAACCACATGCGAAACTTCAGTTTCTAACTGTTAACCTGTTAACTGTTAACTCTCAACTATTAACTCTCTCCAAGGTATTTCTCGAACGCCTTGTCGTATTCCTCGCTGTTGCCCAGCCTTCCGTTAATCAGGCAAACCAGCTCAACGGTGGCCTTCAGGCAGAGCTTCTCGTCGCTGGCACGGAAGATGTCCTGATGGAAGACATATCTCACCCCCTGTTTCTCCAGCCACAAACGCGAGAAGAACTCATCATCGCATTGCAGCGGAACCTTGTACTGCAGGTTCATTCTCGCCACCACGGCATCCACGCCCTTATTGTGCATTTCGGCAAAGCTGAGGCCGCATTCCTTCAGGAAGAGATGGCGGGTATGCTCCATGTAGTGCAGATAGTTGGCGTTGTTCACAATGCCCTCAATATCGCACTCGTAATCCCTCACTTCCATCTTTGTCTCGAATATGTATTTGCTCATCATTTTCTCTTTTTTAGTTACTAAATGAGGCTAAAAGCCCTAAATCACTGCAAAAATAACCAAAATTTTCTATTTATTATAATAATAACCCGTATTTTTCAAGGTTTTTCGAAGAAAAAGATGTATTTTTGCATAAGAAATTGCAAATTGGCGCAAGGAAAGCTTGCTTTCAAAATGCCAGGGAGCTGCATTTCTCTGCATTTCTCTGCATTTCTCAGCGTTTCTCTGCGTTTCTCTGCATTATCAATAGAATAAAAAACAAATAAAATTTAGATAAAGATGAAAATAGCTTTGATTGGCTACGGAAAGATGGGACACATGATCGAGGAGATCGCCCTGCAGCGTGGCCACGAAATCGTATGTAAGATTGACGTGAATAACCCTGAGGATATCGACAGTCCGGAGTTCTGCTCTGCCGATGTTGCCATCGAGTTTACTAACCCTACTGCCGCCTATAGCAACTATCTGAAGGCTTTCTCTCACAACGTGAAGGTGGTTTCAGGTTCAACAGGTTGGATGAAAGACCATAAGGAAGACGTGGAGAAACTTTGCGCCGACGGCAAGCAGACCCTCTTCTGGGCATCTAACTTCAGCATCGGTGTGGCCATCTTCTCTGCCGTAAACCGCTATCTGGCAAAGATCATGAACGGATTCCCACAGTACTCTGTATGCATGCAGGAAACCCACCACGTGCACAAGCTCGATGCGCCATCAGGCACAGCCATCACACTGGCCGAGGAAATCATCGACAACATCGATAGAAAGAAGGATTGGAAGCGTGGCGTAACCTACTGGACAGAGGATGGTCATCACGATGAGGGCGATGCTAACATCACCGACGAAGACCTGGTTATCAACTGCGTACGCGATGGTGAGGTTCCGGGAATCCACGCCGTGATGTACGACAGCGATGCCGATATGATTACCATCGAGCACAGCGCCCACTCACGCAAGGGCTTCGCCCTGGGAGCCGTTCTCGCAGCAGAGTTCACAGCCAACCATACCGGTTTGCTCACCACATCAGATTTATTTAAGTTCTAAATCAGGAATCTCGGAAATATGATTTCTTGAAATATAATCTCTTGAAATCTGATTTCTTGAAACAAGATTTCTCCTGAAATTAAGAAAAAAGACATGATTGATAAACAGAAACAAAACCTCAATATGAAGGTGCAGTGGGCGAAGTTCGCAGTGGTTCTCGCCCTCTACCTCCTCTTCCTGATATGGGTTGAGAGCTGGCTGGGACTCATCGTGGTTCCGTTCATCTTCGACGTTTACATCACCAAGAAGATTCACTGGCAGTGGTGGAAGGATGAAGAAGGCCCCGTGCGCTTCATCATGAGCTGGGTAGATGCGCTGGTGTTCGCTCTTGTAGCGGTTTATTTCATCAACCTCTTCTTCTTCCAGAACTACGTGATTCCATCATCTTCTCTCGAAAAGAGCCTCCTCACGGGCGACTATCTCTTCGTGAGCAAGGTAAGCTATGGCCCTCGCATCCCTGAAACCCCGCTCACCATGCCGCTCACCCAGCACACCCTGCCGCTGGTCAACGTGAAGAGCTACGTGGAGTGGCCTCACTGGGATTACCGCCGAGTAAAGGGGCTGGGCAACGTGAAGCTCAATGACATCGTGGTGTTCAACTATCCTGCCGGCGACACCCTCTGCAACGAGGAGCGCTATCAGGCGAATGATTATTATCAGATGGTTTACTCTATCGGTGACCAGCTCCTGGAGCAGAACGGACAGCAGCAGGATGTGCGCGTGTTGAACCCATTGCAGCAGCGCCGATACTTCGAAAAGGTGTATGCTGCCGGACGCAACTACATCGCCAGCATGCCGGGCGAATATGGCGACATCATCAGCCGTCCTACCGACCGCCGCGAGAACTACGTAAAGCGCTGCGTGGGCTTGCCAGGACAAACCCTGCAAATCAAGAACCGCATCGTTTATCTGAACGGAAAGGCAAACAAGGAGCCTGATAACGTGCAGTATACTTATAAGATGAAGCTCAAGGGCGAGTTCCCTATCGAGCTTGCCGATGAGCTGGGAATCACCAACGAAGACCTCCTGATGTATAATCAGAGCGGCGTGATTCCACTCACCAAGAAGGCTTATCTCGCCCTGAAGGCGAACAAAAACCTGGTAGAGAGCATCTCCATCAACACCGATGCGAGATACGGCGACCTCTATCCGCTCAACGCCTACACCGGCTGGACATGCGATAACTACGGTCCTATCTGGATTCCGAAGAAGGGCAAGAGCATCGCTCTGACGCTGAAGAACCTGCCAATCTACGAGCGCTGCATCAAGGTTTACGAGGGCAACGACCTCAAGGTAGACAGCCAGGGCAACATCTTCATCAACGGCAAGCTGGCGAAGAGCTACACCTTCAAGCTCGATTACTACTGGATGATGGGTGACAACCGCCACAACTCAGCCGACAGCCGCTACTGGGGCTTCGTGCCAGAGGATCACATCGTGGGCAAGCCAATCTTCATTTGGTGGAGCCACAGTCCTGACCATCCAGGCTTCTCAGGCATCCGCTGGAATCGCCTCTTCAATTTTGTAGATAACATCAAGTAATTTCGTAGATAGCATCAAGTAATTTCGTAGATAGCATCAAGTAATTTTGTAGATAGCATCAAGTAATGATGTTATTCCTTAGAAATTAAGAAGCAAAAGATTGGAAATAGCTTGAAAATCAAACAGATAGCTTGAATGTCAAACAGATAGCTTGAAGATCAGACTGATAGCTTGAAAATTAAACAGATAATTTGATAAAAGATAGATAGATTGAAAATCGCAGTTAAATTCCTAATAGCTTTAGGCTTGTCGCTGCTCCTGGTATGGGCGGTGCGAACCTATGCATTCACTGTCTTCACGGTGCCCGCCGGGGGTCTCCCTCCGCATTTGGAAGAGGGCAACCGGGTGATAGTGAATAGGATTGACTGCGATTTTTTCAATCGTGGCGAGATAGTGGTTTATGCCGATTCCGTGGCACTTCCGATCCGCAACCAGAGTCTCAATCAGGGTCGCAACCAGGGTCTCAATCAGAGTCACAACCAGGGTCTCAATCAGAGTCGCAACCAGAGTCGCAACCAGAGTCGCAACCAGAGTCACAACCAGGGTCTCAATCAGAGTCACAACCAGGGTCTCAATCCACGCCTCAAGCGAGTAATCGTAGAATATTTCATCGGGCGGATAGAGAAGCTCCCCGGCGATACCCTCCGCATCGGCAACGCGAGCTACATCATCCCCATGGTGTGCTGCAAGCGCTGCGGCTGCAAGGATTGCCGCTTCTATCTCCTGAAGACGCCTGCCGGCGAGCAGCTGGTTCACAAGCATCAGATGATAGGCAAAGCCTATAAGCTGTTTTAGCCTCAAGCCTGCCCGCCAGTTCAAGCCTGCCCGCTAGTTCAAGCCTGCCCGCTAGTTCAAGCCTGCCCGCCAGTTCAAGCCTTAAGCCCGCAAGTAGAGCCCCTTCTAGCCCCCGTTCCGAGCGATTCCATCGCTCGTCCTTATCTTTTAGCATTAGCTATTAGCACTTAATTCTTAATTCTTAATTTAAAAATTAAAATTTTGAAAGCATTATTATCCTCCACCTATTTCGGCCCCATTCAGTGGTACCAGAAGCTGAACCGCTACGACGAGTGCCTGATAGAGCGCCACGAGAGCTTTATCAAGCAAACCTATCGCAACCGCATGCTCATCCCAACCACCAACGGCCCCCTCGCCCTCACCATCCCCACGAACCACAACACATCGCTGGCGATGAAAGACATCCGCATCTCCGACCACGCCAACTGGCGCCATGTACACTGGAATGCGCTCCTCTCCGCCTACGGCGAGAGCCCCTTCTTCGAGTATTACCAGGACGACATTCGCCCCTTCTACGAGAAGAAATACGAGTTCCTCTTCGATTTCAACATGGAGATTACAGAGAAGATGATAGAACTCCTGGATATCCGTCCCAAGATTTCAATCACCAACGAGTATATTCAGAACGAAGAACTAAAAGTGAAGAGCATAGAAAGCGAAGAACTAAAAGTGAAGAGTGAAGAATTCAATGGCCTTGCTAATCATAAAGTTCAAAGTTCAAATCTCAAAGTTCAAAGTAAAGAAGTTCAAAGTAAAGAAGTTCAAAGTATAGTTGATTTCCGTGAAGCTATTCGCCCCAAGAAGCCGCTCCCTGATGCCGAATTCGAGTCGAGGCGCTATTATCAGGTGTATGAGCAGAAATTCGGTTTCCAACCCAACATGAGCATCCTTGATCTTCTCTTCAACGAAGGCAACGAGGCGATATTCTACCTATAATAATAAGGTAGAGTATCGCCTCGCAGCCTTTTCCGTTCGTTAGTTAGTTTATTTATTACCAATCTTATTTACAGCATCAGTTTTAGAAATAGTACCCCAGCTTTGCACGCAAGCCATTGTGATCGATGCCAAATCTATATTTGCTGTCCCATCCTGCCGGCTGCTTATAAGAGGTGCTAATACCGCCAAGACTCACGCCAGCCGACCAGTGCTTGCTGAGCAAGTATTCGCATCCCATTTCCGCATAGACACCAAAGCCATCCATGGTGTTGAAATCATCGTCTGTGCAGGCGTAGCCAAGGCTCAGCACCATATTCCAGATGAAGTGTTTGTTGGTCTTGTAGGCCATTTTGTAACCCGCACCGACGAAATAGTTCATGATCACATCGTTGGCATCGTTGCCGAAGCCAGTAGGGATTCCCACCTTGGTTCTGCTGCCCACAGCATTGATGGAGAAGCCCATATAAAATGGACGGCGGTAGGCGTTCGGCTGCTTCCACAGATTCCACAGATGGGCGTATTCCAGGGTAACATCGAAGCCGGTTGGCGTTCTGTTCAGGCTTTCACCGTTAGCCGTAAGAATTTCGTTGCTGAGCCATGAATATCCGCATCCGGCGCTGATGCTGTTGGAAGGCAGGAGATGCTTCTCGTATTCAATCTGGTTTAATTCAGAAAGAGTACCGATGGTATTTCTTTCGGTATTACCTTCCGTGAAACTTTCGGCATTACTTTCGGTGAAACCTTCGGCGTTTTGGGCAACTGCAGGCGAGAAACTCGTCAGGCTTACCCACAACAGTAGCGTCGCTGAGGCGCATGCTGCTAATTTTTCTACTGATTTTGAATTCATACGTTTTATCTGTTTATACGTTTATACTAAAAAAATAATAGTTAATATCCGGGCGCAAAGGTACAAAAAAAATACGGAAAACCATTTCAATGCGTTAAAGAATCCTCTTCAATGCGTAAAAAAAACAATTATTCGTTCTTCTATTGAGAACTTGCCGGGAAAATGATGAAAATGTAACGTTAAAAAAACTAACTCGCTCTAATTTGGACTTTGATTGAAAATCAAGAAGTTGGGCGTTTGCCTATATTATATAGGTAACAATATGGAAACGAGCGGACTTCTGCTCGTTTCTGTATTTTGCAATATGCAAAGAACACTCCTTTTACAAGTGCAAAGTTAAAACTAAATTCTTAAAAACAAACTTTTCTGCTTTCATTTTAGGATTATTTATGAATCGGTTTATGTAGCACCCCAAATACCTTTAAGTATAACTTGCTTTGTCCCTTTATGTTGCTTTGATGAGATAAGAACATTCAAAGTAAAGCCTATTACAATAATGCGAAATTTTCAATTATTTACGATTTCTGTAATTTTTTTGAGAATATTACAGCTCTATTTAAAATTATTATTGTACTTTTGCAAGTGTATTTACCTATTTTATATATATAGTATGGCAAAGAAAGATGTAAACAGATTGAAGATAATGTTAGCAGTAACCAAGCACTCAAACAAGTGGTTGGCAGAAATGTTGGGTAAAGACCAAGCAACCATTTCCAAATGGTGCACCAACACTTGCCAACCAGACTTGGAAACCTTAATACGGATTTCTGATTTGCTGAAAGTGGATGTAAACGATTTGTTGAACAAAGAATGTATCAAAGAATGATGAACGATATATTGAAACAGATAAAGGCTGGCGAGGTGTCGGGGGTGCAGTTCAAGGAACGCATTCTCGACAAATATGATATTGCCTGTGAGTTAGTGGCGTTCAGTAATTCACATGGTGGCAAATTGGTAGTTGGTATAAAGGATAAGACCAGAGAAACCAATGCCTTGTCGTATTCTGAAGTACAAGAAACGACCAACTTGTTGAGTGACATTGCTTCAGAAAACGTAGTGCCATCCATTCTGATAAAGATAGATACAGTTGAAGTTGAGGATGGCAACTTGGTTGTTGCTACTGTGAAGGAAGGACCCAACAAGCCTTATCATGACAACAAGGGAATCGTATGGGTGAAGAATGGTGCCGACAAGCGTAAAGTGTTCGATAATGCAGAACTTGCAGAAATGATGACCGACTGCGGTAGTTTTGCACCAGACGAGGCTGGTGTTAGGGATGCAACTGTCAACGACCTTGATGCAACGACGATCAAGCAGTTTCTTGGCAACCGTTTTGAAAGAGTTTTGGAAAAGAAAGGCTTGACAGGTGACGCTTTTAATGAAGCATCACTTGATATGATATGCTCTGCCATAGCTAAGGGACATGACTGTGAGAAGATACTTCGCAATCTGCGATTTATCCGTCCAGATGGTACACTGACCGTTGCTGCCATGCTTCTGTTTGGCAAATACACCCAACGTTGGATGCCAATGATGACTGCCAAGTGCATCTGTTTTGCTGGCAACAGCATCGGCGGCAAGGTATTTCGTGACAAGGTGAATGATGCAGATATGGAGGGAAATCTGCTTCACCAATATGATACTATCATGGATTTCTTCACTCGTAATCTGCATAATGTGCAGGTGGGAGAAGAATTCAACAGCATGGGTAAGTTGGAAATACCTTACACAAGCTTGGTTGAGTTCACGGTAAACAGCCTTGTACATCGCTCGTTGAACATGAAAGCCCCTGTTCGCATTTTCATTTTCGACAATCGTGTGGAGATTCACAGTCCAGGTGCATTGCCTAACGGACTCACTGTTGATGACATCAAGGCTGGAACTTCCATGCCTCGCAATATGTTCCTTTTTAACAATGCTATATACTTGCTGCCATACACTGGTGTAGGTAGCGGCATCACTCGTGCACTGGACGAAGATATCAATGTAACGTTTATGAATAATGACAAGGCACAGGAATTTGTCATCACAGTTTGGAGAGGAGAAAGTAACCAAGTTGAGGGAGAAAGTAACCAAGTTGAGGGAAAAAGTAACCAAGTCGAGGAAAAAAGTAACGAAGTCGAGGGGAAAAGTAACCAAGTCCAAGACTCTGACACTAAAAAAGTTTCATTGTCTAATAAGCAAAGGGATATAGTCAATTTCTGTTCAGTTCCTCGAACCACCGCAGAGATCATGGAACGCCTTGGTTTATCCAATCAGACAAAGAACCGTGAGCGTTACATCACCTCCCTTGTTGCAGCAGGATATTTGCAGATGACTAATCCGGATAATCCTACAGCAAGCAACCAGAAATACAAGAAAGTAAACATAAGATAAGAATGGATTCATTATTTCAATTTCAGTTTGCATGCTTCATATTCATGCTCATCAATGCCTTCATCGTAGCACTCTCTCATCTGCATGTAAGATGGGAGAACAAGCGGTATGAGCGTTCTCGATGGATGATCGTTGCTGCCCTGATAGGACTGGCGATACAATATGTGTTGCAGATGACTTTCGGGTTCCGTGCTATGCACGATAATCTGGGGGCGGTCATCAACATCCTCCTCTATACCCCCTGCTTCTCGCTCATCTCCATAGGAATCTACAACATAGAAACCACCCGTGCTAACCTCAGAAAAATGATACTGATGTGTAGTGGCATTTATGCTGCCATCATTGTGGTCTTTTGCGTGGGTATCAGTCTTCATCATAGCCTGTATATCAGAGAGGGGCTTTATCTGATGCTGACTCTGTTTTGCGTAAGTGTTTTCTATTGCATATACATGATTATTCAGGAGATGATTAGGCGTAAAAATATGTTGGAGACAATGGCTGCAACGGATTTGTTGCCTTACGTGAGATATTCGCGTGCCAGTGTAATCATTCTATGGCTCGCAGTTCTCGCTATGCCAGTTGCCATCTTTTCTACTACCTTATTATATATAGTAGGTCCAGCCGTATTGCTTGCCTTGCTGTTCTTCAATCTTACGTTTATCGCTCTCGGCAGCAGTTATATCCCTACCGAAGAACTCTTGGATAAAGAAGTGGAAAACGATGCCTTGGTGGGAACAAAATATAGGTATGGGGGGGGCACTTTCTGCTAAACAGCAGACCTCTGCTGATAGCAGAACAGAATCTTTACAACCACTTTCCGATGAGCGCAGAGATTTCATCCAGAAAAGTCTTGATGCATGGTGTGCGAATTTAGGATATAAGGACAGTACTGTGAATATGCTTACCCTCTCTCGCACACTTTGTATCTCCAAGGATGAGTTATCTGTATTCTTCGACCAGTATCTGAAAACTACATTCAGAATATGGCTTGGTGATATACGTTTCAATGCGGCAAAGAAGATGATGTTGGAATTTCCAGACTATAGTAATGACATTATTTCTGCCGAGTGTGGCTTCTCTGCCCGTACCTATCTGTACCGGATATTCAAGTCAAAGGAAGGTTGTACGCCTACCGAATGGCGAGAAGAACAAGTTGCAAATGCAGCACCAGATGATAAAAAACAGGATTAACCATTTTTCAATAAATATCAGAAAAACGCATAATAAAAGGGAAAAAATCGTTAAAATGGGTGTCTACTTCCTACGAAGTAGACACCTAAAACATAGGAAGTAGACACATTGACAGGGGAATACGCCACCTTTTTTCCGTGAAAAACACTATCTTTGTGCCATGAAAGAAATAATAGAAACTATGCCAAGAATAGAATTAGCCCTGATCATCATCGGGGTGTTTGTACTCATATTAGGTATTATCTTGGGATATGCCATGATACATGAGTACAGGATATATCTTGATGATCACTATAAGGCTCGCTATAGCTTTCGTGACTTCATCAAGAGGGAACGCTTTTATATATATTTGTTCTTCGCATCCATATTTATCTTCCTAACAAACCTCTTGTATTTCCTGGAGTGAGTTTCGGATAGAATGGATGAATTAGCTTTATGGTGGATACTTGTCCTGTAATTGGAGATAGATCTTTATTTTTACGGTAAAAAAATGAATGATATGATAAATTATTTGACAACAAAAAATCGGTTGCTGGTAGCAATACTTGCATTTATTCTTCCATTTTCTTTTGCGAGAGCAGAAGTAAAAGAAGATGGAAAGACTATTTCGCAAGGCTGGTACGTCGGTATTGAGGGTGGAATGCCTTTCGGTTTCTCTACTTTCTCAAGTTTCGGACATGACAAGACGCACCTCGGTTGGGCTGCTGGCTTATATGGAGGCTATCGTTTCAACTCCATATTCTCGGCAGAGTTATCTGCCAAGTATGGAGAAATGAACTTGTCTGCACAAGACTGTTGCGTAGAACGTAACTATTGGTTGGGTAGCGACGGTATGCTTTACAACGCAGGTGTCTTAGGCATGGACAGTTGGGTATATGCCAATCTGAAAAGCCATGTCAGGATGGGTTGGTATGGGGCAAGAGTGAACGTTAATCTCCTTGGACTGTTCCATAAGACAGCTAACAGCCGATGGGATTTGACTATTTCACCTCATATATATGCAGTAACGACCAAGGCTGATATCCAGACTATAGCCGAAGATGCCAAGGTAATGAAAGGTTCTACCAACTGGCATTTGGGTTATGGTGCAGACTTGCAGGTGGGCTATCAACTGACTTCATGTCTGAAATTGGGCATCTATTCCGGTTTGACCCGTCTTACTGGCGAACGTATGGACGGAATGCCAGAACATCTGCATAAGAACAACTTTGTTTGGGAAAGTGGAGTAAGATTAGGGATTAACCTCTCTAAAAAGAAGAACAAGATAGCAGAAACTCCATCAGTTCCACAAAAGGAGGTTCTACAACAGGAACCAACTTCTTCTTCGGAGGAGGTCAACCTGAAAGAAACAGTGGATAAGGCAGAAACAAAAGTTGCTGAACAAGACATAAAAGAATCTGCAAAGGTGACTTTCCCTGTCATATATTTCACCTTCAATAGTATCGACATCCAACAAAATGAAGAGACTAAATTGAATGCTATTCTCAAAACATTGAAAGAGAATCCGAACATGAAGGTGACAGTAACAGGTTGGTGTGACACAAAAGGCAGCGTGGCTGTCAATAAACGTATATCTCGCCAGCGTGCAGAAGCCGTAAAAACTTGGCTTGTGAAGAATGGCATAGAGGCAAGTCGCATTACTGCCATAGGAAATGGTAGCGATGACACCCAAGATGCGGATAAGGCTCGCCGAGTAGAGACTAAAGATAATCATCAGTAACCCATAAAACAATATAGAAAAATGAAAGCAAAAAGAAGATTTAATATTTGGTTATGGGTGCTGTTATGCGTCCCATGCCTGTTGGCAAGCTGCGACCATGATGTTCATGATGGTGAGGATGAGGGTGGTTTGTCAGTATCGCTCACTTGGGCGGATGAAGCCGACCAAGGTACGGATGTGAATGACGTGAAGCTCTGGATATTCAATGCCGATGACGGTTCGCTTGTAGAAGAAAAACATTATGGCAGTGCGCAGGAGGTGGCAAACCAACGCTTTGCTCTTCCTATAGGGCATTATCAGATTCTGGCTGCCACCAACCTTATAGAACCGTTTTTTATCGGTGAGGCTACAAGGGCAACCCTCAATATAAACCAACTCATGTTTGGATTGTCCAATCCAAGTGCCTCTCCCGACCATGCCTATTATGGTGTCACGGACATCGGTATAGACAAATCAAATGTCAACTACATAACAAAAAATGAAATGCGCCATATACTTGCAGAATTGACCATCTTCATTAAAGGAGTTCCTGACAATTTTGCAATGATAGGCAAGGTTCTGAATGTGGCAACCGGACTCCTTCCCCTGCAAAAGAATGAGGATGGAACATTCGGGACGGCAAGCTATACCAAGGAAGAGTGTGATATACCTTTGAGAATCGCAGTGCCTGGCGAAACTTTAAAAACGGAAACATTACGCTTGATGCCGACAGCCAACGGTTTACATACCACCAAGTTGTTTATCCAACTGATTTCTCCTGGGGGAGTAGTTAGCAACTACGACATCGAAGCACCCGTCATGAAATCTGGCGGCAAGTACAAGATAAACTTGGAATTTGAGGAGATGAAACCTTACATGTATCTTACGAGCACGAAGATAGATGATTGGACTGAGGAATGGATATACCGTGGTGAAATCCTGAATTCTGAAGATTAAGCAATCCTCTCATTTACGCAAGAATCAAAACAAGAATATAAACATATAATAGTAAAAGACAATGAAAAAGAAAACTTATCTCTTTGCCCTGATGGCAATGGTTTTGACATTGGGCAGTTGTTCTGACAACGAAAACGGTATCGGAGGCGAGACCTCCAAGTATATCACCGTTTCTACCAGTATCGGCAATATGACACGTGTTGCCACAGATGCGAAAGGCGGTCAAACCTTTGAGGAGGGTGATGAAATCAGTGTGTATGCCTGGACTGGCGATGCAACTGTTGCTCCAGAGACACGCGAGCGTGTGGTGAATAACGCCATCAATAAGCTGACAAACGGCTCATGGGTATCCACTCCACAGATGCTTTGGAAGAACAACCGTGACAAGCATTATTTCATCGGTGTGTATCCAAATGCAGCAATATCCGACCTTTCTGCCGGAGAATATACATTCGATGAGACAAAGCAAGTGGAAAGCGACCTCTTGGTGGCAGTCAACAAAGATGGCTTATCCTATAATGTCGATGAACAGCAACCTGTTCCTCTTACCTTTACCCATGTAATGGCAAAACTTGTGGTGAACCTTACCTATAAGAATCAATGGGGAACAGAGGGACCTACCGTAGATAAGGTAGCTGTAGGCAATGCCGCAAAAAAAGCAACCGTCAATTATCTGACCAAGGTTGTCACCCCATCTGCTGTAGCAGAAGATAAAGCCGACTTCGACATGCCAGCATTAACCGCCAACAAGCAATATGCTTCCATCATCATCCCGCAGGATGGTGTTCAGAAGATTACCATCACCATTGGCGGAAAGGACTTCATCTACGACAACGGTACTCCTTTCAAGTTTGAGAGTGGCAAGATTACCACCATCAACCTGGAGGTAGGAC
>ERZ1034913.1408-NODE-1408-length-14704-cov-4.501877_pt1 | contig 14704 bp, 10 predicted proteins | sample MGYA00520697_ERZ1034913 | MGnify/ENA primary metagenome ERZ1034913 (study PRJEB33766, sample SAMN09781786) | gut metagenome | biome: gut microbiome | host: Homo sapiens | place: Madagascar | study: EMG produced TPA metagenomics assembly of the PRJNA485056 data...
ATACTGTTTTGGTGGGTTTTGTCGTTTAAGGCTATCATTTTTTGGGAGGTTTGAGTATAAGCAAAAATTATATCAAAGAGTTTTATAATAATTATAATTTTGTTAACAAACCAAATTCACCATTATACTCTGTAATTGCGAACCGTGTTCTCCACTACAGAGTATAAATTTACTTTCATAATAAAGCAAAAATTGCATCAATGCCGTATTCGGGCATCTGATGCAATTCCTTTATCCGAGTATCTTCTCGAATAGATTGCGGTGGCACACCGCCGAGCGCAATTTTCAATTTTCCATTTTCAACTTTCAATTTTAAAAAAATCACAGATGCAAAATCAACTTTGCAACGCCGAAATAGATAAGCAATGAAAGCGAGTCGCAGACTGTTGAAATGAGCGGATTCGCCATAACGGCAGGGTCAAAGCCGACCTTGCTTGCCAAAAGAGGCAAACTGCTGCCGACAAGCTTTGCCATAATAATTGTGCCGACAAGCGTAAGCGAAATTACAAGGGCAATCATAAATGCGTTTTCCTGACCGTTGAGATCAAACAAAAGCAGTTTTACAAAGTTTGCCGCCGCAAGGGTAATACCGCAAAGAATTGACACCCTGAATTCTTTCCACAGCACAAGGAAAATGCTCTTGAAATGAATTTCACCGAGCGACAACGCACGGATTACGGAAACCGACGCCTGAGAACCTGCGTTACCGCCCGAACCCGTAATCATCGGGATAAACGATGAGAGAATCAAAACATTTGCAAGCACAGCCTCAAATGATGAGATAATCGCACTTGTAAAGGTTGCCGAAAGCATGAGTATAAGCAGCCACGGCGCTCTCTTTTTGTACAGACCGAAAACGCTTGTTTTCATATACGGTTTGTCAGACGGCAATACGGCTGCCATCTTTTCGATATCCTCGGTAGCCTCTTCCTGAATAACATCAATAGCATCGTCAATTGTTACGATACCGACAAGTCGGTTTTCGTTATCAACAACAGGCAGAGCAAGGAAGTTATAGTTTGAGAACATCTGGGCAACCTGCTCTTGATCGGCAAGAGTAGTTACCGAGATAACATTTTCCTCCATAATCGACTTTACAAGCTCGTCATCTTCGGCAAGCAAAAGGTCTTTTACGGTGGTAATACCGATAAGCTTGTTGTTGGCATCGGTTACATAGCAGGTGTAGATTGTTTCCTTGTCAACACCTGTTCTTCTGATTCTTTTAATAGCCATTTCAGCCGTCATATCGGGACGAAGCACAATAAACTCGGTTGTCATAATCGAGCCTGCACTGTCCTCGGGATATTTCAAAAGCTCGTTAATCTGCTTTCTCATATCCTTGTCGGCCTGTCTTAAAATACGCTTTACAACATTGGCAGGCATTTCCTCAATAAGGTCAACGGCGTCATCGACAAATAACTCATCGACGACCTCTTTCAGTTCGCTGTCGCTGAAGCCGTGGATAAGAAATTCCTGAGTTTCGTCATCCATTTCGACAAAGGTTTCCGCCGCAAGCTCCTTTGGCAGAATACGAAACAGAATCGGCATTTTTTCATCCTGTAGATTTTCAAAAACCGCCGCAATGTCAAACGGTTTCATCGTAATCAAAATGTCACGCAAAGTGCTGAACTTTTTGTCATCAAGCAACACTTTGATAGTTTCGACAAGGGTTACATTAACCTGTTCCATCATCTTTTCCTCCTTTTTTATTCAATTGGAAGTAAAGACGGTGTCACCCTGAGTATTAAATTAAATCAATTCAAATTAAAATAAAAATACAAAGCAAAATCAATAAAACAAAATGAACGCACAAGCGCACATTCTGTTGCAACTTCGCCCGGGTACAGCGCCTTTATTACCGTCTGCGTCCATTAAGTTTTCACCTCATTCGCATTTAAATTCGGGCAAAAGCCCGTACATATTTATTTTATTCTTTTTTATGTCCGATGTCAACGGATTTATCCGCTAAAAATCCACTTTGCAAACATTTTGCATTATTCTCTGTAACGGCTTGGTAATTCGGTATAATATTTCTTGCTTTTTGATGTGTATCAATGTATAATGAATATGCATGATTTAAAATAAAATTTCAAAGATTGGAGATTAACCGTTATGACAGATATGGTTAAAAAATATGTTCCCTATGCGGTAATAATTTTGCTTGTTTATATGCTGCTGCCGCTTGTGTTTATTCCGGGCGCAATGCAGAAGTTTTCACCCGTTGCATATGACTGTGTGTTCCCGATTACGGCAATCGGCTGTTCGGCACACTACTGCTCAAAACACGGACTTGACTTTCTCTTTGCACTCATTGCGCCGATTATTTATCTTCCGAGTATGCTCATCTACAACGGCGGATTTTCTTCAAGCACACTTTCAACAAACCTTATTCTCCTCGTAGTTTATCTTGTTGCCGGAATTTTCGGACTTTTCCTCGGCGACCTTGCTTTCGGTGACAAGCGCCGTCAGAAAGAAAAGGCAGAACAGGAAGAAGCAGAGGAAATGCTTCTTGAGGCAAAGCGCCGTGAAAAGGAAGAGCTTGAGAACATGACTTCATCAAGCAAAAAATCCGAAAGAAAAGCACCTTACAGACAGGAACGCAAGCCTGCACGCAAACCGTCGCCTGCACCGCAGAAAACCGAAACAGCAAATGACGATGATTTTGATTATGACAAATACCTTTCCGGTATTGACAGAAAGCAAGATCCGAACGAAAGCGAAATTGACGATATCTTAAACGAATACAGACATTGACGGCAAACCGCCGTTGGCGATTCGTACAGACAGTATTATAAGGGCGAAAATAAAATGCCCGAGCAGAACTCTATAACTAAAATGTAAAATTAAAGTCGGGAAGACAATTTGCGAAATGCAAAGCATTGTCTTCCCGACTGTTTTTGTTTAATCAGCAGGGGCGTTCATTGGACGCCCGCCAAGTAATGACAGAAAATTTATGATAAAAATAAACTGTATAAATGAGATACAGAATTGCAGTTACTTTGTAACATTTATATCATTTAATTTACAATATTATTTGTACCATTATTTTTATTTAAATCAACCCAACGATATACTTCTGAATCAAGGTTGCGTCAACAACACTGATTTCACCGTCATGGTTTACATCGCTGTTAAAAAGCTGAGTCTTGCCGAATTTTACAATACCTACAACATATTTCTGAACAGATGTTGCATCTCCAACCGTAATGTTTCCGTCTGGATATGCATCACCGCAAGTCAGGCAGTTCAATTTGCCACCAATCGTTGTTTTACACTCTGCGCCGTTTTTAAGTCTGCAATATTTATAAGCCATAAGGCCCGTATCCTCGCCAAGCTGTCTTGAAATATAAAACTCCGCATAGCCGTTCTTATCGGGGACAAAAGATGTTACCGCACCTCCGCTGACAAAATATGCGCCCGAGGTTGCATAGCAAGGTTTGCCGTCAATGTCTGTACCGAAATCCTCATATGTAAAGTCAAAATTCTTGTATGTGCCATCGCTGAGTTTTCCGGTCATTGTGCCATCATCATTAAAGCCATAAGGAAAATAGTCGGAGAGTTTAATCCTTATCTTAACATATTCTCCGCCTGTTGAATCATAATTGAATTTCATACCCGTATCACCAAAATAACGATTATCCGCTGTTATCATATGGCGAGTAAATTCCTGATTTTTCGGGAGATTTACAAACTTCGGTGCATCAATACAGTCCTTAAACATCACGCTGTACTTTTGATAATCCGTTGATATGAACATTGCCCCGAAATTCTTTGCCGTATTTTCGGTATATCCCGTTGTTGTAACAAAAAGCTGATTGTTTGAGATTTTCTGCGTTGTACCTGTAACTTCAAAGTCCTTGCGATCTTCATACTCGCTTACCGCACCTGTCATAAGAACCGAACCGACGGTAAGCACACCGCACATTGCGATTGCAGTTAATTTTTTGATTATACTTTTCATTGTTTACACCTATTTATATTGTTCAGCTGTCCAAACCGACAATATGTTTCTGAATCAAGGTTGCGTCAACAACACTGATTTCACCATCATCGTTTACATCACTGTTAAAAAGCTGAAGCTTGTCAAAGTCCTCAATACCTGCAACATATTTCTGAACAAGCGTTGCATCTACAATTGTGATAGAATCATCCTTGGTTATATCGCCTCGAACAAGACCGTATAGGCGCGCGCCCTGTACAGCACGATTAAAGGACAGTCCGTCTTTTCTTCTGTAGTTAAGATACATCGACAATTCGGTTCTTACACCGATTTTCTTTGAAATATAAAGCTCGGCATAACCATCCTTATCAGGGACAACTGCCGTTACAGCCGCACCGCTCTTTACACACATACCCGAAGTTTCGCAATAATCTTTTTTGTCGGAGCTTGCGGAATCGTAATCTTTGTGAGACCAGGCAAAGGTGTGTGTGCTACCGTCATCAAGGGTTTGAGTAACAGAGCCGTCCTCGTTAAAGTAAGGCGAAAAAGTAGATAATTTAATTTTTACCTTTTCATATTCTCCGCCTGTGTTATCAAATGTATAAAGGTCATATATATTTGTAAAATAAGAACCGCTTAAATTTGTCAATTTGTCGTAATAAAATTCCTGATTTTTCGGGAGATTTAAAAATTTCAGTTTATTCACGCAATCTTTAAAATATACGCTGTATCCTTTGCCTGCCATATTTTCAAACATAACACCGTAATACTTTGGATTGCTTTCGTTATAGCCTGTTGCCGTAACAAGAACTTGATTATTACTGATTTTACGGGTTTCGCCCATTAGTTTGAAATCTCTTTCATCACCAATCCATTTTGCGTTTGCAACAAACGCAGAGCTTACTGCCAACACACAGCATATTGCGATTGCAGTTATTTTTTTGACTGTTCTTTTCATTGATTACACCAGTTTTTTATTGTTTAGCTGTCCAAACCGACAATATACTTCTGAATCAAGGTTGCATCAACAACACTGATTTCACCGTCATGGTTTACATCGCTGTTAAAAAGCTGAAGCTTGTCAAAGTCCTCAATACCTACAACATACTTCTGAACAAGCGTTGCATCAGTAACAGAAATGTATCCGCTTAAATCCGTATCACCGCAAGTTAAACCGACCAGAGTACCTCCGATTCTTCCGCAATCGCGACGAGCTCCGTTTTTAAGTCTGCAATAGCAGTATGACATTACTTTTGTATCTGCGCCAAGCTTTCTTGAAACATATATTTCAGCATAGCCGTCCTTATCGGGAGCAAAGGATGTTACCGCACCTCCGCTTGTCGCATATGCACCGGATTCCGCATAGCAATTAACACCGTTGCTGTCAGTTCCGAAATCTTCGTATGTAAAATCAAAATCCTTGTAAGAACCGTCGCTGAGCTCAACAGTCATTGTTCCGTTTTCATTGAACAGATAGGAAAAATCGGAAAGCTTGATTTTTACCTTAACATATTCACCGCCTGTTTTGTTAAACTGATAGAATGTCTGAACATTACCGAAATAACCGTGACCCTGCGTCATCATATATTTTACGAATTTTTCGCCCTTTGGAAGATTTAAAAATCTCGGTGCGTTGATACAATCCTTAAACCATATATCGTAATCCTTTTCGTCGGTTGTTCTGAACTTTGCACCGAAATTTTTATCGGTATTTTCAGTGTATCCCGTTGTTGTCACAAAAAGCTGATTGTTTGAAATTTTCTGCGTTGTACCTGTAACTTCAAAGTCCTTGTGATTTTCATCTTCGCTTACCGCACCTGTCATAAGAACCGAACCGACAGTAAGCACACCGCACATTGCGATTGCAGTTATTTTTTTAATTGTATTTTTCATTGTTATCCTCCGTGTTTGTAATTTTATCCGCAAATTTGTTCATACTTGTTTCATTTTATCAATCTATTTTTCTTATGTCAATAATTTTGAAATAAATTTGGCATTTACGGCAATATATGCGTATTTTCCCAATATTAATTATTACAAAATGACAGACAAAATACTCGGGAATTTCTGTTTTTAACAATTGGTCTTTAAACAAAAAAACAGACTGCACCGTGATGCAGTCTGCTGTAAATTATGACGCACGCTCACAGATTACATAGTAACGGTCAAAACCGCCGTTGCCGTCACTTATGCAGGTAAACATCGTGAGCAAATCTCTGTCCTTCTGCAAATAGCAGTCGCCTGATTCGTTCGGCTTATTGACTTTGGTTTCAACAACCTTGTAATTGAGTGTATCCCAATAATTTGTTATTGAAACCCTGTCACCGATTTTGAGGTTGCGGAGGTTGTCAAAGAATATTCGACCGATGTATCCCGTGTGACCTGCAAGGACTGCGTTTGTATTCTTACCGCCGATCGGCAATGAGGTTGCACTCATATGTGCCGCACCGTAGCTCATATTTGAGCTGTTCGCACCGAGGTAAATCGGCAAACGCATATTTATTGTTTCGGCGGTAACATAGCCGTAAATGCCGTCGGTTATGCCGTAATCTTCAAGATTGACGGCAGCCTGCGAATAGGTATCGTTGCGGAGCATTTCATACTGGTTTGTTTCAAGTTTTTTGTTGTAGGCAACGCTGTCATGGAAAAGTCTGTCAAGGTCAGCCTTGAAAACAACGGGCTGTTTGGAAGTACGCTTGCCTCCTCTGTCAATTTTGTAACCATCTTCGTCAACCCTGCCGTCCTTGACCGCCTGTTCAAAAGAGCCGTCCTCAACTTCTTCAACACGGGCGTCAAAGCCATCAGCCTCACCGTTTGAAATCTGTGTTCCGATAAAATTTGATATAGGGGGGAATGCGACAAGACCTATTCCGACAACAAGCATTGCTATTGCCACACCCGTAAGTATTTTTTTAATCATCGGAATCACCGCCCAAATCATTCTGATTTTCGTCAGCCGAGTCATCTCTCAGCCGTTTTGCACCATTTGACTTCTTCTTTTTGCGTTTGAGCAGGAATACAACCACAAACACAACAAGTGCAACAAAGCCGACAATTATGCCGATTGCGACTGCATAAGGAATTTTGTAACCGAGGAAAAATATGTAATCGTTGTCAAATTTCGCAAGCGACTCGCCCGTTTCAATGTACTTTGTATCGTCATAATCGACACGCTTGCCACGCACGAGAAGTCTGTGAGTATTAACGCCGTATGGGGTACAGGTGAGGAGCGTTACAAGGTCTTCGCCGTCAACAATCCGCAAGGAATTGATTTCCGAGGGGAGAACAACTTCGATTTGATCAACCTCATATTTCAGCGTTCTGTCGAGGATATGAATATAAAACTCATCGCCGACTTTCATATCGGTGAGGTAATCGAAAAATGTTTCGCCCGGATAACCCGAATGGGCAGAAATTACGGAATGTGTGCTATTACCGCCGACAGGCAGGGAAGTGTTTTGAAGATGCCCTGCACCTTTGGAAAGAATCTCTTCGCTTGTGCCGTGATAAATCGGCAGATAAACATTGATTTTCGGCACATCAATATAGCCGATAAGACCGTTATCATCAATATTGAGAGTTTTCTCATAATTTGCACCGATTTTCTGAAAAGCCTTTTCGTCGAACGGGTCGGTAATTATCATATTATTTGAAAGGCTGTTATTGTACTTAGCAGCCTCTTCAAACATTTTTTGAGTTTTCTCACTCGGCATCTGAGCAACCCTGTCGGTGTACTCCTTAACCCTGCTTCGACTGACATAGTTATTAATTGCGGAGCTGACAAGCGGATAGCTCATTATGCCGATTCCTGCAACAAATATTAAAACTATTAGTAAAATTGACAGCTTTCGTTTCATAAAATTTTCCTTTTCTGCGTGTTTTTGTTCCATTGTTATTATACTATATTTTGCCGTGCAGGGCAATATATCGACAGCACAGCGATTTGTGCGAACAGTAGGGGCGTTCATTGGACGCCCGCAAGTAAAGGCACAACTTGTCTGTTATATTATTGTTTTATAAATGCGATATTGTGATTACTGAATTGTAGGAGCGAACCGTGTTCGCCCGTTCGTGTGCAATGCACACGATTGCACGCATTGCGTGCAAAATTGAATACACAATTTATGTTATATCAAAACATATGTATATGGACATAATGTTTCATCAAGCGGGCGTCCAATGAACGCCCCTACAAATTATACACTACTTTTTTGTATAAAAAGCTATGTGTATAAACATATAAATTCATCAAGTGGACGGATAATATCCTCCTCTACGGCTCTTCTGTAAATAGAACAGGGATGCGTTACCGCATCCCCTGAAAATTACATATATCACAGATTTTAAGATAAAAGATATTCGATTAATTATTTAGCTGCTTTCTTTCTCTTAAGAACAAAGAGGAGAACGCCTGCACAAGCGATAAGTGCTGCACCGCCAATATAGAACATCATTGTACCCATACCACCTGTTGAAGGAACAGTTACAGGGTAGTTAGGAACTTCAAGTGTAGTTACAGTGTTTGAATCACCGTTAACTGTAATAACACCCTCTACGCTGATATTAATAGTATATAATGTAGAGTTACGGTTGTATCCTGATGGTGCAATTGTCTCCTGAACTGTGTATGTACCTGCACCAAGCTTTTCAAATGTAACTTTACCTTCGCTACCTGCTTTTACGCTTGTTACTTTAGTAGCAACCTCTGTACCATCTGCTTTCTTAAGTACAAATGTTGCGTTGCCAAGACCCTTCTTGTCAGCTGTTGTACCGTCATACTTGAATACAGGAAGGTCGAATGTGTAAACATATACTGTATCGCCCGGCTTTGAAGCCTGACCGTATACATTTGTGTATGTAAGGCTGTCGCTGTTGCTGTTGGCTGTTGCAGTGTTACCTGAAACAGCTGTATCCTTAAGAACTGCTGTAAGTGTTACAACAACATCTGAACTTGCATAGAAGTCGTTTGTGCCTTCCTTAGCAGCTTTAAGATAAGACTCTGAAAGAGAAATCTTAATATCTGACTGTGATGAAGCATCTACTGTGTAATCTGAAGTTGAAAGTTTAGTGTTGTCAACCTTAACTTCTGTTACAGCAGGAGTGTCAAAGCTACCTGAAAGGTTATCGTGGATTGTGTACTCAGTAAGCGGAACTTCCTTAGAACCTGTAACTGAAGCTGTGAGCTTAAATGTTACTGTGTCGCCTGCAGAAGCAGTTGTCTTCTTAGTATCGATGTCGCCACCAACGATTTCCTTAGAAACTTCAACTGCACCTGTGTTAATCTTGAGTTCGATTGGAGCTTCTGCTGAACCCTGAGTTGTCTTTGTGCCCTCAGGAAGAGCAAAGATAGCGCCGCCCTTTTTCCTTACGCTTGTTTCAGCAGGCTGGCCTGTAACCTTAACATAGTAAACACCTGCATCATTTGTACCGAAGTTGTAAACATCTTCGTCAGAAGCGAATGTGTGGTCACCCTTGCTGTCTGCATCTGTAAATGTTGCACTTTCACAAGCAGCGAGAAGAGCCTTTGAATCGTTACCTGATGCATTTTTCCAAGTCTTGAGAGCTGTTTCAACAGCTGTGCCACCCTGGATTTCTGTATATTCGCCTGTTGTTGTGTCAATTTTTGCTACCTTATAAACATTTACTTTAAAGTCGTTCTTGCCCTTGATAAATGCGTTATAAGTATTGCCCTCTACTGCACTTGCTGAGAATGGGATCATAAGAGCAATCATCATTACTGCAAGAACAGCTGCAAAGATTTTCTTTGTAGTTTTCATTTTAACTTTCTCCTTTGTGTTTGATTTAAATGTATGTAATTATATTCTAACCGAATGGTTAAACTGAATTTGGGTGGCTGCATGGCGGACACCGGCTAACAACGGTGTCCGTAGCAGTCAAAGAGGTTTTCTATGAAAGAAACATATGATTAAAAAATCACCTGTTCTAACAAGTTAAATCATATTGGGTTACTTTCTGCGTCTTGCTCTGCGTTTTTTACGACCTTTTCCGTAATAGATTGCGTAACCCGTGAACATTGTCACCGCAAGACCTGCAACCGACAAACCGAGAACAAAATAACCGTTCATTCCGTCACCGCTTGCCGAAGGCATTGTAATTGCACCGTCAACATAATCGTATGTAACATCGTACTTACCCTCAACAGGGAGTGTAAAGTAGGAAAGTGTGTAGTTCGGGGTGTAACCCTCTGACGGTTTGTACTCAAACAGACAGTATGTCTGATATTTTGAAGCACCCTTTAAGTAGTTATCGGAACTTTCGCTCCATACAACATTACCGTTTGTTTTTGTGAACTCGCCCTGACCGTCCTTGAAGATTGTCAGATTGTCAAATACAGCCTGACCGTTGCTGTCTGTCTTTTTAGAAGCCATATGAGTTTTCATTGTGGCATCTTCAATGATTGTATTGATATCATCTGCAGTAAAGATACCCTCACGAGATACCTTCATCACCGCAAATTCCGTACCACTTACATTACCGCCTGCCTGATTCGTCTTGTTTACTGTTGCACTTCCGTGTGTGGTTTCATTTTCAAACACGGATTTTTCAACAGAAGGAGAATTGTTGAAGTAATCTGCAAGCTGAGCATCGGTTTTGCCTTCAATTTCTGAGCTCTTAACCTTAATATACTTAGGCCCCTTTACTTCACCGCCTTCAAGTAATTCAATCTCGGCAAGCCAGGTGTTTGTATCCATTTTATAATCGGATGCATTTACACCCTCGGCAAGAGCCTCGGTAATCTTAAATCTGTAAACACCCACACTGACTAAGCTGAGGTCTTTGAATTCAACCTTACCGCTTGCGTCAGGTGTTGCCGATTCCCGGGAAACTAATGCTGTGCTGTTTGTCTTGATAGTGTTGCCGTCAGTATCCTGTTTTCCTGTATCCATTGATTCAAGACCTGTCAATGTATAAACGAACTTGCTGCCGCTGTAAGCCTGACCGTCAAGAGTCTTATTTACCGAAACGGCAAAGTTTGTTGGATTAACCTTATTGATAAAGTCAAGCGCATTTCCTGTTTCGGCGAGAGTACCGACAAATGTACCGTTGAAGTTCTGATCGCCTACTTTATAGGGGATATAACCTGTAACGGTTTTCTCTGTAATCTTATAGGTTGCACCTACAGGAATATTGAGAAGCTTAATGCTTTCGCCCTTTTTGATTGTGAACGAACCGTCCGAAGATGTGCGGTAAACTGTGCTTGAATAATCACTTGCACCCTTTTCTTTGAGCTGATACTCAAGAGGATAGGTCCTGTAATCATAGGTTGAACCGTCGCCGTCAAAGTCGAGAGCAACTGCAAATGTAAACTGCTGACTTGTATCATAATCGGTTGTACCGTCTTCATCAACAACATTCTTTGAAATTTCAAGAGGTGCTGTCACTATCTTGTTGGTATAGTCGAGCTGAAGCTGTGCATAAGCACTGTCATCATCGGGATCTACAAGCTTGAATGCCGAGTTTGTAGTTGAACCTTTCTTGATTGTTGAACCGACTCTGTTGTTAACAAGCTCCCAGTTCGTTGTGTATTTAAGCTTACTGCTGTCTGTTGATTCGTCAACCGTCATATTATTGCCGGTCTTGAATGAGTTGTCAAAGTCAGCCATATAATCATCTTTAAGTGTGAAACCGCTGTTTGAAAGAGTTTCACTGCTTGTGCTTTCGTCTGATTTTGTAAGCTTGTAGCCTTTACCGGAGGTATCGTTGCCGTTCTCTTTGATTGTATAATTAAAAGTTTCTTTAGCTTTGAGGTCATCTGAAATTTCAGAAACAACATCGCCTGTATCAAGTGCCTTTGTAACCTTGAGGTCATTGTTGGCAGGTGTCATTGTGAAGTTTACGGAGAAGTTAGACTCAGCCTCACCACGCTCCATATAGAATACTACCATATGGTATGTTTTGTTAGGATCAAGCTTAGTACCATTGTTGATTGTCTTTGTAACTGTGCCAAGGTTTGTAGGATGTGACGAAACGTCTGCAGAATACGGAGTGCCGTCACCGTTCCACATTTTACCGTAAAGGTCTGAAAGCGTGAGGTTTTCTGTAAGCTTGCCGTCATTTATATTCTGCCACTTACAGAAGATAGCGTTTGTATTGCTGCCAAGATCTGACTTTTTGAATTTGTAAAAACCGTCTGATACTTCATAAGGTTTTACATAATACTTTTCATTATTAAGTGTACCAACACTTGTATCCTGCCAAACATACAAACAGAAGTCTGTATAATTACCTGTCTTAACCCAAAACTCATCACTCGGAACTGTAAGTGTTGTCGACGATGATGAAGATGAGTAGTCGGCAAATACATTGTCGGCAGTTGCTTTCATTGTATTAAAGTTAATTGAACCGCTTGCCTCTTTATGGTCACCGCCGAGGTCGAGCAAGCTCTGCATCAGCACCTGTTGAATCCTCACCGATATAAACCCAAAGGTCATCGTCACCGCTGAAGTTAAAGGTTGCAGGTTTGTCGTCTGCAAGTAAACCGTCCTTCGGAACTCTGAAGTCTATATCAAGTCTGATACCAAAACCATAGTCAAGGTTAGAGTTAGTACCCTTGCCCGATGATGTATTTGAAGTATTGTTGAACGGGAAAATACCATAACCGTTGCTTTCGCCGCCGAATTTTTTCAGGTCATCGCTGATTCCATAATTCTTACCCGCACCGTAGTTAATTTTTGTCGGTGTGAGGCCGTTCCATGTGAAGTAGATGTTATCGGCTGCATTCTTTGAAGTGAATTCATAAGTAGTAACACCTTCACTATCAGTAGTTGTACGGAACGGGAAAGACGACTTATAAACATTGGCAACTCTTTTATCGTTGTGGATTGCGGTTGAAAGTGCCTCAGCATCAAAGTACGGAGCCTTGACACCATTTATAATCTGAAGATTACCCTTGCTGTCAAGCTTGTTGTACATAAGACCCTGTAAGGACTGGTTATAATTACCGCCGCCCCATTTCATACCGTTGGAGTTGTTTACTGCATAGTAATAGTTATCATCATAATTGTTGATGTTTGTAAGTCCTGATGCGTGGGTCTTAAATGTTCCGTAGTGTTCATTACCCTTATACATATTGCCGAAGTAGAGAGGATACTTCCAGTCCGACTTATAGTTTGAAGCAATGTTGCTTATGTAGCTGTTGAAGTTATCAAACTGATACCAATAGTCATACATATTGCCATTACCCTGACACTGAAGATACCCTTTCTCCTGCTCCAAGTCCGACCAGTAGTCAAAGTATGTTGCGTCAACGCCTACTATGTTAGGATTATTTGAGAATGAATTTTCAACAACAGCGTTATAGTCTACATTGCCTATTTCCGAGAATTTTGTCCAGCTTTCGCCTCTGGCTGTCTTAACATATGTAGCCGTGTTCTCGCTGTAGCCCGAACCATCATATCCCGAATCTGTCGGATATGAAGTTGCGGAAGATGCACCGTTGAGATTAGATTTTGTCGGATGGAATCTTAAAACCGCATCTGTCGGAATTTTACCGCTGAACACCACATGACCGTTTACCGTGGTTTGTGCAAGCTCAACTGTTCCTTCATAGGCATCGTTGTAGTCAAAAGTTGCATAAACCTTTGAAAGCGACTTCCAGTCATCGTTTGAAACATAAACTGTTTTATATGTTGCCTTTGACTGTTTGTCGGGAGATTCAACAGAAAGGTATTTACTTTCTTTGAACGAGCCGTCAGTTGTAAGATAAAATTCTGTGTCGCCCGAAGCACCCGAAAGGTCGAGGGTCTTGATGAACGGGTTAGTCCACTGACTTTTTGAGGCGTCATAAAGGGCATTATCGGCACTGTATGAATCGTTAATACTGAGGTCGCTTGTTTGACTATTGCCCTTGCTGTTGAAGATTACATATTTATAGGATGACTTAACATCCACATAGTAGTAATCGCTGTCCGAAGATGTGAGCTTGTTCATTGCAACGCCCGGCCACTTTTCATTGCAGTCAGTATCGGTTACCCAAGAATATGCATAAGCTTCCTTATAGGTATTGCTGTTATTAAGATATATACGGCGGAAACCGCTTGCAACAGTCTTTTCGGGAAGAGTAAAATTAACCCCGGAAGAAAGCTCAATTCTTGTTGCGCCGGATGGTGCAGCAGTTTCAAAAACTCCCAAAGAATTTTTGCTTACAGTACCCGTTTTGAGAACCGTACCGTCATCCTGAGCAAAACGATATGTAACAGAAGAAAAATCTTTCCATTCCTTATTCTTGGTCAGGTTAATATAAATCTTCTGTCCCGAAGATGTTGCCGCAAATACATTAAGCGACATACCCGACACGGCACATACCGAAAGCATGATGGTAAGTGCAAGCACAAGAGAAAAGCTTTTCTTTGCGGTTCTGCAAAGCTTTTTACCTAATTTCATAATTTTTTCTTCTCCTTCATTGCCGATTACTTTGTTTTGGCAGTCAAAGTACAATTAAATAGGTCTGTACAGAACAGCCCGATATATCTGCCAACTAATTATGAAACGCAAATTTTTGAATTTGTTCTTCTTTTTGATTTGCATACAATTATATAATATTTTATTGCGCATTTGTAGAGGCAATATAACCAAACTTTGGGTAATATTTTTGGCTATTTTGCATATCTGCAAATACGGTTTAATATTTTTGACCATAATGTGATTTTATTACTTATTTATCATCATTTTTTGCGTTTAAAATAAATTATACCAATTGCACAACCTTAATAGGCAGTTAAAAAGTCAATTTCAGCACTGGAT
>ERZ1034913.1410-NODE-1410-length-14687-cov-13.644956_pt1 | contig 14687 bp, 18 predicted proteins | sample MGYA00520697_ERZ1034913 | MGnify/ENA primary metagenome ERZ1034913 (study PRJEB33766, sample SAMN09781786) | gut metagenome | biome: gut microbiome | host: Homo sapiens | place: Madagascar | study: EMG produced TPA metagenomics assembly of the PRJNA485056 data...
ATTTGTCAGCACTACTTAGATTAAAGCTCCAACTTGTTTCCATTTTTGCCACAATGTATTATCAGTATAAGTAGAACGATAATATATATATTCATCATTTCCTGGAAGCAGTATTTGTGCACATCTTTTTGTGTTAACCGCAATCACTATAAGATAACTATTTGTTACTTTAGTATTTGGAGCATTCTCCCATGCTACTGCGTTTAAAAGATAATATATTCCAGATGTAGTTATGGTATTTAAGTCTGTGTTTGGTTCTAAATTTTTTGCTTTGTTTACCAAAGTGGAAAATTCTATATTACTGTTTAGTGCACTTACCTCACTTCTGAGATTAGCAATCATGTCATTGTTATCTTTAATTCCCTTATCCATTATGTTAAGGTTGGTTGGGTTCCACGGTGTTTGCCCCGTCCAACCTACTCTTTTGTAAGAAATAAATCCTGTTAAGCTCATAATTACATCTCCTTAAGTGCTGCCATCACCTCTGCTTCAAAATTAGCAAAATCTGTATCGCATTCTTCTTGATTCTCAATATATGCTCTTCTGTCTGCAATTCTCTTATTAATAGTTATCTCACCTGCGGAAGGTATGCTGGCTGAAAATGTAACTACAGCCTTTTCCTCTATAGAACTATTTCCATTCATTGATGTATTCTTTGTTGTATTTAACATATTGTTTTCCTTTCTACCGCTGTGCGGATTTATATTAATTATTTGCTATGTCTTTGACATAGTCTTCTAATTTCCACCATTCACCATGGTGCCTTATATAGTAATAACCCTCTATATAACAGTTATTTCCACTTATATCTACCGTACCAGCTGTCTCACTATGTCGTATCCAATCCATTAAGTTATAATATGCATCACCGCTTCTGATATAATAATAATCATCAACATATATTCCATCACGGCGAATGCTTACAGCATTTCTTGTTCCGTCTTCGTTTGACAGATTTATAAAATGTCCTTGTATTTTCAGATAGGCGCCAGTGCTACTTTTCATAAGGTATTCACCACCAATAAGAGTAGTGGTCATTGTAATACCTTCTTCAGTTACATTTACATTTTTAAATGTGCCTTCTAAATCAGCATTAACAGCTTTTAGCTTCTTACAGTCTATCGAACCATCTGCTGAAATAGTAGTATTAGTAGATGTAAGCGTGAACAGATTACCATTGATATTAACAGACTTATTACCACTAATATTAATTGTTCCACTTGCATTAAGTGTTATATCATCTGCAATAGCTTCAATTGCAGATTTAAGTTCCCCTGTCGTTGGGTCTTTCTTAATGTATGCTTCAAGGCTTGCTGTTGTAGCATAATTGTTAAACTTAACATCAATATCTTCTGGTGCTGGAGAATAATCTGTAGCTTTTGTACCCTTTTCTATTTTTAGCTTGTTTGTATCTACATGTGCAAAGCTAAAACGCATATATACAGCATTAGAAGGAACTGGCAGAGAACCTCTTACTCCAGTAGATTTATCTGCTACTCCGCTGATAAACTTTTTATTGCTGTCATAAAAACAAGTAGCCGGTGCATTACCCAGATTAGTCCATCCACTCGCTACATAGTTTTTCCACTTAGACACATCTATGTAGTCCGTCAAATCCCAATAGTTACCGCCATCTGTTATTATGCCAGTAGCTGTTATATACTTATTAGGAGTTACAGTGCTCTTTATGAATCTATTGACTCCACCAATTTGCAGATTATTAATATCATTTTTAGTTGCATAGGTGCCAGATACTTCTAGCTTAATACTATTACTTTCCTTAGTTATTGCTTGTGTTATAGCGTTATTCATCTGCGTTGTTGTACTATAATTGCCCTTTAAATCCTGCTGAGTTAATGACAAACTGCTACTTATGCTATCAAGATTGATTCTTAATGCAGAATTTTGCTTCAGCATATAAGCTGTTTCCGAATTTGGGATCTCTTTCCAGCCATGGCTTCCATCCTCATTGCGGATGAACCTCCATGCTCTGCCTTCGTTCTCCCAGTAAGCAACCTTTCCAATATACTTATCCCACTCAGTATCGTTGTACTGCCATGTTTCTTCCCTTGGAAACTGGGTATCTGATGGATAAACAGGAACACACCAATCCCAAGCCGGATAATTATCCTTCGTTGGCACATAAGATATCAGGTATATTTCATCGTCATACTTGGCCATATTAGATAAACTTACACTATATTCCTGCAGCGTCTGGTTTACATTGGAAAACTTCTCTTTAACACTAGTTCCGTCTATGTTCTCAATCCACCATAACTTTTGCGTTATAAAATCGTCGGACTGCTTTAATAAACTGCCCCATTCGGAATAATCCTTTCCAGAGCTGGTTTTTATATCCTGCAGAAGAACATTAAGTGTCTGGGAGGCATCATCCAGATATATCTTGTTGCTCTTAAGCGTATGGCTTCCATCCTTGTTTATAACCTCAAACAAGCTTCCTATATCCAGTTTTCCAGCAGATATATTTGCATCTTCTTTTACCATGTCATTTCGGATAATTTTACGCTGTACACCTTGTTCTGTAAGACCTAGCGCGTCAAACATCAAGCTGCCTTTTGAATCCCACACATACATGTTATAGTCACCTGATGCATCTTTTCCGATCTGAACGCGAAGCCTTGTGTTATCACTAATCTGAATGGTATTATCTCTCCACTGTGATTTGCCGTCTTTGCTGTGTACCTTTACATCTGTTGTGTCAACATCCAGGGCCTTTATTTTCTTTGCATCTAAGGAATCTATCATAGAATCCTTAATCTGTGCTGTACCTATCATGCTCACAACACTATTTGCAAAATCTGTAGTAATGCTTTCGCCAGTGGAAGAGCCAAACATTAATGTTTTAATACCAGCAACATCACCATCTAATATGCCTACTTTCTCATATTTAACATTAAGCTGCTCTATGTCAGATTTTATTACCTTTTCCTCTTCTATTGTTGCAAACTTTATGTCTGCCTCATTAGATTTAAGGTAATTGTTCTTAATATACTGCAGCTCATTGTTTACAGACACAATAGTCTCTGCAGTTACCGTATTAGCCTTAACCCATTCTGCATCTACCTTTTTAGAAACCAGTTCCTTAGTAAGCATCATTTCCGCATATGTTCGTTCTGCAAGCTTAGTAGATGGTCCTTTATAATCTGTCTCTGTTTCAGTTTCTGTTTTGCCATAAGCTGTAATAGTCATGGCAAGACCTCCATCATATTCCTGAGTTATATTCATAACCGGAACCTTATAAGTCTTACCTAATTCTTCAACAGTTACAATATCCCATGGATCCAGTCGAATATCTCCTAGCGTCTTTAAGCTTGCGCCTCTATACGCAAATCCTCTTACTTTCTTGTATACAGAGTTAAGCTTTTCTTCTGTTGTAAGTGGATTATCAAATGTTATTCCCAAAGTTCCACTTCCTACTGTAAAAGAAGCATTACTGTCAACATTACATGTAAGATAATCTAAATGGTAATCACTCTCATTCTTTTCAAATGTCATTATTCGTGATTCATTTATCGTATAGCCATTATCCTCATACCACTTAATAACAATTGTTCCAGTTCTGTCTACGCAAGCAAAACCTCCAGCTAAAGAAGCGATATATCCGATAACCTCACGATAGGTATATCCTACCGGTGCAGTATCAATAGTTATTCCATTCAAGCCAGATACATTACAGGGAACGCCACATCCAGTACTTATCTCTTTTAAAACAGATTCTACACTTGCAGGATATGTCAATTCAGATACATATACACCTGTGGTCTTCATCATTCTGTCGTAAGCCGTAAATGTTGTGGTTGCCTGGTCAAGCGTTGGATGTTCTGCAGTAAAAAAACCAAGTGGAATATACTCATACTTTCCGCTTGGCAGTTTCAATCCTATCTCTATCGGTATCTCTGTGTTTTCAAACAACTCATCTATTCTTTTTACTGTCAGTTCTATCTTAGCTGCAACAGCCGAACCTATCTGTATACCCTCATCAGATGTGGAAGCGGTCTCATAGCTCATCTTTTTAAAGCCAGCGTCAATCCACTTACCATTTATCTTTAATCGTAAGTTAAATGTTCGCGATGGTGATCTAATTGTTGTTGCAAATTGCTCTGATACATTATTATACATAAGCTTAATCCTCGATCATAAATTCAATGGCCGCAATATCCTCTAATGTAGTTCCATCATATCTGCTGTCAGAATCACATACAGATATGTCTTCCATCTTAATCATATGTACATCAACATCCGTTTCCACGTTGTACATCTCATCAATCTCTTTTACAACTTCCTGCTCTTTACCTTCTGGGAACTGGTAAGAATCTCCATCCATGACAGCATTCCCATTTTCATCTTTAAGCATATTGTTCTGTATTACTTCAGTTCTCTGTGTAACAAAAATATCTACTTCTCCTAACAATGTCTTAAGATTCTTTGCAATTGCATAATTTACTTTTACAGGCCAATGCTTTCTTAAGCCCTGTAAATTCTTAAGCATTGCTGCACTATTATCAATCTGTTTAATAGTCATTGTCTTTTTCATGTTTTGCTCCTTACTGCTGTATTATAGATACACTGGCACTTCTGTAATAATAGTTGCCGTCCCCTATATTACCCAGCACCTCTTTACTCAATGTACCTCTATAGCTTGTTATTGTTATATCCTGTCCATCGTCATGGAATGTTATTGGAAAGAATCCGGCGATGAGTTTGTTCTTAATAAGTGCCATCTCATCTTCCTTCAATATTCCCCAATTAATAGATAAGGTCTTCTTTTCAGCGACAACATCACCCAACATTGTTCCGTCAAGTGCTCGTCCTGTAGAAGAAGACCATATAATCTCATCATCCACCTTGATGGACACAGGAGCCGGAAGCTCCTGTCCGTCACATCTCAGTATCAATTCATCACATCCTTGTTAAGTTATAATCTCACATTTTCCTGTCTGCTTTGTATGCTCGTTAATCTTATCAACCACATATTTCTTAAGACTCTTTCCATCAAGCTGTATATCAAGGTCCAGTGTTTCAAGTATCTTAAGTATCTGCTTAAGAATACTTATAGCCTCTGCCAATAACTCTGCACTGGATGCCATAGCTGCTGCCTTCTGTGCCATATCAAGTAATTTATCCTCAGGTGCAACAACTTCACCCTGATGTCTGTTATCGCCAATCATGGCAAGCTGTGGAGTGTTTGGCTTAACGTATCCGCCTTGTGCAAGGTATGGAATACTGCCAAATCCAACCTGTGGTAAATCAAACCCGAAATGGTCACCACCTATACCAGGTACCCAGTTTGGAACTTTAAAGCTTAGTTTATTTATACCTTTTACAACAGCATTAATTCCCCTCTGCATTCCTGATAGTAATCCATTAATTAAGCCAATCACCATATTAATAGGACCTTTTGCAATATCAGCAATTCCGCTAAATATGCCATCAAAAGCCGTAACTATACCATTCCAGGCACCTTCCCAATCGCCAGAAAAAACACCCTTAATAAACTGTATAACTCCTTTAAACACAGTAATTGTATCGTTCATTAAATCAGCTATGGTTCCAACGACAACTCCAACCTTATTCCCTATAGAATCAAATATAGCTATAAATATTGGTCCTAATAATTCAGATAAGAATCCCACTACAGGCGCAATAAAGTTGTTATATATTGTCGTAGCACATGTAACCACTTCGCCGACAAAGTCAAGGAAATTAGCAAGTAATGGCTGTAAATGTTCACTCCATACTCTATCAATTACATCTAAAGCATTCTCCCAGACTGGCTGAAGCATATTATTCCAAATGTCTAAGAATACATCTCCGGTAGTCTTAACAGCCGTTTTTATTCCAGTAAATATCGGCTCTCCCCATTCGTTCCATGCCCCTGCCATTGTATTAACCAAGCCAATCCATACATTTGATATAGATTCAATGGCTGGACTTACACCTTCGCTCCATAAAGAATTCCAAGATGCTTTAAATGTATCAAATATTGTTCCATTTAAAGATAACGTCTGGGATGCAAAATCCGTCAGCATTGGTAATCCAACAGAAACAAAATTTGCAAGTATAGGATATGCTGCTTTATTCCATACATCCGAAAAGACTGTATTAAAGCTATCAAATAATCCATTTAATATACTGCCATTAGTGTCGACCCATGTTACAAGATAATTTGTAAATGGACCGTTAAAATAATTTAACAACGGCGGTCCTAATGCTTTTATATCATTAAACGCATTTGTTAAATTTTTCTTGGCTGTATCTGTATTCTTTGTAAGTCCATCCCATATTTTTGACATAGATGGAGAAAATGTTGATACACTCCATTTACGTAGTTTATCTAATTCCTTCTTTGCCGTATTTGCAAAATCGCCAATTGCAGATGCTGCATTTGTGGTATCTGCCTGTGTGCTAGGTGCAACACTTATTCCACCTGAAGATGTGCCACCTCCACTAGAACTACTGCTGTCCGTCGGCTCTGAAAGTTTTTCTATCTGGTCAAATCCGGCCAGCGATTTCTCTATCTGCTTTGCTGTAGAAGATGCTGCATCTCCTATTCCACTTACATTGTCTGCTGTGTCTGACGCTATATCTCCAAGTCCTGTTATTGAAGAAGCCGAAGAAGAGATATCCGCACCAGTAAGCATCTGTGTAAATGTTGCAAATCCATCTGCAACCTTCTGCAAGCCTGCAAGCACAGTATTTAAGCCTCGTAATATAGGTGTAAATAATGCTATAAAGCCCTTTCCAAGAGAAGCCTTTAACTGTTCGAATCTGAGTGATAATATTCTTGTCTGATTCGCCCAGGAATCCTGTGTCTTAACAAAGTCTCCTGTGGCATTGGATAGTGCGCTTGTGACATACTGATAACGAAGCATTACTTTTTCCTGCTCTGTCATCTTAGCCGTAGTCTTACCAAAGCCATTATTAAGTGCATACTGGTCTAAGTTCGTCTGAGTCATTACAACACCCAGATCCTTAAGTGTCTCTGTTTCACCTGTCCAGATAGATTTCAGCTTTGTATATGCTTCATCTGTACTCAAATTGTAAAATGATGCAACATCACCTGTTAATCCGGTAACATCTTCTGCCATATCAAGTGCAGCCTGTCCTGTAATACCCATTGCATTACTCATCTGGCCAAATACACCCATGTACTTCTTAGCCGATAATTCCGATAAGCCGAAGTTAGTCATAGCATTAGAAGCCCACAAATCCGCTTGACGGCTCAAATCTCCAAATGCTGTATCCACAACATTCTGTACTTCTGTTACATTAGAACCAACTTCTATACAGTCTTTTGTAAATTTAGCAAATGCTGCAATGCTTAAAGCTCCGGCTATCTTCTTTCCCATACCAGAAAAGATGGATGTTGCCTGCTTTGCCGCCTTGTTGGAAGCGCCAGTAAGCTGATTAACTATCTGTGAACTGTCTATGCCAAGTTCAAGAGCTATCTGTCCTACTACATCCGACATGTTCCCTCCTTTCCGGCATATAAAAAGACCACTTTCTACTTAGAGAAAGCGGTCTTAGCCCAATTTTGGAAGTCACTCCAATACTTATTGTAATTTGCAGGATCTTCCATTAATTTTCTATTTCTTCTTAATATCCAATCATTACGGATTTTCTTCTGCTCCTTAGTGAATTCCTTTATAATTTTAGGGTCTTTTTCTGCTCTGATTCCCACAATTCTTCCGAGTGGTGTTTCAGGCATTATTCCACTAAGTAAAGAACAAAATTCCGACCATGACATATCGTCTTCGGTACGCAACCGTATACCGTACTGGGACAGGAAGCTGGCTTCTATCAGCTCCCAATCATCCCATAAATCATAATACGTCTCATGCTGAGGGTGTCTGCTCCTCGCCGTATGTTCCCATAGCAACCTGCATGATTGTATTATACATTTCCTTATATTCCGGAATAGGAAGGTCTAAAGCCTCAATCTTATTAGAAGCATCTTTTCCAACAAGCATTTCAAGACCTTTAATCATAAATGCCATATCGTCCTTGTTTTCCTTGCTTTCTGCTTCCTGTGCCATAGCCTGTATATTAAGAATTGTACTCTTTCTGTTATTAACAGTAACAGTTATATCTTCTGTAATACGAATCATAGGTAACTGGTTCGTAATCTTCATGGAGATATCTATTACTCTAAAATCTGTCTTTGCCATTATTCATATCCTCTTCTTTCTTTAAGCTGCTGCATATGCTATATATGTCGGTTTACCGTCAGACTGTGCTTCCCATTCAAGTGCATCAATGCTTGTAGAATCTCCACCGAGAGATGTTACATTGATTACCGCTGGTATAAGAAGCTGATCAAGATTAGGGAATATAACAGATACCCATGTATTGCAATCCTGTCCTGTCTTCATGAAAAGGCTTGCCACATAATCATTTCCTTCATCACCATAGTTACGCTTACCTCCGAAAGACATACTAAGTGACTTACCTGTCATAAGTCTTCTTACCCAGCCTTTCTGATCCATTGGACTCCATTCTTCAATGGTTCCATCTACAGATACGCTTAAGCTCTCTGCGTCTTTTACAACCTTTGTTTCTACTGTTTCTGGCGTATCTGCATTCTTTCTTCCAGTTATACATATTCCAAACTGAATTGTATGCACCGGATTAACACCTGTTAATGGTGTCGCTTCTGCATTATATCCAGCTATCTTTGTATTCTGTCCCATATCTTTACCTACCTTTCATAGTAAAATTTAAGTTCTATGACCATTTCAAATATTCCTTTCTCGTCTGTATCAACTTCAATCGGAGCTGATACTAGCATTTCTGTAAACAGAATATTTGTGCCATTAATGTTTACCCGTTTCATATCTCTGAGCTTGTCGTACAGCTCCTGTGAGACTTTTTCTGTCTCCCTGACACTTTTATTCCAATGAACCAGTATACTTATTGATTTGACAGCGTAAGAGCTGTTCTGTATACCTCCAACAGCCATCTGAACATTGTCTCCCCTGTTAAGATGGTATACTCCTATGCTCTTATCTTTCTTATCATCAAGCTTTCCACAATATACATGGTCATCAGCCGCTATTCCAAGACCTGCTATAAGGTCTCTCACATCACCTATTCCTAACATCCTAACATCACACCCCCGCATTCTTTTTATACAACTTTGAAAATGTATCCTTAGCAAAGTTTCTCTTCTTACCACCCTTAAGATAATCATCAAGCCACCTGCCCTTAGCATTGGCATTACCCTCATGCCTCTTACCGCTTTCATCAGTCCAAAGTGACTGGTGGAAGTTGTATTCCGGATGATAGTACAATCTTCTTGCATAAGGCGTACTTGATATAAGCTCCACCTTGCCATTAGCAATATCCTGTGTGTATACAAATGTGCTCTCATTCTGTAATGTACCTGTATCTCGAGGCATTACCTGACTTTGAACTACATTCGTATGTATTGCTTCTGCTGTCTGTACTAATGACACCTGTGCTGCTGCCGTAAGCTTCCTTACCATAGGCATATTAAGCTTCACTGTAGATTTCACATTCTTAGCCATTACATCACATCCAATCTTATATAATTAACCGTACCATCCGGATTACGGCACTTCGTACCCTTGTATATATGTCGTGTTACACCTAACACCGTTATATCTCCTTTGGTAATAACTGGAAGTTCTGGTGCAATATCTCCGGGTATCAAAGCGCATCCTTCAAGCTGTATAAGTGCCTTTTCTGCCGTTAATACTGTCTTACCGCTGTCCTGATAGTTACATAAGCCATCCCATATTACAGGTTCAAGAGGCTCTCCATAGACATTCCTGCCTTCCTGCTCTATCTCAAGGTGTATTTCTGTCTTACACATGCTCTTTAGTATTAAACACGGGTACTTCATACTCACACCCCCAGACTTAAACAGCACAAGCCTGTCTGACAAAGTATCTGGTATGTATCACGCTTTACAGCTATGCCATTCTGTACAAGAACATTCCAACTGCTGCCAAACTGCATAGATACTCCATTTAAAGTATAATTCTGCAATACACAATTAATCATGTCCTCATTCTCGTATTCAAAATCAGCCATTTCACAACATACATCTATCAATATGCCCTGCTGGAACTCTGTCAGATTATTAAATCCTCTTGATGTTATACGATTAAAAGTAAGCGAGTCGATATGCCGGCTCGCCTGTTTTAATCTTCGTTCTATCTGCTCATCTGGGATAAGTCTATGCTCGCTAAGGTATTGCTCTTTACTTGCATATACCATAGGCTTACTCTGCAATCTCTTCTGCAGGATCTACATCAACGAATACAGAATCAACCTTACCATCCTTGCCATTAGGGAATACAAATGTATCACTTAACTGGCGATTCTGATAAAGATATCCGTCACCTTCTGTATGTGTTCCTGGTGCAAAGTAATAAATAGATGAAATCTTAGGTACTGTCTTGCATGTCTGGCCACATGCTACAAGTACATTAATCTTGCGTGAACCCTGAACAGTCTTTTCATAATATGTGGCTATATTAGCCTTTGTAGGCTTTGCCACTACTGTATAAATGCTGTCGCTCTTAGTGTAGTATATCTTTCCTTCTGCCACATCTGTATCAGCTGTTATAGCATACTTAGACTTAAGTGGAGCAAATCCGCCCTCTTCAATATCCCAGTTGAATCTGTCATAAAATCTCTCATCATCTACAACTTCCATAAGAGTTACACCATCAATGTCTGTTACCCTTGTCTCAATACCAAGACCACCTTCGGCAATCTGTGTCATCTCAATCTTACGAGTAAACTCCTTAGACAATTCCAGCTTATCCATTATATCTGAAGATACATACGTAATAAGACTGCCATTTGCCTTATATCTTCTTAGTTTTCCCTTTGCAAGGATAGCCTTTAACTTAGAAAATACATTCTCTGATGTATAATCTGTGCTGGCTGTTTCCGAATGATATAACGCCGTATTCTGTGCAGCCTGAGCAACCTTAGAGAAGAATAATGCGTCTGTCTCAGGAACACCCTGTGTCTGCTCAAAAATACGAGAAATATTCTGAATAGAAGCTGTCTGATTTGTCTCATCAACATCTGCTATATCTACTAAAAACTGTACATCCCTGTCATGTGTTACTGTGTAAGGAATATCTTTCTGGTTGTACGCGCCTTTATTCCAACCACCGCTTCTCTTATGATTCTTATAACCGCTTACACTCGTCTGTGTAAAGTGAAATGTCCTAGCATCTAACCATCTGACCTTAGTTGTCACGAATGGTGATGTAAGTGTACCCTGTATCAGAATCTCTAAAAGTTCCGAACTCCACTGCTCTGCATAATTTAAATTTGGCATATTACACCTTATTTAACCTTTCTTAATTGTTGAATCTGTTCCATCTCTTTGTAGGAACATTTACATTGTTACCTGCAGATGACCGGCCACCTGTCTGCTGCCCTGCGCCTATCTGAAAACCTGTGTTGTTCTCAGCAGCCAGCTTAAGCGCTGGTACATCCTTAAGTACCTGTTCAAGTGCAGCCTTGATGTTGTCATCTGATATCTTTCCATCTGTGCCCTTAGCCTTACTGAAATCAGCCATCTTAAGAACATATGGAAGTGTCTTAGCTTCTATACCAAGTGTCATTGCTACCTTTGTAGCTGCAAGCTCAATCTGAGCCTGTTCAGCAACCTTCTGTGCTGCTGCCACTTCATTCTGAAGATTGGCATTAGCGTTCTGTTGCTGTTCTGTCTGCTGCTGCTTATTCTGCTTAAATGTTGCAATAGCCTGACTTATCTCATCTTCTGATAATCCCTGCTGCTGGAAATAGCTTTTAAGTACAGCATTCTCTTTCTTTGCAGTTGCATTATCCAGCATTGCCTGTATCTTGTCATAATCAACACCAGCTGTCTGCTGATTATTCTGACCACTCTGCTGTCCTGCCTGTCCATTGTCTCCTCCAGCGTTCTGGTCGCCGTTACCGTCTCCGCCATCTGCGAAGAGCTGTAAGTTCATAGGTAATGTATTTCTCATCACTCTATCTCCTTTCTTCCGTTTACCGCCCGTCGGCATTTTCCTAAAGTTTAGTGCCATTAAGTTTTGGGCATAAAAAAAATAGGCACACACAGCTTATTTGCCATGTGTGCTTAATAACTAATATTAAATTGTGTTGCACTGGTGCAACTTACTCTAATTTCTAAAGTTCTATTCCTTCCATTACTGCTCTTGATTCAAGAACAGCCAGATAATTTACCATTGCATCTATCTGCATATTATATGTGCTTCTAGGACATGTTGGTTCAAATTCTAATAATGTGCCATTATCCCATTTCTCAAGCATACATTTAAGTCCTTTATATCTTATAGCAAGCTGCTTATACTCTGCTTTGAATCTATCTTTGTAATCCCCGCTATTCATTAAAATAGCTGTTGACGGCAACTTCGTTCCATCATATCTTCTGTATGCTTCCTCAAATTGTTTCTTAGGGCACCAACTCTCATATCCATCAGGATATCTTATATGATAGCCTTCATCTTCTGGATTCTCGTCACTTGGTATCTTCCATCCTCTGTATTCATTATATTCGCCCCTACTCATTGGCTCTGCTGTAACCACTTTTACTCCAATATAATCTTTCATTTTTTAGTCCTCTCTTTCTTAAAATTGGGTATAAAAATACCACCAATCTTTCGACTGGTGGCTGTTACTTGTTTTCTTTTATTTCTGCTTTATCTTCATTATTGCTTTCTGCCTTTATTGGTCCTTTTTCCAATAATGCAATCAATTCATCAATTGTCATTCCCGTTTTTCCATCTAATATACCATCCATTGAAACACCTCCTGCCTCAATATTACCCTCTCTGTATGCCAACAGAATAGCATTTTTTTAAAAACAAATCAATACACTTATTAATATTCTAACTATATTTTTACTGAAAATCTGTCATCAATTCAACTGCTCCATTATAATCAAAATGTTCGCCTTTTGAAATATATCGTACATCTCCTTGATTTGTCACAATGGTCATAGTTTTTATTGTGTCGTGTCTCATAAATACTCCAATATCATTTGCTGAAAAATCTGTTAATCCAGGATGGTTGTGACATAATACCAAAGACTTATCTTTTGCCGAATGCAATAAATGAAACATATCTGAATCAGAATATACATCTACCTCATGCCTTCCACCTTTTATAAATTTAGTTTTTTTATTTGTTATTAAATCTACTACACATGCAACTTCATTACTGTTATTTTCATCTCTCGCAACTTTAAGTAAGTCCTTATGTACCTCTTTTATAAATTTATTATTATCAGAAGTAAAGCCCTTAGGATTAATTTCATTTACTTTATCTATTGCCTGCTCCGTTATTATAACCTTTTTGCCTCTATTTTTCTGTTTTAATACTTCATTTTCCCACTGTTCCTTTCTAGCCGCATACATCTTACAGTTGTCCTTATCTAATGAGTACTTAGCCAACCTGTCAAACTGTTCAACCATTCTGCCAGCATATTGCTGTTTCTGGTCCTGTCTGTAATCTTCTTTGACCTTTTCCAGTTCTTTCTTGGTAAACTTGCTATCCGGCTCTTCGTCAAGCTCTGGGAAGTATGTTGTATGTATATCTTTACAGTTTGGATGATAAAGCCCTGCTGCCATAGCAGATGACATAAGCGGATAAGGACCATCAGATGCCTTACCTCCACTCCATACATCATCTATAAGCACCTTCCCAACAAATGGAAGGCACTTAGGACAGGCATTAGCACGCTTATTCATAATAACAGTGCTAATTCCCCACGACTGTCTCATTTCACCCTCTCCGGTTAGATATGCACGCTTATTAGCTGTCTGAATAGCCATCTTAGCATAATCTTTTACTGTGTGCCTGCTGCCATTCGCATATTCAATACAATTAATACCAGCTTTAAGAAAATCCTTTGTAGCCATATCAACTGCCTTCTCATATGTTCCTGCACCCGTATTCGCATACACCTGAGCATTGAATATTATCTGCCGGTATTTATCCTCAGACATTCTAAGCATTGCTTTTTCTGCCCTGTTAAAATCTGATTTCGTGGCTTTAATCAAGGCATTAAGTTTTCTAGTGTTTAGTCTAAAAAAAACTCCCTCAGTTCGCCTTCTGACAAACTTTGGGGGCTTATATCCTCTCTTTATTGCTCTTAATATTTTCTGTTCCTGTCGTGTTCCGCCTTCCTGTCTGGCTGCATATATCATTGCATCTATAGAATCATTAATATCACTGAACTCTGACGAAAACGTTTTCTTGTTCTGTGCTTTATATTTCTCAAGAGACTTAAGCTGTTCTACCTGCCACTGTGACCAGTTAAACCCCATATCTGTCTCTTCTGCTCTGTGGCTCGCAAGATTGCGCATCATAGAAGCAATCAGCTCATCTTCTATGGCTCTAAAGGCTTTCTCTATGTCATATTCTGTATTAAGTGCCATAAGCTACCTCACTTGTTATCAAAAACTGTAAAATCGTTTCAAACCCCTTAAAATCGTTTCAAAAATCATAAAATCGTTATCAAAAACCATAAAATCGTTATCATAGCCATCAAACTGTAAAGCCATCTGCCTGCATATTAAGGGCTGGCTCTCCCATATCGGATATTCCCTGTTCGGCCTTAAGCCTTGCAACCTCTTCCTGTTTCCATTCATCATCTTTAGTGTCACCAT
>ERZ1034913.1414-NODE-1414-length-14647-cov-5.966420_pt1 | contig 14647 bp, 10 predicted proteins | sample MGYA00520697_ERZ1034913 | MGnify/ENA primary metagenome ERZ1034913 (study PRJEB33766, sample SAMN09781786) | gut metagenome | biome: gut microbiome | host: Homo sapiens | place: Madagascar | study: EMG produced TPA metagenomics assembly of the PRJNA485056 data...
GCTAATTTTCCCTATTGAAAAGGTGCTGTTTCAACTCGTGAACTTTGCCATTTCACTCATTGCCGTCGTGCTGGTCATGGCCTTCTTCCGCATTGCGCCAACAGTAAATCTGCTTGCTCTCCCCTTGCTGCTTGTCTATATGCTTCTTTTCTGCAGCGGCTTAGGATTGTTGCTTTCCGCTCTGGCGGTTTTCTTCCGCGACGTCTGCCATCTTTGGGGCGTAGTGATTACCGCATGGACCTATGCAACACCTCTTTTCTACCCCGTTAGCTTGCTGCCAGATTGGATGCAACAAGCAGAATTCTTCAACCCCATGTACCACTACGTGACTTATTTCCGAGACATCGCTATGTACAATTGTATGCCGACCCTTGAGGAGAACCTTGTTTGCTTAGGCATGGCGATTATCACCTTTATCATCGGGCTGCTTGTTTTCAAGAAATCCGAAAAGAAGTTCATCCTCTACGTATAGGCGGCATTCATGACCGAGATTGTAAATACCTCCCCGCTTTCCAGCAGCACCGCGCATGACGAGGCCCCGGACACGCGCCCGGTAATGATCGATGCCGACCACGTGTCGATGGTTTTCAATATGGCGAGCGAACAATTGAATAGCTTGAAAGAATACGCTGTTGCTTTCGCAAGGCGCGAGCTCATGTTCAAAGAATTCAAAGCTATCGACGATGTATCGTTCAAAGTGCATAAGGGAGACGTTTTCGGCATCTTGGGAACCAACGGCTCCGGAAAATCAACCATGCTCAAAATTATTGCTGGCGTACTTGAGCCGAGTAGCGGATCCTGCAACGTCAACGGAAACATCGCGCCACTCATCGAGCTTGGTGCGGGCTTCGATTTTGAGCTGACAGCACGCGAAAACATCTATCTGAATGGCGCACTGCTCGGCTATTCACGAAAGTTCATTAACCAGCATTTCGATGAAATCGTCGAGTTTGCCGAAATTGAAAAATTCCTCGATATGCCGATGAAAAATTACTCCTCGGGTATGATTGCCAGAATCGCTTTCGCTATTGCAACGGTCATCGTCCCCGATATTCTCATTGTGGACGAAGTACTTTCCGTCGGCGATTTCATGTTTCAACAAAAGTGCGAGCAGCGCATCAGCAGCCTCATCAAAGAACACGATGTGACTGTCCTTATTGTGTCGCATAACAACGATCAAATTGAGCGCCTCTGCAACAAGGCAATCTGGATCGAAAAAGGCCATACACGCATGATGGGAACGGCTTCGGAAGTTTGCACTGCATATCGTGCTCTCGGAGGCCATATCGGAAGCGCCGAATCAGAAGCAGTGGTTTACAACACGCTCATCAACCCCATAGCTTTTGATGACGAAATCGCCGTATCGATTTCAGGCGACGATCGGTACGGCACTGCCGTCAAACTAGCAAACCTTTGCCATTACCCAAACTCCGAAACGGTAATACTATCCGTTTCGGATTCGCCCTCGATTTGCTTTTCCTCAGCCGCGCTTGCGGCAGCCTACGAGGCGCCTTTGCTGCTCATCAAGCCCAATCACGTTCCGGACTCGACTATGCAGGAATTGCAACGCCTCGACCCTAGCTCCATCGTCATTGCGGGCGTTGAGTCTCAGAACGAAGCCTTTATTACCACCGAGATCCAACGACTCCTCGACAAAGCAAATGTCTCCTTTGTTCAATCGGCCGTCGCACAGGAGGCAGCAATCAATATCTTCCACGCCGCCGAAACCAAGCGCTGGGGAGATCGCGCGATTGTCGCATGGGATGGCTGTTTCGGTGATCAGATGTCGCTTTTGCCATACTCAACCAGAGAAAAAGCTCCTGTCTTTTACATAGACGAGAACGACAAGATCAACGATGAAACATGGAGTCTCCTAACATCAGGCCATTTTCGCAATCTGCTGCTTCTTGGAAGCGAAAAAACATTCCCTGACCAGGTAATCAGATCCTTAAATGATAACGGTATCTGTGCTACTAGAGTTTGCGCAACCAACGCATCGGCTGCAAATGCCTTTATCAATGCGCACTTCGTGATTCCGTCGATAGAAAAGTCGGGCGAATCCATTAACACACTCATCGTTTCGTCAACATGGCACCCATTCGATTCGTTCAATATCGGACGTTATGCTATTGAGAACAACGCAGCAATGCTTCTTGTTGATGCAAACAACTTGGATAGCGTAGCATCAGCAATTCAATATCTCGAAACACTAAACGGGAGTATTGAGCACTTGGTATTTATCGGGGACGAGAATCAATTTAACAGGGTTGACAAACGACTGCTTATGAAAGCGGCTGCACTGGCGCAACAGCACTAAGCGCTTCCAGCCTCGACAATGTCACGACGCCCGCCAAACCGCCAAGGACCCCATCCTGCTAAACATGAGCATCCACTGATCCTTGGCTATCAAGGGGCAAAGAAGCGATAACCGCTTTGCCCCGCGCGAGCGCGAATGCGAGGACGTATGCTAGACAAAATACAGTTCCATCTGCTATCCACTGCGGTAAATTCAGGGCGACAAGCTCAAAAGAACCCCGCCGGCGAATCGGATACATCAGCCGAATCCGCAAGCGAAACTCAAAAGGAGCTTAAAAACCTCGGCTATCTAAACGAAGCGGGCGAAGTAACCGAAGCCGGGAAAAACGCCCTCTCCCCATACCGGGTAGACAACGCTGTCATCCTAGCTGCCGGATCCGCCGCACGCTTGGCGCCGCTTTCGTTTGAAAGGCCCAAAGCCATGTTCAAGGTTCGCGGCGAAGTGCTCATAGAGCGGATGATTCGCCAGCTGAAGGAAGTGGGAATCGGAGACATCACCATCGTGGTTGGCTATATGAAGGAGGCCTTCTTTTATTTGGAGGAGGAGTTCGGGGCGAACATCATCGTGACCCCCGAGTACGCCACGCGCAACAACCATGCATCCCTATACAGTGCCGCCAACCTTCTCGGCAACACCTACGTTTGCAACTCGGATGAATACTACACGGAGAACGTCTTCTCGCGTTACGTGTACCGCCCCTACCTATCCGCCTGCTTCGCCGAAAACGCCCACGGCGAGTATTTCTTGGACGCTGATTCCAAAAACCGAATCATAAGCATCTCCCGCGACGGCGACCATCGCTACTTCTCCCGCGGCCCCGCATACTTCGACCAAGCCTTCAGCAAGCAATTCCTTAGCATCATCTCGGACGAATACCGCAAACCTGCCACCGTCGACAAGCTGTGGGACGATTTGCTCATGAATCACATCAACGAACTCGAGATTTATATGAGGCCCTATGACCCGGGCATCATATACGAATTCGACTATCTTACAGACCTGACGGCGTTTGACCGGGACTTCTTCGAAAATGTAGACTCCAGAATCCTCGACAACATCTGCACCACCCTTTCATGCGAGAGGGCCGACATAACCGACGTAAAGCCCGTCAAAGCAGGCCTCACCAATCTGTCCACTTTGTTCACAGCCAAAGGCGTCCGCTACATATACAGACATCCAGGAAATGGAACCGAAGAAATCGTCAACCGTGAAGCAGAGGCATTCGCCTTGAACGCGGCAAGCGAACTCGGGCTCGATGACACGTTCCTTTTCGAGGATCCCGCCGAGGGATGGAAAATCTCGCGGTATATTGAAGGCTGCTCCGAGCTCGATTATTCCAACATAGAGCAAGTTGCCAAGGCGTTACAAATGGCCCGAACGCTACATACGAGCGGAAAGAAATCGCCGTACAGCTTCGACTTCTACGACGAGGGCATGAAGATAACGTCCATTCTCAAGAACATGAGCTATCCGTTGCCGAAGGACTTCGATCCGCTAACGGCACGAATCGGATCGATTGCTCGCAAAATGAGGTCGGAAGTTTCCGAGTCCGTTTTGTGCCATAACGACTTCTACGGCCCCAATTTCCTTGTGCGAGGCGACGAAATGCGCCTCATCGACTGGGAATATGCCGCCATGGGCGACCCTGCCTGCGATATCGGCAATTTCGTCGCACAAGGTTCAGGGTACACCGTAGAGCAGACGCTCGATCTACTGCCTCTGTACTACGGTCGAGAAGCAACGGAAGCGGAGAAGCGACACTGCCTCGGAGCCGTCGGGCTAGTCGGCTGGTACTGGTACGTGTGGGCCATGTACAAAGAGGCAATGGGCAATCCCATGGGAGAATGGCTCTACATCTGGTACAAAGCCGCAAAACGGTTCTCCGCAGCCACGGAACAGTTGTACTAGGAGCTCACACCCCGGTTGTCACATCGGAAGAATGAACGCTTCCCATATCCCGGAACCGAAACTGCGTTACCATGTTCGAAGCCTGAAAAGCTAGCGCATCAGGCGCCGCTCCCCCTCTGGGGAGCCTAACAATCCTTGAAGGGACCATCTATGAGCAAACTGACATTTGAGCAATTTGGCAAGCTGGAAGCGAAGTACGAAGCAGGAACCGCCACGGCAGATGACCTTGCGGCGCTTGAACCTTATCGCGCCAAGCGCGCCGTCCTGCTCGCAAGCGGATTCGGAAGCCGCATGCTGCCCATAACCATCAACACGCCGAAGCCGCTGGTGGACGTAAACGGACAACGCATTATCGAAACCCTGCTTAATGCGCTGCTCGCCGCAGATATTACCGAGATTTATATCGTCACAGGATACAAACGAGAGTGCTTTGAGCTGCTGAAGCGCGACTATCCCATGGTGACCTTGCTTGAAAACCCCATCTATGCCAGCACGAACAACATCTCGTCGGCATGCGTTGCGAAAGACCATTTCAGCAACGCCTACGTATTCGAAAGCGATTTATACCTGCGAAACCCTGCGCTTATCAAAAAGTACCGCTACCAGTCCTGCTACATGGGCGTACCGGTAAGCGAAACGCCCGACTGGTGCTTCGATACTGAAGATGGCATCATCACCGATTTGCACAAAGGCGGACATGATTGCCACCACATGTACGGCATCAGCTACTGGACCGAAGAGGACGGCGCGCAGCTCGCCATCGACCTGCCGGCATGCTTCGAAGCAGATGAGGAAACCAAGCAGCGCTTCTGGGACGATGTCCCCTGCATCATCCGTCGAAGCAATTACCAGATAGCTATAGAGGAATGCACATTCGACGACGTCAGCGAAATCGACTCCTTCGCCGAACTGCAAGAAATCGACCATCGCTACCGCATCTAGCACACGTACCAACCTGCAAAAGGCAAGCAAAACAACAGCACAGGGACTTTCCCGAGCAAGCACAAACTCGCGCGGGAAGGCCCCTGTTCATCATCAGGAAACCGAATCGATCGTCAGCACCCCATCGCCACACGAAACGAACTTGCCAACCAAGCCTGCTATGGCTCTGGTCGTTTCACGTTCAATGAACGCATAGCCATGATCGGTCTGAATGGCCCTGGCGAAGGAAGCAAGCTCGTTGCGAATACCCTCACCATCAAGCTGATAGAAGAACCTCCGGTTTTGCGTCTGATCCTCACGGCGAATTTCGAAGTAATCCGTCTTCCACCAAGGCGCCGGCACAAACACATACCCTTCGGTCCCTGCAACCACAAGAGACCCCTCGGCCTTCACGCCTTTACCGAACATAGCCGTAGCAGCAGCGCCACCATAGACGAAATCGACCTTGCCGAACGCGTCGTATCCCGGCGCCGAACCGAAATCGGCCCTCGTCATCACACACGACCTAGTCTCATGCCCCAATAGCTGAAGGATGGGAAGCAAAGCCGTCGGCAACCAGGCATCGGCGCTCGACCACTTCTCCGTCAACGCATCCTCATCATTTTGTAGGTCGGCGAGACTCGTGCACGTCGACTGAACGGAAACAACGCGGCCGATTCTTCCGCTTTGAACCATCAGGAGCATGCGGTGATACGCAGTCGCATACGCTGTCTTCAAAGCCTCGGCAAATACCAGTCCCCTATCGTCAGCAAGAGCAAACAACTCATCGCACTCCGCCTCGCTCAAGGCAACCGGCGACTCGCATATGACATGTTTTCCCGCTTCAAGCGCCGTCTTCACGTGCTTGAAATGATCCCTGGAGTGAGAAAGAACGAACACGGCATCCGAGGACTCCAGCAGCTGATCGTAGCCGTCCATGCGCTTATAAGCTTGCAGTTCGGGAGAAGTGCCACCGTAGGGGTCAAAGACGCCGCTAACCGTCATGCCGTTAATGTAGCCCACCTCTGCGGACTGCTTGACCATTTCCTTCGCGCAGCCTATGAATCCCAGCCTAAGCGCCGCGCGATCGGACCTCAGCTCCGTGCTCGAGACGCCCTGGGTTCTGTCCAAGTACACAACCTCGCAGAACTCAGAAAGGTAATCGAAGTAGCCGCGCCAGTCCGAGCCGACGGTAAACACGTCAACGTCGAGCCGCTTGATGTCGTCAATCTTCTGACCTTCGTATTCCTCGACGATAATCTCATCCGCAAGGCCCGTTTTGCGAACGTTCTCGATTCTTTGCGTCAGCGACTGGGACACGTTGATCTTTCCACGCACCTTGTCAAAGCTATCAGCCGTTACGCCAACGATGAGGTAATCGCCCAACGCCTTCGCCCGCTCCAATAGACGGATATGACCGTAATGGAGAAGATCGTACGTCCCGTAGGTGATGACTTTGCGCATCCCGCCTCCTAGAACGAGCCGTCCGAGGACATCTGCTTCAAAGCGCGAACGAGATTCGCGTTTTGCTCTTCCGTAATATAGCCGATATGCCCGATACGAAATACATCATCAGCTAGCTTCCCGCCGTTCGGGCATAACCACATACCATAATGCAACTTAGCGCGATCGACGATAAGCTTCGCATTGTGCTCGGGGCAATAAAAGGCGCTCACCGCATTTGACGGACTCTCCGCAACCAACCGCAAAGACGTTGAGGAAACCACTTCGCGCACGGCAAAGGCACGCGACCTTATCTCGCGGCGCTCCGAATCAATACCGGTTTCGGAGATAGACCTTAGTCGGGCATCGATTTCAAGCACAATCGAAACCGCAGGCGTCCAGGGCGTCTGCCCTCTGCCCGCATTGCGCAAAGCCTCCTTGAGGCTCAGATATTTGCAAATCTCGGGGTTGGAATCTACTCGCTCCTGCGCCGCAGGGGACAATGCCACGATAGACATACCGGGATGACAGGCAAGACCCTTCTGAGAGCCCGTGAGCACCACATCAGCACTGAGCTGCTCCATGTCGAGCTCATCGGCAATGAATGCGCTAACAGCGTCAACGAGCAGAGTTATGCCGCGAGACCTGCAGAAATCGGAAATCAGGGGCATGTTGTACAGCAAGCCGGAAGACGTCTCGTGCATATTGACGAGCAACGCGGTAACCGCATCCCCCACGCAGGATTCCAATATCTCGCGCGTGATTTGCTTACCGAAATCAAGACGCACCTCGTCAACCTCATGGCCGTGCAGGCTGCAAAGATTCACGAAGCGCTGACCGAAGCTGCCGCCGTTCACCACGGCCACATGCTCGCCGGGCCTAAGGACGTCCATGACGACAGCCTCCATGGCGCCGGTGCCCGACGCAGTCAGAAAGACACAGCGGGAATCTTCTGGGGCATGCAGCAAATCAAGCATAACTCGCTCGCACCGTAGGACCACATCCGAGAACTCGGGGGTACGAAAATACGGCGCATCCTGACCCGCAACGGTAAGCACCTCATCAGGACTCATAACCGGTCCCACGGTAAAGTTCAGCATCTTCTTCGCCTCTTCCAATCTCACCATACGCTGCAACACAGAGCTCCCAAAGGCTCACTTCCACCAATGCAAACCGGATGCGAACAATTCATCGAACAACGATGAGATTTACGAATCCAGACCAAAGCAGAGCTCCTTCGGGGCATGATTTCGACGCTGGTCCTCTGGCGGTAACTGACTCCAAGTTCGTCCATACTGCGTGCGCAAATAGCCTTCGACATCGGCGGGAGCAAAAAACTTCTTACCCTCAAACTCTATAACGCTCGGAGGCATAAGCATGCTCTTCGGATATGGCTCGATCGCAGCATACGAAGACGCCATCAGCATATCGGACTTTGGGTCATCTTTGGCGAGCATGGCCGCCTCATCGAACCCACGGTTGATGCGCTCCGGGGACAAGACCGCACGCACAACATAGTGCGCTATACGACACGCAATTTTTTCCGCAGCCCCAAGCACACCCTTGTGTGGCACCACAATGTGCTTGGAGTGATACAAATATGAAAGGCTTTGCCACATTATGCAGCTCTTGCGCTGACGCTTCGCCGCATTCGGCTCAGAACAAACAGCATCATATGGAAAGATGTCCACGAAAATGCCCTGATCAAATCCAGCCTCTTCCGTTTCGTCAGTCACAAAGCGCGTGCCGACAAGCATCACCTTTGAAAACAAAGCGGCCTGATGCGGATTCGACCGGGAGCAAGTTACACGAAATCGCTCCCCGAGGGCCGCAGGAGCAACCTTAAGAAAACGCTCATAGTCATCGCGTGGCATGCCTAGGTCGATATCGTCATCCCAAGGAATGAAACCGCCATGACGACGAGCACCAAGCACCGTACCAGAATCCAAAAAGTAAGTAATCCCGTACTCGCGACACACGCAGTCGATTGCTTCGAGGATCTCCAACTCCATCATTTGCAAACGGCGCAACATCGTCTGTTCATACTGCATAAGAATCTCCCTAAACAAACTTGCTGGCCCGATTAGCCAGACAATACCGCATGCAACACACAATTACCCGGGTCTTGATCGCCCTGAATCTACTGACTTCCGGAACAAGCAAATCCGTGCTGCTCTTTCGCAAGAAAATCGCCAGCGAAACAGCAAGCTCGGCAATTCGCTAACTGCGAATCAGGTGAGCAAGAACTTCATCTCGTTATTGTCGCACACAGAAGAAGCGATGCGAATAAATCTACAACACAAGCGCAGATGCAAGTAAAGCGATAGCGTGAATCAAAAACTAATCTGCTATGCAGCGTAGCCGACCATCGAAATGAATAAGGCAATAGCAGAAACAGCGCCGTCGTTAAGATAGATAGAAATGCGAAAAAGAAGATCGCATAGGAAAACCTTCCTTTATGGTAATTAGCAAAGAGACACATGGTTTACGTTATGATAAATCAGGTTTGGCCAATTACCACCTGATAGTGCTTCAACCAGCGCAAAAGGAGAAGGACAAATATGAGCGAAACGCTTGTATCGGTTATCGTGCCGATTTACAACGCCGGCCCCTACCTAGAGCAATGTCTTGATAGCATCGTTGCGCAAACGCACAAGGAGCTCGAAATCATTCTGCTAAACGACGGCAGCACTGACGACTCTCTTTCCACAATGCAGCGTTACGCAATCGCCGACGGGCGTGTCAAAGTCATCGACAAGCAGAACCAAGGCTACGGAGCCACCTGCAACCGCGGCCTCGCCGAGGCAACGGGTACATGGATCTCCATCGTCGAACCCGATGATTGGATTGAACCCAGTATGTACACGGACATGCTGGCGTTCGCGCAGCAATATGCCGACGAAGACACACCGTTGGACATCGTTAAAACACCGTATTGGCGAATCTGGATGCCCGACACCGAGCAGCAGCGCAAATTGAACTGCAGTTACAAAAACCGTATACACCCCCGACATCAGCCATTCAGTATTGGCGATGCAGCTCATTTACTGTGCCATCATCCTTCCATTTGGTCAGCCATTTATCGCACGTCTTTCCTTAAAGAGCATGACATCCATTTTAAAGAAATTCCAGGTGCTGGCTGGGCCGACAATCCCTTCTTGGTAGAAACACTGTGCCAGACCAACCGCATCGGGTACTTTGATACGGCATACTACTGCTACCGAGAGGAAACACCCGAAAAATCAAGGACCTTTGCACTCACGAACACCCTATTACCACTTGAGCGTTGGAACGATATGATGGATATCCTCGAGTGCCTGAACATAAACGATGAGCGTATCCTACGTGCACACAATAGCCGCGGGTTTACATATCTCTCGGGCATCATCGAGGAAGTTGACCTCACACATGACGATGTGCGCAAAGCAGCTAAACATATGTTCGAACGTATGGATGCAAATCTTGTGTTTACCGATAGAGAAACATCCCCCGGCATGAAACAACTATATGCCGATCTGCGAGACATCCCCTGCCCCAAGATTAATCCTTTACCGCATATGATGGGTCTAATCGGCGAAGGTGTATACAACTTGAAGAATACCGGATTGGCAAACACACTTTTCACCACGAAAAGCTATCTGAAAAAGCGAAATAAGCGCGAGGGAAGATAGTACAGCAATTGGGCTCGCAAGCACGCGAGCCCAATTTATGTTATTAAACCTGAATTCGCAAGCTCACCTCGAATCCTTTGCTGTCTTAAGCACTTTTACTAATAAATAGATTGAGCCTATACCATAGGCCGCGATACCAGCAAAGCTAACTCCATTCATATCGAAGTGCCCGACAAATAAATAGGTTGCTGGAAGCGTGCAGACAAAGGAAAGGGCATTTCCAAAAAAGTTGCCTTTAAAGTCCCTCTGCACAATCAACAAGTCGCTAAGAAACCAAAGAAATGCCGTGATAATCGTACAGATAATCATCGGCTGCAGTAAATATGCATAAGATCGAATGGTCTCCCCGTACAATAGCACGAGCCCCCATTCGCCAAACAATGCAAATGCCAATTCGCAAATCAATGCAATAAGAACAATTCCAAGAGACACTTTCACGAGAAGAGCGATGAACCCCTTGCTATTCTTATTTGAAAATAAACTGGAAAATTCCCCCAACAAGGGAGTATACAGATACGTAGCACCCATCTGAACGATTACCACAGGGGATGCCACCGAAGCATAAATGCCCAAGTATTCATCACCAAACGTTGCACTCAGATATTGCCGAGGAATGGTTAACACGGCGCTGCACATGATTGCCGCAATTACTGCAGGCAAGCATTTTACCAGCAGATGAGCGAAAAGACCGGCATCCAACCGAGGAACTAATGCTTCAAATTGACTAGCTTTAGGCCGATCATAAAAAAAAGCAACAGGCAAAGTAACGGCAATCATCGAGCACAAACTTAGCTCAAGGCTTGAAGTGAGCGCCATGCTTGCCGTAAATGCGATCAGCGTCAACAGACCGCGTACAATTTGAGATTTTCCTATATAGTCCATGCGCATATGTTGCTGATCAACACCGTGCATAACGTCAATGATGATATCAACAGCTTTATATGCGATATAAAGCGCAATAGGCAGCAAGGCACTAGGCTGGCATGTCAAAGCCGCATATACCATGCAACCAGAAAAGGCCAGGAAAACGGTCAAAAACCTAAATCCCATGTACTGACCAGCAGAATACTTATGTTCTACATCAGAGACCTGAATCGTCCTCATTTTATAAATCGCAAAAGGAGTAAAGATGTTGCCTATCGACATAGCGAGCGAAAGAAGGCCTGCAGCCGAATAATCGGTACTAAGTCGCACCACAACAACTGTAAGCAGCCACTGACAAGCAAGATACACTATTGAACCAACCGAGTTCCATAGCATGTTTTGTTTAAGTGACAACGCGTTATCGCTCATTTCGCCCCATTCAATCAGATAGCATTACAGACATTGTAGAAGACAAGGAAGGTCAGAATGGAAGAAAACGTTTCTGTACTCATCTCCCTATACAAACCAAATAAGGTTTTCCTCGAAAAACAGCTAGAATCAATCAACAACCAGATTTGCAAAGAAAGCATTGACGTAATAATCCATGACGACTGCCCCGACGATGACAGCTGGGAGTCTTTTGCGCGTCAACATTTAAGCAACCATAAGGTGCAATACCACAAATCTCCCCTTAATCTGGGCTACGTCAAAGCTTTTGAGCACCTTGTAACCCTCGCTGAAGGGAACTATATAGCATTTTGCGATCAAGACGATGAATGGGAGCCTTATCGCATTGCCAAAGGAGCAGCAGCTTTGCGTAGCGGATACGGTCTGGCCGTTTGCGACAGATCCATTATCGATGCTGATGGAAACATCGAAACGAAAAGCTGGAAAGCAGCTCATCCGAAATCAATCGAATGCAACTGGTCAAGCGGAGACAACATCACGGTTTCAGCGGCTTTTCGTTGCTATGCAATAGGCATGGCCACTATGGCGAAAACGGAGCTCGTCAAACAATTCCTTCCGTTTCCGACATGCACTGGTCACGATAAATGGATCGCATTGTGCGCAAGCGCCTGCGGCCCATGCGCCTATATCAACGAACCGCTAGTGAGATATCGACGACATGGCAATAACGTAACCGGGCTATTCCAAGGAATTACTTGTAAGCAAGACTGGTATTCAGAACGAGTCGAGCCTAGCTTAGAGCTTGCACAGGAGTTCGCAAGGCGCTTCCCCAATTGCAGCGAAGGAAAACAAATCCTGTACTTCGCAGAAGCAAGACGCGATCGAAATATCAAAAAGATATTAAAGCTCGCCAAATACGAACCAACCCTTGCCATATTTGAAGCTATTTTGCCATTCTTGCCCGACAAGCTATTCAAACAACTGACCAAAATGACGAATTAAATGCCTCAGAATGCCGGCGTGCTACGCAATATGAAGCGTTGATTTCGCATCTAGCCATATTGCGTAGCACCCGTTTTCCCGTCAGCCAATTACCATAACGCAATTGGGTCGCAAACCCCAACGATACAGCACTCCAACAGCAAATCAGATAAAGCCAATTAGAGGGCCTTAACGTAGTCGCTTATCTTCCACTCCCAATCGGCAGGAATATAGTTAACTCCTGTCAACTTATCCAACTCCAACGCCGAATGCACAGGCCTTGGAGATACAGGCCCCTTGGCACTGGCATAATACGTCTCCGTACTCACAGGTTTGACGGCATCAGCATTTCCGTTGCGCAGCTCGAACACCTTCGCGGCGATGTCCGCCCAGGACGCGACGCGGCCGGAGCCGGTCAGGTTGTAGGTGCCGTGCTCGCACGGGCTGCTCGGCTCCTTGTCGCCCTCGCGGTAGCCCAGAAGCCAGAAGATGCCCTCGGCCATGTCGCGGGTGAAGGTCAGGCGGCCGAACTGGTCGTCCACCACCGTCACATGGTCAAGCGCGTCGTCCGGGTCGGCGCAGCGATCGGAGAGCGCCGCCATGGTGCGCACGAAGTTCTTGCCCTCGCCGATGACCCAGCTCGAGCGCACGATGTAGTGCTTGGGGCAGTTCGCCACGGCGATGTCGCCGGCGGCCTTGGTCTGGCCGTAGACGCCCAGCGGGCTGAAGGGCTCGTCCTCGCCGTGCTCCTCTTTCGTGCCGTCGAACACGTAGTCGCTCGAGACGTGCACGAGCGTGATGCCGTGCTCGGCGCAGGCCCTGGCAAGCAGCGCCGGGCCCTGGGCGTTTGCCTTCCATGCCGCTTTGCGGCCCTCAGGCGTCTCGGCCGCGTCGACGGCGGTGTAGGCGCCGCAGTTGATGACGGTCCCGTAGAGCGTCCAGTCGACCTTGGGGTAGTCGGCGGGGTCCGAGAAGTCGAACTCGTCGCGGTCGCCGAAGTCGAAGGAATCGGCGACCCCCCGCTCCTCGGCGAGCTTGCGCACCGCGCGGCCGAGCTGGCCGTTCGCGCCGGTGACGAGCGTGCGGCGGGGCGCCATGGGGATGGCGTCCTTGAGCATCGGGTGGTGCTTGTCGGCCTCGGAGAGCTCGCACGCGGAAAGCGGGATGGGCCACTCGATGCCGAGCTCTGGGTCGGCGAGGTTGACGAAGGTGTAGGTCTTCTTGAGCTCGGCCGACCAGTGGGCGTTCACTAGATACGTGTATGCCGTGCCGTCCTCGAGCGCCTGGAAGGAGTTGCCCACGCCGCGGGGGACGTAGATGGCCTTGGAGGGGTCGATGACGCACGTGTAGACCTCGCCGAAGCTCTTCCCCGGGCGAAGGTCCACCCACGCGCCGAAGACCGATCCCGTGGCCACCGAGATGTACTTGTCCCAGGGCTCGGCGTGGATGCCGCGCGTCACGCCGAGCTCCGCGTTGAAGGAGATGTTGTTCTGCACGGGGCCCAGGTCGGGCAGGCCCAGGCCAGTCTGCTTGGCGCGCTGCCAGTTCTCCTTGAACCAGCCGCGGGAGTCGCCGTGGACGGGAAGGTCGAACACCAGCATCCCGGGGATGTTGGTGCGCTCCGCCTTGAGCTCCTTCTCGAATTCGATCTCAGGCATGCCATTCCCCCTTACTGGCCCTGCGCCTTGTAGCGCGCCTCGGTGGCAGCCTTGGCCGGGCGCCACCAGGCCTCGTTGGCGCGGTACCACTCGATGGTCTGCTTCAGGCCCTCGGCGAAGTCGTTGTGCGCCGGGCGCCAGCCGAGCTCGGTCTGCAGCTTCGCAGAGTCGATGGCGTAGCGGCGGTCGTGACCGGGGCGGTCGCGGACCCAGTCGAAGTCGTCGGGGTCCTTGCCCATCATCTCCAGGATCATGCGCAGGACCGTGATGTTGTTCTTCTCGCCGTCGGCGCCGATCAGGTACGTCTCGCCCATGCGGCCCTTGGTGAGGATGGTCCACACGGCGCTCGAGTGGTCCTCGGTGTGGATCCAGTCGCGCACGTTCTCGCCCTTGCCGTAGAGCTTGGGGCGCACGCCGTCGATGATGTTGGTGATCTGGCGCGGGATGAACTTCTCCACGTGCTGGTAGGGGCCGTA
>ERZ1034913.1415-NODE-1415-length-14644-cov-12.466447_pt1 | contig 14644 bp, 8 predicted proteins | sample MGYA00520697_ERZ1034913 | MGnify/ENA primary metagenome ERZ1034913 (study PRJEB33766, sample SAMN09781786) | gut metagenome | biome: gut microbiome | host: Homo sapiens | place: Madagascar | study: EMG produced TPA metagenomics assembly of the PRJNA485056 data...
GCAGCTGCCGGAGCGGTGCTTAAGCCGCAAGGCGGGAATTGTGCGGTATTGCCTTAAGAAAATGGCTTGTTACAGGTTGGTGTAGCCCATCAGGCTCTTATCCACCTCGGCGGCGGCGTCGCGGCCTTCGCGCAGGGCCCAAACAACAAGGCTCTGGCCGCGGCGCATATCGCCGCAGGTAAATACATGGGGCACGTTGGTGGCGTACTTGGTATCGGCAACGGTGCCGCGCTTGGTCAGGTCAACGCCAAACGCTTCGGCCACATAGGGCTGGCAGCCGGTAAAACCGGCGGCAATCAGCACCAGGTCGCACTCGATGGCAAATTCTTCGCCGGTGGGCACCATGGCGCGGCGGCCGGTGGCTTCATCCACCACTTTGCTTTCCAGCTTGGCAATCAGCGCACCGCAAACCTGACCGGCTTCATTCTTATAGAACTCTTTGACCGTGGTCTGGTAAATGCGCGGGTCACTGCCAAACACGGCAATGGCTTCCTGCTGGCCGTAATCGGTTTTCAGCACCTTGGGCCATTCGGGCCAGGCGTTGGCGGCGGTGCGTTCTGTGGGCGGGCAGGGCATCATTTCCAGCTGGGTCACGCTTGCGCAGCCCTGGCGGATGGCGGTGCCGACACAGTCGTTGCCGGTATCGCCGCCGCCGATGACCAACACTTTTTTGTCCTTGGCACTCACGGCCTTGCCATCGGAAAAGCCGGAATCCAGCAGGCTGCGGGTCACGCTGGTCAGGTAATCCACGGCAAAGTAGATCCCCTGTGCATCGCGCCCTGGTGCGCTGATGTCACGCGCCTGCTTGGCACCGCAGGCCAGCACAACGGCATCGTGTGCATCCAGCACATCCTGGGCAGGGGTGCTGCCGCCAACATCGGCGCAGGTTACAAAGTCAATGCCCTCGGCCTTCATAATGTTCACGCGGCGGTCGATGACCTGCTTTTCCAGCTTCATGTTGGGGATGCCGTACATCAGCAGGCCGCCCACGCGGTCCTCACGCTCGTATACGGTCACTTTGTGGCCGCGCTTGTTCAGGTAATCGGCAACCGCAAGGCCGGCAGGGCCGGCACCTACCACGGCAACGGTTTTGCCGGTGCGGGTCGGGGGCGGGCAGGCGGTCAGCAGGCCGGATTCATAGCCATATTCTACAATGGCGTGCTCGTTCTCCTTCACGGTAACAGGGCTGCCGGTGGTGTAGCCGCAGGTGCAGGCAGCTTCGCACAGAGCGGGGCATACCCGGCTGGTAAACTCCGGGAAGCGGTTGGTGGCGCGCAGGCGATGTACAGCCAGATCCCACTTGCCCTGGTAGACCAGGTCGTTCCATTCGGGGATCAGGTTGTTCAGCGGGCAGCCGCTTGCCATGCCGCCAATCATCATGCCAGCCTGGCAGAACGGTACGCCGCAATCCATGCAGCGGGCACCCTGCGCCTGCTGTTCATCCTGCGGCAGCGGGATGTGAAATTCGTTAAAGTTCTGAATGCGTTCTTCGGGCGGCAGCTCCGTGCTGGTCTGCCGGGCAATTTCCATAAATCCTGTCGGTTTTCCCATCGTTTGCGCCTCCCTTATTTGTTAGCAGCGTTCTTCATTGCATAGAACGCTTCGATCTGTGCCTGCTCGCTGTCCTCGCCCTTTTCTTCCATCTGGGCAATCAGGCGCAGCATCTTGTCATAGTCATGGGGCAGGACCTTTTTGAACTTGGGCAGATACTCGCCAAAGTTATCCAGGATTTCCTTGCCGCGGGGGGAGCCGGTGGCTTCCACATGCTCGCGGATCAAATCCTTCAGCAGCGAAACATCATACTTGTGTTCCACCGGCTCCAGGCTGACCATGTCTTTATTGACGCGGGTGTAGAAATCCCAGTCCTCATCCAGCACATAGGCGATGCCGCCGCTCATGCCGGCTGCAAAGTTTTTGCCGGTCTTGCCCAGCACCACCACGGTGCCGCCGGTCATATATTCGCAGCCGTGGTCGCCGACGCCCTCCACAACAGCGGTAGCACCGGAGTTGCGCACGCAGAAACGCTCGCCAGCTACGCCGTTGATGAACGCTTTACCAGCGGTTGCACCGTACAGGGCAACGTTGCCAATGACAATGTTCTCGCTGCGGTCATAGGTGACATCCTTGGGCGGGTAAACGATCAGCTTGCCGCCGGAAAGGCCCTTGCCCATATAGTCGTTGGAATCGCCAACCAGTTCCAAGGTCAGGCCAGCGGGGATAAAGGCACCAAAGCTCTGGCCGCCGTACCCGTTGCAGATCACATGGAAGGTATCTTCCGGCAGGGTGTTGCCAAACTTGCGGGTGATCTCGCTGCCAAAAATCGTGCCGAACGCGCGGTCAGTGTTGCCAACTTCCAGTTCAACGGTCATCGGCTTGGGCTCTGCCATGTCAAAGCTCTTTTTGAACTTCTTCATCAGCACGCGCATATCCGGTGTTTTTTCCAGGCCGAAGTTGTAAACATCCTTGGCGTTGAAGTGTACGCTGCTGTTTTCCACCAGCGGGTTTTTCAACAGGGCAGTCAGGTCCATCTCGCTTGCGCGGGAACCAGCCGGGGCATCCTTGACTTTCAGCAGGTCGGTGCGGCCAACCAGTTCATCCACGGTATGCACGCCCAGGCGGGCCATGTATTCGCGCAGATCCTCGGCCATAAAGCGCATAAAGTTGATGATGTATTCCGGCTTGCCCTTAAAGCGCTTGCGCAGCTCGGGATTCTGGGTGCAGATGCCCATGGGGCAGGTATCCAGGTTGCACACACGCATCATCACGCAGCCCATGGCAACCAGCGGGCCGGTGCCAAAGCCGAATTCTTCAGCGCCCAGCATGGCGGCAATGGCCACATCGCGGCCGCTCATCAGCTTGCTGTCAGCTTCAATGCGCACGCGGGAGCGCAGGCCGTTCATGATCAGGCTCTGGTGTGCTTCGGCAAGGCCCAGCTCCCACGGCAGGCCGGCATTGTGGATGGAGTTGCGCGGTGCAGCGCCGGTACCGCCGTCAAAACCGGAAATCAAAATCACTTCGGCACCGGCCTTGGCAACGCCGGCGGCAATGGTGCCGACACCGGCTTCGCTGACCAGCTTGACGTTGATGGCAGCCTTGCGGTTGGAGCATTTCAGGTCATAGATCAGCTGGGCCAGGTCCTCAATGGAGTAGATATCATGGTGCGGCGGGGGAGAGATCAGGCCCACGCCGGTGGTGGAGTGGCGGGTCTTGGCAACCCAGGGGTAAACCTTGCCGCCGGGCAGCTGGCCGCCCTCGCCGGGCTTTGCGCCCTGTGCCATCTTGATCTGAATCTCGCTGGCGGAAACCAGATACTTGCTGGTCACGCCAAAACGGGCGGATGCCACCTGCTTGATGGCGCTGTTGCGCTCGGTGCCAAAACGGTCTTCGGCTTCGCCGCCTTCGCCGGTGTTGCTCTTGCCGCCGATGCGGTTCATGGCAACGGCCATGCACTCGTGGGCTTCCTCAGAAAGGGCACCATAGCTCATGGCAGCGGTCTTGAAGCGGTGTACGATGGAATCCACGCTTTCCACTTCGTCCAGCGGGATACCGGCGTCAGGATAATTGAAGTCCAGCAGGCTGCGCAGGTGCATGGCATCGCCGCCCTCGGCGTTCACGGCATCGGTATAAGCCTTGAACTTGTTGTAATCGCCGGTCCAGCAGGCCTGCTGCAGCAGGTGGATGGTCAGCGGGTTGTACAGATGATCTTCGGCCAGCTTGCCGCTGCGGAGCTTGTGCTCACCCAGGCTGGTCAGCTCCATGCTGATATCCAGGCCCAGAGGGTCGAATGCCTGTTTGTGACGAGCTTCCAGGTCGTTCTGGATGTCGCGGATGGTAATGCCGCCCACACGGCTGACGGTGTTGGTAAAGTACTTATCCACTACCTCGTTGCTCAGACCCAGCGCTTCAAAAATCTGGCTGCCCTGGTAGGACTGGATGGTGGAAATGCCCATCTTGGAGGCAATCTTGACGATGCCGGCCAGAACGGCTTTATTGTAGTCGTTCACGGCGGCATAGTAATCTTTGTCCAGCAGACCCTCATTGATCAGCTCGCCGATGGTCTCCTGTGCCAGATAGGGGTTGATGGCGCAAGCACCGTAGCCCAGCAGGGTGGCAAAATCATGAACCTTGCGGGGCTCACCGCTTTCCAGGATCAGGGCCATGGCGGTGCGCTTGCGGGTACGAACCAGATACTTGGAAACTGCGCCCACAGCCAGAAGGCTGGGGATGGCGACATGGTACTCATCAATTTCGCGGTCAGACAAAATCAGGATGTTGGCACCATCGCGGTAGGCGCGGTCCACATCAACGAACAGGCGGTCAATGGCCTTTTCCAGGTCGGTGTTCTTATAGTAGCAGATGGAGATGGTTTCCACCTTAAAGCCGGGAACCTTCATGGCCTTGATTTTCATCAGGTCGGTTTCGGTCAAAATGGGGTTGGTGATTTTCAGCACCTTGCAGTTCTCGGCGTCCTCTTCCAACAGGTTGCCCTGTGCGCCAACGTATACGGTGGTGGAGGTCACGACTTTCTCGCGCAGGGCGTCGATGGGCGGGTTGGTGACCTGGGCAAACATCTGCTTAAAATACTCAAACAGCGGGGGATGGGTGTGGCTCAAAACGGCCAGCGGGGTATCGCTGCCCATGGCACCGGCAGGCTCTGCGCCGTTCTTTGCCATCGGCAGGATCATGGTGGAAACATCCTCGTACTGGTAGCCGAATGCTTTCTGCAGCCGCACCAGCTCGTCATGCTCGTGGCTGGGCACACGCTCGTTGGGAATCTTCAAATCGGCCAGGTTGACCAGGTTGCGGTCCAGCCATTCGCCGTAAGGCTCGCGGCTGGCGTAATCGGCTTTCAGGCTTTCGTCGTCCACCAGCTCGCCCCTGGCGGTATCCACCAACAGCATTTTGCCGGGGCGCAGGCGGTCCTTGCGCACGATTTCTTCGGCGGGAATATCCAGCACGCCGACTTCACTGGAAAGGATCAGGCGGCCGTCTTTGGTGATATAGTAGCGGCTGGGGCGCAGACCGTTGCGATCCAGCACAGCACCCATCACATCGCCGTCACTGAACAGGATGGAAGCGGGGCCGTCCCACGGTTCCAGCATGGTGGCGTAATACTGATAGAACGCACGCTTTTTGGGGTCCATACTATGGTTGTTTTCCCACGGTTCGGGGATAGTGACCATAACAGCCAGCGGCAGCTCCATGCCGTTCATAACCATAAACTCCAGCGTGTTATCCAGCATGGCGGAGTCGGAACCACCCTGGTTCACAATGGGCAGAACCTTGGTCATATCCTCTTTCAGGTAGTTGGAACCAATGGTTTCCTCGCGGGCCAGCATGGTATCCACGTTGCCGCGGATGGTGTTGATCTCGCCGTTATGCAGGATAAAGCGGTTGGGGTGGGCGCGGTTCCAGCTGGGTGCCGTGTTGGTAGAAAAACGGCTGTGCACCATGCCGATGGCAGATTCATAATCTTCGCTCTGCAAATCGGGATAAAACAGGCGCAGTTCTTTAACCAGGAACATGCCCTTGTACACAATGGTGCGGCTGGAAAGACTGCACACATAAGTATCCTGGCTGGACTGTTCAAACACGCGGCGGGCAACATAAAGCTTGCGGTCAAAGTCAATGCCGGGTTTTACGCGGGCCGGGCGTTCCACAAATGCCTGCCAGATGCTGGGCATGCAGGAACGTGCCTTGTGGCCCAAAATTTCCGGGCAGGTGGGCACTTCGCGCCAGCCAAGGAAGTTGAGCCCCTCTTTTTTGCAGATGATCTCAAACAGCTTTTTGTCCTGGTTGCGGTTCAACTCTTCCTGTGGGAAAAAGAACATGCCAATGCCGTAGTCACGCTCGTTGCCCAGCGTAATGCCGGCTTCTTCGGCAGCTTTTTTGAAGAACTTGTGGCCGATCTGCAGCAGGATACCGACACCATCGCCGGTTTTGCCTTCGGCATCCTTACCGGCACGGTGTTCCAGGTGCTCCACGATCTGCAAAGCATCGTCGATCGTTTTGTGGGTTTTGCGGCCCTTGATATCCACAACTGCACCAATGCCGCAGTTATCATGTTCAAACCGCGGATCATACAGCCCGGCGGGGGCCTTGCGCTCTGTAAAGTTTTCCATCCGTTTTTTGCTCCTTCCCGTAATTTCCTGCGGGGCCGGGCGGGAACGCACATTTCCCAACCTGGCATAGATACGAAAAAAGACGTTCCCCAACGGGTACACTAACCCGTTTGTGGGAACGTCTTTGTTCTTATATGTACTATACCACACCAGTAGGGGAATGGCAATCATCAAACAAAAGATTTTTATGAAATTAACGCAAAAACCTTATTTGCTTTGCTTTGCAAGGACTAAACTTAATAAAATTAAGCTGCGGCAATAACTGCCGGGCAAAACGGTGTGTTATTTACCGTTTGCAGCCTGCTGCTCTTTCAAAACAGCCAGGATCTCGGTCAGCAGCTCCTCCTGCGTCGGGGCCTTAGGGGCTTCCGGCTCGGCGGGCTTTTCTTCTTCATGCTTGCCCAGGTCCATGAGCTTGTTCATGGCTTTCAGCATACAGAACAAAACGAATGCCAGAATGATAAAGTTAATGACGGCAGAGATGAATGCACCGATGCCCAGGTTGATGTCAAACGGCAGGTGCAGCACAACATCACTGAAATCTGTCTGGAACAAAATGCCAATGATGGGGTTGATGATGTTGTCCGTCAAAGAAGTGACCAGCGTGGAGAATGCGCCGCCGATGAGAACACCGATGGCCATGTCCATCATGTTGCCTTTCAGGGCAAAAGCTTTGAACTCTTCCAGGAACTTTTTCATAATGTGTTTCCTCCTGTATGGATAAATTTTTCAGGGCCATGCCCCACACAGGCTGCAAACGGGGCATGGGGCCCGGATCCCAAAATAAAAAAGTTACTTCAGCAGCTTGGCTACAGCGTCTGCTGCGCCGTCCAGATAATCCCCGGCAAAGGTTTCAATCATGCCGGCGTCCGCTTCTTTGGCAAATTCGGGGTTCAGCGGCATTTTGGCCAGCACGGGCAGGTGGTACTTCTTGCCGGTCTCGTCCACATGGCTGTCGCCAAACACGTTGATATGCTTGCCGCAGTCCGGGCAGAGCACATAGCTCATGTTTTCCACAATGCCAAGGATGGGAACCTTCATCATTTCGGCCATCTGCACAGCCTTGCCAACGATCATGCCGACCAGCTCCTGCGGACTGGATACAATAATGATGCCGTCTACCGGCAGGGTCTGGAACACGGTCAGCGGCACATCGCCGGTTCCCGGAGGCATATCGACAAACAAAAAGTCAACGTCGTCCCAGATCACTTCCTGCCAGAACTGCTTGACCGCACCGGCAATCACGGGGCCGCGCCACACAACGGGGGCTTCCTCATCTTCCAGCAGCAGGTTGATGGACATGATCTTGATGCCGGTGTGGCTTTCCACCGGGTTGATGCCGTCCTCGGTGCCCATGGCCGGGCCATGAACGCCGAACAATTTGGGGATGGAAGGGCCGGTAATGTCAGCATCCAGCACGCCGACCTTGTAGCCTTTGCGGCGCATGGAAACAGCCATCATGGCGCTGGTCATGCTTTTGCCAACGCCGCCCTTGCCGGAAACAACGCCGATCACTTTTTTGATGTGGCTTTTTGCGTGCGGCGGTTCATGCTGCGGCGCACGGCTGGAACAGTCAGCGTGGCAGTTGCTGCAATCGTGGGTACATGCTTCACTCATGTGGGTATAGCTCCTTTTATCTGTGCCGGGCGGGGCGCTGCAACTGCCCCGTTTCGGCACCGTTCTCCGTTTTGCGGCATGGGCCGCACTTTATTAGTGTACCGCGTCAGAGCACAAAATGCAAGTACTATCAAAACGAATAGCACGCCAAACCAGCAAAAATGTCCGAATTGTATGGGTGATACTTCTTCATAGAACCCTGCCATAAACCGCAGCAATACAGAATATACTGGCTTTATACGGGCAAAGGGGGCGGCAAAAACGGCACTGCGGGGGAAAACCTATCTGAAAAATGCAGCACTGCTGACAGTGGCGGGCTTTGCGCTGCGGGCGCTGGGCATGGTGTTCCGGGTGTTTGTGGCTGCGCGCCTGGGGCCGGAGGGCATGGGCCTGTACCAGCTGATCTTATCCGTCTATATGGTGTTTGTTTCGCTGGCTTCGGCGGGCATCAATGTGGCGTCCACACGGCTGGGTGCGCAGTGCCTGACCCGTGGGCGCGGCATGGCCCCGACGCTGCGCAGCCTTGCGGCAACAGCGGCCGTATTGGGCACCGCCGCCATGCTGGCGCAGCTGGCGCTGGCGGACCCTTTGGCCCGCTTTGCCCTGCATGATTCCCGCGCGGAGCTGGGGCTGTGTACGCTGGCCCCCAGCCTGCCGTTTATTGCGGCGGCCGGGGCGCTGCGGGGGTGCTTTTTGGCGCGGCGAAGGGTGGAACCGAATATCATTGCCCAACTGGTGGAGCAGACCGTGCGGATGGCCGTGGCCGCATTGGCGCTGGTAAAGCTGGCCCACTGGGGCGCGGCTTACGCTTGCTGTGCGGTGCTCATCGGCAATACTGTCAGCGAGGCGGTCTCCTGCGGCATTATGGCGCTGTTTGCCCGGCAGGAACCGAGCTTCCGCCCATGCGCCGATGACCCGCCCCGCGGCTATACCAGCCGGGAGCTGTGGGAAATTGTGCTGCCCGTGACCGGCAGCCGGTTGGTGGCCAGCGTTTTGCAGGCAGGGGAAAGCGTGATGATCCCCGCCTGTCTTGCCGCTTACCTTGGCACCCGCGCCGAAGCCGTGGCACAGTATGGTTCCTTAAAAGGCATGGCACTGCCGCTTATCTTTTTTCCGTTCTCGGTGCTGGCGGCACTTTCCGGCCTGCTGATGCCGGAGATCACCCGTGCCCACACCGCCCGGGATACCGCTACCCTGCGCCGCCTTGTGCGGCTTGCCATGGGGTTGACGGGTGGGTTCTCGCTGTTGGTGGGGGCCGCGCTGGTGCTGTTTGGCAAGGATGCCGCCATTTTGCTCTATCACGATGCCCAGGCGGGCCGCTATGTGCAGGTACTGGGCTTTGTGGCACCCTTTATGTACCTGGAAAGCATGGTGGATGCGATCTTAAAAGGTATGGGGGAGCAGCTGGCAACTTTCCGCTATTCGGTGCTGGATTCCGTTCTGCGCATTGCGGGCATTGTGTGGCTGGTGCCGCAATACGGCATGCCGGGCTTTCTGGCGGTCATGACAGCCTCTAACCTGCTGACCTGCGGGCTGAATACGGGGAGAATGGTGAAGAAGTTAGGAAGTAGGAGTTAGGAGTGAGGAGTTGAGAGGAAAATTAGAAATTAGGAATTGGGCGGCGGGGAGACGGAAAAAGAATAAAGAATAAATAATAATGAATAATGGCGGTGGATCGCGGCGCGGGGCACCGCTCAGGAAATATTAGGTTTGTTATGTGTTGGAGATAGGCGGCAGATAGTAGAACGCTCTGGAAAATACTCTGTAGGGCGGGATGCCATCATCCCGCCGGGGAGAAACATAAAACATTTGCCGCAAACCTAAAAAACAATCTGTAGGGGACGATGCTTGCATCGTCCCGTATGACGGGCCATGCCACTTGGTAACCCACAAAAATCATGCCGAAACCTTGCTATATTACCCATGAAAAAGGATGCTCCAAACCACCAAACAATCTGTAGGGGACGGCGTCCTCGACGTCCCGCTGACGGGCCTGAAAATCACGACTCTTTTGTTGGCAATAGGAGCGGCTTTGCTTTGCAAACCGGGCAAGTTTTACGCCAAATCCAACAATGGCATATCCGGCAATATTTCGGAACGCTCAAAACCGTTCCCTATAAAATCACAAGAACCACCCCGCCGCGGGAAGCTTCTGTCCCAACGGCGGGGTGGTTCTGCATTTTATATTATGGATAAACGAAGCGGTATAGCCTCCGCATTCCCCATCACAGCGTCTGCCCGCTGACCAGCCCGTTCCACAGGCGGTAATAAATGCCTTTCTTTGCCAGCAATTCCTCGTGGCGGCCCTCTTCCTCAATGCCGGATTTGCCCAGCACCAGAATGCGATCAGCGTTTTTGATGGTGGTCAGGCGGTGGGCAATCGTCAGGGTGGTGCGACCCTTGGCCAGCTTATCCAGGCTTTGCCCAACCAGAATCTCACTCTCGTTGTCCAGCGCGCTTGTGGCTTCGTCCAGCAGCAGGATGGGCGGGTTCTTCAAAAATACCCGCGCAATGCTGATGCGCTGTTTCTGCCCGCCGGAAAGCTTGACCCCGCGTTCGCCGACATATGTGTCATACCCGTCTTTCAGCTCCCGCACAAAGCCATCGGCACCGGCCAGCTTGGCGGCGGCAATGATCTCCTCCCGCGTGGCACCCGGCTTGCCGTAAGCGATGTTTTCGGCCACTGTGCCGCTGAACAGGTAAACATCCTGCTGCACCACGCCAACGGCATTGCGCAGGCTGCTCAGGGTAACATGGCGGATGTCCTGCCCGTCAATCAAAATTTCGCCGCCGGTCACATCATAAAAGCGGGGGATCAGGTTGCACAGGGTGGTTTTGCCGCCGCCGGAAGGCCCAACCAGCGCCAGATTCTCGCCGGGGCGGATGTTCAGGTTTACATGACGCAGCACCTTGTTGTGGTCGTCCGGGTATTCAAAGCTCACATCGAGGAACTCAATGCCGCCTTTTTCCACCTGCAGCGGTTTGGCGTCGGGGGCGTCAGTGATCTCAACGGGGGTATCGATAATGTCAAAAAAGCGCTCAATGCCGGTCACGCCGCGCTGGAACTGCTCGGCAAACTCCACAATGCGGCGGATGGTGGCAATCAGAGTGGAAACATACAGCACATAGGCAACCAAATCGCCAGCGCTGATGGTGCCATATACCAGCGAAAGGCCGCCTGCCACAATGACCACCAGATACATCAACCCGTCAAACAGCCGGGTGGAGGTGTTGAACGCGGCCATGGCATGGTAGGTTTTCTTCTTGATGGTCTGGAACGCGGTGTTGCCCTGCTCGAACTTTTTGTTCTCTTCCTCTTCCGCGGCGAACGCCTTCACAACCCGCTGCCCCAGCAGGCTGTCCTCAATCGAAGCGTTCAGCTCGCCGATCTGGAACCGCTGGCGGCGGAACGCGGCGCGAAGCTTCAGGTTCAGCTTGATGGATACAACCGCCATCAAGGGCACGCAGGCAAACACCACCAAAGTCAGCGGTATGCTGGCCCCGCACAGGATGATGAACGAAGCCGCAATTTTGATGCCCGCAATAAAAAATTCTTCCGGGCAGTGGTGGGCGAATTCGGTCACATCAAACAGGTCGTTGGTAATGCGGCCCATGATCTGCCCAACTTTGGTATTGGAATAATAGGTGTGGCTCAACCGCTGCAGGTGGGCAAAGGCATCCCGCCGCATATCGGTCTCAATGTAAACGCCCATGATGTGGCCGGTGCCGGACATAAAATACTGTGCGGCACCATCAATCAGCCGCAAAATGAGATACAGCAGGGCGAGCTTTAACACCGCATCAACCGTCAGCACAATGCCGGGATCGGTGGCGGCGTTGGTTAGGTAGCTCATAATTTTAGGCAGCACGATATCACACAAAGTGGTCAGTGCGGCACAGAACAAATCAAAAATCAAAATGCGTTTGTATCGCATCAGGTAAGGGGCAAACCGGCGGATCAGCGCTGGGGTGCCAATGTGCTGCTGGCTGGGGTCATTCATAAGATTAAGTTCCTCTTCTTTTCAAAAAATCAGGGTTATTCCTGCGGAGCTTCCGGTTCCTGTGCAGGAACCTCGGTGGGGGCTTCACTGGCAGGCTCGGTTTCCTGCGGCGGCTCCGGGTCGGGGGCCGGTTCCGCGGTAATTACCGGCTCCGGTGCACCCGTCGGTTCGGGCTCCGGCGTAATGACAGGTTCCTGCGTAGGCTCCGGGGTAGTTATCGGCTCTGGTGTGACAACAGGTTCCGGCGTCTGGGTAACTGCCGGTGTCGGTGAAGGGGGTGACGTGGGCGAAGCTGTCGGCGTTGCGGTGGGCAGCGGTTCAATGGGCGCTGTTTTGATGTAGCCGCAGCGCTGGCAGGTGTAGGTCATCACCCCGGCTACACCGGGCTGGGGCTGCAAGGTGATAACGCCCTTGTCATAGTCATGCCCCAGGGCGGGCAGTTCTTTTTCTTTTACCTTGCCGCAGATGGTGCACTTGACTTTTACGGTGCCGTATTCCAAACAGGTGGGCTCAATGCGGGTATCCTTTACTTCCACAAATTCATGTTCGTGTTCGTCCGGCTCAAAATGTGCTGTCACAATCACGCCGTTGGCGTCCGCATTGCTGGGCACGGTAAAGCTCAGGGAAGAACTGCTGGAGGCCGCCCCCAGCGACGCCGTCCACCCGGCAAACTTCCAGCCTGCATCGGGTACGGCTTTCACGGTGGAGCAGGTGCCGCCCTTTTTCACTTTCTGGCTGGTGGAACCGCTGATGCTGCCGCCGGATGTGGCCACAAATTCCACCGGCACTTTAGCGCCGCGCACGGCGATCGGATCCGAGGAGATTAACCCCAGCGGTACGCCGTCCGGCTCCGGGATGGCGGCTGTGCTTTCGGGGCGGCGGTCCTGCGTGACGTAAGCGTGGGTGCGCACATAAGTAAAATAGGCAGTGACAGCCTCTTTGGAAAGATGCACCCCGTCCGAAAGGGTATAGTCCTTTTTAGCCCAGCCGGTGGCGTCATCCCGCAGTACTTCGGCGGTGTTCAAAAATTTGTAGCCGTTCTCCTCGCACATCGTCACAAGGGCGGCGTTGTACGCATCTACCTGGGTCATGGTCAGGTTGGTGTTGTCTCGCTGCTGGTCCAGCGGGGGAATGGCGCTGACGATAATATCCGCATAGGGCCATGCTTTGGTGATGGCGGCCAGCCCCTCCCGGTACTGTGCGATGAACTTGGTGGCATCCGTGGAGCTGCCACCAAGGTTGTTGGAGCCGAAACCAATGATAATGCGTTTGGGCTGCAACTTGGCAACGGCATCCGGAATGGTGTACAGGGTGCTGTCCCCCTTGAACTTTTCGCATTTCAGGGTGGTGATGGAACCGGCCCCCATGCTGACCACGCCAATGTTGTTTTTCAGCGTGGAAAACGCCGTTCCGGTATCATCGGCGTACATGGTGTAGCGCACGGTGTTGGAATCCCCAATGAACAGGGTGTCGTCCACATAACTGCGCCCGGCATCTGCTGTCTGCGGCAGAATAGTGGGCACGGTGGTATCTGTTGGGGCGGGGGTGGCGGTGGCCTGAACAACGGCGGCAGTTGGGGCAACCGTGGCGGATGCTTCCGGCGTGGCGATATGATCGGGCAGAACATCCTGCGGCTTGCTGCAGGCACACAGCGCAGCACACAGCGCCGCCGCAGCCAAAATTTTACCCCAATTCGGGCATTTCATGCGCTCATCTCCTTTTTAATATTCTTTTATGATACACCGAACCAAGCACCACTGTAAAGCGCTGAGTTGTAAAAAATGCGGCTAAAAAATGTGGCTATAGCATCGACGGCATACAATAACTGGTTGTTATATAAGAAAAAAGGTTGTAAAGAGTAAGGGAATATGATATAATATTATAAAATGATGATGAAAAGAGAGGAACCTTTTATGGCCTCCAATCCCGAATTTGTTCAGTATATTGCGGACCAGCTTGCCCCGGCCGGGCAGGTGACCTACCACAAAATGTTTGGCGATTATGGCGTGTATCTGGACGGCAAAATGTTTGCCCTGGTGTGTGATGACCAGCTGTTCATCAAAATTACCAAAGAGGGGGCAGCCCTTGCTCCGCAGCTGCCCAAAGCCCCGCCGTATGATGGTGCAAAAGATTATTTTCTGTACGAGGATGTGGATGACCGGGAACACATGATTGCATTTGTGCAGGCCACCTGCCGCGAACTGCCCATGCCAAAGCCAAAAAAGAAGAAGGGAGCGACTTGACCGATGCCGTTTGACTATAAAAAGGAGTATAAGAAATTTTATCTCCCACCCCAAAAGCCGCAGCTGCTGGAAGTGCCGCCCATGAACTATGTGGCGGTGCGCGGTCATGGTGACCCCAACGCGCAGGATGGAGAATATCAGGCGGCCATTGGTATGCTGTATGCGGTTGCCTTTACCATAAAAATGAGCTACAAAGGTACCCACCAGATCCCTGGCTATTTTGAATATGTGGTGCCGCCGCTGGAGGGCCTTTGGTGGCAGGAGGGGCAAAGCCGGGTCGATTACGCCCATAAGGAAACATTCTCTTGGATCGCCATGATTCGCCTGCCGGAGTTTGTAACCAAACAGGAGTTCGATTGGGCCGTGGCCGAAGCTGCCGCCAAGAAAAAGCTGGATCTCAGCAAAGTGGAGTACTTTACTTATGATGAGGGCCTGTGCGTGCAGTGCATGCACCTTGGCAACTATGATACCGAGCCCGCAACGCTCAACGCAATGGAGCAGTTTGCGGCGGAGCGGCACTATAAAATTGACTGCACCTCCGCTCGCCTGCACCACGAAATTTACCTCAGCGATCCCCGCCGCACTGCCCCGGAAAAATGCAAGACCGTTATCCGGGAACCGGTCTGCAAGGTGGAGTAAAGATCACCGGAAAGAGAACAAA
>ERZ1034913.1418-NODE-1418-length-14629-cov-4.850899_pt1 | contig 14629 bp, 9 predicted proteins | sample MGYA00520697_ERZ1034913 | MGnify/ENA primary metagenome ERZ1034913 (study PRJEB33766, sample SAMN09781786) | gut metagenome | biome: gut microbiome | host: Homo sapiens | place: Madagascar | study: EMG produced TPA metagenomics assembly of the PRJNA485056 data...
GAACACAGAAGTTAAGCTCAGTGGTGCCGAAAATACTTGGCTGGTGACGGCCCGGAAAAATAGGGAGATGCCAACATATAAAGTGTCCACCCAGTAGGGTGGGCGTTTTTTTTACTCTTTTTGCGGACAATTACAATGCATATACACTAATTGGAGTATCTATATGTTTAATATAACCGAACTTTTAAAAAATGAAATATCTGTATGGGAACGACTGAAAAATTGCGGAAAGCCTGTTGTGCTTTACGGAATGGGTGACGGTGCGGACAAGGTTCTTGCCGCATTTGACCGATACGGAATCAAAGCGTCTGCCGTTATTGCAAGTGATGATTTTGTGCGTGGGCAGAAATTTCACGATTTCACGGTGAAGAAGCTTTCCGATGTTGAAACCGAATTCGGCGACATTATAATCGCCCTCTGCTTTGCAAGCCAGCTCCCTGATGTTATGGAACACATAACGAAAATTTCCGAAAAACACGAAACGCTTGTCCCCTCCGTTCCTGTTTTTGGAAACAAACTTTTTGACAATGATTTTATTACCGAAAATAAAGAGCAAATTGAAAGTGCATACAGTCTGCTTGCCGATGACCTTTCAAAAAAGGTTTACGAAAACATTCTGAAATTCTACTACACAGGCAGAATTGACCTCCTCCCCCCTGTCACAACCGACAAGGACGAGGCTTTCGGCAATATTCTGAATCTCGGTGAAAACGAAAGCTATGTTGACCTCGGCGCATACAACGGCGACACGATTGACGAATTTCTGCACTACACAAACGGCAGTTATAAGCGTATAATCGCATTTGAACCTAACGCAAAGAATTTTGAAAAGCTGAAACTTCATTGCAAGGGCATGGCGAATGTGTCGCTTTGGCAACTCGGCTCATACAGTAAAAACACGGAGCTTATATTCAACAACAAGGCCGGCCGCAACAGCGCAATTGCCGACAAGGGCGTTGCAACAAAGGTTGCGACAGTCGATACGATTCTCTGCGGAATGGCGGCAGGCTACATTAAAGCCGATGTTGAGGGGGCGGATTTTGAAACCCTTATCGGTATGCAGAAAACAATGGAAAATTGCAAACCAAAGCTGAATTTTTCGGCATACCACAGATTTGAGGATATTTTCCGCCTTGCACTATACATTCACAGCGTGAATCCCGACTACAAAATTTTTCTCCGCCACCACCCATACATTCCGGCATGGGATACGAATTTATATTGTATATAATTTGCCGACGGCAAGTCGCCGTATGGGTTTTATACAAAACAAAAATGCATCAGACCTTTTTCGGGATCTGATGCATTTTTTAATAATTTCAGTTATGTCTTATTATTCGCTTACGAACAAGTGACGAACACCGCTAAATTATAATCAATGATTATTTATTAGATACTTTAAGTGCTCCTGTTGTCTTGTCGAAGCTGAATGTATATGTACCGCCTGATGCGATAAGTGTTACACTAGCTGAGTAAGAGCTCTTGAGTGTCTTTGCACCGCTGTCAACAATCTTTGAACCGATTGTGTATGCTGTACCGTAGTTATAAATCTTGAATGAGTATGTACCCTCACTAAGCTTTACTGTACCCTTTGCAACATTGCTTTCGCCGCCCTTGTCATCAAGTACGAGGTTGATGTCGCCCGATACATGAACATCATCAGCTTTTTCATCCTTTGCAGGAACATAACCTACAACGAGTTTCTTTGTTTTTGTGTTGAGTGTGAATGTGTATGTACCGCCTGTTGCGTTGAGTGTGAGGTAGCTTGAATACTTGCTGTTGAGTGAAAGTGAATTTCCGTTTGTTGTGTTGTTGATTACCTTGTTGTAACCGTAAACCACATCACCTGAAGAAAGCTTAAACTTGTATGTACCTGCTGCAAGATATGTTGAACCAACTGCAATAGTCTTGCCCTTTACAGGTGAAAGAATTGTGTTGAGGTCACCGATGAGGTAATCATTCGGGAGGTTATTGTCATACTTAACAACGAGTGTGTTTGTCTTTGTATTAACCTGGAATGTGTATGTACCGCCTGTTGCAACGAGTGTTGCGCTGCTGTTGAACTTCTTGTTGAATGTAAGACCCTTTGTTGTGTCTGTAAATGTCTTAGAGTAACCGAGAAGTGTGCCGTAGTTATCAAGCTTGAATGTGTATGTACCCTTCTTAAGAGCGATTTTTCCGCTTACTTTATCTGTACCGATTGATGTAAGCTTAAGCTTGATGTTGTCGCCGTATACATAGTAGCCGTCTGTAGGAACATCCGAAGGAGCAACTGTTGTCGGCTGTGTTGCCGGCTGTGTTGCTGTTGTAGGCTGTGTTGCTGTTGTTGGCTGTGTTGCTGTTGTTGGCTGTGTTGCTGTTGTTGGCTGAGGAGCTGTTGTTGGCTCTTCGCCCTGAACGAGAACTGCATTTGCAGTAAATGTAGCACCTGCTACTTTGTTAGCACTATTGTCAATATAATCGATGTCCTTCTTTTCGCTTTCGAAGAGCTCCTTATATGTATCAGCCTCTGTACCTGTAAGATAATCAACATTGAGATTTACTGTTGTGTCACCGCTGCCTACAACATCAAATGTAAATGTGCAATAAACATTCTCTGACTTGAAGTTGAAAAGATCAAGGCTTGAGCAGGTGAAGAGAACCTTATTTGTAAGGCTTGGATTCCAAACGATGCTTCTCTGGAATACAGGGAAAACCTTTTCCCTTGTATTTGTTGATGCAAGCTTGAGAACCTTGCTGTCGTATGTAAGACTGCTCTGTGCATTAACGATCATGTGATCTGCCTTGAGAAGGTAAGTAACAACAACCTGCTCTGTCTGTGCATTGTAATCATACGAAACAGGATCTGTCACATTTGATGTAACATTGATCTTGTTGCCTGCACTTGTTTCTTCGCTTGTTTCGGCAGCACTTGCTGAGAAAGGCAGAGCTGTGAACATGCACAGCACCATCATTACCGCAAGAACCACAGAAAGCTTTTTCTGAATTTTTTTCATACTTGCTGCTCCTTTAATAAAATAAAATTACCGTTCGCCACAGTTTTGTGGCGATACTTCTAAGCTTCGGAAACTTTAACAGTACAAAATTTCCGAGGACATTTAAATTATAGCACATTTAAGTTGTTCGGGCAATGAATCTGTTATTCTTTCAGCGAAAATGTTTTAGCTAAAAATCTGTGCAAAATAACGGTGAAATTGTTGCTTTGTACAAATTTTCGTGCTTATTATTGTGTATATTGCCCTTTTATCGACCGTTTTTACATATATTGACAATTACAATATAAGAAATTTCAGTGTTTTACGCCTGTTCATTTCATATAAAAAACAAAAGCCCGAATTCGAGAAATATCGGATTCGGACTTGCTTATTATCAGAATTTATCAGAATGATTTAAAAAGCTCAATTGCTTTTGCGGGATCTGCGGCTCTGAAAACGGCCGTTCCCGCAACGCACACATCAACGCCTGCCTCTGACGCCTGCTCAATGGTATCTCTGCCGATTCCGCCGTCAGCCTCAATAAGAATATTGTTCAGACCTCTGCGTTGGCATTCCCTCTTGATTTCCTTAACCTTCGGCATCATCTCGGGCATAAAGCTCTGTCCGCCAAAGCCAGGTTCAACCGTCATAACGAGTACAAGGTCAAGCTTTTCAAGATACGGAAATACTGTCCAGGCAGGAGTGTTTGGCTTTAGAACAAGTCCGGGTTTGATTCCTCTTGACTTGATTTTCGCAATTGTATCATCAATGTCAGAGTCGCATTCAACATGGAAGGTGATGATATCCGCACCTGCATCGGCAAAATCGTCAATATATTTAAGCGGATCGCTTATCATAAGGTGAACATCAAACGGGCGGTTCGAGAACTTTCTTACCGCCTTGATTACGGGAGCGCCAAAGGTTATGTTCGGAACAAAGTGACCGTCCATAACATCAAGATGCATCCAATCGGCGCCCGCCAGATCCATTCTTTCAATTTCTTCACCCATTTTTGAAAAGTCACAAGACAAAAGTGACGGAGCTATTTTCATATTTTACATCCTTTCCTACGGTTTTTGGACAGCCGGAGCAAAAACAGCGGCGGCGCCCCAGAACAACGCATAAATCAATACTTCAAGCGAACCCATAACCTGCACGCCTGCATAAAGCGAAAGTGTTGACGCAACGAGCAATCCGAAAATTACGGCAATCAGCTGAATTATGATTGAAAGCGAAATATTGTGCTTGATTTTTACGCAACCCGTAACTGCACGGGCAAGCGATGCGGCTTTGCCGTTTGTAATGAGATATGAACGGGAGGTTTCCTCAACCGTATCCTCAGCCTCCCTGAGAACATTTCCGAGTCCTGTCGGAAGCACCTTGATACTGCGGTAGAACAAATCGTAGAGTTTTGCAATAAGGTCATTTGTAACATTATAATCGGTTGTTCTGATGAGGAAGCTTATGCCGTTGGTTTCGGCTCTCTGCATTTCAGCCTTGAGCTGAGCGTCGGGAGTGTATCTTGTAACAAACATTGCAACAAGTCTGCCTGCTCTTGACAGATATGTGACCTGTCTGCCCTGAGAAGTATATTTCTCCTCATATTCCATATTCGGAACTTCCACGCTGTACTTTTCCATAAGCGTGCGTGAACCCACAAGGATTCTTTCGCTCTTAATCCATCCCACAAGTCCGATTTCATCCTCATAAAGAACGCTTTCAACCTCGGGAAGTGTTTCCTCGGTTTCTGCAACTACCGAATCAAAAGCATTTGCAATCGGATTCTGAGCCTCTTTAAGAATTGCAATTCCGCAGAGAAGAGATTCGTCAATGCTGTAATCCTCAAAGGTTTTGATGCCCTCAAGCGAGATTGACTCGGCAGGGAACAATTCATTTGCATCTATCATTATAGCCGTACTGTCGCAGAATTGCTTTACCGACGGATAACCCGAAAGCATTGAGCCGTAGGAGAGCAGAGTTTTGCAGAGCTTTCTCACAGGGGCATTAACAGAAAGAAGTGTTGCCACAGGCACAGACACCGCAGTGATAAGCGCAAATGCATTCAAAGCGTCTGCAAATGACAGCTTAACAACACCGTACATTACCGCAATGATTATTGATGCGATTGTTGTTATCGGGGCAAGCTTTGACGCCAAATCCTCGCTCGGATCGGGTGCATAAGATATTTTGAGAAAGTTTGACGGAAATTCGGTCTTATGCTGATAGGCAATTATCGGACGGTCGGCGGCAGTACCGCTCATCATCTGCATTGCAACAGACTCGTTGTTGTAAATTTTTGACGCATATTTCTGTCCCTTTGACGAAACAAACTTAAAATTGTCCTTTACACGAAGAACCATATAAAGCTTTCCCACATTATTTGCAAAGAACGCAAGCATAGGAATTACCGTGTAGTAGTTCACATGAAATCCGTTCAAATCGCCAAGGCAGAAGAATGAAACAATTATCTGAACCATTCCTGCCGCACCTGCAACGGCAACGGCTGTATCGGAATTACCTTTGATATGCACAAGCGGCGAAAGTCCGCTGAGCATTGCCACACGGTTCAGCACAAGCGACGCCGCCATAAGAATAAACAGCAAAATTGCGTATGCCGCCGGTGCAAAAGGAACTGCCGAGCATATTGCACTCGGAAAAATTCTTGTAACGATTGTGAGAACAACCACAACTGCGGCAATTATTCCCGACAACAGACTTCTCATAAAGAGCTTTCTTATATTATGATTCAGCTCATAGAGAATACTTTTTTCGTCCTCCTCGCCTGTATAATCCTCAACAGGCTTTGAATTTTCCTCTTTTACGGTATCGTTATCGTCGGATTCATCCTTTGAAAAGATTCCGACAAGGGCAGAAATAACCTTTTCGCTTATAGGGCGGTTATCCTTATGCTTTTCCTCGGTCGGGGCGATCTCCTCATCAACTATTGTCGGCTCGGGACGAAGCACATGAGCGATTACCGAAGGATTCTTTGAACGCACATATTCCTCATACTCATTCGCTACAACCTCGGAAAATCTGCCTGCCTTGACATTGAGAATATTTCTCGGTTCATCGGGACGATACACGGGAACTTTTGCAACCACCTTGCGAGGCGGTTTTTCGGTATTCGGAAACTGGTGAACGGGAGTCTGCGAAGCCTCTTTCTTTTCTTTGGTTTCGGTCTTTTCCTTTGGCTTATCCTCGGGAATGTCGATATCTATGGTATGGTAGCTTTTAATTTCAGCCTCGTCACGAAACTGGTCAACCTCTCCGAGCACTTCGCCCGAAAATTCTGTATTTTCATCATACTCAGGTGTGAGGGTAACTATTTTATTTTCTTCCTCGGCGGCTTTTTTCTTTGCCTCCTCATACTCACGCTTGGCTTTTTCGGCTCTTTCAGCAGCCTTTTTTTCAGCCTCTGCTTTAAGCTGTTCGGGAGTTACAAGGTCATCGTCATTTCCGTCCATTATAAGCTCTGCCTGCATTGTAGCGGCAGTCTTATCCCCGACTATTGAGTTTGAAGTATCAGGTTCGGATTCATCAAGCGGATTTGTATTTTTTAACCTCGGCTTTTTATCGGCATTGCTGAAAATCTCTTCAATCTTCGGCTTTGCACGGTATTTCTGTGCCGTCTGCTCCATTCGCTCCTGATCGGCAAGATAGTGGGTTTCTTCGAGTATGCTCTCGATTTCAAGCTCTTTAAGCCTGTCCTTGTCCATATCAGCCAAAGCATTCACTCCTTTTTATTTACTATCGGGCAGATAGTTAGATTTATCGGAAACTATGCCGCCCGAGCGGTACTCTCTGTTTTTACAATCTTTGACATTTAAACACACAACTTTGATAACATCAAATGATTTTATTTAAACATAATATTTCATCAATGCGGGCGTCCAATGAACGTCCCTACATACTTTCATAAATTTTCCATTTTACATTTTCAATTTTCAATTTGACATCAGCGGTTTTTCATCGCTTTGTACATCAAAATTCCTGCGGCAACCGACGCATTAAGGGAATTTATCTGACCTTTCATGGGCAATGACGCTATTACATCGCACTTTTCACGGACAAGTCTTGAAATGCCCTTACCTTCGTTGCCGATAACAATTGCACACGCACCCGAAAAATCGCACTCGTCATAATCCGTGCCGTCCATGTCTGCGCCGTAAACCCACACGCCTTTTTCTTTGAGTTCATCAAGTGTAACCGCAATATTGGTCACCCTTGCAACACGCATATATTCAATTGCGCCAGCAGACGCTTTGGCAACCGTGTAGCTTAAACCGGCACTTCTGCGTTTCGGAATAATAATTCCGTGAACTCCGGCACATTCTGCGGTTCTGATTATTGCACCGAGATTATGCGGATCTTCAACCTCATCAAGCACAACAACAAACGGAGCTTCGCCCCTGCTTTCGGCATATTCGAGGATATCGTCAACCGTTGAATAATCCTTTGCCGCCGCAAATGCGACAATACCCTGATGAGTTGCACCGCCGCTCACATAATCAAGCTTTGTGCGGTCAACTTCCTTAACGGGAATTTTCTTATCACGGGCTTTTGCGAGGATTCCCACAATCGCACCGCTCTTTTCACCCTTTGCAACAAGAATTTTGTCAATTGGGCGATTACTGCGAACAGCCTCACTTACAGGATTTCGCCCTGCAATCACATCAGGCTTTTGTTCTGTATTTTCAAATCTTTCGTTTTTCATCATAATCAGCCTTATTCGGTTTCCTTTTTATTTTTTGTGTCTGCATGGGACACACCGCTTCATTTTGCTATCTATTATAACATAACAATTCAAATTATTAAATACTTTTAAGCCATTTGTTTTTAAAAACTCAAACTCTGTACAATGTATCAAGAGCAATCGCTCCGGAGTCGATGTATTCGGGAATTATGCCGTACATTCCCGTTTGTATGTCCTCAAAAAGTATCATGTGCGGAGGGAACACTGTAAAGCTGCAGTACACGGCAATCAAAAGCAACATCATAAACACGCAGGGCAAAAAAAGCTGTTCAATTTTTCTTTCGCCGTATTCAAGCCTTGCGCTGAGTGCAAACGCAGAAAAACACACGGCAATTGCACAAATGAACCTTGGCAGACCTGCACTTTCAACACCGAGTGCATAGATTAGCAGATATGACGCAAGACAGAATATTCCGACAAACCACAGCGAAATTATTCTTGACACGGCAAAGCGATGGAAGCCCGAGCGTTTTCCGATTGCCTCAACAAGACTCCACACAAGGTAGGAAAGCATAACAACCTTGGTCTGCTCCCACATACTGCCGTTTACAGCACCGAAAAATATGCCGAGCAACGCACCGTTTGTCAGCGAATAAAGATTTTTGAACACAATTATCATCAGCGGAACAATGACAAGCCCCCAAAATCTTATTTTCACGGTTTCCTTTTTCATAAAACACACCTCGCCGATGTATTTTATGAGTATAGATTGTCATATATTACCTTGTCACAATTTGAATCGCAGAAAAAAATGTTTTTTTGAATCACGAATTTGCGATTTATTTTTCTAAATTTGCACTTATACATTCTGTATAACTCAACATTTTGAACATCAATGTGGAAAACTATGTTGAAAGTGTTGAAAGTGATGTTAAAAAATCCCGATACTACACGAAATTTACAAAGTTGTAACTTTTAACATTAAAAAAATAGGTTTTCCACATTTTTGGATACAGGATTGTAACGGGGAAATTAGATTACATTCTGTATAATCCACATGTCAAGTGGTATTTTTTGCTTTTTTCAACATTTTTGATTTACAGAAAATGTTTTATAAAATCAAAAAAACAGGCACACCGCCGTGTACCTGTAAATTTCGTGTTAAATTGTCGGCTTTTAGTTTCTGAGAAGATGAATCGCCGTTTCAGCTTTCTCAATAATCCTCAAATCATTGTCATAGGAGCACATTTTTCGTGCCTGTTGCAAATCAACCCAAATATAACTGTCAATTTCCTCCTCCTGAATTTTTACATTATCCGTAAATGCCTGTGCAAGGAAAAAGACAACCCGTTTGCGAATTTTACCGAAAGGACAGTATTCGCTGATTTCACGAAAGCCCTTTTCAATCACGACATCAAGACCTGTTTCCTCTTTAATTTCACGGATTGCTGTCTGATGTTCGTTTTCACCGTCTTCAATATGTCCCTTCGGAAAGCTCCAATATCTGCCGTTGCTGTTCTTTACAAGCAGAATTTTCGTGTTCTGTCTGCTTTTGTAGAAGATAACCGCACCGCACGACTTTTCGTAAAGGCACACAATGCTTTTCAGCTTAATATTTTTCAGCTTTGAAAGCACCTGTCGCAGTTCGGGCTCATAAAACACCTCACCGTATTGTGAGATTATGGGACGCTCGCCGTCAAGGCCGTCAAATTCGGCAACGGCAACCACAACGCCCTCAAAATATTCTGTTACGGGTTTGTGCGAAACCACATACGCACTTTTACAGCGTCCTGAAACGGAGGTAATTTGTGCCGAATACAGCTTATCGCTTATTTTTCCGAACACGCTCACCTTCACGCTGTCTGCTATCATCGGCATACACCTCCTTACAAGAATTTACCCGATATGATATCAGTTAAAAAGTCCGCTCATACTGTCAAGCTGAACCTGAGTGTTGGCACTCATTACACCGTTTATAAAAAGCACCTCGTCAATTCCGTTGGTTTTGCAGTAATCAACAAGATTCTGTTTGAAATATCTGAAATCGATAACATGAACTTCTTCGTAGTTATTGGTGAGATACGGAACAAAAGCGTTGCCGTAGCTTTCCTTTACAACGGCAATCTTCTTGCCTGCCGCCGCATTTTCCGAAGCTGATTTCAGAACCGTGAGGGCATTATCACCCATAATAAACACACCGTAGGTGTTTGAACCGCCCTCTGCGGCTTCATAGTAGGGACTGTCATAGCTTGCGGAAGAACCGTCTGCCTGTGTGATATCCATTGTTACATTATAAGGGAACTTCCAATAACTTACCGTATCGCTGTCAAGTCCGTCTGCCGAGTTGGTAAACGAGCCTGTAAAGCCGTCAATCTTCTGTTCCTTGCAATCATCAAGCGAAAGAACGGGCAAATCTTTTGTATCGGCAAATGCTGTGTAAGCATAGTAAGCGCCGAGGCCTGTCCAATGGTGGTCGCTCTTAAAGTAGATGTAATCTGTATTATGTTCCGCAAGACGGTTGTAGCAGTTAATCGGCGTTACCTTGTCGGAAAGAGCCGCATAAGCCGCCTTGATGTTGTCAGCCTGTGAGGTTGACGGAGCGTCGCTGTCTTTGAGTCTTTGCGGAAGTCCCATTTCGGTATGGTTAGGAACAATCATATCATAAACCTTTACGGAACTGCCGAACTTGTCTGCAAAGCCGTTGATTGTCCGAGCATAGTTCTGCGCTCTTGCATCATCACTGCTGAACAATTCGTAGCCTGTTTTGTTCCACACATAAATGCTGTATGAAAGAGTTCCGTTTTTATTGTCGTCCTTTATGCTCGGTGTCATAAAGTATGTAGGAGAAAGCTCGTCTGCTTTGTCAGCGGTCGGAGATTTTGCGGTTTCGTCGGGAGATGCCGTTGTACCAACTGTTCCCGTGGGAACGCCTGCAAGGGCATCTTCCTTTGAACAACCCTTAAAAATTGAAGTTATAATAAAAATAATAACAAACAGAATTATCAATGCGCTCGCAACGATAATAATTCTGTTTCTGGTTCTTCTTTTGTTTCTTCTTTTTACAGGTCTTCTGACGGGACGCTGTGATGACGGTCTTGCGGCATAGCTTGCAGGACGGCGCTGTTGCTGTCTGCGACGATATTCACGGGAATCAATGCTGTCATCGAAATTATCAAGATCAAAATAATCGTAATCGTTTCTTCTGCTCATAGTGTTACTCTCCCAAACCGAAGAATTTTAAATTCAATTTGAATTCAATGAATTATATAAGTGTATTAATTACTCGCAGTGTACTCCTGTTTGAATCAAAGCAAGCCTTGCTCTGACCGTAAGGACATTATCACTTAGATTATACAACAGAAACTCATCAAAAACAATACAAAAAGCACAAAAAATACAATTTCCGTGAATTAACATTTACAAACACAAAATAATAAATTACACATTTTTTGAATAAAATCGCAGTAAAAACAGTCAAATTTCTTGAACATATATGCAATTCGTGATAGAATTACAGGGTATGGAATTTTAAAAAATCCTTATCATCTTAAAAGGAGATATTTTTATGGAATACAGGTTTTCCGACAGGGTTTCAAGCCTGAAGCCGAGTGCTATCAGAGAAATTTTCAAATATGCCGCCGATCCGAGCGTTGTGTCGCTTTCGGCAGGAAACCCGTCGCCCGATGCATTTCCCGTAAAGGAGATTGCGGAAATCTCGGCAAAGGTTTTTGCAGAAGATCCGATTTCGGTTTTACAGTACAGCGTTTCGGAGGGTTACACTCCGCTGAGAAAGCACCTTACGGAATATATGAAAAAGGAGCATAACACAGGCTCCGACAATGACGATATTCTCATCACAACAGGCGCACAGCAGATTATGGATTTATGCTCAAAGGCTCTTGTAAACGAGGGCGATGTTGTAATCTGCGAGGCACCGTCATTCATCGGCTCGCTCAACACATTCAGAAGCTACAACGCAAAGCTTGCAGGTGTTCCCATTGAGCCTGACGGTATGAGCACAGAAAAGCTTGAAGAGGCTTTAAAAGCCAATCCGAACGCAAAGCTCATTTACACAATTCCGAATTTTCAAAATCCTTCGGGTGTTACAATGAGCCTTGAAAAGCGTAAGAAAGTTTATGAGCTTGCCAAAAAATACGGTGTTCTCATCATTGAGGACAACCCGTACGGCGACCTGCGTTACAGCGGTGAATATGTTCCGAACATAAAAAGCTTTGATACGGACGGAATTGTAATCTATGCCGGTTCATTCTCAAAGGTAATTTCACCGGGTATGCGTGTTGCTTACACAATTGCGCCAAAGCCGATTTTTCAAAAGCTTGTTGTGTGCAAACAGGGCAACGATGTACATACAAACATCTGGTCACAATATGTATGCGATGAATTCATCACAAAGTATGACTTCAACGCTCACCTTGCAAAGCTTCGTGAAATCTACACAAAGAAAGCGAGCTTCTGCATGGAGCTTCTTGACAAATACTGCGCACCAAAAATCACATATCATAAAATTGACGGCGGTCTTTTCATTTGGTGTGACTTGCCCGAGGATATTGATATGCCGAATTTCTGCAAAGAACTCGTTCTCAAAAAGGTTTGCGTAGTTCCGGGCAACGCATTTTTAACTGACGAAAACGAAACCTGTCACAGTTTCAGAATAAACTTTTCAACACCGACTGACGAACAGCTTGAAAGAGGAATAAAAATCCTCGGCGAGTATGCAAACAGTCTTTAATCACGGAGGGGAATAATGGAAAATCAGACAAAAAAAGAGGTTGTATTCAGCGCAATACAGCCCAGCGGAACAATTACACTCGGAAACTATCTCGGTGCGGTTCGCAACTGGGTTACAATGCAGAACGAATACGACTGCATTTACGCTCTTGCAGATTTGCACACAATCACGGTAAGACAGACTCCTGCCGTTATGCGTAAGAATATAATTGACGCTTATGCTTCAATTATGGCTTGCGGTATTGATGTTGAAAAAAGCCTTTTCTTCATTCAGAGTCATGTTCACACTCACGCAGAGCTTGCATGGGCGCTCAGCTGTTACACACAGTTCGGCGAGCTTTCAAGAATGACGCAGTTCAAGGACAAGTCTGCAAAGCACGCCGACAACATCAACGCAGGTCTTTTCACATATCCCGTACTTATGGCTGCCGACATTCTTCTCTATCAGGCTGACAAAGTGCCTGTCGGTGCAGACCAGAAACAGCACATTGAAATTACAAGAAACATTGCAGAGCGTTTTAACGGTATTTACGGCAATGTGTTTAAGATTCCGGACGGTTTCATTCCAAAGAACGGTGCAAGGGTTATGAGTCTTCAGGACCCGACAAGAAAGATGAGCAAGTCCGATGAAAATGTCAACGGCTGTGTACATCTTCTTGATGCACCCGAGGTTATAATGAAGAAGTTCAAGAGAGCCGTTACAGACAGCGAGGCAAAGGTTCGCTATGCGGAGGGCAAAGACGGCGTAAATAACCTTATGGCAATTTACAGCGCAGTTACAGGTCTTTCATACGAGCAGATTGAAAAGGATTTTGACGGCAAGGGCTACGGCGACTTCAAGACAGCTGTAGGCGAGGCAGTTGTTGAAGAACTCAAACCGATTCGTGAACGCTACGAAAAGCTTGTTGCAGACAAGGCATATCTTGAAAGCTGTTACAGAAAAGCCGATGAAATTGCCCTTAAAATCAGCAGCCGCACAATGGGCAAGGTTATGAAGAAAATCGGTTTTATTTAAACCCGAACAGGAATTTTCTATATGACAAAAGCAGAAAGCAAAGTCATTGACTTTATAAAAAAACACATTCTTTTATTTTTACTCGTTGCGGTAACGATTATTGCAATTTTCCTCAGAGTCTGCGGAATGGATTTTCAAAGCGATGATTTCAACAGCTTTTTAAATTCGTGGTGGAGCATAATCAAGCTGAATGATTTTACAGGGCTTGCAACTCAGGTGGGTAACTACAACATTCCGTATCAAGTCATAATCTATCTTATGACTCTTTTGCCGCTAAATGCTCTGTATGCGTACAAAATCGTATCAATAATATTCGATTTTGTACTTGCAATTTCAACCGCAATGCTTGTTTATTCGTTTGCAAAGAATAACCGACGGCTCAAAGCGATACTCACCTACTCAGCCGTACTTCTTTCGGCAACGGTGATTTTTAACTCATCGTTTTGGGCGCAGTGCGATTCAATTTACACCTCGTTTATAATCCTTGCAATCCTGTTTTTGCACAAAGACAAGCCGATTGCATCGTTTGTGTTCATCGGCATTGCGTTTGCATTCAAGCTGCAAACCGTATTCATCATTCCTGTTCTGCTTTATTACTGGATTTCGACAAAGAAAATTTCGATTCTGCATTTCTTTATAATCCCTGCGGTTGATGTGATAATGTGCCTGCCTGCAATTATTATGGGTAGACCGTTTATCGATATCATCACAATATATGCGGAACAGACCGACTACGGAAAGCTTATTCAGATGAACTGTCCGAACTTTTATGCACTCATATGTGACGGAAACGATATGACATATTATTATCTGTTCAAGCAGTTTTCGGTTTTTCTGACAATTGCCGTACTCGGAATTATGATGTGCATTATCATCTGTAAAAAGGTTGATTTGAAAAACCTTGAAACTTTTCTTCTGACAACAGCGTGGACTGTGTTCACCTGTATCATGTTCCTTTCCTCAATGCACGAACGCTACGGATATCTGCTTGACATTATTTTAATTGTCTATGCGGCGGTAAGCGCAAAGCATTTGTGGATTCCGATTGTGTCAATGCTTATAAGCCTGAGAGGCTATTGCTACTATCTGTTCTCCTACGAGCTTATTAGCCTTAAATTTACGGCAATCATCTACACCGCACTTTATGTTTATATAACATTCTTGCTCGTAAAAACAATTTTCAAAATTAAATCC
>ERZ1034913.1421-NODE-1421-length-14610-cov-57.555204_pt1 | contig 14610 bp, 7 predicted proteins | sample MGYA00520697_ERZ1034913 | MGnify/ENA primary metagenome ERZ1034913 (study PRJEB33766, sample SAMN09781786) | gut metagenome | biome: gut microbiome | host: Homo sapiens | place: Madagascar | study: EMG produced TPA metagenomics assembly of the PRJNA485056 data...
TCAAGAAAGGAGAGATGCCGAGTGAGGATTCTCAAGCTCTTTAAAAAGCATGTCCCATCACTGTTCGCAGCTATCGTACTTATCGTAATCAGCTGCAACGCCGATCTGGCGCTGCCTACCTATATGAGCGACATCGTCGACGTGGGCGTGCAGCAAGGCGGCATCGCCTCGCCCGTGCCCGACACCATTCGCGCCGAATCGCTCGACGGCCTCGAACTCTTTATGAGCGCCAAGGATGCCAAGACGGTAGAGGCTGCGTTTGGCAAGGCGGACAAGAACGGCATCCGCACGTACAAGGGCACCGAGGACGAGCGCGCCGACGGCAGCAAGATTGCCGACATCATGAGCCTGCCCGAGACCGTCGTACTTTCGCTCAACCAAGGCATCGATGCCAGCTCCATGGGCGACATGATGGGCGCGTCCAGCGAGAAAGACAACAGCGACCCCCAGGCCATGCCCACCCCCGAGCAGATGGCGGCGATGACGCCCGAGCAGCTCGCCGAGATGCAGCAGAAGGTCGCAGCGGCGCAGAACATGCAAAAGCAGATTGATGCCGACGGCGGCAAGATCACCATGAAGAGCCTGCGTCTAGGCGTTGAAGGCGGCCTAATCGACAAGGGCAAGCTCGTCGAGGGCGCCAACGATATGGCGGACAAAATGGGCTCCATGTCGGGCTCCATCGTGACCCAACGCGCCGTGAGCTACGTACAGGACGAGTACAAGGCGCAGGGCATCGACCCCGCCGACGTGCAGAACGCCTATCTGGGCCGCATGGCGACCACGATGTTTGGTCTGTGCCTGGTATCGCTCGTCGCCACCATCCTGACCGGCGCCGTGGCCTCGCGCACCGCCTGTTCCATCGCACGCGACCTACGCCGCGAGACCTTCAACAAGGTTATGCACTTCTCGCCGGCCGAGGTGGGCAAGTTTAGCCAGGCCTCGCTCATCACTCGCTGCACCAACGACATTCAGCAGATTCAGATGGCCGCAACCCTGTTTATCCGCATGTGCCTGATGGCCCCCGTCATGGGCATCGTCGCCGTCATGCGCGTCCTGGCCAACCACACCGGCCTGGAGTGGACCATCGCCGTGGCCATCATCGCGGTCTCGGCCGTCGTCGGCGTGCTCATGGGCCTCACCATGCCCAAGTTCAAGAAGATGCAGAGCTTTGTGGACCGCGTGAACCTTACCGCCCGCGAGCTGCTCGACGGCCTTATGCCTATCCGTTCGTTCAACCGCGAAGAGCATGAGCTCGAGCGCTTTGACAAGGCTTCGCTCGACCTTATGACCACGCAGCTCTACACCAACCGAGCCATGAGCTTTATGATGCCGCTCATGATGCTCGTCATGAACTGCATCACCGTGCTTATCGTCTGGTTTGGCGCGCAGGGCGTGTCCGACGGCGTGATGCAGGTCGGCAACATGATGGCGTTTATCTCCTACACCATGCAGATCGTCATGGCGTTTATGATCCTCACCATGGTTTCGGTCATCCTGCCCCGCGCCGAGGTCGCAGCCGAGCGCGTGGAAGAGGTCATCACCTGCCCCACGAGCATCAACGATCCCGCCTCGCCCAAACTGCCTGCTGCCAGCGCGCCGCGCGGTGAGCTCACCTTCTGTGACGTGAGCTTCCAGTATCCCGATGCCCGCGCCGACGTCATTAGCGGCGTGAACTTCACCACGCATGCCGGCCAGATGCTCGGCATTATTGGCTCCACGGGCTCGGGCAAGTCCACGCTCGTGCAGCTCATCCCGCGCCTGTACGACGTCACTGGCGGCAGCATTTCGCTCGACGGCATCGACGTGTGCGATATGACCCTTTCCGAGCTTCGCCGCCGCATTGGTTACATCCCGCAGCAGGGGCGTCTGTTCTCGGGCACCGTGGAGAGCAACCTCAAGTTTGCCGGCGACATGGTAAGCGACGAGAACATGCACGAGGCCGCGCGCATCGCCCAAGCCGAGGACTTTATCGCCGAGCGCGAGGGCGGCTACGACTCCCCCATCAGCCAGGGCGGCTCCAATGTTTCGGGCGGTCAGCGCCAGCGTCTGGCCATCGCCCGCGCGTTGGCCAAAAAGCCCGAGGTCGTGGTGTTCGATGACTCGTTTAGCGCCCTCGACTACAAGACCGACGCTCGCCTGCGCGAAGAGCTTGCCAAAAACGTTACCGACGCCGCGCTCGTGGTCGTGGCCCAGCGCATCGCGACCATCATGCACGCCGACCAGATCATCGTGCTCGACGACGGCCACGTGGTGGGCGCCGGTACGCACGAGGAGCTGCTGCGCAGCTGCCCGGCGTACCTGGAGATCGCACAGTCGCAGCTTTCCGCCGAGGAGCTGGGGCTTACCCAAGAAGAAATTGCAGCCGTTACGGAAGGAGGCGAGCGCTAATGGCAGACGAGACCAAGACTCAGATTCCCAAGCCCACCCGCCAGCGTGGTCCCATGGGCCGCATGGGCGGCATGCGTCGCGGCGAAAAGGCCAAGGACTTTAAGGGCACCATGAGGCAGCTGCTCGGCTATATCGGCCAGCACAAGATTGCCGTGTTTGCCGCCGTCGCCTTTGCCGTGTGCTCGGTCATCTTTAACATTGTGGGGCCCAAGGTGCTCGGCCAGGTTACCACCAAACTGTTCGAGGGCTTGGTTGCCAAGGTCAACGGCACCGGCGATGTCGACTTTGCCTGGATCGCCAAGACGCTCGGCTTTTTGCTCTGCCTGTACCTGGCGAGCTCTGCCTGCAGCCTGATCCAAGGCTGGCTCATGACAGGCGTCACGCAAAAGATTTGTTATCGCATGCGCAAGGAGATCGCCGCCAAGATCGCTGTCGTTCCGATGAGTTACTTCAACGGCCACAGCAAGGGCGACGTGCTCAGCCGCATCACCAACGACGTCGATACGCTGGGTCAGTCGCTCAACCAGAGCGTGACGCAGCTTATCACGTCGGTCACGCAGATTATCGGCGTGCTCATCATGATGCTCTCGATCAGCCTGCCGCTTACCGGCGTCACCGTGCTCACGCTACCGGCCGCCGCAATTATCTTGATGGTGATGATTCACTTCTCGCAGCCGTACTTCCGCGAGCAGCAGCAGGTCCTGGGCACCGTCAACGGCATCATCGAGGAGGACTTTGCCGGCCAGAACGTCATTCAAGTGTTCGACCGCGCCGAAGCCTCAATCGAGGAGTTCGACCATCAAAACGACCGTCTCTTTATTAGTGGCTGGCGCTCGCAGTTCCTGTCGGGCCTGATGATGCCGCTTATGAGCCTGGTGGGTAACATGGGCTACGTGGGCGTCGTCGTGGTGGGCGCGCAACTTGCGCTGACCGGCAATGCCACGCCCGGCGACATCCAGAGCTTTATCCAGTACGTGCGCAACTTTACGCAGCCGGTGCAGCAGCTGGGCAACGTGAGTAACACGATGCAGTCGATGGCAGCCGCCACCGAGCGCGTCTTTGAGTTCCTAGCCGCGCCCGAGGAGGAGCAGAATGCCGACGCGCAGATTCCCGAGAAGCGCCCCGGCCACGTGGAGTTTGACCATGTCAAGTTTGGCTACACGCCCGACAAGACCATCATCCACGACTTTAGCTGCGAGGCGCAGCCCGGCCAGACCATCGCCATCGTCGGTCCCACCGGCGCCGGCAAGACCACGCTCATCAAGCTGCTGCAGCGCTTCTACGATGTGGACGGCGGTTCGCTACGCGTCGAGGGCATCGACGTACGCGACTGGGACCGCGCGGCACTTCGCGGCGAGTTTGCCATGGTGCTGCAGGATACCTGGCTGTTTAACGGCACCATCCGCGAGAATATCCGCTACGGACGCCCCGATGCGAGCGATGCCGAGGTTGAGGCTGCCGCTCGCGCCGCGCGCTGCGATCACTTTATCCATACGCTCGCCGGCGGCTACGACTTTATGATCAACGAGGAAGGCACCAACCTGTCGCAGGGCCAGCGCCAACTCGTGACCATTGCCCGTGCCATTTTGGCCGACCGCCCGGCGCTGATTTTGGACGAGGCGACCTCCAACGTCGATACCCGCACCGAGGAGCTCATTCAGCGCGCCATGGATGCGCTGATGCAGGGCCGTACCAGCTTTGTCATCGCGCACCGCCTGTCCACGATCCGCAACGCCGACGTGATCTTGGTAATTCGCGACGGCGACATCGTCGAGAAGGGCACGCACGACGAGCTGCTCGCCCAGGGCGGCTTCTACGCCGACCTGTACAACTCGCAGTTCGACGAAGCGGCGTAAATTCGGCCGCGAGAAACGGATAACGCCCGAGAACGGGGGCGCAGGACAACCTGCGCCCCCGTTTTTTGTTCTGCGACCCTCGAACCGGGTCCCTGGGGGCCTGTTTGACAGCCCCTTCCAGACCCCGTGGACAAAAAAGGGCAAATATGAGTACTGCAACCTTTTTAGTAACAGCCAAAACAGCCCCAAATGCTGCCCACACGGCTTGCAAGCGCCCCTAGATTACTCAAATAGCTCTATAGCGGACTTATATGTGCTTACGTTAATGAACATATTTACTATTATGTCTATTATCTTGTAAGATCGATATGATACTACGCTAGCAACAGTACTCATATTTGCCATTTTTTGCCCACAGGACTTAGAGAACGCCAATAATCTAGCAATGCCAGCGAGCAAACCGCGTCAGCCGATGCAAGGAGTGTCCCCAAGTGCCGGCAGATAAGGAACGGCCCTAACTGCCAGGTTTGAAAGGCACTCATTGGGGACGTTCTTAAACGACTAGTCAAACAAGAACGTCCCCAACGACTACTCATTTAAGTACGTCCCCAATGAGTGCCCCTGGAGCAAGACAACGCCGCAGGTAGAGGGCGGACAGCGAGCGCCGTCCAGGGCGAACAAATTGGCATGAAGAAGGCAAGGCATAGACCTTCTGGTCATGCCTTGCCTTTTGAATGACAAATTGTCGCCCTGGGCGGCGCGCAGCGTCGGCCGGTCCGCCGTTCGGTAGAACGGCGGAACCTAGATACGCTCCGCGATCTCGTGAATGAGGTAGTCGGTCTTTTCCCAGCCCAGGCACGGGTCGGTGATCGACTTGCCAAAGACGCCACCGTCAACCGGCTGGTTGCCATCCTCAAGGTAGGACTCGATCATAAAGCCCTTGACCAGCTTGGAGATGGATTCGTTGCGGCGGCAGCTGTCGAGCACCTCCTTGCAAATGCGATACTGCTCCAGCGGACGCTTGCCCGAGTTGTCATGGTTGCAGTCGATAACCGCCGCCGGGTTGGCGTAGCCGGCGTGCTCGGTATAGCGCTCGGCCAGACGCTCGAGGTGCTCGTAGTGGTAGTTGGGGTAGGTGCGCCCATCGAGACCGATGTAGCCGCGCATGACAGCGTGTGCAAGCGGGTTGCCATCGCACTCGACTTCCCAGTTACGGAAGATAAAGCTCTGGTGCGCCTGCGCGGCGTAAATGGAGTTGAGCATAACGGTGGTAGAGCCAGCAGTGGGATTCTTCATTCCGACGGGCACCGAGATGCCGCTCGACACCAGGCGATGCTCCTGGTTTTCGACCGAGCGTGCGCCCACGGCAACATAGCTCAGCAGGTCAACGAGGTATTGGTAGTTGGACGGGTAGAGCATTTCGTCGGCGGTGAAGAAGCCCGTTTCCTCAATAACGCGCAGGTGCATATGGCGGATGGCCTTGACGCCCTCGAGCAGGTCGTCGGGAGCCTCGGGGTTGGGGTTGTGCAGCAGGCCCTTGTAACCGGTGCCCTTGGTACGTGGCTTATTGGTGTAGACGCGCGGAATGATGATGAGCTTGTCCTTGACCTCCTCGGCGGTCTTGGCCAGTCGGTTCATGTACTCAAGCACCGAATCCTCGCGGTCGGCAGAGCACGGGCCGATGATGAGCACCTTGCGTGCGTCCTCGCCGGTAAAGACCTTGGCGACCTCGGCGTCGAATGCCTGCTTTTTGGCGGTAAGCTCGGCGGAAAGCGGCATTTCCTCGCGGATCTCCATGGGGATCGGCAGCCTGCGTTTGAAATCCATGGCCATAGGGGCCTCCTCAATCTATAGAGAGAGCAATAAGCGTATTGTCGAGTGCTCGGCATTATCCGCTGTCGCACACTAAAGTGCAAGCACAGCCAACTAAAAAGGGAATGAATCGACACAAGGGCCCGCTCACCACGAGAGTGGATAATCTCCCGTTTTTGGCCCATGTTCGCGCTCAAAGTGGGAGATTATCCACTCTCGTCGGGCAAGCGTCCAAAAACCCACACCGACCAAAAAGGGACAGGTTTATTTTGGCAGGTTTTATCTGGGCAAACGTCAACAGCCGTAGGAGAGCTGCTTTCCTCGTGGCGATCTTCTAACAGAAAAAACTAAGTGAGTAGGCTTTTTGCAGGAGGCCAAGCACGCCCCAAAACGCCACAGCCCTGACCTGCAGTTTTATTGGGCGCCACCCGCGATGTGCTCGACAGATCCAAAAAAGTCTACTCACTTGGCCTTGAGACTCATCAGTCAGACAAAAAACGCCGCGAAGGGGGGGCTGGACTCCCTTCGCAGCGGTTGTTCGCACTGGTTTTGCGACTGTTTTGCTCGCTTGTTACTCGCTGTAACGGGTGGCGATGGCAGCTTGCACCATGCCGGTACTCATGAGGTACGTTACCAGGAAGTAGCCACCATAGGCCGCCAGGAAAATCGTGCAGGTGAGGCCCACGGTGCCGGCGATGCTCATATCGCCGAATACGCTCACCAGCTCGATGATCACCTTGAGCGCCACAAAGGAGTGCGCCAAGCCCACTGCCAGCGGGAACAGGAAGAACACCGCTTGCTGCGCCATCACCGAATGCCGGATCTGACGGTCGTCACAGCCGATCTGTGCCAGCACACGATAGCTGCGGCTGCCGTCGGCCACATTGGAGAGCTGCTGGATCGATAGAATCGCCGCACATGCAACGACCAGCACAAAGCCAATGTAGATAGCTAGATAGCTAATCATGCCGTTCATCTGCGCCGCCTGCGTATACATCTCGGAACGCGTGATGAAGACTCCCCATGACCCCGGCTCCTTGCCGTCAACGAGCAGATTGTCGAGCATGGTGTATTTAATGCTCTCGTCTGCCTTGGTCACATCCATCCCCTGTTTGTAATTAACGAGCAGATTACTGGAATACGGCTGCAGATTAAGTTGGGGCAACAGCTCATCGGCTACGACCACGGTACCGGGATTGCTGCCCATCGCCGAGTTGGCGATGGCAGCCGTGTTCTCGTCCGACTTATCGGTTGCGGGCTTGAGCGTATGCCCGCCCAAGGTGAGGGTATGGCCGCCGGCCATGTATTTGGTGTACAGGTCGCCCAGCTCGCCGCCCATATCACACGTAAGCACGTACTGGTCGCGACCAATGCTCACCGGATTCTCGCCCATCATCTGGCGCAGTTTGTTGTACTGGCTCGCCGGCGTCACAAACAGGCCCATATCATCGGCATTGCTGCCCTCGAGCGCCTTGGGAAGCTTTTTGCCCATGACCTTGCACATCTCACCCGCCACCACCGAGGGGCCCGAGCCGCCAAGCGGGTAACTCAGATACGAATCGATCTGCACATGCTCACCGGCAACATCGGCGATATTGACCTTTTTGCCGGTCTCGTCGTTGTTGTCCGCCGACTTGCGCTCGCCATGCCATGCAGCGTACAAATCGACCGTTGCATCGGCCAGCACCATGCGATCGGCCTCAGACGGATTGACATACTCCTTGTAGTAGTCGAGCGTTTCGGGCGTGTAATAAACATACGTCTGAGACACGTCAACAGGGTTATAGCGCTCCAGATTCTCGTTCATCACGTTGGCAATCGACATACCGCAGGTCACCGAGGTAATGGCCAAAAACAGAATCATCGCGATGACGCCCATCGAAAAGCACACCGTATTGACCTTGGCCGAAAGCTGACGCACGGTAAACATATTGAGGCCGCGCCAATACACGCTGCGCAGGCTCTGCAACAGCTTGATAAGCATGCCCGAGAGTCCCCAGAACAGGGCAAAGGTGCCCACTGTAACCATAGCGGTCGTAATGCCAAACTGGCTCATGGCCTCTTGCAGCTTGCTGTCCGTCGCGGTTAGCGGGAACCCATCACGTAGCAGGCGGTAATAGGCCACGCCCACAAGCACCACGCCCACGGCAAAGATGACAATCGCGATCCAGGGGTTGCGTGTCTTGATACTCTCGTTGCGACGCTCGGCACCCATAAGCTCGATGAGTTTGGCACGACGCACGGCGCGAAGGTTCAGCAGCAGCGTGAGCACAAACATTACGAGCATGCAGGCAAGGGTCAGGTTGAACGCATGCACCGAGAAAAAGAAGTGAAAATTGGCGATCTGCGTCTTGAAGAGTGAGGCCGTAAAGAATGTCATGAGCTGTGAGAGCCCCACGCCCAGCACAATGCCGGCGACAAAGGCCACGACCGATACTATCACGGTCTCGAGCGCCATGATCGTGGCGACGCGCCCGCGGCCCATGCCGAGCACCTGGTACAGGCCAAACTCCTTTTTGCGGCGTTTCATGATGAAGTTATTGGCGTACACCATCAAAAAGGCCATGACACCGGCCAAAAAGTACGTCAGGTAGCCGAGCATGCTGCCCATAACCTGCGCCAAGCCCTCTTCATCGATTCCGGCGATGTCGACCTGCATCGAGATGGTGTTAAAGGCATAGAAGACCGTGACGCCCAGGGTGAGCGTCAAAAGGTAGACGAGGTAGTCTCGGCCGGCGCGGCGGACGTTGCCCCAAGCGAGTTTACAGAGCATCGGAGCCCTCACCGCCCATCATGGCAACGACCTCCATAATGCGGTCGAAGAACTCTCGGCGGTCGGTGTCGCCGCGGCGCAGCTCGGTGAAGATCTTGCCGTCGCGAATAAACAGCACACGGCTCGTGTAGCTGGCGGCAAAGCTGTCGTGCGTGACCATGAGCACGGTGGCGCGTAGGCGGCGGTTAAGGGCCTCCAGGCTCTCGAGCAGCAGGCGAGCGCTCTTGGAATCGAGGGCGCCGGTGGGCTCGTCGGCCATGATCATGGTGGGGTCGGTGACGAGCGCGCGAGCCGCGGCAACGCGCTGCTGCTGGCCGCCGGACATCTGGTAGGGATACTTGTCGAGCACCTGGCTAATAGACAGACGCGCGGCCACATCCTGCACGCGGGTCGAGATCTCTGCCGAGTTTGTGCGGGCGATGGTGAGCGGCAGGGCGATGTTCTCGCGTGCCGTGAGCGTATCGAGCAGGTTGGAGTCCTGGAAGATAAAGCCGAGCTCCTCACGGCGGAACTGCGAAAGCTTGGCCTGCTTCATGCGCGTAACGTCCTGGCCGTTGATGCGGATCGTGCCACTTGTGGCGCTATCGATGGTCGACACGCAGTTGAGCAACGTCGACTTGCCCGAGCCCGAAGCGCCCATGATGCCAACGAATTCGCCGCGGTTGACGGTAAAGCTGACGTCGTTGAGCGCACGGGTCACGTTGCCCAGCGCTCCATATACCTTTTCGAGATGCGCGACCTCCAGTACCGGGGTCGCCATGTGCGTGGTTTGCATACCGAGTCCTTTCTTGCGATTAGTCTACGGCATCTATAGTCGCAAGAAGACGAGTCGGCTACCATCGATATGGCTTACGCTTGCCTTACCGTTGTGTAAGGTACGGGTAGCCACCCTGTTACGTATTGATGTTGAGGGAGGACTCCTGTTGAAGACTGTTCATGTTGCCGCTGGGATCATTCGCAAGGAAGGATCCGATAAGCTGCTTGCCGTGCAGCGCGGCTATGGCGACATGCAGGGACTTTGGGAGTTCCCAGGCGGCAAGCTCATGCGCGGCGAAACGCCCGAAGACGCCGTGCGCCGCGAGCTTATGGAAGAGCTGCAGGTGAAGGTCACCAACCTACGTGATTTCTACACCGTTGAGTATGACTACCCCGATTTTCATCTCTCCATGGAGTGCTATTACTGCTCGCTGGCTAAAGAGTCCGGCGAGCCCCAGAAGCACGACTGCCAGCTCGATATCCGCTGGATTCCGCGCACCTCACTTGCCACGGTGGAATGGATGCCCGCCGACAAGGGACTCATTGATGCGCTGATTGAGCTGAAGGAAGACCGGCTCGAGGCAAGCTCCGCCGATGACGCCGCGCCCAACACAGCCGACAAACCCGGCGCCAAACCCAAGCGCAAACCTAAGCGCCGCAGCAAAAAGCGCCCCAAGCCCGGCCTGCTGGACGGCATCGACACCTCGGACCTTTCCGCCGACGAGCGAGAGCTCGTGCGCCGTCGTGCCGCTATAAAAAAGTCCATGAAGGGCAACAAGCGCGCTAACACCAAGCCCGAGCTGCTCGTACGACAGCGTCTGCGCGCAGCGGGCCTCACCGGCTATCGCCTGGAATGGAAGGTTCCCGGCAAGCCCGACATCGCCTTTCCTGGGCGCAAGATCGCCATCTTCGTCAACGGCTGCTTTTGGCACCGCTGCCCCAAGTGCAACCCCAGCCAGCCCAAGCGCAATGTTGAGTTTTGGGAGGCAAAGTTCCGTCGCAACGTCGAGCGCGACCGTGCCGCCGTGGCAGCGCTCACCGAAATGGGCTGGACGCCCATAACCATCTGGGAATGCGAACTCAAAAAGGACCGCATCGACGCCACAATGGAAAAGGTCATCGAGCAGGTGCGCGCCGCAGAGCCGCGGCGCTAACAGCGTGCATTCACACGCTCCGTACGTCCGCGCCACATCCACGTCACAAACCTTAGAAAGCCCTTAAGCCCAAAACCTTTCAAGAGTGTTACTCGATACCTCTGACCTGCAGTTTCATCGTAACACCAAACCAGGTTAAGCCTTTCTTTAGCGCTTCTTTGCGGCAGCCGCGGCATAATACTGCCAACGCACGGGACCTAGCAGCACACCCTGTGCGCAACCTTTTGGTGGACATCGAGGAGGCCGCATAAGCATGCATTCTTCCAATGACGCAGCACGGCAGCCATCCCTAAAACATGCAGACCTTTTCTCCTTCCCCCCGACACAGAGAAACGGCCTCCTCGACTCCCCAACCTCACAGCAAAAACGCTCAACCGATCAAAGCCTCAACCTGCGAGCATCCTTCGAAAAGCTCCAAGCATCCCTAGACAAAACCTTCCCCAACCAAGCCCGGGCATACTAGCCCCTCATCAACAAAGCGCCCAGCGCGCCCCGCCCTTTCCGCCCCAACGCCACAAGGGCGATTGAGCAGGACGGCTTGGGCGGGTCCCCGTACTTAGTTTCCAAAATCATTCCGCAGCGCGAAGGCCCCCGTTGCCAACGCTTCGTAGAAGCGAGGCAACGGGGGCCTTCATGCGCGAGGACGTTTTGGAAACTAAGTACGGGACCCGCCCAAACCGTCCGGTGGGATCAGAGTACCCTTGCTGTTACTCTGCTTTGCCCACAGAGTTGAGGTTGGTCATGCGGATCTTAACCAGATCGGTGATCTCGCGCATGCCCTCCTTGGCCGGCTTCTTGGGATCGAAGCAGGCAGGGTTCTCGGCCATGTAGGCCATGAAGCCCTTGGTGTAGGCCTGACGCAGCTCGGTAGCGTAGTTAACCTTGCAGATGCCGTTCTTCACAGCCTCGGCAACCTGCTCATCGGGCACACCGGAGGTGCCGTGCAGAACCAGCGGCACGTCGACGGCGTCGCGGATGGCCTTGACCACGGACTGCTCGATGTGCGGATCGCTCGTGTACACACCGTGGCTGGTGCCAACGCCAATAGCGAGCGAGGTGCAGCCGGTGCGCTCGACGAACTCCTTGGCCTCGGCCGGATCGGTGTAGGGGCTCTCGCCCTCAACCGCGGGGCCGTCGTCCTCCTTGCCGCCAACCTTACCGAGCTCGGCCTCGACGGGCACGCCCATGGCGCGGCCAGCGTCGGCGACGGACTTGGTCAGGGCGATGTTGTCCTCGAAGGACTCGTGCGAGCCGTCGATCATGACGGAGGTGTAGCCCGTGCGGAAAGCCTGCATGCAGCGGTCATAGCCATCGCCGTGATCGAGGTGCAGGGCGACGGGCACGGAAGCGCGCTCGGCGGCAGCCTTGACCATGCCGTAGAAGTAGTCCAGACCAGCGGTCTTGATGGTGCCCGGGGTGGTCTGCATGATGACGGGGGACTTGGTCTCCTCGGCAGCGGCCAGAACGGCCATAACAAACTCGAGGTTCTCGACGTTGAACGCGCCGACGGCGTAGTGGCCGGCCTGAGCGTCCTTGAGCATCTTTTCGGTGGTAACAAGTGCCATGAGCGTTTGCTCCTCTCCCTCGCCCGCATCTGGACATCGGGCGTAGTTGTTCACAAGGCGTTTTACCTTGCGTTTTGCTGCGCTCATTGTATGAAATTCAGCGGGTATGCATGTGTGAGATATTGAGCCCATGCAGGTCAATACAGTCGTTTTTGAAAAGTAAACGGAAGGGGTCGAACCCGAGCGCGCGTGTTCGAAATTGAGTTTTGAGCCTTGATCATCTTTCTTTTATAGAAAAAGTAAGTAATCGAAAGGCGTTTTCTTACTTAAAAAGAAAATGAACGAAAATAGACTCAACACAATTCCTGCAAATTTCAGACGATGATGGAGCAGCTATGGCCCATGCAACAACCCGAGCTTTCGCCGATGAGCGTCGTTCCGCCATTATGGAGATGCTCGAGCATAACGCCTCGGTGCAGGTAGCAGAAATTGCCCAGACCTTTGGCGTATCCTCCGTTACCGCCCGCGCCGACCTAGACGCGCTCGCCGAGTCCGGCAAGCTGCGCCGCACGCATGGCGGCGCTGTGTCGCTCCAGAAGCGACTGACCGTATCCACCCAGGATCGCCGTATCAACGTCAATGTCGCCGCCAAGCAGGCCATCGCGCAAAGCGCCATCGAACTCGTCAGCGACGGTGACACCTTGCTTGTCGACTCGGGCACCACCGCGCTCGAATTTGTCCGCCTGCTCGACCAGCGCGACGGCATCACCGTTATCACGGCTGACATCACCATCGCCGATTACATCGACGAGAGCATGCCCTCGGTCGATGTCGTCATGCTGGGCGGGGCACTGCGCAAAGGTCATCGCTATCTGTACGGACCGCTCACCATGCAGGCGCTCCAAATGGTCCATGCCGACCTTGCCGTCATGTGCCCCGGCGCATTTGTTCCCGGCTGCGGCTTTACGACCGACTTTCCGCAGATGGCCGAGACCAAAACAGCCATGATCTCCGCCGCCCGTCAAGGCGTTGCCCTCATGGACGCCAGCAAGGTCAACGGACGTGGCATGTACCGCTTCGCCGAGCTCGCCGATGTCGGCACCATCGTGATGGACCGTGACCCCGATGGCTCCGTCGCCACCTCAATCGCCGAGACCACCGACATCGACGCCCCAACCCTCATCATCGCCAACGCCTAAAAAGAAAAAACCACCACAAAGGGGACAGGCACCTTTGTGGTGGTTCTGGCCGGCGCCGCTGCACTTTCGCCGGTTTGTCTTGATCTGTAACATTTAGCAGGCAATTTGAGCGCTTAGTGTTACAGATTTAGATAGTTCGGTTCAACCCCAACGCTTTGTCTAAATCTGTAACAGATAGAGACAACCTGGCCCTCCAGATGTTACAGATCGAGACAATCGGGTCCCGAAATGGAAAACCACCACGAAGGGGACAGGCACCTTTGTGGTGGTTTTGACGGTAGAGGCGAGCGTTTCGTTACTTGGAAAGCTCGTCGGCGAGGGCTTCGATCTGGGCGCGCGATGCGTCGTTGAGCGAACCCAGAACGGTCACCTTGTTCTGCGCCAGGGTGATGTCCTTCATACCTTCGAGCTCCTTGGTCATAACCTTGGCGGCGGCAGGTGCCCAGGAGCCGGCCTCGACGAGCGCCACGGTACGATTCTGGTAGGCATGCTCGGCGAGCGTATGGATGAAGGTGCTCATGAACGGGAAGATCTCGCCCTGGTAGGTGATGGAAGCAAGCACCAGACGGTCGTAACGGAACGCATCCTCAACGGCCTCGGCCATATCATCGCGAGCCAGGTCAAAGACGGAGACCTTCTGGCCGCGAGCCTCGAGCGCAGAAGCGAGCTCCTCGACGGCTGCCTTCAGATGGCCGTAGACGCTCGCGTAGGCAATCGTGATGCCCTCGTCCTCGGGCTGGTAGCTCGACCAAGTGTTGTAAGTGTCGAGGTAGTAGCCCAGGTTCTCGGTCAGCACGGGGCCGTGGAGCGGGCAGATGATCTGAATATCCAGATCGGCGGCCTTCTTGAGCACGGCCTGCACGAACTTGCCGAACTTGCCGACAATACCAAAGTAGTAACGACGTGCCTCGCAGGCCCAGCCTTCCGGGTCCTCGATGTCGTTGGCGCCGAACTTGCCAAAGCCGTCGGCACTAAAGAGCACCTTGTCGGCGGACTCGTAGGAGAAGATAACCTCGGGCCAGTGAACGTTGGGAGCGCCGACAAACGTTAGGCTGTGACCGCCCAGATCGAGCACGTCGCCCTCTTTGACGACCATCTTGCGCTCGGGGAAGTCGGTGCCAAAGTAGTTGACCATCATGCGGAAAGCGCCCATGCTGGCCACAATCTGCGCTTGGGGATAGCGCTCCATAAAGGCGGCGATGCCAGCAGAGTGATCGGGCTCCATGT
>ERZ1034913.1427-NODE-1427-length-14582-cov-8.210023_pt1 | contig 14582 bp, 16 predicted proteins | sample MGYA00520697_ERZ1034913 | MGnify/ENA primary metagenome ERZ1034913 (study PRJEB33766, sample SAMN09781786) | gut metagenome | biome: gut microbiome | host: Homo sapiens | place: Madagascar | study: EMG produced TPA metagenomics assembly of the PRJNA485056 data...
TCCCATCCCCAAGCCTTCAACGCGAATCTCAAGCTTTATGTGAACACGCCCTAGTTCTGCCTGCCATCCTCTCCGGGGCATGCAGCTGTACCGACTTGTACCTCAGACTCCGCCGTTTGCAGAGGAATTCATCCATGACTGAGCTGATCCGCTGGATTACCACGCCCTGGAAAGCAGGCAGGGAGTTGCTGCGCCGGTCATCGGCCAAGCGCAATGTGCCTGCGCTGGTGCCGATTCGTGAACTGTCCGAGCGCCACCGCGCACGCATCCGCGCCCACCTGCTCAAGCTCGATGAAGGTGACCGCTACCTGCGCTTTGGCTATGCCGCCAATGACGAGCAGGTGGTGCGCTATGCCGACAGCCTGGACTTTGAGCGCGACAACATCTTTGGCATCTTCAACCGCCGCCTGGAGCTGATCGCCATGGCCCACCTGGCCTATACCGATCTGGCTGAGCACCGCAACTGCGCGGAGTTTGGTGTGTCAGTGCTCAAGACAGCGCGCGGTCTGGGGCTGGGCACACGGCTGTTTGCACGGGCCATGCTGCACGCCCGCAACAAGGGGGTGAACATGATGTTCATCCATGCCCTGAGCGAAAACACGGCCATGCTCAAGATCGCCCGCAATGCGGGTGCTCGTGTGCGCCGCGATGGCACGGAGTCTGAGGCCTACCTGCAGCTGCCAGAGCCCAGCCTGGATAGCCGTATTTCCGAGATCTGGGGCAACCACGTGGCCGAGGTGGACTACCAGTACAAGAAGCAGGCCAAGCAGTTCTGGACCATCCTGGCCGATGTGCAGGAAATCCGCCAGGGCGTGCGCGATGGGCGCAATCAGTCTTCCCCTTGAAGCAGAGGTCTTAAATATGCCTGTGCCGGGGTGATGTGGGGCCTGCCATTGCCCTCAGGGCAGAATCCGCTATCCTTGAGGCCCTGTTCATAACGGCATGTCCTGCACTGAAAGACTGTGTCAGACCCGCATCCTGCGCGCCACGCTGAGCGCGAAGATAAGCGTACTTTTCTCCAAAAAATCATCGAGTTCATCCATCCAGGGCTGGATTCCAAGGATGAACTGATCGAAACCCTGGCCGAGGCTGAAGACAACCAGGTCATCGGCACCGACGCCCGCGTCATGCTCGAAGGTGTGCTGCGCATGGCAGACCGCACGGCCGCCGACATCATGGTGCCCGCACCCAAGATGGATGTGCTGGATATCAATGCGCCGTACGACGAGCTGCTGGTACAGGTCATTCGCGACGCGCACTCGCGCTTTCCCGTCTATGAAGGCGACAGAGGCAACATCATTGGCATTCTGATGGCCAAGGACTTGCTCAAGCTGCAGCGCTCTCCCACCCTGCATGTGCGCGCCCTGCTGCGCCCGGCATCATTTGTGCCGGAAACCAAGGGGCTGTACGACCTGCTGCGCGAATTCCGCAGCAATCGCCACCACATGAGCATCCTGATTGATGAGTTCGGCGAAGTGGCCGGGCTGGTCACCATGGAAGACGTGCTGGAAGAAATCGTTGGCGAGATTGAAGACGAGTTCGACATCCCGGAAGAAAACAGCGACATCTTTGCGCTGGCAGACGATACCTACCGCGTGGCCGGGCAGACCTCGCTGGAGCAAGTGGAAGAAGCCTTCGGGGTGCAATTTGCGCACGACGATGCCGACGACTTTGACACCATTGGCGGCTGGATCAGCCACGCCATGGGGCGTCTGCCCAAGCGCGGCGAAGTCTTCGAGGCGGAAAACCTGCGCTTTGTGGTGCTGCATGCCAAGGGTGGCGCCGTGCGCTGGTTCCAGGTCACACGCCTGGAACGCAATGGACACAGCGAGGCTGCATGACAGCTGCCCTTGACCGCAAGGGCATGACGCCGCACAAGGCACGCTGGCTGTGGCCACTGGCCCTGGTGCTGGCTGGAACGCTGCAGGCCGTGGCGCTGGCCGTACCCCAGACCGGGCAGCCGCAGTGGTGGCTGCAGGTGCTGGCACTGTCCGTACTGTGCGCTGCCTTGCAGCAGTCGCGCAGCAGCAGGCAGGCAGCATGGTGGGGCGGCCTCTTTGCCACAGCCTGGCTGTCGGCCACCTTCTGGTGGCTGTTTATTTCCATGCATACCTATGGCGGCCTGCCTGCGGTGCTGGCCGTGCTGGCCGTGCTCGCACTGGCGGCTTTTCTGGGCAGCTACTACGCGCTGCTGATGGCGCTGTGGCGCCGCTGGGCGCGGCCTGGCTGGCAGGCTGTGGGCCTGTTCGCCGCCTGCTGGACGCTGGGCGAACTGGCGCGCGGCACGCTGTGGACAGGCTTTCCTTGGGGGGCGATTGGCTACGCCCATGTGGATGGGCCGCTGTCTGCGCTGCCCCGCTGGGTGGGCGTGTATGGCACCGGTGCGGTGGCAGCCGTGCTGGCCATGGTGCTGGTGCAGTTGCGCGTGCTGGCACAGCGCCCCAGGCTGGCGCTGGTGGCAGCTGGTGTCTTTGGCCTATTGCTTGGTGGTGCATGGTTCAGCCAGCAGCAGGCGCAGCAGCAGCCGGGGCGTGCAGCGGTGGATGTGGCCTTGTTGCAAGGCAATATTCCACAGGATGAAAAGTTCATGCCGGGCTCTGGCGTGGTGCAGGCTTTGCAGTGGTATGGCGAGCAGCTGTTGCAGGCGCCAGCCTCTTTGGTTGTCGCGCCTGAAACGGCCTTGCCCATGCTGCCACAGCAGCTGCCTTATGGCTATCTGGAGGCGCTGGAGCAGACCTATCGCGCGCCAGAAAGTCGCTCGGCTGCGCTGATTGGCATTCCTTTGGGTGACAGCGTGCAGGGCTATAGCAATTCCGTCATCGGCTGGGTGCCCGGGGAAATGACAGAATATCGCTACGACAAGCAGCACCTTGTACCTTTTGGGGAGTTCATTCCTCCCCTGTTTCACTGGTTTGTGCGCATGATGGAAATTCCGTTGGGCGACTTCCGGCGAGGCAGTCTGGGGCAGGCTTCCATGGACTGGCATGGCGAGCGCTGGGCTCCCAATATCTGTTACGAAGACTTGTTCGGCGAAGAACTGGGCGTGCGTTTTGGCGATGAGGCCCATGCTCCCACGGTCTTTGTCAATGTCAGCAATATTGCGTGGTTTGGCGACAGTGTGGCCATCGACCAGCATCTGCAGATCAGCCGCATGCGTGCGCTGGAGTTTGAGCGCCCCATGCTGCGGGCTACCAACACCGGGGCGACCGCAGTGATTGATCACCGGGGCGTTGTGACTGCTGCTTTACCTGCTGTGACCCAGGGCGTGCTGCTGGCGCAGGTGCAGGGTCGTGATGGGGTGACACCTTTTGCTCGCTGGGTGTCGCGATGGGGCCTGTGGCCGCTGTGGCTGTGCTGTGTTGCAGTCATCGCTTTGTGTGTTTGGCAACACAAGAAAAATTGAGCATTGGAGTGTGATTGCGACCTTGTGGGAAGATCGCCAGATCTTTCTTCTCCAGATACCCTGTGGACATTCCATAATGTGCGGCTGTGCGCAGCACATTTACACTGTCGCGATTACACACACGAGAAACCAAAGCAGTGGGCTCACCCACTGTAAAGCAAGTTAGAAAAATGGCTGAATCTTTTTCCTACGAACAACTGATCGCTTCTGGTGAGGGTAAGTTGTTCAAGCCCGACAGCGGGCGTCTGCCCCTGCCTCCCATGCTGATGTTTGACCGCATCACCCACATCGACGCTGATGGTGGCGCGCATGGTCTGGGCAAGATCGTGGCTGAGCTGGATGTCAACCCTGACCTGTGGTTCTTCAAGTGCCACTTCCAGGGCGACCCCGTCATGCCCGGCTGCCTGGGGCTGGATGCCATGTGGCAATTGATCGGCTTTTATCTGACTTGGTTGCAGCTGCCTGGCCGTGGTCGCGCGCTGGGCGCTGGCGAAGTGAAGTTCACCGGTGAAGTCGGCCCTGACGTGAAGCTGGTGCGCTATGAAATCGATATCAAGCGCGTCATCAAGCGCAAGCTGAACATGGCCATTGGCGATGCTCGCTTGTTTGCAGATGGCAAGGAAATTTATGTAGCGAACGACCTGCGCGTAGGTCTGTTCCTGCGTGAAGGTAACGGTCAAGGGACTGCGGCATGAAAAAACGCGTAGTGATCACGGGTGCGGGCATTGTCTCGTGCATTGGTAATGATTTGGCGACGGTAGAGACTTCGCTGCGCGAAGGACGCTCCGGCATCAAGGCCATGCCCCAGTTCACCGAACTGGGCATGCGCAGCCAGGTTGCCGGCATCCCCGAGATCGACGTGGAAGCGCGCATTGACCGCAAGCAACTGCGCTTCATGGGCGATGCTGCAGCGTATGCACAGATCGCTCTGGAAGACGCCATTGCCCAGGCTGGTCTGACGCCTGAGATGGTGAGCCATCCTCGCACCGGCCTGATCATGGGCTCGGGCGGAGGCTCTCCTGCCAACCAGATCGAAGCCGCTGACACCCTGCGTGAAAAAGGCATTCGCCGTGTAGGCCCCTATCAGGTCACACGCTGCATGAGCTCGACGGTGTCGGCCTGCCTGGCGACCAACTTCAAGGTCAAGGGCATCAACTACTCCATCACCTCGGCCTGCTCGACCTCGGCGCACTGCATTGGCGCTGCGGCGCAGCAAATTGCCTGGGGCATGCAGGATGTGATGTTTGCGGGCGGCGGTGAAGAGCTGTCCTGGGGCATGTCGCTGCTGTTCGACGGCATGGGTGCCATGTCCAGCAAGTACAACGAGACCCCTGAGAAAGCTTCGCGTGCCTACGATGCCAACCGTGACGGCTTTGTGATCGCTGGCGGTGGCGGTGCTGTGGTGCTGGAAAGCCTGGAGCATGCACTGGCCCGCGGTGCCAACATCCTGGCGGAAGTGGTCGGCTTTGGCGCAACGTCGGACGGTGAAGACATGGTGGCTCCATCGGGTGATGGTGCGGTGGCCTGCATGCAGCAAGCCATGGAAACCGTGGATGGCCCCATCGACTACATCAACACGCACGGCACATCGACCCCTGTCGGTGACATGCAGGAAGTGCGCGCCATGCAAAAGCTGTTTGGCGACAAGGTGCCTCCCTTCTCGTCCACCAAGTCGCTGACCGGCCACTCGCTGGGCGCGACCGGCGTGCAGGAAGCCATTTACTGCCTGATCATGCTCAACAAGGGCTTTATCGCAGGCTCGGCCAATGTGGAAACACCTGATCCAGCACTGGGCGATATGCCTCTGGTCGCACAGACCCGTGATGCGCAGCTGACCACCGTGCTGTCCAACAGCTTTGGCTTTGGCGGCACCAACGCAAGTCTGGCACTGCGTCGCTGGACTGGGGCCTGAAGTCCCTGCAATTTGAGAGCGGCTGTTAACGGTGGCATTGATCGCCAGCTAACGCCGCTCTTATCATGTGCACATTTGCTGCATTTTCTGCGCCTAACTTATGAAGCTCGCCATCCTTGACCGCATAGGCACTCTCAATGCCGAGGGTGAAAACTCCATAGTGGCGCTCAAGGACTGGATGCCGCAGCCAGGCGTGCTCGATGCGGTGGCGCAACTCAATCGTGCTGGCTGGCAGGTTACCCTGGCAACCAATCAACCCGGCATTGGGCGCGGCAGTTTTGATGTGAATGAGCTCAACGCCATTCATCTGCGCATGCAGCGAGAAATGGCTGCCGTGGGCGCACGCATTGAGGCTGTTTTCTTTTGTCCCCACACCCCTGACGACGCCTGTTCCTGCCGCCTGCCTGCGCCTGGCATGCTGCAGCAGATTGCCCATCGCTATGGGGCAGAGCCCCACGAGGTCTGGGTGATTGGTCAGGACCCCAGGCATCTGCAAGCGGGCCAGGCCATGGGTGCCCATGTCGTGGCATTGCGGGTCACTCCGACTGCGGAGGCCCCAGGCCTTGGGCAGAATGTTCCGCAGTATGACTGCTGGCAGGCGCTGGCCGATGCGCTGGCGCCCGATGCACAGCAAGCTGCATCGCCCGCCGCAGACTGAGGCCTGGCGCAGGCGCTGCCCCTTTTTTAGGACTGTTTCATGTCGTTTATTCGCTCTTTGATCCACCTGCTGTGGATGAGCATCACTGTCATTCCCTACACCCTGCTGATCTTGCTGGTACGCCTGTTCGGCGGCTCGTCGGCGGCGCGCTGGACGATTGCGCGTGCCTGGCTCAAGCTCAGCGTTGACAGCGCAGGCTGGTTCTGCGGCGTGAAGTACCGCGTGCAGGGCATGGAGAACCTGCCCACCGATGCACAGCAGGGCGTGGTGCTGCTGTGCAAGCACCAGTCCACCTACGAAACCTTCTTGATGCCAGCCATCATGCCCCGCGCACTGGCCTATGTGTTCAAGAAGGAGCTGCTGAGCATTCCTTTCTTTGGCTGGTCTATTGGCAGCCTGGACATGATCCACATTGACCGCAAGCACGGCTCGCGCGCCTTTCACAAAGTGGTGGAGCAGGGCAAGCGCCTGCTGGCGCAAGGCATCTGGGTCATCATGTTCCCTGAAGGCACACGCGTGGCGCGTGGTGAGGTCGGTGAATACAAGACGGGTGCGACCCGCCTGGCCATCATGACCGGCGTGCCTGTGGTGCCCATTGCCGTGACCTCTGCCAAGTGCTGGCCCCGCAAGTCTTTTGTGAAAAAGCCCGGCGTGGTGGATGTCTCCATCGGCCCCATGATTGACAGCACCGGCCGCAAGCACGAAGAGCTGATGGCTGAAGTGCAGAACTGGATTGAGGCGGAAATGCGCCGCCTGGATCCTGAAGCCTATTCCAGCACCAGCCATAGCACTGCAGCGTGAGTCCGGCGCTTTTGCGGCATCCCCAAGCCACGCACACGGTGGAACTGAACCGTGTCAGCGTGGCTTATTTGCTGGTGCGCAGCAGCCGGCGCAGCATCGGCATGGAAGTGAGTGCGCAGGGGTTGACGGTGCGCGCCCCGCTGCGCGCATCGCATACGGTGATTGAGTCCGTACTGCGAGAAAAAACGCGCTGGATTCTGCAAAAACTCAGCGATCGTGCGGTGCGTGTCGACAGCACGCCACGTGTGCACTGGCAGGACGGCAGCAGCATGCCTTTTCTGGGTGGCGAGTTGCAGCTGCGTCTGCACCCGCAGGCCCCGCGCCAGGGCGAGCTGCTGAGCATTGGGCCGCAGCGCTGGGTATTGCATCTGCGCGCTGATGCCGAGGCCAGTGCCGAGCAGGTGCGTGCCGTGGTGGCTGCCTGGTGGCTGCGCCATGCACGCCAGCTGTTGACTGAGCGTCTGCAGCATTACGCACCCGCCATGGGGGTGCAATGGCGCAGTCTGCGCCTGTCCAATGCCAGAACGCGCTGGGGCAGTGCCAAGGCAGATGGCTCCATCATGCTCAACTGGCGGCTGCTGCACTATCGCCTGCCTGTGCTGGACTATGTGGTCATCCACGAGCTGGCACATTTGCGCCATATGGACCACAGCCCGCGTTTCTGGGCCGTGGTGGAAAGTGTGTGTCCAGACTATCTGCAGTTGCGCCAGGCACTCAAGCAGCCATGCCCTGACTGGGCTATATAAAAAAGAGCAGCTTGCGCTTGATCCACCTTGTTTTTACATATAAACATATGTGAAAACTAACGCATGCAAGCGCTACAAGCTACTGTTTTTAATAGCTTATTCATGCCACACTTGCACTTCATTGACTGGAGTTTGCAAGCATGACCACTTCTTCACATCACTTGGAAGTTATTCCTCAGAGCGCCTATGCGGGCGATATTCCTGCACCTCTGGCATGGCAATGGGTGCAGTCGGGTGAGGCGGTGCTTGTCGATGTGCGCACCGATGCGGAGCGTGCCTGGGTGGGTCAGGTGCCGGGAGCCATTCCCGTGGAGTGGAAGCAGTGGCCCGGCATGACAGACAACCCCAGTTTTGATGCGCAGTTGCGCGCTGCTGTGCCTGCGGGCGGCAAGGTCGTGCTGCTGTGCCGCAGCGGTGTGCGCTCTGTCGCCGCTGCCACGCGAGCGGCGCAGCTGGGTATTGAGGCTTACAACATCCTCGAAGGCTTTGAGGGCGATGCCGATGCCAACCGCCAGCGCGGCAAGCTGGGCGGCTGGCGCAAGCAGGGCCTGCCCTGGTTTCAGTAAGCGGTGTATTTGACGCACTTCCCTCACCCCAGCCCTCTCCCACAAGTGGGAGAGGGAGTCTTTCTCCTTGGAAGGGGGTGCTGCCTCAAATAAAAGCAGGCGGCGCGGCATGCGCCAGGCTGGCCCCCACCCTCACGCTCCCCCAGCGGGGGAGGCATTCTTTTCCCTCTCCCGTTTACGGGAGAGGGTTAGGGTGAGGGGGATTTGCTTCCTCCCAAAGAAGGGAGGGAAGCAAACCACAGCTTAGCTGCGATAGCCGTTGGGGTTGCGGCTTTGCCAGCGCCAGGTATCGGCGCACATGGTGGCCAGGTCGTGTTCGGCCTTCCAGCCCAGTGTTTCCAGGGCATGCTGGGGGTTGGCGTAGCAGCTGGCAATATCGCCAGGGCGGCGGTCGGTGATGGCGTAGGGCAGGGCTTTGCCGCAGGCCTGTTCAAAGGCGTGGATGACTTCCAGCACGCTATAGCCTTGGCCCGTGCCCAGGTTGATAGTCAACAGCTCAGGCTGCGCCAGCGACTGCAGCTTTTCCAGCGCTTTCACATGGCCGCGTGCCAGGTCTACGACGTGGATGTAGTCGCGCACGCCGGTGCCATCGGGTGTGGGGTAGTCGCCGCCAAACACCTGAATGCGTTCACGGCGGCCCACCGCCACCTGAGCCACATAGGGCAGCAGGTTGTTGGGAATGTCGGCAGGGTCTTCGCCAATCAGCCCGCTGGGGTGGGCGCCGATGGGGTTGAAGTAACGCAGCACGGCCAGCGACCACTGCGGGTTGGAGTGGTACAGGTCAGCCAGAATTTCTTCCACAAACAGCTTGCTGCGGCCGTAGGGGTTGGTCACGCTGGTGCGGTGCTGCTCATCCAGTGGCAGATATTCAGGGGCACCATAGACGGTGGCGGAGGAGCTGAACACCAGCTTGAACACACCGCAGGCCTGCATGGCACGCAGCAGCACCAGGGTGCCATTGACGTTGTTGTCAAAGTAGTCCACCGGCTGGGCAACGGATTCCCCCACGGCTTTTTTGCCTGCAAAGTGCACCACGCTGTCAAGCTGGTGCTCTTTCAGGGCGCGCTCCAGCGCAGTCTGGTCGCGCACATCGCCTTCGATCAAGGCAATGCTGCGGCCGGTGATCTGCTCCACACGGCGCACGGCCTCAGGATGGCTGTTGCTGAAGTTGTCAAAAATCACCACATCGTGACCGCTCTGGATCAGTTCGATGGCTGTGTGTGTACCGATATAGCCGGCACCGCCGGTGAGCAAGGTTTTCATAGTGCAGGTCTCTCAAAAGACAAAGCGCTCCTGCAGAGCGCTTCGTACTTGCCGCTTGGTGCGGGCTGGCTTTACAGCGCAGGAATGCGCAGCTTCTGACCAGGGTAGATCTTGTCGGGGTGGGTCAGCATGGGCTTGTTGGCCTCAAAGATCACGGGGTACTTGTTGGCATCGCCATAGTACTTCTTGGCAATGGCAGACAGGGTATCGCCACGCACCACGTCGTGGTACTGGGCTTCTGGCTCGGGGTTGAGCACGGTCATCTGGTTGTCTACCGAGGTGACGCTCGAGACATTACCGCAGCACAGGGTGACTTTTTCCTTGATGGCCTGTGTGGGCGCTTCGCCCGTCACGGTCACTTTGCCCAGAGCAGCGTCATAGCTGACCTTGAGGTTGCTCACGCCCAGGTTCTGGACGTTGATGTAGTTCTCAATGGCACTGGCGGCCTTGGCGTTGAGCGCTTCCTGGTCGTTGGCGACGGTTGCAGCTTGTGCTTCCTTGCCGCCAAACAGTTTTTCACCAGCTTCTTTGATGAAACTAAACAGGCTCATACGTGGACTCCCGAAAAGGTGATGAAGCTTGCAATGTAGCATCTGGACAGGGGCGGTCCAAGCACAGGGCGGTATCAGTCCACGATTTCTGACAAAGCAGCTGCGCCGCATTTTCGAGCTGCATAGCGCGACTCCTTGGTCCAAAAATATGGCGCGCATCAGGGGGAAGTCGTGCAAAGCGCATGGAGTACACAGAAAAAATCTTGATAATGCCGCCCATGACTTTTTTGGCCATTGACATCGGAAACACCCGCCTGAAGTGGGCAATGTACGAGGCTCCACACCCAGGCGCAGCCTTGCTGGCACATGGTGCGGAGTTTCTGGAGCACATTGAGCGCCTGGCCGAAGGACCGTGGAGCAAGCTGCCCACGCCCACCCATATGCTGGGCTGCGTGGTGGCTGGAGAAACTGCACGCCGCCGTGTGCATGACCAGATCGAGCTCATGCTGGGCTGGGATTTTGAGCCGCACTGGGTCGTGCCATCTGCGCAGGAAGCAGGGGTCACCAATGGCTACGACCACCCCATGCGTTTGGGGGCAGACCGCTGGGTGGCGATGATTGGTGCGCGTCACCATGTTCTGCAGCGCGGCCCCGAGCGCCCTCTGGTGGTGGTCATGGTGGGCACGGCCGTGACTGTGGATGCGCTGGATACCCAGGGCAACTTTCTGGGCGGCCTGATTCTGCCCGGCCACGGCATCATGCTGCGCGCACTGGAAAGTGGCACGGCAGGCCTGCATGTGCCGACTGGCTCCGTCACGCCTTTCCCCAAGAACACCAGTGACGCATTGACCAGTGGCGGTACCTACGCCATTGCCGGAGCGGTCGAGCGCATGTACCAGCACCTGTATCTGCATTGCAGCATGGAGCCCGCCTGCATCATGGCCGGTGGTGCAGGCTGGAAGATGGTGCCCAGCATGACCCGGCCGTTTGAGCTGGTCGACAACCTGATTTTTGAAGGCCTGCTGGTGATAGCACAGCAGCGCTGGAAATAGCGCATCACTGGCTTGGCTCATGGGGTGCGCACGATAATGCACCCTTGTCTGTAACGTACTGAGAGCTTCTTCCCATGATTCTTGTAACTGGCGGCGCGGGTTTTATTGGCGCCAATTTTGTTCTGGACTGGCTGGCACACCATGACGAGCCTGTGATCAATGTGGATAAGCTCACCTATGCAGGCAACCTGGAAAACCTTGCTTCCCTGCAAGGAGATGTGCGCCACATCTTTGTGCAGGCAGACATTGGCGACAGTGCTGTCATTGGCCAGCTGCTGGCCCAGCACCAGCCACGCGCCGTGGTGAACTTTGCGGCAGAAAGCCATGTGGACCGCTCCATCCACGGCCCGGAAGACTTTATTCAGACCAATGTGGTGGGTTCCTTCCGTTTGCTCGAAGCAGTGCGTGCCTACTGGAATGGGCTCGAGGGCGAGGCAAAGACCAGCTTCCGCTTTCTGCATGTGTCGACCGATGAGGTCTATGGCACGCTGTCGCTCACAGACCCAGCCTTCACCGAAGAGAACAACTACGAGCCCAACAGCCCGTACTCAGCCTCCAAGGCTGCTTCAGACCACCTGGTACGTGCCTGGCACCACACCTATGGCCTGCCGGTGCTCACCACCAACTGCAGCAATAACTACGGCCCGCTGCATTTCCCGGAAAAACTCATCCCACTGATGATCGTCAACGCCTTGGCAGGCAAACCCTTGCCTATCTATGGCGACGGCCAGCAGATTCGCGACTGGCTGTATGTGCGTGACCATTGCAGCGCCATTCGCCGCGTACTGGATGCTGGCAAGGTGGGTGAGACCTATAACGTTGGCGGCTGGAACGAAAAAGCCAATATCGACATCGTCAAGACCGTGTGTGCGCTGCTCGATGAACTGCGCCCGCGTGCGGATGGCAAGTCCTATGCCGAGCAGATCACCTTTGTGACCGACCGCCCCGGCCATGACCGCCGCTACGCCATTGATGCGCGCAAGCTCGAGCGTGAACTGGGCTGGAAGCCTGCTGAGACCTTTGAAACGGGCATTCGCAAAACCGTGCAGTGGTATCTGGGCCACCCCGAATGGGTCGCGAATGTGCAGTCCGGCAGTTACCGCGACTGGGTGCAAAAGCAATACAGCGTATGAAAATCCTGCTCTTAGGCTGCCATGGCCAGGTCGGCTGGGAGCTGCAGCGCAGCCTGTCTGTGCTGGGTGATGTCGTGGCTTTGCATCGCGGCAGTGCCCCTCTGTGCGGTGACTTGAGCCAGCCAGACGCGCTGGCGCAGACGGTGCGCAGCGTGCGGCCGGATGTCATCGTGAACGCGGCTGCGCACACTGCAGTGGATAAAGCAGAAAGCGAGCCAGAACTGGCGCGCCTGCTCAATGCCACATCCCCCGATGTGTTGGCGCGTGAAGCGGCCGCTTTGGATGCCTTGCTGGTGCACTACAGCACCGACTATGTGTTTGATGGCAGCGGTGATGCACCGCGTGACGAAAACGCTGCCACAGCGCCGCTGTCGGTCTATGGCCAGACCAAGCTGGAAGGGGAGCAACTGATTCAAGCCAGTGGTTGCCGCCATCTGATTTTCCGTACCAGCTGGGTCTATGCCGCACGCGGTGGCAACTTTGCCAAAACCATGCTGCGCCTGGCGCAGGAGCGCGAGCAGCTAAGCGTGATCAACGACCAGTTTGGCGCGCCCACGGGTGCAGACTTGCTGGCGGACGTTACCGCCCATGCCATCCGCCATGTGCAGCAGCACCCTGAGCATCTGGGCCTGTACCACTGTGTAGCGGGCGGCGAAACCAGCTGGCACGCCTATGCACGCCATGTGATTGAAACGGCACGCCAGCTGCAGCCTGCATTGCCGCTGAAGGTGCAAAGCATTGCAGCAGTGCCGACCAGCGCCTTTCCCACACCGGCACAGCGCCCACACAACTCGCGGCTGGATACGGCCAAGCTGCAAACCCATATGGGGCTGCGTTTGCCCCACTGGCAGCAGGGCGTGGAGCGCATGCTGCAAGAAATTCTATGAACCAAATTGGCTGCTAAGGCTTGTGTGTCAAGCGCAAGCAGCTATCAAAAAAGAAAAACCATGACCCAAGCACGCAAAGGCATCATCCTCGCAGGCGGCTCTGGCACACGTCTGCACCCTGCTACCCTGGCCATCAGCAAGCAGCTGCTGCCGGTGTATGACAAGCCCATGATTTACTACCCGCTGAGCACCCTGATGCTGGCGGGTATTCGTGACATTCTCATCATCAGCACCCCGCAGGACACGCCGCGCTTTGAGCAGCTGCTGGGCGATGGCAGCCAGTGGGGCCTGAACCTGCAATACGCCGTACAGCCCAGCCCTGATGGGCTGGCACAGGCTTTTTTGATTGGTGAACAGTTTCTGGCTGGCGCCCCCAGCGCACTGGTGCTGGGCGACAACATCTTCTACGGCCATGACTTCCAGAAGCTGCTGGCAGGGGCGAATGCACAGACCACAGGCTCCACAGTGTTTGCCTACCATGTGCAAGACCCTGAGCGCTACGGCGTGGCGGAGTTTGATGCGCAGGGCAAGGTACTGTCGCTGGAAGAAAAGCCTGCGCAGCCCAAATCCAACTACGCTGTGACAGGCCTGTATTTCTATGACAGCCAGGTGGTGGAACTGGCCAAGTCCCTCAAGCCTTCGCCACGTGGTGAGCTGGAAATTACCGACCTGAACAAGCTGTACCTGCAGCAAGGCCAGCTGAATGTGCAGCTTATGGGTCGCGGCTATGCCTGGCTGGATACGGGCACGCACGACAGTCTGCTGGAAGCTGGACAGTTCATCGCGACGCTGGAGCAGCGCCAAGGCCTGAAAGTGGCATGCCCAGAAGAGATTGCCTTCCGTGCAGGCTGGATTGATGCCGCGCAGCTGGAAAAGCTGGCGCAGCCACTGCTTAAGAACGGCTACGGCAAATACCTGATGCAATGCCTCAAAGGTGGTGCGCGATGAAAGCCACACCAACAGCCATTCCTGATGTGATGGTGGTGGAGCCCAAGGTGTTTGGGGATGCGCGCGGCTTTTTCTATGAAAGCTTTAACCAGCAAGCATTCAATGCAGCCACGGGCACCAACTTGGAGTTTGTGCAGGACAACCACAGCCGCTCCAGCAAGGGCGTGCTGCGCGGTTTGCACTACCAGCTACCTCCACACGCCCAGGGCAAACTGGTGCGCGTGGTGCGCGGTGCGGTGTGGGATGTAGCAGTCGATATCCGCAAAGATTCCCCCACGTTTGGTCAGTGGGTGGCAGAGACACTGACAGAAGACAACCACAAGCAGTTCTGGATTCCACCGGGATTTGCCCATGGCTTTGTGGTGCTGAGCGACACGGCGGATTTTCTGTACAAGACCACGAACTACTACGCGCCTCAGTCTGATCGTGGAATTGCATGGAATGACCCAGACTTGGGTATCCAGTGGCCGGATCTGGGCATGGAGTTTGTGCTGTCGGACAAAGACCAGAAGCAGTCCGCGTTCAAAGACGCGGAAGTGTTTTGATCAGACATGCCCCTCACCCTGACCCTCTCCCGTAAACGGGAGAGGGGATGGCCTTCACTCCCTCTCCCACTTGTGGGAGAGGGCAGGGGTGAGGGTGATTTTTTCCCACCCCGCTGGGTGAGGGTGAGGGTGGGGGCCAACCCGATGCATCCCACACTACCTGCTGATGTTTGAGGC
>ERZ1034913.1428-NODE-1428-length-14582-cov-7.015351_pt1 | contig 14582 bp, 17 predicted proteins | sample MGYA00520697_ERZ1034913 | MGnify/ENA primary metagenome ERZ1034913 (study PRJEB33766, sample SAMN09781786) | gut metagenome | biome: gut microbiome | host: Homo sapiens | place: Madagascar | study: EMG produced TPA metagenomics assembly of the PRJNA485056 data...
TAGAAAAAACAGAGATAAAAACTATAAAGTTTACCGTTGTAGGAAAAAAAGGGCGTATGGTTCATATGTTAAAATTTGAATATTCTCTTAATGAAGACACGTCTATTTCTGATGAAGATGCTAAATTCTTGGAGAAGTTTGATAAGGTAATTTCATATAAACAGAAAGGATAATATTATGGAACAAATAAAACTACACAAATATAGTAATGTTTCAATAATCGTTATTCCAAATCATTTACTCAAAAATATCGGATGGGATGATGGTACGTTATTGGATGTGGTAAAATCAGATAATGTACTTCATATTAGAAGAAAGGAAGACGTCGTAGACTTAGTCACTAAACCTTGCGTGGATATTTTAACCGCTACGGTTAAAGATATTAAACCTGGAAAAATTATAAAGTATAATAGCAAGCTGAATGAAAGTCTTAATAAACTCCACGTCTCAGCAAGGAGAGTCTTTTTTATTTGTTTGTATCTTTATTTTAATGGTAGGTATAACTCAGATGGGTCTATTTTAATCAGAGCTGATAAGTATGCTGAATTTATTGGTATAGATCGCACAATGGCATACAAACAGATGAAAGACGCAGCAGATTATTTTTCTTCCAATATAAAATTAATATCTCTTTGTGATTATATAAAAAATGAAGGGCTATTAAGAGTAGCTCTTTCTACTGAGACAATAAATTTTATTTCTGCTGTAGATGGTAGAAAATATCAAACTACAGTTGTATTGTATCAGTCTGCTGTAAAACTCAGTGGTCGATATTCATGGAATTTATATCAGTTGATAAAATCTCGGCTGTTAGATAAATCCGGTGCTTTTAGCATTAAACTGGATGAATTAATGATTGAATTGAACTCTAGAGTAAATTTGGAATTTAAAGATTATAAAAAATCAGTTATTGGTCGGTCTATAGACGAAATTGTAGAAAAAACAGAAATTAAAAGTATTAAATGCGTTAATGCTGAGAGGCAGGGTAGAAGAGTCAGCAAAGTCCGTTTTGAGATCGAAATGAGGTAACTCATGGCTAAAATCTATCAATTCCCCCAGGGGGAAGAACGTGCCAAATTCAGGAAAGAAATAGCCAGGGAGCGTAAGAAATGTTTTGCAGTGAAAACAGGGAGCACTTTTGTTAAGTGGCTTGGCTGGGGATGGTTTTATCTTCGTCTTCTTGCCGCGAGTGTTTTACATTTTATCTTTGTTTTTGTGTTAGCCATTCTTGGTGCGTTTAGATGGGCTGTGTTCTGGCTGGGTGGTATTTTGTGTGTCATCACCTGGTATCATCTCGATCACCAGTTATGGACGCCACAAAATCTGACTATACCGGTGATTACGGCAACCTGGATTTTTGGTCTGTTGGCTGAACCGCTGATGGAGCTGCTCAACAAAACCATGCCCTGGCACAAGTTACTGGTTCCCGAACCTGCGGGCGAAAGCACAGAGAACAGCAGCGAGACGAGCCAGTAATGACGCTACTTAGTCGTTATGCCAGTTCCTGCCTTTTCACTACGATGCAGGATAGGGCAAACGCCGCAAAATGACGTCTCTGACGCCATTCCGCAACGTTTGCCCGGTGACCTACAGTCGGTTCTTGTTGGAGAATTTTATGAAATATCAGGTGAGAGAGTTTATTAACGAAAAATATACTAAGGCTGTTAATATTTTAAAGGATAACCTTAAAGAAAACTACCATGTTTTTTATGGTGTGAGATTAAGTGAGATTCTTTTTCCCGCCAGTGAGTATGGCACTGATGCTTTCTTTAAAGAGTTTGAATTAATTAACAGTGTAATACTTCCATTAGTAATCTTTGATTTAACACAACGCAAGCCAATGATGATTATCAGCTTCGATAAGATACCTGATGCCAGTTTGTTGGAAGGAACAAATATTGTGCTTCTTGAATGTACTACCCTCGCCGATCTTCTGACAAATGATAACATTGGTTTTTTATATAAAAGCTAAGAATCTCCTATCAGTTTATATTTTCTGCTTGGGTTGCCAAGTGTTATCGAGTCTAGTTCATGTGAGTAATGATGTGTATGATAATGTGCTGGATTTTTCAGATAATCAGGGAGTGATATTATTTTTCCGTAGCTAATTGCAGAATAAAACCAGTTGCGGAATGTCTCGCTGTTTGTTTTTAAAACATCTTTGGGAATAAATGCTAATTTTATGTTAGAAACGTAATTAACAGGTTTAAGTGTGGTATGTCTGTTTTGTCCAAAGTCTTTTAAAGCATCTGTAAATTCATATTCTGATGTATAATTTTCTGTCTTATTACTAGGGTGTTTTATCTGGAATATGAATGAATAGTAGTTCTGGCCAAGTATTTCAACGGTGTTTGAATTTATGCTCAGTTGTTCAATAACCGCTTCTCTTTTATACTCTAATTTGTCTCTGACTGATTGATATACAACCATTGCTGCATGATGTGAACCACCACTGTTTGAAGCTACATATCGGTCAAGCCAGGAGTAATATTTAACATTAATAGGGTTGCGTGGGGGGAAACCTTCATGCTCAATGTGCCATATATTATCTTTCCAGTCTGAAATATTTTCAGCTTTCAGGTTTTCGGCGGGATACATCCCCTCCCCCCACGAATAAAGATCTTTGAACCAACTACCATTTATTACCTTGTTCCATCCACAACCGAAACTTTTCGAGTCAGTCAGAGATTGTATTTTGTTAAAATCGAAGTCCAGAGAGTGTTTCTTATCTGTAGTTATTAAGTTGCTCAGAATTTCAGCCAGATCTCTGTCAATATATCTCAGTGAGTATTCGCTAAATATATTTTCAAGCTGCAATATGGTGTCTGCATCTGCTGTAGGTTTAAATAACTTAATATCAGCAAGATTTTTAAACGTTGCTGTGGTCAGTTTATGGTGATCTGTCAACCTGTAGAGGTTACAGATTAATTCGGTTAAATATCTCATAGATTTTCATCCATGCTTCTACGGTTAGAATTTTGCAGATTCAAGCAACCAGTGATTCTTTATGTTTTCATCCTGGCTGTTGTACATCGCCAGCGCCGCTTTGAGAACGGTTGTTTTGCTCTGCCCTGTTCTGATAGCTTCGACTTCCAGGATTTCTTCATAGGCTTCGGTTAGCCGGAAATTCAGTAGTCTTGCTTTTGCTGTCAATTGCTTACTGTTTTCTTCAGGAATATGGCTTGCCGAAGGATTTAGTTTTGATGTGACTTCTGTTACCACCTCTTCCGGTAACGCTTCTAATAGCGTTTTCAGCGCATCAACGACGTTTTTATCCATGATATTCCTCAGATATTATTCGTTCTCTTTGAGCCATTTATCTACAAGCTGGTTCACCACATCTGTGATCGATGTACCTTTTTTGGCACATGCAGCCTTAAACCGGGTGTGTTTTTCTTCGTCAAAATTGACGTTAACACGTTTGATTTTTCCAGATGATACTGGTGCTGTTACTACTCGTTCCAGATCTCTGTTTTCACCAAAGGTCATTTTTTTTACTGCCGTATGCGCTTTTTCAAGTGACATTAAGGTTACTCCGGTTGTTATACTTATTTGATTATATGAGTGAATGAGTAATTACTCAAATGTGCTAACTATCTCTTTTGTAAGGATTTCTATTTCACCTTTTGCTGCGCCATCACTGGATTCAAACACGCTGTCACCATCCAGAATTGATTTCACGTAAACCTGACGTTGTGTAATGGCCGTACGGAAAGATTTAACACCAGTGTCTTTGATACTTTCTTTCAGCACATTGAGCATGGTTGCCATTTCTATCTTACGGGTGATCAGAAAGCGGGCTTCAACTTTGCGGCTGTAAGCCTGTGCTTCCAGAACAGTAACGACGCTTCCTGCTGCGGAGAAATCCAGGGGGCTGGGTGTAACAGGGATAATTACCAGATCGCTTACCATGACGGCTGCGGAGGTGATTACTGAGAGCGAACCTGCCCCGTCCACAATAGCAAAGTCATAGTCCGTCAGATCTTTTCGGATTCCATAGACGTCTTTTTCAGATGCAGCTGTAAATACGTCAAATGCTGCCTTGCCCGCTTTGCTCCAGTTCGTCAGGCTCATTTGTGGATCTGTATCTACCACAGCAATGTTGTATCCGCTTCTGCTCAACGCAGTGGCTATGTTGATTACGGCAGTTGTTTTACCTGAACCCCCTTTCGGATTCAGAAATGAGATTACTTTCATACTCAAACCCTCAATTGTGTATCTACTCAATTACTCTTGTGAGTTTTTGAGTTTACCATACTCTTTGCATGAGTAAAGGTTAATATGAGTTTATGAGTTAAAGGGCATATACTCATTTGAGTTTGTTGTGTATATGAGCATGTGAGTTTATGAGTATGGGTGACGATGTCACATTTACTCATTATTTGTTTTTTCGGTTCTTTTAGAGTGTGCCTTTCCTGTCGATCCACTTTCTGGTTCATTTTGGGTATAGTGCTGTGACCTTATGCGAACTGGTTCTGTAATATGACTTCAAATGCACCAACAAACTTTGTCCGCGCTTATCTGAGAGCTTCAACAGCAGAACAGGATGCTTCGCGTGCCCTGGAAACTATCGAGGCTTTTGCCAGGGAAAGAGGCCTGATCATTTGCAGCTATTATATTGAGAATGAATCCGGCTCCCGTCTTGACCGCCCGGAACTCTTCCGTCTTCTGAGAGATTGCCAGCAAAATGACATTTTGCTTATCGAGGATGTGGACAGACTTTCCCGACTGTCAGGGGAAGACTGGAATACGCTGAAGAAAATGATCCGTCAGAAAGATATCCGGGTTATGGCCGTGAATGTGCCGACGACCTGGATTAATTCTGGTATGAGTGAGTTTGACAGCCGGTTGTTTGCAGCCATTAACGATATGCTGCTGGATATGCTGGCCGCTGTTGCCAGAAGGGACTATGAACAACGGCGGGAACGCCAGAAACAGGGGATAGAGAAAGCAAGGAAAGACGGCAAATATAAAGGGCGTAAACCTAATCAAGCCAGACATGATGCAATTATCAGGTTGATAGAAAGTGGCAGCTCCTGGACACAGGTACAGAAGGTGCTAGGGTGCAGCCGCGGCACAATCAGTAGCGCAATAAAACGTAAATCCGGGCTGAAATCCAGTAGTTAGAGAAGGGAGGAGATGTCGGAAGTTCGGAAAACAACCCCCCCGTTAAGATTATTTTTTAATCAAATTGTTTTTGGGGCACCTGAACTGCGGGGTTACAGCGGTTTTTGTGTCTGAAACCGTACAATTCTGTACATTTACGCAAGGGGATGTGCGGAAGAAGTAAGCTAAACGATTAGCGGACGGTCAGAGCATTTCGAACAACCCTTACATTCTGGGGCTTAGCTTGCCGGGATGTAACCACTCGTGCAACCCAATTCTCTTAACGTGGGAAAAATTCCGTTTTCCAAGCGACTCCCTTTCTGAATACAGAGCTGAATACAGAGCAGGAGTCAGATATTTTATTCAGTAACAGAAGCCAGTCCCGATATGTATTCATTGCTGACCATCAAATCCCTGAAATGGCCAGAAGCAACAATATTTCCTTCATTCAATACATAAACACAATCGGAACACTCCAGAAGATTTATTCGGTGACTAATATTTATAATTAACGCATCAGGAAAATGAGTTCTTATTGATGATAAAATTTCTGATTCATTAATATAATCCAGAGCCGATGTGGCTTCATCAATAATAATTATTGCAGGTTTTCTCAAAAACAGTCGCGCTAACGAAATTCGTTGTTTTTGCCCTCCTGAATAGTTATTGCCTCTGTTTATAAGGTGTGTATCCAGACTCACTGGTTCATTGTTGACGACAGAAAGATTTGCCAGTTTAAGAACTTTAAACATTTCATTTTCTGACGCGTCGTAATTTGCGAGCCGGAGATTAAATCGTAGTGTATCCATAAAAATATAATCATCTTGTGTTAGGTAGTAAATAGCATCATTCAAATCCTCATCACTGATATTACGTAAGGATATATCATTCAGATAAATGTCTCCAAAGTAATTTTTATAGTAACCTGATATTATTTTTACAAGGGTGGATTTTCCTGAACCACTGGGTCCGGTTAATGAATACATTTTTCCGGTAAAAAGGTCAAGACTGACTGAATTAAGTATTTTTTTATCATCACTATAGCTAAATGAAAGCTCTCTTATGGACAGGTTTAATTTTCGCTCCATGTTGAGAAAAGGTATTGAAGGAGATGTGGCTTTATTCTCGGCATGACGTTGAATAAAACCTGCCAGGCTAGACATTGACTGCCTGATCTCACTTAGCAATGCCCCTATATTTTCCACTGGCGTTGAAAGAAGAATGATATATGATGTAATCATAATGAAGTGGCCGATACTAACTACACCATTCAGCACACCTAAAATATTATATATGAATACAGAACCAAATAATATTACAGCAAGTAAAGAGTTCAATAAAAGAACTTTAGAACTGAGTAACCAGTATTTTTTCTGAGCATTGTTTTCCTGAGTGAGAGCATCTTCATAACGTTCAGAAATAAGTCTTAATGCATTATTCTTTTTAGCTGCTATCATGTTATCAACAGTATCAGATAACAGACTATAAGAGTTAAGAGTGATATCCATGCTGTGTTTTCTGAGTGACGCTAAACTGCCAGTCAGTCTGGTATTAAAAATTACAAATACCAGAATATAGAGAAAAAACACACCGGCAGAAAACCAGTCCTTCGTAGATAAAACAACAACAATAGTAGAAATAAGTTGTATAACAGGTGACAGGATATTCTGGGAAACATTTCTCACAAGAATATAAATGTCATTTGAAGCCTGGTTAAGACTTTGCGTTGTATATCCAGCATTATTTTTACTCAAGTTAGTTATATTTTCGTTATACAATTCTCTCAAATATTTTAGCGACATTTTTTTCTGCATGTTAATACGTAGACTACTTTGCAGTATCATAAATAAAAAAACACTTGCTTTATTAGATATAACGCAAAACATGTATAAACAGGCAAGTAAAACCAGATATTCATAACTAAAATTTGACAATGAGCCAGACAGTAAATCTGTAATCTTTGCAAGAATCAATGGTGAAATAGATATGATTATCGATGATAATGATGTAATGAATAACATGGAAAAGAATAAAAATTTACCTCTTGCATCCATTAATGAATAAATATAATTAAATAATGAGTTTTTCTGTTTTCTTTCCATAATTAACCTTTATAATCAATGGATTGAAGTTGAATGAATTTTGCAAGACGGTATAAGTTAAGTATATATGGTAGTTCCATTGTCAGACGTGTAGTCGTATTTTCATACAAAATGCTTTCTAATTCAATATGGTTAATGCCTAATATTTCAATTAATCCTGACTGTTTTATTGTATTCACTAGTTCATCCTTTTTACCGGATAGAATTCTGAATATTAGCTGTGAAGATGACCGTTTGGTTTTTTTCCAGAAAATATCTGAACCAAATCGTTGAAACGCTTCATAACGAACGGGATAACGATCAAAGTGCTGGTTAAATAGACTAAAAACTGGTAAGCCAGCATAATGCTGGATAATATTTTTATGCAGGAATGGAGTTAGTTTATTAATTTTTCCTGTATAATCAGTTGCAAAAAACTGAGCAGAGGCAAGTTTCATATCTGATACGTGCTCTTGCTTTGCTGGAGAACATCCGTTGGATGTATTAATGAATGCGGAAATATTTGAAAATATGATATCTTTATATCTCTTTCCCTTGAGATTGGAAAATTCTACTATTTTTTTATGCATAAACATCAAGCCATGACTTCGATATGCATCAATGCCAAAAAGTTCTGAAGGATTTTGTCCGAAAATATGATCTCCACCGTGACCACATAGATATAATAAATCATCGTCTATGGGGGGCTGACCTTCACCTTCTTCATCTGTCTGTTCAAATATTAAAGGGATTTCGTCCGGACTATTAGGATTTAAATTGAAATAAAGTTTTTCATTAAAGTTGATGTTTTTATTAACAGATATAAAATCAACTCCATATTTTGAACAGTATTCCTTAGCAAAATACTTTTCACTGTCATCAGATTCATCAGAAAAAAAATGATAAGCGCAGAATTTGTTACCTGATTCTTTAAGTGTGTGAAAAATTAATGCAGAATCCAATCCTCCGGAGAATAATAGGGCTATTTTTCTATTATCCCGCATCATCTCAATATTATCAATGATACTGTCGATAGTTGAATTGTTCTTTTTGGTAATACTAAACTCATCACGAAGTAGCACAGGTTTCAACTGATTATTAAATTTTATAAACTCACCATTATTTACTTTGTAAATGCCAGTGATTAGTGATTCCTGGGTTGCTATTCGATTTCCTGACAGATAATGTTCTGCCATTTTTATATTTAGACTGAATGTCATATCTGGATTCAAAAATTTGATATCAGAAATTTTATCCGAAACAAAAATATCCATATTCTTTTTACAATAAAATAGAGCGGGGCCTGATTGAATGCTTTTCCCTATAAGGAGATCATTAAAGTGATAAATTAGGATACAGAAAACACCATCTAAATTTTCTATTACTTCTGAAACACCTTTTTCTTCCACTACTCTGGCAATCTCCTCTGTGGATACAGGTTTGCCATTTGAAACTGCTTTTCCTTTGAGCATAACGATGGTATTTTCTGTCCGGAAGGCAGAAAGCGTTTTACAGAAAATAATTCTAATTGAAGTATCATTTAACTTGACATTAAATATTTCCATAACTATATCTCTGCAATAACAGATAATTTATCCCGCATATTGGGAGCATCATTGATAACTTGTCCCCCAACCTCCACCCAAGAGTGGCTATAAAAAGGTTGTGTCCTTACACCAATAACAAGATGAGCATCAATATTTCTGGAATTAAGAATTCTTTTTAGTGCGTATGAATAGGTAAGACAGTCAGATTTAAAAATATTAAGATGAAAGATAATGGAAAGATTACTAATTTCTTTCCGGATAAGATGCTCTTCATTCAAGGAGTATAGCCTATTCTCTTTTTTATTACTTATGAAAATCCATGCCATCCCTTTTTTTTCAATATTCCAGCTATAGTAAAAGACTTTGAGTAATAATATAAATCGTTTAAATAGAGAACACTTATATAATGTTTTGTCAGGTTCTGGTAGAAACCAGCGTTCTTCAAGAAAAGAAGTGTCACTATTACGAGAAACACTTCCAATATGATATTCACTGTCAAAAAAGTAAGATAGTTGTGGGAATTCTTTAAGTAATTTATCTCTTTCTTTTAGCAAGCTACCTGCGTCAGGCACTATGCTGAAACTATCATTAATTATATCCAGGATAACAAGATCCTCTCTATAACTGGTTAAGCAGTAACGGATCATTTTGCACACTCCCTCCTGTAGTTATGCCTTTACACTCAATTGAAATAATAAAACTTCTGAATTTATCTACAAGCTAAATTTTTTTCTTAATTGATGGCTAAATATTCTGAAATAATTAGAAAAATGTATAAAAATCCAAAATATTGTACTAAATTTGACCGCTTTTGCAGATTGATTAGTTTATGGATGTTTGTATCTAAATGATTTTATTGATAAATTACTAAAGCGTAATGATTATTGATCTCAATTGTATTTTGTGATAATAAAATTCTAACAGAAGGACGTGAGGTTCCTCTGTAAAAATCATCATACTATTTTCATCAAATAAGGAACGTAAAAATGATTAAGCATTTTCATTTTAATAAACTGTCTTCTGGTAAAAAAAATAATGTTCCATCTCCTGCAAAGGGGGTTATACAAATAAAAAAATCAGCATCGCAACTCACAAAAGGTGGTGCAGGACATGTGCCTGAGTATTTTGTGGGGATTGGTACACCTATATCTTTCTATGGCTGATATTCTGAAAGAAGAAATCTGTCATTTTGTCTATCAACAATAAATCACATATCAGAAGCTTTTTGAAAATTAACTCAAGAAATACTATGGAGGATCATGGAGGGGGCAGGAATACTTTACATGGTGTTATTACAGAGTTAACAACTGCCCCTTTGAAAATTACATATGCTGGATGGGAGCTATTTGGAACTTCCTGTCCTTAGTTACGTTTCCGCTGTCATCAAACGATGAACTGGCGAATCAGTTCCAGAACTGCAATCAGCGCGTTTGCAACGGCGACCACATCCCTGAGAATGATGATTAACAGGTTAATCATTCGTTTCTCTTAGCCCAACCTCACTGAACTGACCCCCATAAAGTTGGGCTTTTCTGTGCCTGTTGTTCACCAGTTTCCCAGACACGTCGCCTGGTGACGTGAGAACCTGGTTCAAATTTGCTGTTCTGGCCATATGCATTCAGGAAACTGGCTATCAGCTCCGATGCTGTCGCCGATATTGTCATTCACTGATATTTTTCAGTAGGTTACAGGAAATGACACATTCAAAAAATAGTCATTTGTTGATGGATACAGTATCGACGGTACGCTACGTGAAATCTGGAAAATTTTGGCGGGTAAGTGACTCAATTTTTAAATCTCCGCACCTGTTTTTTTGGGATGTGTCAGCAATTATGACCTGAAGCAGAGGTGCGTCCGACAACAAAAATTCCGATCACCATAAAAAATTTTTGGACATTTTTTCCGATAACGCATTTTTGTCCAGGCGGATATGAACGGCAGGGCAGGGCGAAAAGGAAGCGGTTATCCTGAATAACCCAGGATATGGGCACGTATGCTGGAACAGGGCACCGGATAAAGGAATAGAACGCTTGAATGTTGTAACTAATGAGATATGGACAGAATTACCTGAATGTCCAGGTGGCGCGTGGATTATGCAATCTGATCGGCGTGAAGATTAAAGAGAATAGGTGGTTGGGATTTTGAGCATACGTCCAATCTCGGCTATGTGCTCATATGTACTTTCCTTGCTTTTACCTTCATGTATTGATGCTATCAAATTCAATTTTTGCGCCGAACTAATAATTTCAGGCGTTGATGGAACAAAGCGGAATCCGATATGAAATTTTTTGATATAGAAAGGTAAAGCTGAATGCTTCGACATTAACTGAGCTGCGGCATCTTTCAACTCATGGATGATCTCAGACATTTCAACAGCACAAGGATTAGCTAATTTAGCTTGGTTAGCTAATAACAGATTTGATATTTTTCCCAATTGTTTCTTGAATTCTATATAAGGTTCAATCGCGCTCTTTACAATGAGCTGACCACCAACAAAAACAAGAACACCAGTTATAACGGTTACAGCAGCGGACGAACTCATAACTTCACCTGGAAATTTAACCATAGAAGCTATCCTATCCTGAGTGTAACAGTCTGTCTACTGGACAGAAAATGCTGTACGTCCAGTCTGTGCTGGAATTATGATAAATGCTTACTTTAGAGATGCGACTGGCAACAGCTTAAGGCTGTCATGCGATTAAGGATGTGTATGGAACTGGATACTGAATTTCGTTACCCCAATGTTATAGATTTCTTCGGTACAACCCTTTTTCACCTTTGTCATTTCACAACTATAGATCTCCATAATTACGCTACATATAATAAATATTCTGAGAATAATATTGCGAAAAGTAATAAAAGGCTGTGTGAAGAAATTGAACAGCGAATAAAGGAAAGTGATAAGAAATACCACGAGGATATTATCGATAGCTACCATCAGGAGATGCAGGAATTTGGTGATATTTATCCCCCTATGCACCGTAAGGCGATGGTTATCACGCTGTATAACTTCTTCGAACATCAAATCAAAACGTTGTGCGCCGAAATAAACATGCTGCTTCCAAAAAATATGAGTGAATCTTATTCATTGAGTAACGCATGTATTAAAGAGTATCGTAAATTTCTGCGACGAGAAGCTATTTTTGATATGAATCCGGGCGGGGAATTGTGGAAACGCTGGGAGGATATGCTGAAAGTGGAACAAATCAGGCATGTGCTGGTTCACTCCGAAGGTGAGATAGAGAAACACAGGGCGGAGCGGCTTGCTGATATAGAAAGCTACTGTAAACAAAAAAAAGGGATTAGGCTAATTCGACACCGTATCATCATTGATGAAGGTTATGTGGCAGGGCTTATCACCGAACTTATCTCACTGTTTGAGCTATTAGACAGGCAGGTGAAGGTCTTCATCCGTAGATACGAAAGCGAGCATGGTAGCTACGAAGTTCCGCTTCCGCAGGGAGCATCACGAACACCACTGTGATTCGCGGGACAGGAAGCCCAATACGTTCGTAATTAATTGTTCTTATTGAGAGTTACATATGGATCGCATCGAATATTTGAAATGGCTTATAGCTGAATCGCCTTCTACGACTCAGCAACTTATGGCATGGCTACAAAGAGCAAAACGCTATACCCCTGAAATGAAAGAACACCGTGATGGAGTACAGATCGAAGAGAATGGTATTATCGTAGGTCTGCGGCAAAGAACGAACCTGTATAATGGTGACTGCCTGACTATTCATGTTGTACAGCTTCCCGAAAAAATACAGAATAAAGGCTGGTTTAAATCTTTTCTTAAATTATGCTGCAAATCTAATCCGTGGAACGATGTAGTTATTGAGGATGTAAAAAATCCATACCTTCTGGCTTTTTGTCAAAAGCATAAATTTGAAGTTCTGGATGATTTTTACCCTGACACCTATATAGTTAATTCAGAAGAAATTATGGCGTTGGAGATACCTCCACTGAAACGGTACGAAGATTATCTTTAGTGGAAAGTGGACAGAATCACCGGAATGTCCAGACTGGCGCAGGGATTACGAAACGGAGACGGTTTGCCAGTAGTTCTGCGACCGCGCAGCCGGTGGCGATGAATTGCTGGCGCTGGACAGAAAGTGCTGTCAGTCCAATCCGCCGGGGATTTATACTGTCAGCCATGATTATGACAGGAATAACAGGTAACAGATGGCGACTGAGTGGGTGGATGTGGCTGATAATGCCGTAAAAATTGGACTTGGATCAGTGCTTACAATATTAGGCGGATATTTGACGCTGAAATTATCTCAACAGCATGAGTTAAGGAAAGAAGCATTAATACAACGGCGTAAAGATTTTGATGTGAAAGCCGGGCGCTACATCGATTTTTTATCAAGTTCACGAATGATGATGCAGAAATATATGATATCTCCATTCAGACCTGATGGTGAGGATTATATTGAGTATACAAGGCTACATGAAACAGTATCCCTGATGACTACTAACCAAATTATGAGAAAAATGGCCTTTGATGCGTACATCGCTGTATCTGAAGCCTGCATAATGGGGACAGCAAATCGCGATGAAAAGGCCCCTGTCAGGAAAGCTGCTGAAGATGCAGTGAGTCAGTTTCAGGCTAATGCCAATGATGAGTTGCGACGTGAGAAAGCTGCAATTGAGGTAATGAACAAAAAGCGATTATTCTGGTTCTTTGGACGGCGGTAAACGCTAAAACTGGACAGAACAACCTGAACGTCCAGTGTGGTGAGAGGATTACGTAATCCTACATGGATTCGGGGAATTAGTTACGGCTCGATTTTAAGATATATATTTTTTCCCCGACCTGCTTAAATGACCACACCCAGGCAACGGTAAAGGCAACACTCAATCCTGCCATATTCCATAATTACCCCTGCGTAAATTCGTCACTATGAAGAACAAGACCAAAAAAGAGGTACAGGCTTAAAATCATAAATACCACGCCTGTAATGGTGTTGAAAACAATCCAAAACATACAAGTTCCTTACTTTTCCATGGTTATGCAGCCATTCTATCAGGCCAGATCACCGCTAACTAGCAGAACTGGACGGAATAACCTGTATGTCCAGGTGATGCAGGAAATCTTATTCAAATTATCTGGTGCGGTCGCAGCTGATAAAGGCGTTGACCAACGCGCTCGATACAAAGCCGGCGTTTAGATGATTTGTTATTTTACAGTGAGTTATGTCATTTCTGCCGAGGAGAATATTGGTGAGTTTTTTTGAAAAATGTCACAGTACGTTAAAGGGCAGGAAGCGGTTCACTTCCTGCCCTTAGTTACGTTTCCGCTGTCATCAATCGATGAACTGGCGAATCAGTTCCAGAATTGCAATCAGCGCGTTTGCAACGGCGACCACAGCCCTGAGAACGATGATTAACAGATTAATCATCCGTTTCTCCAGTAAAACTGGAGGAAATCACCGTTGCTTACTCATACACTGCCTGTCACAACGGATCTCTCGCATTGTTAGGTGTAGAGTGACCTCCTCCTGCCAGAGCACCGAATACAGCACCACCTGTTTATCCAGCCAGGACTTTAAAATCGTTCATACCCGCAGATACGGGAAGAGCAGGATTGCAAGCCAACTACATGACTAACTGACTGATTATACGCTACACAAAACACCCGTTACACCACTAAATGTGGTTCCTTAACCACATTTAGTTGCTTTACAGCACCATAGTGAATAAAATGTAAACGTTAGGTGTAGAGTAACCTTCTCCGGTCAGAGCCACCAACTCAAGACTGGAAAACGCAAAAAAGCCCGATTACCAGTCGGGTTTTTTTGTGCCTGTCGTTCGGCTGTAGTTCCCTTTTTTCCCTTCACTT
>ERZ1034913.1430-NODE-1430-length-14563-cov-98.358974_pt1 | contig 14563 bp, 18 predicted proteins | sample MGYA00520697_ERZ1034913 | MGnify/ENA primary metagenome ERZ1034913 (study PRJEB33766, sample SAMN09781786) | gut metagenome | biome: gut microbiome | host: Homo sapiens | place: Madagascar | study: EMG produced TPA metagenomics assembly of the PRJNA485056 data...
AATTTTGGGTTTCGTTACAAAAACGATTGAAAAAGGTAAAAAATGGGCTTGGAGGTGAGGAAAATGGCTGAACAATGGGCGAGGGCGGAACAAATAGCAAAGCTGTTTAAATTGAGTGTGAGACGAATACAACAGCTGACACAAGAGGGAATAATACACAGCGAAAAAGTGAGCGGACAAAAGGGCAGAATGTACGCTCTTGTGCCGACTATTCAAGAATATGTTGGATACCTTCAAGACAAAGCAAACGGCAAGGCAAGAAGTGACAAAGAATTAGACTTAAAAGAGCAAAAATTAAAAGCCGAAATTGCTTTGAAAGAAAGTCAGGGAGAATTGCACAGGTTAAAAACGGAAATTGCAACTGGTAAATACATATCACTGGAAGAAGTTACGCTTGATTATCAGAAATTTTTTGTTATTCTTAAAAAATTTGTTCTTGCTGTTCCGAACCGTATAGGTGGACTACTGACGGGGTATGTTGACCCTGTAGTGATACGCTCACTTGAGAGGGACATGACGAAGGAATGTACAGAAATGCTGAAAACTTTTGTCCTGGCAGCTAAAACCGAAACAAAAGACGGTGAGGTGGATTGAAGAAAAGAAAATATAGTGTCAGAAAATACATCGTTCCAAAATATATAAAAAAATCGTTGGAGCTGCTGAAACCGCCGGAAGAATTAACGGTCTCGGAATGGGCGGGAAAATATAGAATACTCGATGAACGAAGCAGCAGTATGCCCGGCAAGTGGAAAAATGAAATGACACCATATTTAGTCGGCATAATGGATGAATTTAATAATTGCCAAACCGAAAAAATTGTATTTTGTAAGTGTACACAGTTAGGTGGTACAGAGGCATTAAACAACATGATTTGTTTCAGCGTAGCACAAGACCCAGCCCCAATGATGATTGTTTATCCAACAAGTGAACTTGCAGACTCGGTTGTGGAACAAAGAATAAAACCGATGTTGAAGGCAAGCAAAGAGACAAGAAAACATTTCAAAGAAAGAAAAAGCAATAAAAAAGAATTGCAATTCGATAATATGTACATAAGTATAGTTGGCTCGAACTCACCGAGTGAACTGGCTTCAAGACCTATTAGATACTTGTTCCTCGATGAAGTGGACAAATATCCGAATGAAAGCAAAAAAGAGGCTGACCCTATTAGCTTAGCTGTTGAACGTACAAAAACGTTCAACAATAGAAAGATATACATGTGTTCAACACCCACAACACGAACGGGGCATATTTGGGAAGAAAAAGAAAAGGCAGATATAGAAAAACACTATTTTGTACCATGCCCCCATTGTGGTGAATTTATAGAGTTGAAATTCTCACAGATACGTTGGCCGGACGATAACGAAAAATTAAGTGCGGCTGATAAAGCGGAATTTGCACAATATGTTTGTCAAGAATGTGGGAATACAATAAATGACTCGGATAAAATGGAGATGTTGCAAAAAGGAAGATGGGAAACAGTCAAAGAAAATACAAAATTCACGAAAACGGTGGCATTTTGGATTAATACATTGTACTCGCCGTTTACAAGGTTCTCTCAGATTGCGAAAGCCTATTTAATTGCGAAAGACGATACAGAGGCACTCCATAATTTTACTAATTCATGGCTTGCAGAGCCGTGGGAGGATACAAAGTTAAAGACAAATGCCGAAACAGTAATGGAAAGGCAAACGGATTTACCGGAGTTTGTGGTGCCTGAATGGACACGCTTATTAACGGCAGGTGTTGACGTTCAGGAAACAAGTCTATATTACATAATTAGGGCATGGGGCGAATATTTGACCAGTCAGCTTGTTACAAGAGGACAGGTTACAAGTTTTAGGGACATAGAAAGAATAATGAATTTGGAATATATGAAGCCCGACGGTACTGTAAAATTGGTTGACTTATGCCTGATTGACTCGGGAGACCAGACAGATGAAGTTTATGATTTTGCGGCCATGAACTCAGAGTGGTGTTTGCCATCAAAAGGAACAAGCTCGATGGTAAATTATTTCAAGTTAAGTTCTATAAATAAAACAAGTTCAAAGGCTTATGGTATGACATTGGCACTTGTAGACGGCGGCAAATACAAAGACATGATTGCCGGAAGGATGAAAAGAGAAAACGGTACAGGCTCATGGATGGTATTTGATGGCATAGATTTAGAATACTGCACACAGGTAACAGCAGAACACAAAATAACCGAAAAAGGCGGTGGCGGTAAGCAGCGGACACGATGGGTGCAAAAGACAAGCCATGCAGACAACCATTATTTAGACTGCGAAGTTTACGGAATGGCGGCGGCTGACATTCTGGGGGTGAGAAGCTTATTCTTGCAAGACAATGATTCTGCTCCGGTTGCAAGAGACCCTGTTGTAAACAGCCCTCCGCAAAGGCAGGAAGAAGAACAGTGGATAAAACAAGACACTTCATGGATTTAGAGAAAGGGGTGAAAAAATGGCAGAGAATACAAAGGATTTGTCTGCATACAGTGCCACGGAAATGCTGGCAGAGGTAAACAAGGCAATTATAGCAATAACAGCAGGTGGACAAAGTTATAAAATCGGTTCAAGGTCATTGACACGAGCAAATATAACGGAACTTAGAAATTTAAGGGATACATTAACGGCAGAGATAGCGGCAACAACAGAGTCAAACGGGTTATTTTCAGACACCTATGTTGCTGAATTTATGGGATGGAGGTGATTAATAAATGAGTTGGTTAGATAGTATAATCGGGTTTGTTTCGCCGTACCACGGCATAAAAAGAGCGGCATTTAAACAGGAACTTGATTATATTAAGAAACACGGATACGATGCAGGCGGTTTTGACAGACTCAATAAACAATGGCATCCGCTTATTGAGTCGGCAGAAATGACAGACCGAACCGACAGGGATATTGTTAGGGCAAGAGCAAGGGATATTGAAAGAAATTCAGACATGGGAAACGCTGTTATAAAGGCCTTTACAAGAAATATCATCGGCAGCGGTTACACATTACAGGCAAAGACCGACAGCGAAGAACTGAATACAAAAATAGAAACACTGTGGGGCGAATGGACGAAAGCAAAGAACTGTGATGTAACCGGAACACAGTCCTTCAGTCAAATTTTACGAATGGCGGTTAAACGAAAAAAAGTTGACGGCGGCATACTTTTTAAAAAATGCTATACAGGTCAGGGTATAGTCCCGTTTCAGTTACAAGCATTAGAGGTGGACGAATTAAGTATTTCATGGAGCAGCCCTAAGGATAAAAGTCATAAGGTTGCAGGTGGTATTGAATACAATGCTTACAACAGACCCGTGGGATATTGGATAGCACAATATTCAATAGACGGGTTAGAGGTGGCAACACCGAAATACTATCGTGCAGAGGATATTATTTATATTTACACCAAAAGCAGACCGTCACAGGTTAGGGAAATATCGGACTTAACGCCTACGTTGACGCGAATAAGAGACACAAACGAATTTATCACGGCGGTAAGCGTAAAGGAAAGAATAGCCGCATGTTTGGCCGTTTTTATAAAAAAAGCCTTACCTGTATCTATAGGGCGGCAGATTGTAAACAATGCAAATAATGCAATAACGTATGAAGGTAAAAGCCTTACCCCGGGAATGATTAAAGAGATGAATGCCGGGGACGAAATACAAGTGGTCGACCCGAAAAGTTCGGGAGACGATGCGTCAACATTCTTGAAATTACAGCAAAGGTTAATTGCGAGTGGACAGGGTCTCAGCTATGAAAGCACAACAAGGGATATGAGCGAAACAAATTACAGTTCCGCAAGGCAAAGTGCAATAGAAGATGAGTTGACATATGCGGAGGATATAGAATTGTTTCAAAGTTTTATGTCCGAGGTGTATGAAGAATTTTTAAAAAGTGCAGTTTTATCAGGTATGATTACAATAGATGATTTTTTTGATAAAAAAACAGAGTATTCGAAGCATATGTGGATAGCGGGGCAGAAACGGTGGATTGACCCTGTCAAAGAAGCAAATGCAAACCGAATAGCCTTGGAAAACGGCATGAAGACATTTCAACAGATAGCTGCCGAAAACGGAAAAGACTGGAAGGAACAGATTGACGATATGGCAGCAGCGAAAGAATATGCAGAAAAGGCAGGAGTTAGCATTGTAGGAGGTGGAATAAATGCCTGATAAAAATTTACAGCGAGATATATTCGATATACAGGCAAGGGCAGACGAAGAAAACAGCAATGTTTTTGAATTGAGTTTTTCATCGGAAGAACTGTATATGAGGTATTTCGGCAATGAGATTTTAGACCATTCGGACGGGGCTTGTGATTTAAGCAGGCTGAACGAGATAGGGGTTGTGCTTTTCAATCATAACAGAGATAAAGTCATCGGAAAAATTGAAAATGCATGGATAGAGGAAAATAGAGGAAAAGCCAAAATCAAATTTGACTCGGATGATGAAGCAAGGACAATAATGGAAAAGGTGTCAAGCGGAACGCTGAGAGGTGTTTCGGTCGGTTATGTAGTAGACGCTTGGGAAGTTGTTAAAGAAGGAAAAACGTCAACAGACGGACGTTTCGAAGGGCCGTGTTACATAGCCAGAAAATGGACACCTTTGGAGATTTCAATAGTTAGTATTCCGGCAGACTCCACAGTGGGCGTGGGACGGTCATTTGAAGAAGCAACAAAAAATAATAGTGATATGAGTCTGTACGAGAGACAGATTTGTATAAATAAAAATTTCATATAAAAGAAGGAGGAAAGAATATGGATTTAAAAGAATTAATCGCAAAACAGCAGGCTATCGTAGATAAGGCAAAAGCCAAAGGCAGAGCAATGTCGAAGGAAGAAGAAAGAACTTTCAATGAATTACAGGCTGACATTGACAAACTCAAAACCGAAGGTGCAGAGGGAGCGGCAACAAAAAGAGGTGCAGAGGAAGAAAGAAAGAGAATACTTTCAATAACTTCAATGTGCCGTGATTTCGGTATCGACCCCGAAAATTTTATCAAGGACGCTAAAATGACGGAAGACAAATGCAGGACTGCAATTCTTGAAGACCTCAAGAAAAGCAAAGGACCGGCAAGCGTTAAGGTGACAAAAGACGAAGGGGACAAATTCAGAGCTGCGGCAACAGATGCTTTACAGCTCCGTTGTGGCCAGAAGGTTGAAAAGCCTGCCGAGGGTGCGACAGAGTTAAGAAACATGAGTTTAAAAGACCTTGCTATTGAGTCAATGGCAAGAGAGGGCAGAAGCGAAAGCGAATTAAGACGTATGAGCGGTGATGAACTTTATAGCGAACTTGGCCGTCAGTATTTTAACCCAACATCGGCGTTCCCTGCAATTCTTGACTCAACAATAAGAAAAAATATTGTATCTATCTATACAGCAACACCGACAACATTCCAGTACTGGTGCAGCAAGGGCAGTGTATCAGACTTCAAAGTAACGCCTGACCATAACTATATCATCGGCGGCGGTGCGTTTGAAAAGGTTGGCGAAAACGGCGAACTTAAAGCGTCAATACCTGAAACAAGCCTTTTACCACAGAGAAAGATAGATACATATGGAACACAGTTCAGCATGGGAAGACAGGCGTTTATTAATGATGATATAGGTTTCTTATCAAATGTGCCGGGTGTATATGCGGCGGCGGCAAAGAGAAAAATCAATACACAGGTCTACGAACTTTTATTTAATAACAACGCAACAATTTATGACGGCAAAGTATTGTTCAATGCTGACCATGGCAACCTTGAAGGCACAGGGGCAAAGCCGTCACTTGAAACAATTAACAAGTTAATGTTGAAAATGCAGACACAGAAAGACCCATTTGGTGAGGCAATCAATATTACACCGAGAATGTTAGTTCTTCCTGTGGGATACGGTCTTAATGTGGACACTATTTTACATTCAACATCAATTAAAACAAGCGATAATGACTATACAGGCTATAACCCACTTGCAAATAAGGGACTTACATATGTTGAAGACGCAACATTAAACGGTCTTGCAGGTTCAAACGCTTGCCCTTGGTTCTTGGTAGCTGACCCGATTTCAGCGAAGTCAATACAGATTGATTATTTAAACGGAAACGAAACACCGACATTAAGACGTATGGAAACACCGGGAATGTTAGGATTCGTATGGGACATCTATATGGACTGGGGGATTACAGTAATTGACTGGCGTGGAATCATAAGAAATAACGGTGTTGCAATAACAATTTAAAGAAGGGAGTGAAAAAATATGAAAGCAGAATTTTATCAGAAGGGTGTAAGCATCGATTACAAAAATACCAGTGGGGCAACAATAGCGGCAAATACGATTGTTGCACTTGGAACAACACGCTGCGGAGTTGCCGGAACAGACATTCCGAACAACAGCGAGGGGGCTGTATTTGTTGAAGGTGTATGGATTGTACCTTCAACGGGGACTATTGCTTTAGGTGCGGCTGTTTATTACGATGCATCGACAGAAAAGGCAACGGCAACAGCAACGAGCAATGTACCGTTAGGCTGGGCTGTAGCGGCAGCTGAAAACGATACAGTAAAAATCAAGTTGTTAGGTTAAAAAGGCGGTGTTATTAATGGCTCGTTTTGAGGATGATGAAAAAAAGAACAACGCAGCGGAGGAAATAAAAGAGGTAACAACAGACGAAACAAAGGGTATTAAGCTGATTGCAAACGGCACATACATAGACGTTTCAGGCGAAAAATACTATGCAGGTGAGGAAATGGTTGTAACAGAGGAAGAAGCAAAAGAACTCTTAAAAATCGGTCTTGCGTATGTACCCGAACAGCCGGAGAAAAAAGGAAGGAACAGAAAATGAGTCCGACTTTTAAAGAAATGGCGGCGAAAGACGTAGGGACCGTGTTTTTTAATAATGACGAATTTTCTGATATGCACTTAATTGACGGCAAGAAAATGCACGTTATTATTGATACAAATGAATTGCTGGACAGAACACAGGGCGGCAGTACAACACACTTAGACGGAATTTACAAGGCACATATACTGATATATGTGCCTGTCTCCGAATATGGGGTCAAGCCAAAAATAGGGAAACTGCTTATTCTTGACGGCAAAAAGACGTATACAATAACAAACGTCATTGACGAAGACGGTATTTATTCGTTGGAGTTGGAGGCGAACCGGGCATGAAAAGAACGAAAACAGGTCTTAAAATTTCAAACGGTGTTATAAAATTGTCATTCAGAAATGATGATGTTACTGTAAAGGCAATAGAAAAACGTCTGGGCGATATGTGGCCGGCAGCAAAAAAAATAACAAGATGGGTATTAAATGACACGGCAAAGAAAGCAAGGTCTTTATTATTCCAAAATGCAAAAAAAGCATATACGATAAAAACGGCAACTTTTAATCGTACAACCAAATTAAAAAAAGCAACTAAAAACAGGCTTGTGGCGGTAATAAGCGTTACCGGAAAAGCAAACCAGTTAAAAGGGTTCACGGTCACACCTGCAACTTTAAAAGAAGGAACAGCAAGACCTAAAGTTTACAAAGCTAAAGTTGTGCGCGCAAACAGCCCAAAGCAGCTTATAGGGAAAGGCTCAAAAGCATTTTTGGTAAGATTTCCGAGAACAGGCGGTGTGGGACTTGTGGAAAGAACAGGTAAGGAAAGATACCCTATTAAATCGTTATATAGTTTATCAGACCCACAGATGATAGGTTCAAAGATAAGAGTGTACAAGATTGTAAAGCCAGAGATACACGGCATTCTGGAGAGAGAACTGGAAAGGCAGATAGGCAGGGTGTTGAGGGGTGAAGTACATTGACAGCGGATATTTTACAGGAAAAATTAATAAAAAGAGTTGAAAAAGTGCTTGCAAACCTCGAATTGCCTACGGTTTCGGGCGAAAGGCGAAAAATAAAGATATATTCACAGGATTTAAATATTCCCGATGATGAAGATGAAGATATTGACATTGAAACGGCAACAGCCCCATACGTTATCGTAAGAATTACGGACGGATTTCAAGAAAGTTGGGACAGTGCGTTGCAGGTCAATGTCATTTTTATCATATGTATTTATGCCAAAGATACGGACAAAGATGGAACAAAGGACACAATGACAATTATAAATAAGTTGTATCAATCTTTTGCCGAAAGACCGAATATAGATGAATTTGAAGCTGAACCGCCGATTGAATGGACATTGCAAACCGATGTTGACACATATCCGTATTTTTTTGGAGCGGTGTCCATTGGTTTTAACTGTCCGGCAGCACGTAGAATTGATGAATTTGCATAATAAAAGAGTGTTCTTATGAACGCTCTTTTTTATATTTTAAAGGAGTGAGGAAAAAATGGCATACAAACATGGCGTTTATGTAAGTGAAGCACCTACAAGCCTGACAGTCCCAACAGAGGGCAGTGCGGGCTTACAGGTCATTTTCGGCACTGCGGCAATATATAAAGCCGAAAAACTTGAAAATGCAACAGAGCCGAAATTAATTTATAGTTACGATGAGGCTGTAAACCAGTTGGGATATTCAGATGATTTTGAAAAATTCACTTTGTGCGAAAGTATGAAAGCATGTTTTGACATGTTTGCGGTAGCACCGATTATCTTGGTGAATGTACTTGACCCGAACAGCAGCACACACGCTACAAAGGTATCAAGTGAAAGCTATACAGCTGTTGACGATGTATTTACGGTAGAAAACGCATATCCAATAAAAAGCAGCATTGAAATAAGCGGACTTGTAAGAGATACGGACTATACAGTTGAATTTGACAGCGAAGAAAAAGCAAAGATTACGCTTGTATCTGCAACGGCAAAGGGAAAAACAACAGGAACGGTGTCCTATAAGTATTTAAATATTTCGGGTGAAAGAACAGCTGTAACAGAGACAGAAATAATAAATGCAATAAACAAGGTAAAAGAAGTATACCCACGCTTTAATATGACCGCCGGGCTTTTACTTGCTCCGGGTTGGAGTCATAAGGCGGATGTAGCAACAAAATTACAGGCGGCTTGTACAGGTATAAACGGAGTATATACAGCCGAGTGTATTCTTGATATTTCCACTAATACATCTGATGATGTAAACGCAACGGCATACACAGCAGTAAAAACAGCCAAAGAAAACCTTGGAGCGTCAAGCGAACACGCTATTGCTTGTTGGCCGATGGTAAAGAGCGGCAACAACAAACTGCATATGTCAGCGGTAATGGGTGCTTTAATAGCATACACTGACGCTGAAAACGGCGACGTACCTACAAATTCATCAAATAAGAGCTTTAAAATTACTGGAACATGTCTGGCAGACGGTACAGAGGTCATAATAGACCAGAACGAAGGCAATGTAATTAACAGCTTTGGTGTGTGCACTGCGATAAACATAAATGGATATAAGGCATGGGGAAATAATACTTGTGCATATCCAAGCACTACAGACCCGAAGGACCGTTGGATTAAAAACAGAAGATTTTTTACATGGAGAGCAAATAGCTTAATATTAACATATTTTCAGAGGGTAGATGACCCGGCAAATTACAGGCTTATTGAGTCTATTGTGGATTCAGAAAACATAAACGGAAACAGTTATGTTGCAAGAGGTTTATGTGCAGGATACAATGTCACGTTCTTATCAAGTGAGAATCCAATAACACAGATTTTAAACGGAAAAATCGTATTTCATATTTATATGTCACCGTTTACACCTGCTGAAAATATCGAATTTATATTAGAATTTGACCCGACAGCAATAGAAACAGCTTTAACAGGAGGCGAATAAAATGGCGGTAAGCAATATCCCAGAAAAAATCAATAATTTTAATGTTTATAATTCAGGCGATATCCTTGTAGGCATTACAGATGAGGTTACATTGCCATCTTTCGAGGCAATGACGGAAACAATAAGCGGTCCCGGTATACTTGGTGAGATTGAAAGCCCGAACATCGGGCATTTCGGCAGTATGACCATAGAAATACCGTTTAGAGTCTTATACGGTGACATATTCAAAGTTATGAAAGCCGATGAAGGCGTTGATATTACGCTGAGAGGTGCGGTGCAGGTACAGAGCCTTAATAGCGGCAAGGCGTATAAGGGCATGAGAATAGTTATGAGGGGAATGTTAAAGACACTCACAGCAGGAAGTGCAAAGGCAGGATCACCAATGAGTTCAAGCGTTACACTGGAACTGGTGTATATAATGATTGAGGTTGATGGAGCAAAGAAAGTGGAACTTGACAAGTTGAACAACGTGTATAACATAAACGGCACTGATTATTTGGCAAAAATAAAATCATTATGTTAAAAAAGGAGATACGAATATGGATTATAAAATCAAACTTACAAAACCGTTTAAATTTGAAGATGAAACATATACAGAAATAGACTTATCGGCTCTGGAAGATTTAAACACAAGTCAGCTTGTAGAGGCTGAGAAAAGATTTACAAGAGGTGGCGGCATAAGTGCAATAAAAGAATTTGATACAGATTATGCTTGTATCATATGCTCTATTGCAACAGGGAAACCTGTTGAGTTTTTCCTTGCCTTACCTGCAAGAGACGGCGTTGCTTTGAAAAACAAGGTAGGAAGTTTTTTTTACAGCGACATATTGATGTCGGAACAGGAAAAGAATTAAGAATACTTTGTATAAAACTGGCAATGAACACATTTGGCGGACTTGAATACTATTTAAGTCTGCCAATTTCTGAATTATACGAAATTACAAAGGAGGTGGCGAAAATAAATGGCAAATAAACAGAGGTTCGACATAGAAATAGGAGCACAGGTTGACCCATCGGTAAGAAAAGCGGCGAGCAATGCACAAAGCATACTGGGGTCAATAGTAGGCGGTAATCTTATTTCAAGCGGAATACAGGCGGCAATAGGTGGAATACAGTCAATGGCAAGCGGTGCTTTGGATACATACAGAGAATATCAAAAAAGCATGGCAAACACGGCAGGTATTGCAGGTATTACAGACAAAAGTTCGGCAGACTTTCAGAAATTATCAGAGGCGGCAGAAGCGGCCGGCAAAGCAACGGCATTTACATCGGCACAAGCAGGAGACGCTTTGGGTTATATGTCCCTTGCAGGGTGGGATGTAAATAAAAGTACAAAAGCATTAATGCCTGTGTTAAAACTTGCAGAAGCCACAGGTGCAGACTTGGCAGGAACAGCAAATCTTGTAACAGGCTCTATGAACGCTATGGGTGTCAGCTTTGACAATATGGACGATTTAAACGGATATTTTGATGTACTTGTAAAGGCAAATAATAAATCGGCAACAACAGCCGGGGAACTTATGGAGGCCTTTACAGGTGTTGGCGGTGCGGCAAAAGCGGCAGGACAGGATTATAAAACCACGGCAACAGCACTTGGAATATTAGCAAACGCAAATACAAAAGGTGCTGTTGCCGGAACGGCACTGAATTCGATACTTGTTCGTATGACATCGAAGAAAGAGGCAATGAATGCATATAAAAAGTTAGGTGTAAACATATATGACGCTGCCGGAAATACGAGAAATTTCGGAGATATTCTGAAAGACACTAATAAAGCAATGGCAGGAATGACAGAAGAACAAAAAAACAGTTATTTAGCGGCTATTGCAGGCACAAACTATTATTCTACATACAATCAGTTGCTCGAAGGTGTTAATAAAACAGTAGACGGCAGTGCATCGGCATGGGACAAACTGTCGGGAGAGATACAGAATAGCGACAACGCATTAGATACTATGCATGATACAACAACAGATACAGTTGATTATTCATTTGCCAAACTTGAATCGGCACTGCAAGACGTACAGCTGCAATTCTTAAAAGCATTTGGCTCAGATATACAAAAAGCTCTTGATTATGTATCGGGAACGGTATTGCCTGCCGTTTCAAAGGCAGCGGAAAACTTAGGAAACTTCATTCAAGACCCTGTAATTGTGAAATTCGGAGAATTAAAAGGCATGTTAGGAGATGTAAAAGACAAGTTCGGAGAATTTACGGATTTCTTATCGGAACATCAAGAGGTAATAGCCGCTGCCGCTTGGGTTGTGGGTGGATTGGCAACAGCTATTTTGATTTACAACGGTGCAATGATTGCAAGAGCGGCTACAGATGTAGGATTAACGATAGGAATAGGCTTATTATACGCATGGGACACAGCGGCGGCTATTGCAACAGGTGTAACAACGGCATTAGGTGTAGCTTTTAAATTCCTAACAAGCCCTTTAACGCTAATAATTCTGGGTTTTGCCGCAGCAATGGCAGCATCAATTTTGCTATATAAAAACTGGGATACAGTTAAAGAAAAACTGGTAGAATTATGGCAAAAGATACAGGAAGTCGGGTCAAACGTAATGAATGCAATGTCGGAATGGTGGGACTATATAATGCAATGTCTCGACCAGAATTTTGTTCAGCCATGGAATACTTTCTGGGACTCGGTAGGTGAAAAAGTTTCGGCGGTATGGCAAGGCATAAAGAATGCTGTGAAAAGCGGAATAAATTCGGTAATCAATCTTATTAATGTCGGTATAGGACAGCTGAATAAATTTCAGGTCAATGTTCCAAAGGGGGTGCCGATTGTCGGCGGTAAGCACGTAGGGCTTAATATTCCTACAATTCCGACACTTGCAACAGGCGGTATTGCAACAGGCCCGACATTAGCGGAAATAGGCGAAGGCGGTGAGCCGGAGGCAGTAGTACCACTTACCAAACTTAGCAATATGCTTAACGGCGGTGTCGGCGGCGGTATTACGTACTCACCGAATATTGTTATAAACGGCAATGCGGATAAGTCGGAAATATCGGAAGCAATGCGTAGCTCGTATGAAGAATTTAAGGAATTTATGGACAGGTATACAAGCGAACGGCGTAGACTTGCATTTTAGTAGGAGGACTTAAAAAATGACAACGGATACATATACAACAGAAAACGGTGATAAATGGGACAGCATAGCCTTAAAAGTGTACAGAGACGAAACAAAAGCGGACTGGCTTATGGATAACAATCTGTTTTATGTATCCGTTTTTGAGTTTTCGGCAGGAACAGTATTAAAAACTCCGGCACTGACAGAGGAAAAAAGCGGGAATTTGCCGCCATGGAGGTCATAAATGAAAGGAAGAAAAGCAAGCGTATATATAACCTACAACGGAAAGACTATAAAGACGGCTTTGGACAACTTCCAAAACAGTTTCAGTTACACCGATCCTGACGGTGGCGAAAGTGACAGTATAAAAATAAATCTTGCTGACCCCGAAAATCAGTGGATTGCGGCCTGGATACCGTCAGCAGGTGACGAAATAAAGGCAGAAATACGGACGGAAAATTGGAACGGCGAAGGTGATGACGGAAAACTTGACTGCGGTGTATTCATAATAGACAGCTTGAGTTATTCAAGAGGCAGCAACGGTTCTTCATTTTCCATAGGGGCTATATCGAGTCCGGCCGGAGACGCATTTAAGGAAACGGAGAGAAGCCGGACGTGGGAGAAAGCAACACTGAAAAAGATTGCACAGACAATAGCGGACCGATACAAGCTGAAACTGTATTTTGACTGTGAAGATATAACAATAAAGTCTAAGGAACAGTCAAAAGCAACCGACTCATCATTTTTAAAAGGTATATGTGATGATTACGGCAGAAAGTTGAAGGTGTACAAGAACCAGATTGTTATATTCGACAGAGAGAAGTACAAAAAGAAAGAAGCCAAGATAACAATCAAGAAAGAAGAATTAAGTAGTGTAAAGTGGAATAGTAATCTTGTGGGTACATACACGGGCGGCGAAATAACTTACACAAACGGCAAAAGCGGAAAAGATATTAAATATAAGACGGGAACAGGCCCGAGAATTTATAAGGCAAATGAAAAGGCCGACAGTCTTGCCGAGGCAAAGCTGAAACTGGAAAATGCAATAGCCGAACAAAACCACAGTGCCGTAACACTTGATATTACGGTACCGGGGCGAACGGATATAACAGCGGCTATGGTAATAAATGTGGTAGGCATAGGAAAGGCAAGCGGAAAATACTATATTGACGAAAAAACGGACAATGTAAGTAATTCAGGCTATACAACAAACTTAAAGCTAAGTAAGGTGTCCGACAGTGATGCAACAGTGCTTGACGCCATAGACAGACTTGCAAAATTAAAAATATCGGTCAGCCCTGAATACTGGGTTATAAATTACAAAAATGTAAAATATCTTGATGATCTGCTTGTAAATATGGCGGTGAGGATACGCATAAACAACAACTCAAATATTTACACAACAGCCGATGAAGCAATCGACAAATTAGCAAGTGAAGGTGTAATAAATACGGCGGCATACTGGAAGGCAAACAAAGAGGCTTTGCCATGGCTGCCGTTGTTGCTTATAAATGCGGCAAATGCTTTTTAATAGGATGTGTGAACGAATAGAAAAATGCTTTTAATAGAAAAGGTCAAAAAGATGTTTTCTATTCGCTGAGAGAGGCTTATTAACCCTTCCGTCACTACGTGACACCTTCCCTTTCAGGGACGGCTAAAATATTTATAGATTTATATAAAAATATAAATATATTTTTTATAGAACGTTATCCGAATCAAGATATCAGCGGTGAAAA
>ERZ1034913.1433-NODE-1433-length-14532-cov-6.167024_pt1 | contig 14532 bp, 12 predicted proteins | sample MGYA00520697_ERZ1034913 | MGnify/ENA primary metagenome ERZ1034913 (study PRJEB33766, sample SAMN09781786) | gut metagenome | biome: gut microbiome | host: Homo sapiens | place: Madagascar | study: EMG produced TPA metagenomics assembly of the PRJNA485056 data...
CCACACGGGTCGTTGCATCTGCCAGCTTTTCCGCATGGATGAACTGGTTGATGGGAGCCTTGTTGCTTGTAGCTGTGCGGGTGTTTGTGGAAGCCGTCCGGGTAGCGTCCATGATCACCAGTGGAAAGGCGTACAGATACGCCTGTTCCAGAAGTTCCTGCGCCGCCATCGTTTGTTGTGCTGCGGCGGCTTTCTCTACGGGCAAAAGTGTAGCTGCGCAGACCACCGCAGCCGCAGTGGAAACGTTCAGAAATTTCCGGCGGGTCATTTTCATAACATGAAACCTCCTGTTATGCTTTTTGTTTTAGGCATATGCGCCTTATGGGAATAACCATTCGGTGTTCTGTGTTCATCATACGAAAAGAATGCCGGGAAGTCAACACTTTCTATGCACGATACGCCAAAAACGTAAGTTTCAACAAAAAGCACCTCAGATTATTGTCGAAAGCTCCATTGAATTGTGCTTTTTATGAATCCTCCTTGTCCGATGCACGGCAGTATGTTATACTAAAGTCATCAACTGACAAAGGAGCACTGCAATGAGCGACCTGAATCGATGGATGCAAAAACACAATCTCTGCCCGGAAAACATTTTATATCTTTACCGCAGCGACCGGAAAACGGTCCTTCACCGCACGGACGGCGGGGAAGCCGCGCTGTATGCGCCGATGCACGGCGTCCTGTCTGTTCTGCCGGAAGATCAGTTCCTGAACATCAGCAAGGGGATCGCAGTGAACCGGAGCCAGATCGTAAACATCGGCAACGATGGCGTTTATACCATGTCGGACGGCCGTACGTTTCAGGGACGCAAGCGCGGCCTGAGCAGCCACCGCCGCCTGCGCATGGAGATCGGGCTGTCCGACACGAAGCCTCGCCCCATGAGCATGAGTCTGCTGGAAAAATGCAGCCTGCTGGACGATATGCCGCTGGCGTTCTGTGTCATCGAGCTGGTCTTCAATGAGGATGGACGCGGCGTGGATTTCATCTTCCGCTATTGCAATGCGGAAATGGCCAATATCGAAGGTGTGCCGGTGGAGGAAATGCTGGACCGCTCGTTTTACAAGGTGTTCCCCAATGGGGACAAAAAGTGGCTGGTGTCCTATGCAGATGTGGCGCTGAACGGTACGAAGCATACCCTCCACGATTACAGCCCGGAGGTGGACAAATACCTGACCATCCACTGTTATCAGCCCGAACCGGGGTATTGTGCCTGTGTGCTGCAGGCAAACGAGCCCTGAAGCAACAGGCGGCATGGCCCATACAACGGGTCATGCCGCCTTTTGCTTTTGTTTTGTACCGCGCACGATGAGGCCAATGGGGGAAAGGTTGGCGATGCCGGGATGCAGGGCAGAATACGCTGTTAGCTGGGGCAAGGAATTTCTATCCACGCCCTCCGCGAGGAGGGCGACCAAAAATCTCGCAGTCCGCCACCTGCTGCTCGATAATTTCTATCCACGCCCTCCGCGAGGAGGGCGACCAATAACCGCCGTTACAACACGGAGACCGCAAAGAAATATTTCTATCCACGCCCTCCGCGAGGAGGGCGACTCAAGCCAAGAAGCCAGTCGGTTGTGCAACCGCAATTTCTATCCACGCCCTCCGCGAGGAGGGCGACCGGATTGGCCCACACGAAGGTCACCCACTGGATGATTTCTATCCACGCCCTCCGCGAGGAGGGCGACCGAACGGCCAAGCGAATGCCCGGAGCCGTAACGCCATTTCTATCCACGCCCTCCGCGAGGAGGGCGACTTGTTTGCGCGATGGCCGACCTCTACGGTATGCCCATTTCTATCCACGCCCTCCGCGAGGAGGGCGACTGGTGGAGAGCGCCACGGCGGTGTCCTTGATGCAATTTCTATCCACGCCCTCCGCGAGGAGGGCGACTTTTGTTCCCGTCTGGCAACATCTCAAATTCCGCATTTCTATCCACGCCCTCCGCGAGGAGGGCGACCGGACGGAAACAGACACCCGGCCGCCGACGCGGAATTTCTATCCACGCCCTCCGCGAGGAGGGCGACGGCGTAAAGCTATGGCGGTTCCTATGTTCATCGTATTTCTATCCACGCCCTCCGCGAGGAGGGCGACCTCAGGCAAAGAAGGACTTCGATGGCAAGGCTGCAATTTCTATCCACGCCCTCCGCGAGGAGGGCGACCCGCTGCCGGGCTTACGATAACAGCATCGACGAAATTTCTATCCACGCCCTCCGCGAGGAGGGCGACAGAGGATTCCATCAAAATCCACTGCGATGACATAGGATTTCTATCCACGCCCTCCGCGAGGAGGGCGACCGAAGCTGACGATCGGGCAGAGCAAGAGCAAATAATTTCTATCCACGCCCTCCGCGAGGAGGGCGACGCAGCAAATCTCGGACTATGTTGACTGGCTGGATATTTCTATCCACGCCCTCCGCGAGGAGGGCGACCTTGGCTGCATCGTCGGCGACCAGAAAGCCGCCAGTATTTCTATCCACGCCCTCCGCGAGGAGGGCGACCAGACCTCGGCTGCACGATTACCAGCGAGAACTCATTTCTATCCACGCCCTCCGCGAGGAGGGCGACGCCGGTGCGCCTGCGTCCATTTCTTGAGGAGGTATAATTTCTATCCACGCCCTCCGCGAGGAGGGCGACCTATAACGACTATCTGGCCGTTCTGGACGAGGCTGTATTTCTATCCACGCCCTCCGCGAGGAGGGCGACTGAGCACATGGCAAAACCTGTAAACAAGGCAAAAATTTCTATCCACGCCCTCCGCGAGGAGGGCGACACCCTAAAAGCAGGAGGTATCTGACGTGATAATCGATTTCTATCCACGCCCTCCGCGAGGAGGGCGACTGGTCGAGGCGGGGGCAGCCGCAGGGCAGCGAAAATTTCTATCCACGCCCTCCGCGAGGAGGGCGACCCGTCACCGCGAACGAGACCAGTGCGATGGGAGTTATTTCTATCCACGCCCTCCGCGAGGAGGGCGACCGACCTCGTCTGGCAGCTTTACCACCGCACCGAGATTTCTATCCACGCCCTCCGCGAGGAGGGCGACCTTTGCTGGCGTCGCCCCATTTGGTGACTGCTTTTTATTTCTATCCACGCCCTCCGCGAGGAGGGCGACTCTTCCTCCCTTCCACCTCTGCGCAGCCCACATCATTTCTATCCACGCCCTCCGCGAGGAGGGCGACGGTATAGTTCCGCAGCAAGAGCTTGGTATTGCGATTTCTATCCACGCCCTCCGCGAGGAGGGCGACCCGCCCTGCGCAAGGAGGCTCCCGTCAAATAGGAATTTCTATCCACGCCCTCCGCGAGGAGGGCGACGAGCAAGAGACCTCGAACGAAACTCTGACATGATATTTCTATCCACGCCCTCCGCGAGGAGGGCGACCCGTTGTAGATGTTGCCGATGATGTCCTTGCCCTGCTATTTCTATCCACGCCCTCCGCGAGGAGGGCGACGGCGTGGCCTAGAAAAAAGGGCTGTCAGGGGGGGATTTCTATCCACGCCCTCCGCGAGGAGGGCGACTTTTGATGCGGGAGCTTGCAATCAGGATCAAGGATATTTCTATCCACGCCCTCCGCGAGGAGGGCGACAAGAAAGCCCTGCACAATGCCGACGTTCAGATCCATTTCTATCCACGCCCTCCGCGAGGAGGGCGACCCCACGACTATGCAGAGATCGCCCGCCGCTCTGCTATTTCTATCCACGCCCTCCGCGAGGAGGGCGACGGTGGGCAGTTGCAACGTTTGACATGGAAGCTGACATTTCTATCCACGCCCTCCGCGAGGAGGGCGACGGTCGGACGGTATCGCCAAAAACTCCTCCCTGCTGATTTCTATCCACGCCCTCCGCGAGGAGGGCGACCGAGTTGTGTGCGACAAGCTCACCCAACTGGCGGATATTTCTATCCAAGCCCTCCGCGAGGAGGGCGACCCCGAAGAGCTGGGGCGGCGCACCGAAGCTGAGAATTTCTATCCACGCCCTCCGCGAGGAGGGCGACCGCTGGCGGTGCTGGTGTACTGCCACATGCCAAAAATTTCTATCCACGCCCTCCGCGAGGAGGGCGACCCGAAATGCTGATAGGCCTTGCAGATTCGCTGATATTTCTATCCACGCCCTCCGCGAGGAGGGCGACCCGTTCTGACCCTCTTGGGGGGGGGTAACTTGTATTTCTATCCACGCCCTCCGCGAGGAGGGCGACTGTGTGATTTTATTAGACAATCTAAAGACGCTTTGATTTCTATCCACGCCCTCCGCGAGGAGGGCGACGATGCTGCCCGGCTTGGCCGTGGCAAAATAAAAATTTCTATCCACGCCCTCCGCGAGGAGGGCGACCATGCCTTGCCCCGCCGGGATGCCCGGTATGCGTCATTTCTATCCACGCCCTCCGCGAGGAGGGCGACTGCAGACCCGGCGGGAGTGTTATGTCTGCCGGATATTTCTATCCACGCCCTCCGCGAGGAGGGCGACGGTGTTTTCTTGCATCCCGGACGTCCCTGATGACATTTCTATCCACGCCCTCCGCGAGGAGGGCGACTGCCATCGCCGTCCATTGCTCGGATGGCTCCGCTATTTCTATCCACGCCCTCCGCGAGGAGGGCGACGGGGCCTTTTGTTGATTTTGCGTCAATTTTCGTCATTTCTATCCACGCCCTCCGCGAGGAGGGCGACAGCAAAAACGGAGAAAAACATCTCCGCTTTTGTTTCATTATAAAACGATCTGCACAGATTTGGAAGAGCTTTTCCAAAAACATCCGAAAAAAGAGCCGCGATCTGCACAGAATGCCTTGAAAACATGGTGCGAAGGAGACGGAAAAAGGGTGAGCACTTTCCATTCGCACCGAGGGAGAGGGCTAGAAGATCAGCACGTCTCCGGATTCAAACAGGGGATGAACTCCGATGTGCTCGACCTTGGTCTTATAGTTGTTGCCCAGTTGATAAAACCGCAGACTGTCCAGATCGGGGTCGATGAGAGCGGCAAGCTCGGACTTCAGAACAGCAAACTGTGCGGCGTCCAGCAGGCACTCGAAGACAGAATTCTGCACCCGCTGCCCGTGGTCCACGCACTTTTTGGCCACTTTGCGCAGGCGTTTGCGCCCAGCAGCGGTCTCAGTGTTGACATCGTAGGTGATCAGGACCAGCATAGACGAACCTCACTTCCAGAAGAATGGCGGATACAGTTCCAGATCACCGCGCAGAGTCCGCGCCAGAAGGAGCGCCTGCACGTAAGGCACCAGTCCCCAGGGCAGTTTTTCTTTCAGGAAGGGATGGGTGATCTGCTCCTGCTTTTTGGTCTGCCAGGCTTTGAGAAACGCGCGGCGGCCATCGTCGGTCAGGAGAACAGCACCATTCTCCTGTTCCTGGAAGTGCTTCGCTGTCAGCAGCTTCTGGTTGATGCAGGACAGCACGAACCGGTCTGCGTAAACGGCGCGAAGCTCTTCCATAAGGTCCAGTGCCAGACTGCGGCGTCCGGGACGGGCGCGGTGCAGGAAGCCGACATACGGGTCCAGCCCGACGCTGCTCAGTGCGGAAGCGCAGTCGCGGGCCAGCAGAGAATAGGCGAAGGAGAGCAGAGCATTCACATTGTCCAGCGGAGGCCGACGGTTTCGGGACACGAACGGAAACGCTTCATGCTGCTGTAAAATGAGGGAGTCGAAGCAGTCAAAGTAGCGCTGCGCTGCTTCCCCTTCCAGACCGCGCAGCTGGTCGAGATCGTCGCACTGCTCAATGAGCGGGAGCGCCGCCGCAAGCTGGGCACTCGTGCGTTTGAGTTCCTCTACGGGTACGCGCTGCGGGTGGTCGCGGGTGGCGCGTTCCAGTACCCAGCGGGCGTTGTAAACTTTGCCAAGGATGAAGTACCGCGCATAGCGGCAGCTCAGCGCTTCGCTGTCGGAGATGCGGTACTGGGTCTGCCGCAGCAGGACATTGCCGCGCTCTTCGCCGACGGTGCGCGCCAAAAACTGGCCGTAGGGGCTGAAAAAGCAGAGGTCGATGCCCTTGGCCGCGCATTTGCCCATGAGCGCCGGGCTTGCACCGGAGCGGCTGAAGCAGACGATCCCTTCCAGCGTGTGGAGCGGGACCCGCCCGATCTCGGTCTTCTGGCGGCTGACCACGACATTTTCACCGTCGAGCGAAAGATAGGCGTCTTCCGAAGTGACGTAAAGCTGGGTCAATAGCTGTCTCATGGCGTGTCCTCCGCTTGCACTTCGTCCAGATAGGCTTTCAGGTAGGCCCTGGGGTCGGCGCGTTTGTACAGTGCGGGCAGGCAAAGCTCTTTGAGGGAGCAGGCGTTGCAGAAGGTTCCCGGCTTGACTTTTGGCGTGTAGCCGCGGGCGAAATACTGGTTCATCTCGTCGGCCATGGCCTGCGTTTTTTGGCGCAGCGCGTCCGTCAGCGGGACGAGTTCCCGCCGCCGTGTCTCCTCGTAGAAGAGCGCGGCCTGCGGGATATCACAGGCCAGCATCTCTTCCAGAGCCATGGCCTGCGCACAGAGCTGCAGCCGGTCGGCGTCGTTCTCCTTGGCGCGGCCATGTTTGTACTCCACCGGCATGGGCCGCCAGCGGCCTTCGGTGTGCTGCAGCGGGATGCCCTCCGGGTCCGCCCGGAATTCCACAACGTCGCAGTCTCCGCTGAGCCGCAGGCGGTGGCTGACGACCTTCATCCCCCGCGTGATGAGCAGATCACCCCGCCGTTCGGTCTGCGCGGTGTCATGGCAGCGGGTATGTTCCAGCCGCCCCTCTGCAGTGCGAAGGTTCTCAGACCATTGCTGTTCGAGGTGGATGAGCGCCCACTGACGGCGGCAGAAGCAAAAATGCTGGATGCCGGACATCAACAGGTAATCGTCCGGGGCGGACATCAGGACATCCTCTCGCAGGTGACTCCTTCCGGAAGGGCGTCGGATACGGTGACAGTGTAATCGCGGTAGCTGCGCGCCGGGGTGGTGGGGTCTCTGCGTTGGACGGTCACGGCATCGAACAGCTTGTATGCGGGGGCATTGCCAAGCTCCGAAGAATGCTTGAAGACGATGAGTTCCCGCACGGCCATTTTACCGCGCGCAGCGCTGTGATCGTTCTCGAACATGTTCAGGATGGCCTCCCACAGCAGCCGAAGGTCATCTTCCGAGAAGCCGGTGGTCTTGCGGGCGAGATTGGCGGAAACATAACCTTCTGCACGGTAGAGGGCATAGGGGACGATGTGCTTATGGCCGAACTCGGTATCTTTGTTTTCCGCATCTGATTCTTTTGTGATTGCCACACGAGTAAGCGTGATGTTGCGGGGCTCAATGGGGTCGATGGAATGTGCAAAGCCGAACTGAACTGGACCACGAACCTGGCCGCAGTTGAGCGCGCCCTTCACAAAGGTGGTCATAACAGCGCCAAAGGTGCGGATATCATAAAAGTCGAAACACATGAAGTTGCGGATTTTGATGTCGATATCCGGGTCTTTAGATTTGAGCTTGGAAGCAACTGCTTTGGCTTCTTTGGTGCTGGCCTTTTGGATGGAAACCAAATCATCGCGGATGCCGAGTTCATCGCCAGCGGTCAGGTCGCTTCGATTCAGCGTAACACTGTCCTTCACATAAATCCGATAACCGGGCGCATCTTCTTTTACGGTCTGGACGTAGTTCCGAATCTTTCTCTTCAAGCAGACGTCGGTCACGATGCCGTAACCCGTTTCGGGGTCCATGCGAGGCATGTTATCTGCATCGGGATCGCCGTTCGGATTTCCGTTCTCAACGTCGAATAGAACAACAAAGTCGTAACGATTTTTGATGGGTTCAGACATAATTAGTCCTCCTTATCCTTTTTGGTGTAAAACTTTCGCATCTGATGATAGTAGCCGATTTGGAAAGCGCCCTGTTCGGGAAGTGTGGTGTGTGCAGGTAAGGTTTCATCGATTTTGGAGAAAAGGTGCGTCAGAAGCTTATTGTAATTGATTTGTTGTGCAGGTGTCAGCTTCTTCAGATGCTTTTGTGCGAGATTGATCAACGTGGGAAAAACAACTTCGGGGGTTTCGCAGGCGGCATTAAAGTAACGGTCCCGAATCGTTGTGTTGATTTCGGAATTGGCGTCACTTTGAATATGCTCTAACGTGGCAAACAGGCGGCCGAGTACGTAAGGGCAGTAATTCGAATCATCGTTTAACTTCATGTCCAAAATCTCCTTGTGATTTGAAAGAGTGGATGCGTTCCTCAGATAATACGCTTTCAGAATGGCGGCACGATTTGGGGTGACTTTCTGGTCAGCGTGGATTCTGGAAGCAATGCTGTGAAGGAGGGTGGAAGGATAAGGGGCTCCTGTAAGGGCGGCTCGCAGAAGCGCACCAGAAAGCTGGGGGGATGGTTTGGGATTGCGCTCTTTGAAGTTTAATGTTTCGCGGACGATTTTTGAAATGGAGATAAGTGGTTCCTGGTCGTAAGGAGGACGGTCGATCTCCAGTGCTTTCGCATGCTGCTGCAAGTGTGCGGCAAATTTGCCCATCGTATCACGGTAGAAAAAACGTACCGAAATACGTGCCGCGTTGGGTGAGAGCCCCAGCACATAAAAGTGCTGGCCGGGCTGCAGATCTTCGCCCATCCAGCTGCAGGGCTGCCCTTTGGCAAGGCTGTCCAGCGCTTTGCTCAGGTCGTCTTCGGTAAGACCATGGTTTTCCGGGATGCCGAACATGGCCATCATGCCGAGGGAGGAATAGCTGGGGGACGCGTTTTCGGCCCAGCAGACCACAGCGGTATCGCCGAGGATACGGCAATGATCCCGGTCGGCCAGCAGCGTGTTCAATGCAGTGGTGTAAGCAAAGGCGGCATATTCGCTGACAGGGGCATTCTCGCCCTGCTCGTGCCCATAGGAACAGAACGCCGGGGCGTTGAAGGAAACGAGCGCGGCTCCGGAGCTCTGTGCGCCGGGAACACCCTTGATGGAGGGATGCAGCCGGGCGGCTGGGGCCTGCTGGCCGGTCACGAGACACTGGACCAGCGGAGTGTCGGGCGAAGCGCTGCTGTAGTGCTGCTGCCATGCCGCTCGGATCGCTTCATCTTCAGTGGACAGGATGCTGCCCTCCGGCCCTTCATAGTCGAACAGAAGGTTGGCGTTTCCGGTGATATCCTTCCAGCGGTCAGCCAGTAACGGGTGGGCCGATGCTTCTTCGGGCTTCCAATGGTCAAAAAATGCAAGGACCGCTCTGGCCACAGGGGAATCAACCCCATCCAGAATGGCATGGTGCAGCTTTGCACAGGCTTCGAAGCACTGGATGGAGCGCTCCGGCTTGCCTTTTTCGTCTGCGCCCAGCAGATAGGTGGAATTGTCACACAGAAAATTTGCAGCAATGCCGGAAGCTCGTTTGACATGGGCAGGAACTGCCATTTCCCGTGGGGCGAGCACTTCTTTTTTGCCGCGCGGAACCATCTGGCGGCAGTCCACGAGGTCGATGAGCTGGCCTTCCGCGTTGATGCGGAGCCAGTAGCTGACCTTGAACTGATTCTCCCAGCCGGGGGCTGAGATCTGTCCGGTGCGGAGCAGCTGCTCATAATAAGCAGTCAATGCCTGTAAGATCATGTGAACACCTCCACATCCCGGCAATCCATCACCCCGTTGACCAGCTTTGCCCGGAAGAACTGCGAGCGGATGTTGGCCGGGTCAGAATAATCCAGATCATACAGCATGAATCCGAGGTCCTGCGTGGCTTCTTCCAGTGCAGGAATGTCGCCGCCGGGCCACTCCCGGAAGTTGGCAGGGAACTCGCGGCAGCCAAAGCAGGGCTGATGATAGCACTGGCCTTTGCTCAAACGGCGGCGAAGGATATCCTGGAATTTTCCGGGGTTGTCGCCGGGGGCTGCCTTGTCGGTCATGGTGAAGTGACACTCGATGACATAGTGGACGTCCTGCAGGACCATAGCGGCGCGCTGCTGGATGTCCTGGCTGGTGTAGAGCACCGGCGGCGTTCCTCCCTTGGCGGCAGACAGTGCTGCGGAAGCCAGCAGGGTGGAGCGGACCTCGTTTCGCCGGATGTTGGTGAACTGGATGGGACTCAATAAGTAGATGCGGTCAATGTGGTACTTCAGGCCAGGGTGCCAGTAGATCGCTTCAACGAGCCCTCTTGCGGCCGACGGCGTGATGATGTCGTAACTGACACGTTCAGTTTTCATTTCGGGCCGGGAGAAGCATCCATAGGGTCCCCAGACTTCAATGCGCATGGACATGCGCATCACCTCCTTTCAAACGGTTGTCGGAATTTCAGGCGAATATCGAATTTGCCCATTGCAACCACCTCTTTGCTATTGACTTCTGTTGTATGTTTTTTCAAAAGACTCCTTGTGGCTTTAGTATAGCACACTTTTTGTGAAATGCAAGATGCTACTTGTATAAAATCCGAATTCAACCTATAATAAAGGAGTCATTCGGAGAAAAACGAATGTGGATTGAAATTGTTGGATGTTGTTTCAAGCAATGGGGGAAAAGCAGTGGAGTCGTGTGCTCTGCTGCTTTTTCCTTTTCAGAGGATGATCGCCCTGCCTTCTTCGATCTCCATCGAAAGGCCGGTCTTGCGGCTGTACAAGTCTGGATCAGCGAGGATGGCGGAATCATCGGGGAAATCCGGAGAACGTTCCAATGCACCGGCGGCGTCCAGCGAACGAAACTGCTTTTCATAGCATTCTACGCTGTAAATGCCCAGGCGGCGGAGCTGAGCACGGCTGATGTGACCGCCGCGAAGCGATGCGCAGAGGTCGGCACCTTCCTCAATGGGAAGATAGATCGTGTAAGTGTGGTTATCAATGAGGCGGAACTTTCCGGCAACCTGTGCAAAGGGAAACTGACATCCCTTGATACCATGCTGAAAAGCGTCCAGAATATTCTGTTTGTCAAGCGTTGCACGGGTGCGATAGAAGGATTCAAAATAGCTGTGAATGGCATCCGGTGTGTCGAGCAGGTCGTAGGCCCGCTCGGTGGCATTCATGGCGTTGACATTCTGCGAAAGCATGGGGAGCGGTGCCAGACCTTCCAGATGGAAAGAAGCAACGATGCTTTTTTTCGGGTCACGTCTGCCCTCCCGGTTGCAGCGCCCGGCGGTCTGGAGCAGGGAATCCAGCCCCGCGGCTTCACGGTAAGCAAGCGGAAAATCAACATCGACGCCTGCTTCGATCAAAGAGGTGGAGACGACCCGGCAGGGAAGCCCTGCCTTGAGCCGTTGGCGGATCTCGTCCAACTGTCGGCGGCGGTCAGCGGCACAGAGGAAGGTGGTCAGGCAGTAGCTGCCTTCGGCGGGGAGCTGTGCAAACAGATCCTGGGCGGTCTTGCGCCGGTTGACCACACAGAGCACCTGTTCGGCAGACGAAAGCTGTGCGCAGAGGGCCTCAGCGGAGAGGGTGCCCAGATCTTGCCGGGTCACGCGGCGAAGGACTTCATAGAGGTGAGCCGGGTCGGGGCTGAGTTCTTTTGCGGTCAGGCCGGGGGCAAGCTCCTGAAGCAGCGGCGTCAAGGCGGGCTGCGTTGCGGTGCAGAGAACGGCGGTAGTGTGGTAGTGCTGGACCAGCTGTGCGATGGCGGAAACGCAGGGCTTCAGGTAATCGGTAGGGAACGTCTGTGCTTCATCAAAAAGAATGACACTGTTGGCAATGTTGTGCAGTTTGCGGCACCGGCTGCTGCGGTTGGCGTAGAGGGATTCGAAGAACTGCACAGCGGTCGTCACCACGATGGGAGCGTCCCAGTTTTCGCTGGAAAGCAGTTTCCGGTACTGAGCAGGTGTCAGGTCGTCTTTTTCGGTCAGCTTGTAGTCTACACCGGAAAAGTGGGCCAGCACATTGTCTTCTCCCAGAAGATCTGCGAACGTCTGCGCCGTCTGGTCGATAATGGAAGTGTAGGGGATGACGTAAATGATGCGCTCCATCTGCGGCTTTTGTGCCACAGCATGTTCCAGCGCAAAGGCGAGGGACGCGAAGGTTTTGCCGCCGCCCGTGGGAACTGTGAGCGTATAAAGCCCCTGTGGTGCATGAGTACCCTGTTCCATGCAGGCCCGCAGTACTTTGTTCCGCTCCTGCGCGACAGGGGAAGCGGCAGGGCTGTCAAGGTAGCGTTTGGCCTGTGCCCGGACTTTTTCCAGCAGAGCGAAAAGTGGTTCCCCCATCCCACGCGGGGCTGCTTTACCGTCCATAAAGGTCTCGGTGTCGATGAAATCGGCATCGACCAGGCTGGAGTAGAGCATCCGGGTGAAAAAGGCCATGGTCAGGTTGTCCGACTGGCGGAGCAGCCACGGCGGCAGAGCGGCTTTGGCAGGGGAGATCTCCTGTTTCCACTGGGAGCAATCTTCGATCCGCCGCTTGGAGCGGCCGACCAACGTGCTTTCGTCGGCAGTGTCATGCGGATTTCCGAGGTCGGGGATGCCACTGTGATGTCCGGCAATGGCCAGCGCGGCGGGAATGTTTCCGTCCTGGATCGCGGCCTTGGCTCCAGCAGTGGAGTGGTCAACGGACGGGCCGCCCTGCAAGCGTTGCTGGAAACCAGCGCTATATTTTCCGATGTCATGAAGCAGGGCGGTATACGCTGCTTCTGCTTGTGCGCCAAACGCTGCGGCAAAGTTTCCGGCCAGTGCAGCCGTGCTGGTCAGGTGTTCTTCGATGGTCTGTGTGCGGGTCTTGTCATCACTGATGTGCGCGAGCAGTTTCATAAAAGATCCCTCCTGAACGATAGGATACCGTTACCATACGAGAAATGGAAGTTGTTGTCAATTGGCATCCTTCCTATAATTTCAGTATAAATTCTGTTATATCCCATAAATCGTACTTCCGCGCTCCCTTCTCAAAAAATCTTGCCTTTTCCCCAAAAAAGGCTTACAATAGCCTCGGCAAACCGAAAAGACAAGGAAACAATTTCGGAGGACAGAACAATGGCTTGTACTACAATTTTAGTCGGCAAAAACGCATCATACGATGGCTCCACCATGGTCGCCCGCAACGACGATTCGGGTTCGGGGCATTTCACGGCCAAAAAGTTCGTGGTCGTGCAGCCGGAGGAGCACCCGGCCGTCTATCGGTCGGTGATCTCCCATGTGGAGGTGCCGCTGCCCGGCCATGCGCTGCGGATGACGGCTATGCCCAACGCCGTGGAAGGCGAGGGCATCTGGGCGGCAGCGGGTGTCAATGCGGCCCATGTGGGCATGACGGCCACCGAGACCATCACGTCCAACCCGCGCGTTCTGGGTGCAGACCCGTTGGTGGTGTACCAGCCCGCCAAAGGGGAACGGCCGGAAGTGCCCGGCGGCATTGGCGAGGAGGACATCGTCTGCCTCGTGCTGCCCTATATCCGCACGGCCCGCGAGGGCGTGGTGCGCCTGGGCGAGCTGCTCCGGACGTACGGCACCTATGAGATGAACGGCATCGCGTTTCAGGATGTGAACGAGATCTGGTGGCTGGAGACCATCGGCGGCCACCACTGGATGGCCCGCCGTGTGCCGGACGACAGCTATGTCGTGATGCCCAACCAGCTCGGCATCGACAGCTTTGACTTTGCCGACGCCTGCGGCGCACAGGAAAACTACATGTGCTCGGACGACCTGAAGGCCTTTGTGGACAAGCACCACCTCGACCTCTCGCTGGACGGCAGCTTCAACCCGCGCGATGCCTTCGGCAGCCACGACGACGCCGATCATGTGTATAACACACCGCGCGCCTGGTTCATGCTGCGGCATCTGAACCCCAACACCTGGGTCTGGGAAGGCCCCGATGCAGACTATACCCCGCATTCGGACGACCTGCCCTGGTGTATGATCCCGGAGCGGAAGATCACACCGGAAGACGTGAAATACCTGCTGTCTTCGCACTATCAGGGCACCCCGTATGACCCGTATGCCGCCTATGGCGACCCGAAGAGCAAGGGTGCCTACCGTACGATCGGCATCAACCGCAACAGCTTCATGGCGCTGACCCAGATGCGCCCGGATCTGCCGGAGGAGTTCCGCACGGTGGAGTGGATCGCCTATGCGTCCAATGCCTTCAATACGATGGTGCCGTTCTATGCCAATGTGGACACCACCCCGGCCTACCTCGCCTGCACCACCGGCGAAGTCTCCACCGAGAGCTTTTACTGGGTCAGCCGGATGATCGCCGCCATGGCCGATGCCGCTTACGGCAAGTCCATCTTCCATGTCGAGCGCTACGAGGAAGGCGTCCTCTCCGCCACACGCGCTCTGTTGAACGCCTACGACGAAAAACAGGCCCAGGAGGCCGACCCGGCCCGCCGTGCCGCCCTGCGCACGGAGGCCAACGAGGCCATCGCCAGAGAGCTGAAGGCCCGCGCCGCCGATACGCTGGACAAGGTCCTCTTTGAACTGAGCTGCACTATGAAGAATGCCTTCTCCCGCTCGGATGCCTGAGCAACAAATAAGGGAATAATAAGGAGCGTCTCCGCACAGAAGCTACTTCGTGCGGGGGCGCTCCTTTGTTGTGCCAGAAACAGCATTTCATAAGGATCTCCCGATGCAAAAAAACTCAGAATGATGGATATAAATCATAAAGAAAACGATTTTTGTATGCGTTTCATATTTTTGCGGGGGGGGGGATA
>ERZ1034913.1436-NODE-1436-length-14508-cov-33.570885_pt1 | contig 14508 bp, 14 predicted proteins | sample MGYA00520697_ERZ1034913 | MGnify/ENA primary metagenome ERZ1034913 (study PRJEB33766, sample SAMN09781786) | gut metagenome | biome: gut microbiome | host: Homo sapiens | place: Madagascar | study: EMG produced TPA metagenomics assembly of the PRJNA485056 data...
TTTTACATTCTGTCCTCGAGATAGTTTACCACGTCGCCGACGGTGTGGAAAGTCTCGATGTCCTCATCGGGGATCTCCACGCCGAACTCGTCGGACAGGGTGGTGATCATATCGATGACGTCCAGGCTGTCCGCGCCGAAATCGTTGACAATGTCGCTGTCCGGGGTGATCTTTTCAGGTTCAACTTCCAGCTGGTCAGCCAGATAATCACGAATACGTGCAAAAACTTCGGAATCCATACGATAACTCCTTTAAAACAGATATTCATTTATTATATAGCCTATTACCGGGGGGTTGTCAAGGATTATTTTTCCTTTTCACCCTGTGCTCCCGGCAGCAGGGTTACAATATCCCGCAGCAGCACCAGCGGGTTCTCGCCTTTTTGCACCCGCAGGCTGAAATACGGCCGTCCCAGCGCGTTATACAGCACGCGGTGGGGGTACTGGTCCATCAGCGGGGCCAACTGCTTTGGGCCCACGATGTCGGAGTACAAAATCAGCTGGTCGCCCCGCTGCACGATCTCGGCAATGCCTACGCGGGCGGCGGTCACGCGGATCAGCGATACATCCACCAGCCCCTGCACGCTCTTGGGCGGGCTGCCGTAACGGTCGATGAGTTCATCAATGACATCATCCGCGTCGGCGGTGGTCTCAATGGCCGCAATGCGCTTGTAGGCTTCGATGCGGCCTGCGGCATCGGGGATGTAATCCTCGGGCAGGAAAGCGTCCACCGTGATGTCGATGAGGCAATCGCTCTTGTCCGGCGCGGGGGCCTCGCCACGGGCGGCGGAGATGGCCTGGCTCAGCATCTTTACATACAGGTCGTAGCCGACCGACTCCATATGCCCGTGCTGACTGTGGCCCAGCAGGCTGCCCGCGCCGCGAATCTGCAAGTCGCGCATCGCAATGCGGAAGCCGGAGCCGAAGGAGGTAAACTCCCGGATGGCGGAAAGCCGCTTGGCGGCGACCTCGGTCAGCACCTTGTCGCGGGTGAAGGTAAAGTAGGCATAGGCCTTGCGGGACGAACGCCCCACGCGGCCGCGGATCTGGTACAACTGGCTTAAACCCATGCGGTCGGCATTTTCAATGATAAGTGTGTTGCAGTTGCGCACGTCGACGCCGGTCTCGATCAGCGTGGTACAGACCAAAATGTCAATTTCATTGTCCAGCAATTGCTGCCACACCGAGGAAATCTGCTCCTCGGTCATTTTGCCGTGGGCGATACCTATGCGCGCGCCCGGCACCATTTTGCCTACGCGGGCAGCGCATTCCTCGATGGTGTCCACGCGGTTGTGCAGGTAGTAGACCTGCCCGCCGCGGGCCAGCTCCTTGCGGATGGCCTCGGCCACGATGCCCTCGTCGTACTCCAGCACGTAGGTTTCCACGGGCTGGCGCTCAAAGGGCGGCTGCTCCAGTGTGGACATATCCCGGATGCCGGACAGCGCCATGTTCAGTGTGCGGGGGATGGGCGTGGCCGACAGCGTGAGCATATCCACGCCGATAAAAGCCTCTTTCAGCTTCTCCTTGTGCTTGACGCCGAAGCGCTGCTCCTCATCGATGATGACCAGCCCCAGATCGTGGAACTTCACATCGTTGGACAGCAGCCGGTGGGTGCCGATAACGATGTCTACTGTGCCGTCTTTTAGGCCGCGAAGCGTCTCTTTCTGCTCCTTGGCACTGCGATAGCGGGAGAGCAGCCCGATGCGCACGGGAAACGCCTCCATGCGGGCAATGGCGGTGTTGAAATGCTGCCAGGCCAAAATGGTGGTGGGAGCCAGAATGGCGCACTGCTTGCCGCCCATCACGCACTTGAACGCCGCGCGCAGGGCAACCTCGGTCTTGCCAAAGCCCACGTCGCCGCACAGCAGCCGGTCCATGGGCCAGGGCTCTTCCATATCGTGCTTGATGTCGGCGGCGCAGGTCAGCTGGTCGGGGGTCTCATCGTAGGCGAAGCGCTGCTCAAAATCCCCCTGCCAGGTATCGTCGGGCGGGAAAGTGTGACCCTTGGCCTGCTTGCGGCGGGCGTAGAGTTCGATCAGCTCTTTCGCCATCTGCTCCGTCGCGGCCTTGACCTTTTTGCGGGTCTTGGCCCAGTCGCTGCCGCCCAGGCGGGACAGTTTCACGTTGTCGCTGTCGTTGGGGGCGGTGTAGCGGGACAGCAGGTCCAGCTGGGTGACCGGGACGTAGAGCACGTCCTTTTTGTCGTACTCGATGCGCAGATAATCCTTGGTGACGCCCTGCACGGCCATCCGCTGGATGCCCGCATAGCGGCCGATGCCGTGGTTCTGGTGTACCACCAGGTCGCCCACAGCGATTTCGCTTAAACTGTTCAGCGCGTCTTTATTGCGCTTTTTCTTTTTCTGGGTGCTGCTGATGCCAAACGCCCGCGCCGTGAACAGCGCGTACTTGGCAAAGGGCACGCTGCACCCGGCGGAAAGCTGCCCCGGCAGCACCTGCACCAGCCCTGCGCCGGGGGCAGCGTCCGGGTCCGTGGTGACCAGCAGCCCCTTGGTGCGCAGGTCGGCGGCCAGGCCCGCAGCGGCACGCTGGGTGCCCGCCAATACGGTGACGGCTGCGCCGCCGTTGCAAAGCGGCTGCAGATCCTCCAAAAGGCTGGTCACCTCGCCGCCCCAGGCGGGCAGCGTGTGGGCGGGCGCGTTGACGATGTCCTTCAGTGGAATGTCCGGCATGCTGCGGGCAAAGTTCTCAGCGCAGATCGTGCGGTGGTTCGCGGCCTGCGCCCAGAGGTAGCCATTCTCGGCGTACAGATTGTCCAGCCCGGCGGCCAGCACGCCATCCTGCAAAAGGGCAGAAATTTCCTCGCCCCGACGGTAGGTGGTGGCGCGCTCAGCCTCCCGTAAGGAGGCCGGTTCCTCCAGCACCAGCAGCGGATCATCGAAATAATCCAGCAGTGTGGCGGGCTGGGGATAGCGCACCGCGAGATATTTGTCCATATTCACAGGCAGAGCACCGCCGTCCAGCTGGGCCAGCTCGGCGGCCAGGCAGGCCTCTAAGGCAGTGCGCTTTTTGCCGCGGAATTTTTTGATGAAGGCCCGCAGCAGCTCGGCAGCTTCGGCAGGGGAACCAAACAGCACCTCCCGCGCGGGGCTGACGTAAATTTTTTCGATGGGGTCCTCGCGGCGCTGGGTGGCCAGGTCGAAGGTGTGCATCGTGTCGATCTCGTCGCCCCAAAATTCCATACGCACGGGCAGCTTCATATCCGGGGCGTACAGGTCTACAATGTCGCCGCGGATGGAGAACTGGCCCGGCCCGTCCACCTGGGCGCGGCGGGCGTACCCGGCGTTGTACAACAGCGCGGTCAGCTCGGTGCGGGGCACGGTGTCGCCTGGGTGCAGGGTGCGGGTGTTGTTACAAAACTCGGCGCGGGGCGTGGTATACTGGGTCAGCCCCTCGTCCGGCACACAGACGGCCTGCAGCCGCCCACCCACGATGTCGCCCAGCACGCTCAGGCGGCGGTACTCATACTCGCGGGCCGTGCCTTCAATGGGGCGCAGCACGTAATCTCGGGCAGGGAAAACAGCAGTGGGGATGCCCAGGGCGTTCAGGTCCCCGGCAAAGCGAGTGGCCTCAGCCTCGCCGGGGGTCACGATGCAGAGAAAGCGCCCGGTCTCCTTCGCCAGCGCGGCGTAGACCATCGCCCGGCCAGAACCGGGTAAACCGAATAAGGCGCATGCCCCCGGTGCGGAGAGCGCATGCGCCAGCTTTTCATATTCGGCTGTTTTAGCAAAAAGTGAAGAAAACAGCATAGTTACAATGATTTTATAAGGTTACTGGTTCAGAAACTCGACCTTCAGCCAGCCGTACTGGCCGCCTACCTGCACGACCACCCAGCTGCCGTCGCTGTTGGTGCCCAGGGCGGTCACGGCGGTGCCGGCGGGTACGCTGGTCACCTTGTCAAAGTTGGTGCCGGGGCCGGCGCGCAGGTTCATGCTGGCATCGGCGGTGGTGGTGTAGCTGGGCTGCTCGCCCTCAGCGAACACGGTGGTGGGCTGCTCGGCCAGGCCGTCAAAGTTGGCCGGGGCCGGCTCCGGGGTGGGCTCCGGCGTCGGTTCGGGGGTGGGCTCCGGCTCGGTGGATTCCACAGGCTCGGTAGATTCGGGAGTATCGGCCTCCACGCTGTCGCTTACGGAGGGCAGGCTGTCGGCATTGGAGCTTGCCGAAGAAGACGTGCCGTCCAGCTTGCCGGTGATCAGCAAAAAGGAAAACACGATGGTGGCGGCCAGCATGATAACGCAGATCACGATGCGGATCAGGGCTTGTTTACGAAGTTTGCTCATGGTGTACATCCCCTTAATGGTTGAACTTGTTCTGAGCGTATTGCAGGTTGCCGTCCATCAGCAGCTTGCAGGCGTCCTCAATGTCCGGGTAGCGGTCGGTCATGGCCTTGCGGTCCGCGGGGGGCAGCTTGCCCAGCACCCAGGCGGCCAGGTCGTACTGCGGGTTGGGCTTGGCGCCGATGCCAATGCGGATGCGGCTGAAATTCTCGGTGCCCAGGCTGGCGATGATGCTTTTCAGCCCGTTATGGCCGCCCGCCGAGCCGTGGGGTCGGATACGCAGGTGGCCCGGCTCCTGGGTGATGTCGTCGCACAGTACGATGACGTGGTCGGCGGGGATCTTATAAAAGTTGGCGGCGGGGGCAATGCTCTGGCCGCTCAGATTCATATAGGTCAGCGGCTTCAGCAGCACGACCTTGTGGTCGCCCACCTGGGCGGTGCCGTACAGGCCCTGCCACTTGGCTTTGGCAATGTCGCAGTGCCACTGCGCAGCCAGATAATCCAGCGCCTCAAACCCGGCGTTGTGGCGGGTGCCATCATATTTCGGTTCAGGGTTGCCCAGCCCGGCGATCAGCCAGTCCGCCCCGGAGGTCATTCCTAACATTTTAATTCCTTTACTTGTTCTTTTTGTCGGCTTCCAATTTCTGTTTTTTTGCGATGTACTTTTGCAGCTTGTTCTCGCCCCAGTTGTCGATCTCGGTCTGCTTGGCGCGCTCGATGCTCAGGGCACCGGCGGGCACATCGTGGCCGATGGTGGAACCGGCGGCGGTGAAGGCATGGTCGCCCACGGTGACGGGGGCCACCAGGTTGGTGTTGCAGCCGATGAAGGCATAGTCGCCGATGGTGGTGTGATACTTGCCCTCGCCGTCGTAGTTGCAGGTGACGGTGCCGCAGCCAAAGTTGCAGTACTTGCCCACGGTGGCATCGCCGATGTAGGTCAGATGGCTGACGGTGTTGCCCTCGGCAAAGTCGGCGTTCTTGGTCTCGACATAAGCGCCCAGGTGGCATCCCTCGGCGGTCTTGGTGCCAGTGCGCACATGGGTGAAGGGACCGATCTTGTTGTTGGGACCGATGTGGCTCTCGTAGCACTGGCTGGCGTTGATGGTGGTGCCGGCCTCGACGACGGTATCCTCCAGCAGGGTGTTGGGGCCGATAACGCAGTTCTCGGCAATCACAGTCTTGCCGCGCAGGATGCACCCGGGCAGGATGACCGTGCCGGGGGTGATGATGACCTCCGGCTCGATATAGACGTTATCGCTGATGAATTCCACGCCGTTATCCAGGTGGCGCTCAAAGGTGGCGGCATAGCGCTGCCGGGCCAGCTCAAATTTCTCTTTGGCAGTAGACATAGGGTGATATGCCCTCCTTACTATACTTTTATAATATGCTGCCCGTAATTGGGGCAGGGGATAGGTTTACGGATATTTCTATTGTACCCCACCCGAAAGGATTTCGCAAGGTGGTTGAGAAAGTTTTGCAACTGCGGAAAGGCCCCCTCTGCGAGGGGACTCCCGCGAAACGGGTGGGGGAGAGACCTTACCTAGCGGCATTTTATGAAAATGTCTCTCCCTCAGTCAGCTTCGCTGACAGCGCTCCCCCTCTGGCACTTCGTGCCACCTCCCCCGTATCGGGGGAGTCTGTCTCGCAGAGGGAGCCTCTTAAGTGGCAGCTGTTTTTAACTTGCTTGTAGGGGCCGATACTTGCATCGGCCCCTACAACCGCTGTGTAAAGCATACTGTGCTCCGGTTAGTGTACAAAAACCGACTGATAAATCCCGACTATTTTTGTATGATATTGACGAAGTGTGTGACTTTCCTGTTTCAGAACTTGCAATCCCTATAAAAATGGTATAGTATACATGAGTAGAGCAAATACTGCCTGCCGGGGGCATTTTTCCCCGGTGATTCACTTGGAGGTGTTTTTCCATGAGCAGCCCGCTGCTGGAAGTTAAAGATTTACAGGTCACTGTCGGTGAGGAAAACAAAGTCCTTCTCGACGGCTTGAACCTTACCGTGAACCCCGGCGAGACCCACGTTCTGATGGGCCACAACGGCGCCGGCAAGTCCACTTTGATGAGCGCCCTGATGGGCGATCCCCGTTACACCGTTACCCGCGGCCAGATCATCTTCCGCGGCCAGGACATCACCCACGAGACCGCCGATGTCCGCGCCCGCGCCGGCATGTTCCTGTCCTTCCAGACGCCGGAGGAAATCCCCGGCATCACGCTGGAAAGCTTCCTGCGCACTGCGCAGGCTGCCGTTACCGGCAAGCCCGTCAAGGTCATGAAGTTCCGCCACGAGCTGGCCGCCCAGATGGAAGCTCTGAACATGGATCCCGCCTACGCCGACCGTTACCTCAACGTCGGCTTCTCCGGCGGCGAGAAGAAGAAGGCGGAGATCCTGCAGCTGCTGATGCTCAAGCCCGCTTTGGCCCTGCTGGACGAGACCGACTCCGGCCTGGACGTCGACGCCGTCAAGACCGTGGCCAACGGCATCAAGGCTTACCACAACGACACCAACGCCCTCATCATCATCACCCACAACGCTAAAATTCTGGAAGGTCTGCAGGTCGACTACGTCCACGTGCTGGACGACGCCCGCATCGTGCGCACCGGCAACGGCGAACTGGTGAGCGAGATCATCGAGGAAGGCTTTGCCGCCCTGAAGGAGGACGAAGCCAAATGAGAGCCTTTGAAACTGAAAAGACCGACGTCGCCGAAGTAGACCGCAGCATTTACGACATCAAAGATGCGGCCAACGCGGCGTTCGAGGTCAGCTCCGGCCTGACGCCGGAGATCGTGGAAAAGATCAGTGAGGAAAAGCACGACCCGGAATGGATGCGCATCTTCCGCCTGAAAGCACTGGAAACCTACAACAAGATGCCGGTGCAGAACTGGGGCCCCTCCATCGCCGGCCTGGACATGAGCAATATCGTCACCTACGTGCGCCCCAATACCGAGATGCGCGGCAAGTGGAGCGAAGTGCCCGACGACATCAAGAACACCTTTGAGCGTCTGGGTATCCCCCAGGCCGAGCGTGCCAGCCTGGCCGGTGTCGGCGCCCAATATGACTCCGAGGTCGTCTACCACAACGTCAAGGCCGAAGTGGCCGCCCAGGGCGTTGTGTATACCGATATGGAAAGCGCACTGACCGGCCCCTATGCCGAGATGGTGCGCAAGCATTTCATGAAGCTGGTGCCGCCCACCGATCATAAGTTCGAGGCCCTGCACGGCGCTGTGTGGAGCGGCGGCTCCTTCGTCTACGTCCCGGCGGGCGTGCATGTGGAGATTCCGCTGCAGTCCTACTTCCGCCTGAACGCCCCCGGCGCAGGCCAGTTTGAGCATACCCTCATCATCGTGGATAAGGGCGCGTACCTGCACTTCATCGAGGGCTGCTCGGCCCCCAAATACAACGTGGCCAACCTCCACGCAGGCTGCGTGGAGATCTTCGTCGGCGAGGGTGCCCGCGTGCGCTACTCCACCATCGAGAACTGGTCCAAGAACATGTACAACCTGAACACCAAGCGCGCCAAGGTGGAAAAGGGCGGCACCATTGAGTGGGTCTCCGGCTCCTTCGGCAGCCACACCAGCTGCCTCTACCCGATGAGCATCCTGCAGGGCGAGGGCGCCCGCATGGAGTTCACCGGCATCACCTTCGCCGGTGCGGGCCAGGACCTGGATACCGGTGCAAAGGTCGTCCACGCTGCCCCCCACACCACCAGCCACATTTCCACCAAGAGCATCGCCCGCGACGGCGGCATCTCCAACTTCCGTTCGTCTGTCGTGGTGCTGCCGGGGGCCGAGGGCAGCAAGTCCAGCGTCAGCTGCGAATCCCTGATGCTGGATGACCGCAGCCGCTCCGATACCATCCCCGAAATGGACATCCGTTGCGACGCCGTGGACGTGGGCCACGAGGCCAAGATCGGCCGCATCAGCGAGGATGCCATCTTCTACCTGATGAGCCGCGGCATCTCCGAGGAGGACGCCCGGGCGCTGATCGTCGGCGGCTTTGCCGAGCCTATCGCCAAGGAACTGCCGCTGGAATACGCCGTGGAAATGAACAACCTCATCCATCTTGAGATGAAGGGCAGCATCGGCTGAGAGGGGAGGAGCATAGTATGAATATGAACATGAACCGCCTGCCGGTGCCTACCTGGAACCACTTGGGCGTAAACTTTGCCCCGGATAAGGCCGCCCTGCCGCAGGTCCCCGCCAATGGCTGGGGCACTGCCGCTGCCACCGCCGCCGTGCCTGCGGGCATCCGCACCAACGGCCCGGAGACTGAGATCTTCGAGACCTTTACCGAGTCCGGAATGGGCGTCGCCGCCGATGCCTTCCTGGCCGCCAACGCCAACGTGAAAGAGCATCTCGCCGTGGGCGAGGGCGCTGCCATCGAGACGCCCGCCGTCTTTGAGGTAAAGCTGGACGAGGCCCACCCCTGCGCGCTGAGCTGCCTGACCATCGACGCCGCCAAGGACAGCAGCCTGACCGTCGTGCAGGTGCTGCGCGGCGATGCCGAGGACGGCGTGGCCGCTTCTCTCGTGCGCATCAACGCCGCCGAGGGCGCCCACGTGAAACTGGTACAGGTGCAGCTGCTGGGCAACAACGCCCGCCGCTGGGGCGCTGTTGCCATCCAGCAGGCCGCCAGTTCCCGGGTGGAGCAGGTGCGCATCGAGCTGGGCGGCAAGGTCTCCGCCTGCGGCACCCGCACGTTGCAGGACCACAACAAGAGCGAGTACGACCTGGACGCCGTCTACTTCGGAAGCGACAATGACGTGCTGGATTACAACGATGTCTCCGTCCAGATCGGCAAAGATACCCTGTGCGAGATGCACACCGCCGGTGTCCTGACCGGTAATGCCGACAAGATCCTGCGCGGTACGGTGGATTTCCGCCGCGGCGCCAAGCGCGGTGTGGGCCACGAGAGCGAGGACGTGCTGCTGTTCAGCCCCACGGCCCGCAACCGTACCGCCCCGCTGATCCTGTGCGGTGAGGAGGAAGTAGAGGGCCAGCACGCCGCCAGTGTGGGACGTCTGGATGAGAGCAAACTCTACTACCTGCGTTCCCGCGGCCTGAGCGAGAGCCAGGCGCGCCGCCTGATGGTGGACGCCCGCTTTGCCCCGGCTATTGAGAAGATCCCGCTGGAAGAGCTGCGCACCGAGGTGCGCGAAACTGTTGCACGGAGGCTTGATGATGAACAACTGGACGGCTGATTTCCCGATCCTGGCGGCCGATGAAAACGGCAACCGCCTGGTTTATCTGGACAGTGCCGCCACCACCCAGCACCCCAAGCAGGTGCTGGACGCCGTGGTGAACTACTATAATAAGGATAACGCCAACCCCCATCGCGGCGTGTACGAGCTGGCCATGCGTGCCACCGACGCCCACGAGAGTGCTCGCCACACCGTAGCCAAGTTCTTTAACGCCAAGGATGACGAGATCGTCTTTACCCAGAACACCACCGAGGCGCTGAATCTGGTGGCCTACAGCTACGGCATGCACTTTCTGCATGAGGGCGATGAAATCGTCATCTCGGTGGCTGAGCATCACTCCAACCTGGTGCCCTGGCAGCGCGTGGCCGAAGCCACCGGCGCAAAGCTGGTGTATATGTACCCCGGTAAGGACGGCCGCCTGACGCTGGACGAACTGGATAAGAAAATTACCGCCAAGACCAAGCTGGTCGGCATTGCAATGGTCTCCAATGTGCTGGGCCTGCGCGCCCCCGTGGAGGAGATCGTCAAGCGCGCCCACGCCGTAGGCGCTGTGGTGGTGCTGGACTGCGCCCAGAGCGCACCCCACACCCCCGTAGACGTGAAGAAGCTGGACGTGGATTTCGCAGCCTGTTCCGCTCACAAGCTGTACGCCCCCATGGGCATGGGCGCCCTGTACGCCCGCGCCGAGCTGCTGGAGAAGATGCCTCCGTTCCTGAGCGGCGGCGATATGATCGGCGCTGTGCATGAGCACAAGGCCACCTGGGCCGAAGGCCCCCGCAAGTTCGAGGCCGGTACCCGCAACGTCGGTGGCGAGGTCGGCTTTGCCGCCGCCATCGAGTATATGAACAACATCGGCTGGGAGGCTATGGAAGCCCACGAGTATATGCTGCTGAACCGTATGCTGTCCGGCATGCGTGCCATGCCCTGGCTGACCGTTTACGGCGAGCCGGTGGCCGATGGCCGCTACGGCGTCGTCAGCTTCAACGTCAACGATGTGCATCCCCACGATGTGGCGACCATTCTGGATGCGGGCGGCGTAGCCGTGCGCGCCGGTCACCACTGCGCCCAGCCTTTGATGGAGTACCTGGGCATCGGCAGCTGCTGCCGCGCCAGCGTGGCAATCTACAACACCGCCGAGGATGTGGATGCCCTGCTGGAAAATCTTGAAAATGTACGAAAGGTGATGGGCCTGTGAACCTGAACGAACTGTATACCCAGATCATTACCGAGAACAGCCGCAGCAAAGAAAACCGCCACCCCGTGCCGGGTGCCACCCACAGCCTGGAGGGCGTCAACCCCAGCTGCGGCGATGACATCACCCTGCAGCTGCGGGTGAAGGATGGCAAGATCGAGGATGCCGGCTTCATCGGCAGCGGATGCGCCATCTCCCAGGCATCGGCTTCGCTGATGATCGACCTGGTCAAAGGCCGCACGGTCGAGGATGCACGCCGCCTGATCTCCCTCTATTTCCAGATGATCAAGGGCAAGATCACCCCCGAAGAACTGGACGACCTTGAGGACGTGGCCGCCCTGCAGGGCATCGCCCACGTGCCTGCCCGCGTAAAATGCGCGGTGCTGGCCTGGCACACCCTGGAGGAAGCCCTGGACGGCGAAGGCAAGACCGACAAAGTCACCACTGAGGATGCCGAGTAAATTTTTATAATGACATAAAACAAGCGGCAGAGCGTAAAAACTCTGCCGCTTGTTTTAGCTTGTGGGTAAAAATGCGAATGTCATATGTAGGGGTCGATGCTTGCATCCGCCCCTACAGCAGCCATGCGATGAGTTACTGATTTCCAAACACGCCGTTCTGGTAATCGCTTTCCGAAATCATCCAGCTCCGGTCCACCAGCCACATGCCATCCTGCCATACGGCCTGGATGGTGTAGTAATCCGTGGCGGTCTCTGCCTCGCCGGTGGTGTCGTTCACGGCCTCGTAGCTGGCGGCGGCGTTCACGGTCACGGTGTTGTCGCCGTACTCAATGTGTTCGGTATCGCACACCATGTCGGACTTGTCCAGCGTAAAGGTCACTGCGCCGGTGGCCCCGCTCTTGATGCCGGCGGACAGGCTCTGGCTGTGCAGCTCGGTCACATAGCGCAGCTCGGCGGGGTCGGCGGCGTTGGCGGCACGCAGGTAGGCGCGGTAGTACACCGTCAGCATGGCGTCCAGATATTCCTCATCGGGCTTGGCGTAGCCGTCAGCCTCACATGGCACAAAGGCGCCAAAGGCGGCGTTCTCGTTGCTGGGCTTGGACACCAGCGCCAGCGCCGTGCGGTAGCCGTCCCCCTCGGGCGAAACCACCCGCAGCAGGGTGTCGGTGCGGGTCAGGGCACTGCGGGCCATGTAGTAGCGGCCGGTGTCGCTGGTGCCGTGTGGCTGCTCTGCGCCGTCAGCCGTCAGCGTAAAGGTGATGTTGGTGGGCAGGTTGTCCAGATAAAAACGGTCGGCTTCGTCCAGCACCAGCCCGGCGGATTCCGGTGTGGTCTCGGCCGGGACCTGAATGTCTGCGGGCAGGGTGACGGGCTTGTGCAGGGCAAAGTACACGACCACCACCGCCACGGCGCAAAGCAGCACCACAGGCGCCCATGGGGGCAGCCTGCGCCGTGCCGCGCCGGTTGGGCCGGACAGCGGATTGCCGCAGACCGGGCAGGTCTTGCGGTCGGGCTGGGTGATAGGCGAATTGCAGTGCGGGCAGCGTTTCATAGCGATCCCCTCCTTTTTTACGTTGGCCGATGCCGTAAACTTTGCACAGCATGGCTGTTTGTACCCCGAGTATATCGACCGAGAGATGCTTTGTCAACCGTCTTTTTTGGAAAAAACACACGGGCACGGGCGTATAAATTTGCCCCGCAGACGGGTGGTGTGCTATAATAAAGAACACATTCACCCTGTGGGGGCCGATGCTTGCATCCGCCCGCGGACACATTACCCATCCGCCCGTGTGTTATTATAAATTTAAAGGAGACTTCCATGCCCAACCGCCGCTTTTTTACTGCCAACCAGCTCAAGGCTATCGCCCTGTTCTGCATGCTGCTGGACCACATGTGGGCCACCATCGTGCCCGGCCGGGAATGGATGACCTGCGTGGGGCGCATCGCGTTCCCCATCTTTGCCTTCGAGCTGGCCCAGGGCTACACCCACACCCACGACCTGCGCGCCTACGCCAAGCGGCTGCTGTTGCTGGCTGTCGTGTCCGAGGTACCTTTTGATATGGTGGCGGGCGGCACGTACTTTTACCCCTGGCACCAGAACGTGGCCTGGACGCTGCTGGCCGGGCTGTGGGCCTGCCATTGCGCCGATCGCTGCCGTACCGCACCCACTCTGCCGGAAAAACTGCCGCCCCTGTTGGGTCTGCTGGCGGCCTTACTGCTGCCCGGCCTGCTGCTGACGGATTACGGCACAGCGGGAGTCGTCATCATCCTGCTGTTCCGGCTCACCCGCGGGGGCGGCTGGCGCAGCTGCCTCGCCCAGGCAGTGGGACTGTTCGTGGTCAGCCAGTACATGCTCATCGGCCAGGTGTATCTGGTCGGCCCCTTTGAGATCCAGCAGGAGTGCTTCGCCCTGCTGGCACTGCCGCTTATCTGGCTCTACAACGGCCAGCATGGCCGCAAAAACAAGGCCCTGCAACACGCCGCCTACGCGTTCTACCCCGCGCACCTGCTGGTGCTTGGCATGCTGTTGATGGCAAAGTAGGGGGAAAATCCACCCTTCCTGCATTAAAGACTCACCCCAAGGGAGACGCTCCGTAAGGAAGTTGTCTCCCTTTGGTTTTGTCGTCAGCCGGAATTTGGATTTATAGGAAAAACAATCATATTGAAGGATTACGGTAGAAGCAAAAAATAGTAAATAATGATTTTATTTTCTGTATAATAAGAAATATAATTTTACCAAGAATAATTTTTGTAAGGCAAATAATTCTTTGAAAGAATGAAAGGCTATGCCACAACATGAATTTATTACAAAGCAACTAATAGATAAAGGTTGGTCAGAAGATAGAAAATACTGTGTTACCGACGAGCAAGGAAATAAATTTTTGCTTCGTGTTTCTCCGATTGAACAGTATGACAGGAAGAAAAGCGAATATGAACTTATGGGTCAGGTAGCAGCTCTCGGTGTACCAATGTGCCGCCCCTTAGAGTTCGGCACATTTGATGAAGGAGTTTATTCTATTCAAACTTGGATAGATGGCATTGATGCAGAAGAAAATATACATAATTTAACAAACCAAGAACAGTATTCTTATGGTTTTGAAGCGGGAAAAATACTAAAAGAAATTCATAAAATCCCCGCTCCGAAAGAAATAGAAGATTGGGAAATCTATTTTAATCGTAAAGCAGACCACAAAATCAAGATGTATGAAGAATGTCCTGTCAAGTACGAAAATGGGCAAGCCTTCATTGATTACATTAACGCTCACAGATATTTGCTCAGCGGTCGCCCTCGAACCTATCAGCACGGAGATTACCATATCGGCAATATGATGATAGGGAATGATAAGCGACTCTACATCATTGATTTTAATAGAAATGACTTCGGAGATCCGTGGGAAGAATTTAACCGCATTGTGTGGTGCGCTCAAGCTACCCCTTTGTTTGCAACCGGAATGGTAAACGGATACTTCAGCAATGACGTACCAATTCCGTTTTGGGAGTTGCTCGCACTTTATATTAGCAGTAATACTTTATCTTCTGTGCCTTGGGCAATTCCTTTTGGGCAGAGCCAAATTCAAGTAATGATAAATCAAGCAAAAGATGTACTAAGCTGGTATGAGAATATGACGAAATCCATTCCGACTTGGTACAAAGGAGTTATTATAAATAAATAATACGAAGCATTTGCCGTCGTGTCCACAGGGATAGCAAGCATCGGATTATGACACCACAATCCGCGAAAAAAGCTAAATACAAATCATTGGAGTCCCTTCCTTACGGAGGATGCCCCAAGGGGAGCTTTTTTATTCGCGCTTACTTTACCCGCTCCATGTACTCTCTCACCACTGCAG
>ERZ1034913.1437-NODE-1437-length-14502-cov-4.974251_pt1 | contig 14502 bp, 12 predicted proteins | sample MGYA00520697_ERZ1034913 | MGnify/ENA primary metagenome ERZ1034913 (study PRJEB33766, sample SAMN09781786) | gut metagenome | biome: gut microbiome | host: Homo sapiens | place: Madagascar | study: EMG produced TPA metagenomics assembly of the PRJNA485056 data...
CGTTCGAGAAGGACGAGCCCCACAAGCTGGGAAGTCGCCGCAAAGAGTTCGCGGACGAAGAGGCGTGGGGCGTTCTGAACCTCCCGGGGCAACAGGAGTGCTTGGCAGGTGGCACCGACGGGCGCGCGCAAGACCCCGTCTCCCGAGAACACGCCTTGCTGCTGTACGCGGGAAGCGAGTCGCAAGGACAAGCGCGCGGATGGCTCGTGTTCGACCTGGCGTCTTCGAACGGCACGCTCATCGTGCGCACGAACGCTGACGGCAGCGTGTCGAACGTGATCGTCGGCTTCGGGGCGAACAACTGCGCCGACGCGCGGACGCTTTCGTTCGGGCCCTCGTGCACAGACGACGATCGACTCCTGCGCGAGACCGCCAATCGGGCAGGCGCCGCGGTCGAGGAACAGGGCGCTCGCATCATGCCCGGCGACACGCTCGTGTTCGGCTTCGCTGTTCGGGAAGATTCCAACGGCGTGGTCTCGTTCGGCGCGCGAAACGGCGCGCTGTGCATGCGCGTGAGAGAAGCCTGACCGCGCACGCAATGCCTCGTGCGCGAGCACGCAGGTCGCAGGCCGAAAAACTATCGAACCGAAACGTTCACCCAGCCCGAGCGCGGCGAGAGCGCGATGCGGCTTCCCTCGACAAGCGCGCAGCTAAAGCCTGGGCGCAGCTCGAGCACGTTCGTGGTCGAAAAGCTCGGCTGCTGCACGTAGAGCGAACGCTTGCCCCGATTCGTCGCGATCCAACGGTCGCGGTCGCTTTTGTCGGGACGCACGTCAAGGCTCCCCAGCGGGCGGCGATTGCAGGTGCGGGCCTCATGCGCGTCGATGCGCACCTCTGCAGTGCAGGTGAAGAAAATGATGCAGCGCGCGCATGCGGACTCACCACCCGCATGGGGCGCAGTGTTGGCGTATTTCATGATAGCTTCCTAACAGATTGCGAACATGCAGGTCAAACCCGCAGCGTCCAAGGCGAACTCAACGCTATGCGAAGCCGTTTTCCCGAAGCCATGCCTTGGCTGGCGGGAAGCCCTCCTTCTGGCGAGCCTTATCGCTTGCGGCCGATTTCCTGATGAAGGAAAGCCCGAGTTCGCGGTTTTCCTCGACGTGGTGGACCGTGCCCTGCGCAACGTAGAACCCAGAGTACAGCGCGCACCCCAAAAAGAACTGCGCCACCACGGCACCCTTCGCCGCCGCCTCTCCCATGAACAGCATGACGTCGGCCTCCGAGTAGGCGATCGAGCTTCCACCGAGGTTATCTCGCGCGCAGATGGCGAGGTAGTACAGCGCGCTCACGCAGCCTTGGCGCGCGAGGCGCTCGAACACGCCGACCGCCTGCACGTAGCGCCCGGAATTGAAGTCGTCGAGCGCCTGCGCGAGCGTGCCCCCCTCGAACGAGGGCGCGTCTTGGGCCAAGATGCGCCCGCCACCAAGCGCCGCATTCAACCCCAACAGGTGAAGCTCGTGGCGATACGACGCCTTATCGCGCGGCAGGGCGTTTTGCAGCTGCGAGGTAGTTGGGCGCCGCGAGGCATCGAGCGCCAGGCACGCCCCGAGCGTCGCGCGAAGCTTTGCGTCGAACGCATCGAGCGCAGCGCGCACCGCTTTACCGATGGCACAAGGGGACTCCTCGACACCGTAGGTGGAACGCAGCGTTTCGGCTAAGTCCCTTTTCAAGAAGGCAACCGTCTCAACGTCGTGCAAAAAGTCGTTGAGCGCGTCTTCGGCGAGGTAGATGCCCAGCTCGCGCCCGTTCTCGATAAATCCGGGGAACGGCGCGCCCGACTGCTCGTGAGCCGCGCGCTCACGTTCGTCTGTCCAGGCGGGATCGTAGCGAAGCGCACCGTCGCTTTGGGCAACCACGCCGTACGCAGGCGGCTTGTCCTCGCCGGCAAGAAGCGCGAGCAGCGTGGCCGCAAGCGAATACGCGTCGCTGCCCTGGCAGGCTTCGCCGCCCGTCGGAAAGCAGCTCTCCGGAGAGGAGAAGCCCTGCGTCCCCCAGGCGAGATGCTCACGCCCGCGCGAGGTCTGCGCGATGCCGAAATCGATGAGCCGCGCGCTCCCCGCCGAATCGATGAGGATGTTGCTCGGCTTGACATCGCGGTGAACCACGCCCTCACGAAGCTCCGTTTCCGCCGTTGCGAGAAAGCCGACGATGGGCGAGAGGGTCGAAAGCGCCTCTTCAACCGTCATTTTCCTCCCCATGCGGCGAAGCTTTTTCGCGAGGGTGTCGCCCTCGAGCCACTCTTCGACGATGCAGCTTTTCTCGCAGGCGCCGAAGGAGGACGGAACGCTTGCGATGCCGCTTGCAAACGCTTGGGGAAGCACGCGGAAGTTCGAGAACGTCTCGATGGTGCGCCACTCGAGCTCGCACTCCTCGCCGCGCTCGAACGCCTTCACCGCGACGGGCACTCCGCCGGGCGTGCGCGCCTTGAAGACGGTTGCCTGCCCGCCGCGGCTCGCAGCCCCCTCGAGCACGAGGCTTTGCGGTGCTTGACGAATGTCGCCGTGAGGAGGAAACGCCGGGGTGAAATGCAGTTCAGACGCGAGGTCGACGCCAGGCGCAAGCGCAGCAGGCGCGCCCGTTCCGGTGAGAAGCTCTTGGCCCATGGTCGACCTCCTTTGCGTGTAGGATGTTCGCGCCCGAGCAGTTGCGCGATCATGCTAAGGATAGCGTAACCACCACGCGGCGATCGTTCTTGGCGGCGCTTTCTGAAAAGACTCCCGTGTCCATGGAGGTCGCGCCCGCGTCACCGTGGCCGACCGCCTCGATGAGGCCGGGGGAGACCACCGCCGCGACAAGAGCGCTGCGAACAGCTTCGGCGCGGCGCTGGCTCAGGTCGACCAGCTCATCGTGAGAGAACGCGGGCGACGCGGCGGTGTAGCCCTCGACAAGCACGGTGGCACCGCTGCTCGGAATGCTGTCCGCAAGCTCAGCGAGCGTCGAGCGCGCCTTGTCGGGGTCGATGAACTCGGCGGAATCGCCCACGAAAGCAAGCACTGCCTCGTCGAGCACGACCTGGGCGCTTTGGTTGCGCTCGAGGTGCGGGAAGGTGAGCGAGTCCTGCTCGAAATCGACGATCGGGACGTTCGGCAAATCGGCGTCGCAGCCTAGGCGCGCAAGCACGTCGGGCTCGACGATGGCCACGCCGCCGCCCGCCTCGACGAGAGTGGGGTAGAGGCTTTGGAGCTTCGCGGCGACAGAGCTTGGAACAACCTGTGAGCCGCTCGATTGACCAAGGCCATAGAAGTGCACCGTGATGTCAGTGAAGTTCGCAAGGGCGCCCAGGCTTGCCAACTGACCTGCGACATCGCTCGCATCGGCGCTCACAAGGTCGGCCGACGCCGTCAGAAGCCCCGCAGAGTTCAGGCCGGAGCCGATCACGTTGATGACCATCTTCGAGCCGTTTGCGTGGGCTCGCAGCTCGTTGGCGGCGTTGTTGAGCGCGGAGAGCAGGTCGATCTCGCCGGTCGCAGCGCGGGCCGAGCACGCGCTCGTGAAGTAGTCGGCCAAGAAGGCGTCGATTTCCTTCTCCTGCCCGGCCTGCGAGCTCTTCGTTGTGGCGAAGGTCTTGCCGTGGGGAGTCGAGCCCGCATCGCAGGTGAGATACCCTGCGTAGTTTCCCTGCTCGATGGCCGCCTTCGGGAAGGCAAGGCACGTTGTCGGGATGCGAAACGCGCTGTTTTGACTCGCGGAGGTGACGACCATGCAACTCACGGGCTCTAAGACAGCTGACGTGTCAACCGCTGCCGGGTCGATTGCATAGCTTCCCGGAACGGCGCCCTGGGCGCCGCTTGAGCCTCCGGATGCGCAGCCCGTGGCGAATGTCGCGATGATAAGTGCGAGCAGAAACGACGTTGCGATTGCCGCCGAGCGGACGGCGAGGTTGCCCTTGATGCCCATGGTGCTCTTGGTACTCATAACTGGTCTCCTTTACACTGCTTTTGCCTGATCAGAGAGGGGGATTTCGGAGGCGGCTGCGCTCTTGGCGCATGCGTCGGCGCAGCCTGAGCCCGAGGCGCCGTCGGCGGCATCGGCGCTCTCAACAGGAGCACCGCCTGTTGAGAGCGCGGCATCTGGCCCCGCCGCCTTCTGCTCGACGGCAAACGCACCAGGGAACTTCTCGCCGATGCGCGCCTCAAAGGTACGGGAAAGCGCGGCGAACTCCTCGCGCTCGGCCTCGCGCTGGTCCTCGACTTCGTCCACGAACCCGATGAAGCTGTTGTAGCTGTCGTCGGACTTCGCAACGAGCTGCTGGAACACCTGCTCGCACGATTCCTTTGCCGCTGCGATGCTCTGACGCCCGGCGGCGAGCGCAACGCGAGCGGCCGTCGCGATATCCTCGTCGATGTGGCGCTCGATGATGCGCATGCGCTCGATTTCCGCCTGCAGCGCCTCGGCTTCCGCACGAATACCGAGGCTCTTGATGAGGAACGCCGCAATCGCTTCGCCAAGCGCGATGCCCGCCATGATCAGGACGAACGCCATGCCATCGATCGAAAGGCCGGATACGACCTCGCCCGATACGCTCGTCGTGGTCGAGGCGGCCTCGGTGGTGGCGCGCAAGAAGGCGCCGGCCAGGGCGACGAAAAGCGATCCTGCCAGCGCGCACGCGGTGGCGGCCTTCTCGCCGGCGGCAAGCTTCTCGGAGGCGACCCAAGGAAGGATGATGAGCAAAAGGCTTTGGGCGAGCGCCACAAGACCCGCGAAGAAGTTGTTCGGCGTGAAAGTCCCGAACGGATCCACATCGAGGAACACGCACACGGCCGAATAGTCGAGGCCCGCATTGGCCAGCGCCAGCATGAGCAGCAGCGCCGTACTCGTTATCTTGCTCATGGTCTACTCCTTCTTCTCGGGGTGCTTGACAATCGCGCGCTCGCGCTTGGACGTGCGCTTTTGGGAGATGCGCGCCAGACGCTGTTCGGCTTGGATGATTTGGCTGCGAACGGCCGCGCGGTAGGTCGATTCCATCGTCTCGGCGAAGCGGGTGAGGGCCTCCTCGATTTCCGCGAGGTGCTTTTCGGCCGTGCAAGCCGTTTCGTGGTAGAAAAGGCCCTCGCCGGTCTTGAAGAAGGTGGCGTAGCTGTCGGAGCAGGCGAGCTGGCGGGCACGCTGCCCGTCGTAGTCGGGCGGATCGGGAACGACGAGGCCCAGGCTTGCGGCGGGGTTGCCAATTTCCTCCTTCGATGCGGAAGGCGCCACCGACATGCGGGCGGGGCCTTCGGGCAGCGATGCTTTCTTGCGAAAAAGCTTCATTTCCTAACCTTCTTTCTCGGTGACATCGACATTTCGCGTTCCTAAGACGCCTACGAGGTTGTAGGGCGGCTGGAGCTTGCCGCGGCGCGCGGCCCACTTGATATGCGCGTCGCTGAGCACTTCGTAGTTGCAGGCGGTGAACGCGTGGCGCGCCCTGAGCGCATCCAACGTGCGGTCCACCATGCGGCTCGCGCGCGTCTCCATGGAGCGCCAAATCGCAAGCTCGCTCTCGGCGCGCTGCGCGACCGCCTCGCGCTTGGCCACCTGAACAGCCTTATCGTGCGCTTTGATTGCCTCGCGCTCGGCTTCGGGAAGCGCCGAGATATTGCGGTCATCGACGTGCACGGGTGCCGCGACAGCCCCGCGCGCCTCGTTCACAGAGCCAGCGAGGCGGCTGCATGTCTCCTCGCACACGGCTTGCACCTCTTTCGCCGTGCTCACTACGCGGCTCAGCTGGATCTCCTGAAGGTTCTGGTCGCTGCGCGCCGAGCCCTCGAGTTTCGAGAGGAACGGCGAATTGCAGATGTGATCGCTCGCTTTCTGAGAAACCTGCTTCGACCACAGAATGCCGCTCAACGCGGTCGTCAGCTTCTTCGGCGAGAAGATCGCCCTGTTCGTGATGCGTATGTTGCGGTCGAGCTTCTCGAGCTCCACATCGATCCACTCCAAAGCCTCTTCGCAGTCCTTGATCGTCGTGATCGACGTCGGCTTTCTGACCTTGCCCATAGCGTGCTCCTATCTTTCCAGCGAGGCCGCCTGTCCGGTGAGCCGCTTTCGCGTCTCGCCCTTAACATGGAAAACGAGCACCGGTTTTTCTGGAAAGTTGAAAGCCCCTGGATCGTCAGCGGCAAGCGCGCCTACAATGAGTGCGAGGGCCGCCCTGGACCCAGGGCGCGAAACGACGTGGGGAATGCGAGGTTTGCCGATGAAGACGCTGGTAGTGGGCGATTTGCATTTGAAGCAGCAGTATGTGCTGCCCCGTATCGACAAGACCTTCGCGGCCGATGGAGAAATAGGGCGCGTCGTGTTTTTGGGCGACGCGTGCGACGACTGGGGCGCCACCGAGGCGGACGAGCTTAGCGCCATGGAATTCTACGCGAAGTGGGTAGGGCGCCATCGTGAGCGCGGTATGCAAGTCGACGTGCTGCTGGGGAATCACGACTTCTGCTATGTGCGCGGCAAGCGCGGCCCGGGCTCGATCATGTCCATCATGCGCGATTTGCGCGCGATCCTCGAAGAGGAGCTGCAGGCGAGAATCGCATGCGCGGTGGGGCCGTACCTGTGCTCGCATGCGGGCGTGACGGGCGTATGGGCGAAGCGGTTTCTCCCCGACGTGCCCGCCGATGCGGCGGCGATCGCCCAACGCGTAAACGAGATGCTCGCCGACGCTTCGCATTGGGCGGACCTCGACAGCTGCCCGCCGTCGCGCGGGGGCTGGTCTCTGCCAGGGCCTTTATGGGCCGATTTGCGCGACATGCTCGACGATGCATTGCCCGGCGTGCCGCAGATCGTGGGCCACACGCCAGTCGAGCGCGTGGAGAACTATGCGGACGGCTGGATGACGCGCGGCCAAGATGCCCTGTGGGCATGCGACACCCTGTCGCTTATGAGCTACGGCGCGCCCATCGGCAATGGTTCGATGTTGCTTGTCGACGAATCGGGCGAGGCGCAGGCGGTGCCGTTCCCCGGCGATGACGCCTTCGCCCGTGTGCGCGAACGATATTGGGAGAATCGCTAGCCGCCGACCAGGAGAAATGTTTGCCCACACGATGCGCTCGCGGCCAGTTGACGCCCCGCGTGCAGGCGCGCTCGCGCCCCGCGCTCGCACGCGGCGGCCATCCCAGACGCTATTCGCCTGGCTCCGCGGCAACCTCGCCCATCTTCTCCAGGCTTTCCACGAAGTCCGCAATCAGTGCGGCGGACTGGTCGCACACAAAGACGCGCTCGCGGTTGTCGATAGCGACTTCCTTCACGATGCCCGCCCTGACCAGCTGGTGCATCGCCTCGTTCGTGGCGCCGTAGCTCTTCCCGATGCAACTGGCAGCATGCCGTGTGGCCAGCTGGGGAATGGCCAAGAACAAATCGAGCAGCTTGTCGGTCGCCGAGTTCGCGGGGATCTTCAGCCCGCGCGACCTCCAACTATCGCGAAGCTTGCTCACCTTCGAGAGGAACATGTTGGCGATGACGACGCCCATCGAGGTGTTGCGCGCGTTATAAGCGGCCCACTGCTCCTTGTACACCTTGTGGCTCTCGCTCGTGAGTTCCTTGCGGCTCGCGTCCTTTAGGATCCTTCGGTATTCCCGCTCCAAAGAGGCACCCCAGCAGATGGGAACCATGAGCTCGTTTGCGAAGAGGCCGCGCCTGAACATGGGCATGAACGCGAACAGCAGGCCGGTCCGGTCGATCATGGCGTCGAACGGCACGATGCGCTCGAAGGCATGGTGAATCACCGACGCTTGGCCTAAGGGGGAGAAGTACTCGCCGTTGCAAAACTCGCACAGCTTCCTCATCTCGCGAGGGATCTCGAGCGGCTCCGAGCCTTTCTTGTACGGCAGGTAGGTCTTCCGGAAACTGTGGCCGTGCTCCTCGGAGTTGATGCCGTAAAGCAGGATCTCGTTGAGTCGCACGATCGTTTCCGGGCTTGCCGCAAAACCCGGCTTCGAGATGCGCGAAACCCACTCCAATGCCTGCATATAGTGCAGTGCCTCGATGGTTGCCTCGCTCATCTCCTCGGGCAGGCGCAGCATCGAGCGAGTAGTCGCGAGGCACCGCTCGACATCGTTTTCATACTTCCACTCCGCAACGCTGGATAGAACGATCAGCGAAACGGGAGGAAGCGAAACATCGTGCGCCATGCGAATCGCGAACACGGCGTCGATCGCAAGCAGCGTATTCTTCAGAAACTCGGCATGCGACAACTGAGCAGCCCGTTCCCCAAAACGTATCATCTCCGCTTCGGCATTGAAAAACGCCGCCTGAGTATCAGCCGAAAATGGCTTTAAGTATTCCATGATTCCCCCTCGAAATCATGCATGTCCCCCGTGAAAATACTATAGCAGTTGACGCATACGACGCGAGGAATTAGTACTTGCTGTCTCAAATCAGGGACATGATTGTCCTGAATTCCCAATATTCAGAACTATTCTACGACCGAAATGCATCCGCCTTCGCGATAAACGGAAACACCCTATGCGCTTCGCCGTCGAGGCATGCAGAATCGTCTTGGGGCCGCGCATTGAGGACGCGGCAGCTCCAAGCGAGCTAGTTCCCTATGGAGAAGGAGGGGCCATGTCAAGAGATTCGTTAGTCGAGAAGTACAACGAGCGTCACGAGGGTGTCGATTACTTCTACACCACGTGCCACAACAACGGCTGCTGGGATGCCACGTGCTTGATCAAGTGCGGCATCAAAGACGGCAAGGTTGTCTCGATCGAGCCCGATGATTCCGTGAACGCGGGCATCGCGCGCGAAGACGACGACGAGAACGCCGTCCAGACCGGCATGCTGCAGGCCCGCGCGTGCCCGATGGGTCATGCGTGGCGCCAAGAGCTCTACTCCGAGAACCGCCTGCTCTACCCGATGAAGCGCGTGGGGGAGAAGGGCAGCGGCCGCGGCCACTTCGAGCGCATTTCCTGGGACGAGGCGCTCGACACCATCGCCGAGAAGATGCGTGTCATGGCGAAGGAGAACCCCGACCATCCCTGGCTGTACTACTGCTACTACGTCGCGTTCGAGAGCTCCGACTTCCCGTTCGCATCGTACATGCCGGGCACCATCACCGGCTGGGGCGACCACTCCACTTCCGGCAGTGCCGCCGCAGAAGACTTCCATCTGGGCGTTCGCCTGACGGACTGCCTGATCAAGGGCACCTCCGATGCCTATCCAGGATTCGAGGCACCTGACCTTTTGAACTCCAAGCTCGTGGTCCTGTGGGGCTTCGACCCGATGGTCTCCTGGTTCGGCATGGTGCCGTACTACATGAAGCTAGCACAGGAACGCGGTTGCAAATTCATCCTCATCGACCCCGTATACAACGTGAGCGCCGAGGTCCTAGGCGCCCAGTGGATCCCTATCCGCCCCGGCACCGACACCGCGTTCGGCCTGGCCGTAGCCCATGTCCTCTACACCGAGGACCTCTATGACCACGACTACGTCGCCAAGTGGGTCGAGCCTGAGGGTTTCGAGGAGTGGCGCAAGTACATCGTTGGCGACGTCGACGGCGTCGTGCACGATCCCGAGTGGGCCGAGCCCATCACCGGCATCCCCGCCGAGACCATTCGCGAGTTCGCGCGCTACTACGCGAAAATGAAGCCCGTCCATCTCCACCAGATGTACGGCGTTTCCAAGCGCAACCTGGGCGACTACGCTGCAGCAGTCGCAATGCTGCTCCAGGCGATGACCGGCAACCTCTCCATCCCCGGCGGCTGCGAGGGCGGCGGCGCCAACCTGGTTACCCAGCCTCGCATTTTCGCGCCTGTCCCCAATACGGGCCAGATTCCGGGCGATGTCGTCAACCCGATCACGAACAACAACAACAAGGTGACCGAGCTCATGCATTGCCAGAAGCTCTACGCCGCCGGCGAGATCACCGAAGACGAGTTCCGCCGCCGCATCGGCTGCCCACCCGACAGCCCCTTGCCGTGCCTGAAGATGGCCATCATTCCGAACAACTACATCAACAACCAGCACAACGTCTCCAAGCGCATGAAGGGCTTCGCCAACATGGAATTCTCCTGGGGTTGGCAGTACTTCAACGACCAGCCTTCCATGGAGTTCCTCGACATCGTGCTGCCGTCGCCGATCATCCAGTTCGAGTCGACCGACATGCACTTCTTCGGCATCAACCGCTTCTGGGGCTCGCCGTCGGGCATGATGAACTACTTCCTGTTCGCCGGCAAGGGCGTGAACCCTCCGGGAGAGATCCGCTCCAAGGACTGGGTCTGGATGGAGCTGGCGCGCCGCCTCGGCTTCGCGGACAAGTACAACCCCAAGATGCTCGACGTCACGGATTGGCGCGAGTGGGACGAGCAGGTCATCGAGCGCATCTACAAGCCCGCCTACGAGGAATGGGCGAAAGACGAGACGGGCATCTTGGCCTACAACGGCATCGAGCCGCGCCCATGGGAGGAGTTCGTGAAGCTGCCGATCGTGCGCGTTCCCGGCGAACCCGGCGAATGGTTCTATCCCTTCAAGAACACCGTTGAGTGGGATCGCTCGCCGTTCAAGACTCCATCCGGCAAGATCGAGTTCGAGAGCTCGTACGTCAAGAACACCGACCTCACCAAGACGCGCTACGGCGGACTCTACGACGCCTACCCGCGTTGGCAGCCGACCTACCAGGACCTACCCGCCAACGACAGCTACTACCACCCCTGGACGCAGAACTACCCGCTGTCCATGGTCACGCCGGTTTCTACGTATCGCCAGCACTCCGCCAACGACCAGAACCCCTGGCTCAAGGGCGACTGCTACGAGCACATGGTCCGCATGTCCCCGGCAGACGCCGCCGACCGCGGCATCAAGACGGGCGACCGCGTGCTGGTCTACAACCAGTTCGGCGAGGTCGAGATCACGGCATACGTTTCCTCCAAGCTGCTCCCCGGCACGGTTTCCATCGCCCATGGCGAGTGGTCCAAGTTCGACCACGTCCGCAAGTCGAAGCTCATGCCCTACGGCATCGACACCGCGGGCAACTGCAACATGCTCATCGGCGACACCCATCTGCCGCACATCGTCGGCGCGCTGTTGACGGCAGGCTTGGTTGAGATCAGAAAGGTAGGGGAATAACCATGACCCAGTACGGATTCTTCTTTGACCAGAGCCGTTGCTATGGCTGCAAGGCATGCTCCGTCGCATGCAAGGACTGGTACGACATCGCACCCGGCCCCGAGAAGTGGATGAGCGTGTACATGTGGGAAAAGGGCCGCTTCCCCAATCCCTCGATCGGCATTCTCGCCTTCAACTGCGGCCACTGCGACAACCCTGTTTGCGCTGCAGCCTGCGAAAACGGCGCAATCTTTAAGGAAGACAAGTACGGCGCCGTCCTGATCGACCAGGACAAGTGCAAAGGCGATCGCCACTGCTTCGAGGCCTGCCCCTACGGCGCGCCCAAGTTCGCCAGCGACGAGCCGGGCACGAAGATGAGCAAGTGCACCATGTGCATCGACCGCCTGGAAAACGACCAGCTGCCGCTCTGCGTGGCATCGTGCCCCATGCGCGCCCTCGACTTCGGCCCGATCGACGAGCTGCGCGAGAAGTACGGCAATGTGAGCCAGATCGAGACCATGCCGAGCCCGAGCCTGACCAAGCCGAATTGGGTCGCGAAGGCCAATCCGCCCAAGGAGCAGCTCATTCCTTACGATGCCGTGAAGGCAATCGAGCTGACGAAGCCGCGCACCGGCACCGACGACGTGTTCGAGGGCGACCTCGCAAGCGTCACCGAGTTCGATGCCGACGTCGCGTGCATCTCCGAGCTTCGCATGAAGAACGCCACTGTTGCCGAGGTCATGGCAGCCACCTCGAGCGACCAGGGTTAGTCCCCCTTAAGCAGCGGCAGGGAGCGCGGGATCGCACGTGCGCGGCCCGCACTCCCGACCCGCCAATCGACAGCCGCCCAGCTCGTTTTCGGGCGGCGGAATGGAGTTAAAGATGGAACTGACGCTCCAGCACGCCGGCATCTACTGCCGCGATATCGACGAGTCCATCGCCTTCTACGAGGATGTCCTCGACTGCAAGCTCCTTTTCAAATCCGATGCCATGGAGGGCGACAAACCGCTCAAAATGGCGTGGATGAAAGGGATGGGCACCGCGTTCGAGCTGCTCGAATGCGAGGACAAAACGACCTGCGACAAGGCGGCCGAATGCTTGAACCACCTGGCGCTTCGCGTCGCGAATATGGACGAGTTCGTCGCTTTCCTGGGCGAGAAGGGCATAGCCATCGAGGCCGGCCCCTTCGACCCGCCGCTTGAGTTCGACCGTCCGCTCGGCGCCGATGACGACGACCTGTTCACCGTGTACGGCGATGCCGGCACGCAGCTGCGCATCATGTTCTTCCGCGGGCCCGGCGGCGAGCGCTTCGAGGTCCTCCAGGACAACATCAAGCCACTCTAACCTTAGGCGGAGGGCAAGCGCCGAATGCGGTCTCGTCCTCTTCCCCGATTCCCTCCTAATTAGAACCCTATTAGACGTTGGGCCAGGATAGCTGCACCCGCAAAGGGCAAGGGATGGAGCTATCTTGACCCAGCACTTCTCGAAGAGAAGGGAATTCCTATGGACACTAACAAGAAATACGCGAATTGGGCACTCATAGCCATCGCCATGCTGCTGTTCGGCACGGCCATCGCAACGGTTCAGTACAAGGTCCCCGTCGTCATGGGCGATATCATGATGAAGATGGACATGGACGCAGGGTCCGCCTCATGGCTCATGTCGATTTTCACCTTCGTGGGCATCATCTTGGCCCTGCCCACGGGCGCGCTCGCCAAGAAGTTCGGGCCGAAGACGATGCTACTCGCAGCAGCGGTCGTCGTGGCAATCGGCTCTCTCATCGGCGCCTTCGCGGGCAACGGCACCATCCTCATCGCGTCCCGCGCGATCGAGGGCGTGGCGTTCATCTTCGTCACTATCTGCGGACCTCTGGCCGTGCAAAAATACGTTGCCCCCGACAAGATCGGCTCCGCGACAGGCATCTGGGCTCTTTGGGTCTGCCTCGGGTCTGTGCTGGGCGGAGTTCTGACCCCGACGCTCTACGCCGCCACCGGATTCGTGGGCGTGTGGGTTATCTACGCAGCTGCCACCGTCGTTTTCGCGATTGTCGTTGCCGTCATCGTCAAGTTCCCCGGCGGCGGGGCGCTTGATGCGCCCAAGGCCGAAGCTTCCGAGGAGAAGGTGAGCTACTCCGAGCTCGTCAAGCCGAACATCCTTCTGTTCTTCTTCGCGTTCCTCGTGTTCAACCTGACGCTGCTCGCCGTTTTGGGATTCGCGCCGACGTTCATGCAGCAGCAAGGCGTCGACCCCACGCTCTCCGGCTTCGTAAGCACCCTGCCGATGCTGCTTGCGGTCATCTCCTCGCCGCTGTTCGGCTCGCTTTCCGACAAGATGGGCCGCTGCAAGCCGCTCTACCTGCTCGCCATGGTCGTCATGGGGCCGTGCACGCTGATTCTTCTCACTCAGACCGGTCCTTTGATGTGGGTCGGCGCCATCGTCATGGGTCTTGTCGGTCTCGGCGGGCCTGTTATGTGCCTGACGTCCTACATCAACGTCCTCGGTCGCCCCGAGCTAATGTCGATCGGCATGGGCGTGCTCATGCTCGTCCAGAGCTTGGGCCAGTTTTTGGGCACGTGGCTTGTCCCCATGCTCCTCGGTCCCGAGATGTCCTCGTGGATGTTCGCCGGCATCGTGATGTGCATCATCGGCCTCATCGGCACGGGTGCCCTCGCCCTGTGCAAGTTCAAGTAGGTCTTGCTCGGACTGAGGAGTTCCCCACGCGCAGGTTGAGCCCGCCGCTCCGGGCCCGACGACCCCGTTCGACCTGCGAGTATCCCACTCGCAGGTCGAGCTTGCTCCCAGCGCGAACAAATAATCCAGTGAGATTTCCTTAAATGCCTGCGCCCTAAGCGCCCGTTGCGAAATGCAGCGGGCGCTTCGACGTTTTAAGGTGGGGCAGGCAAGCGGGACAGCTCCCCATCACCAAAACGTTGCGCAACAACTGTTTCCGAAAGGATAATAAAATCGTAGATGCCTTCCCTTTGAAGCTCGACCTCAGCCGAGTTTAACGAGGTAAGACCTTCTTTCCAGATCGGATACAATGCTTTGCCGTACGGTACTTGACTCACTGAAGAGGGGGGGGTTAGTATTCTACCGTAATGATTAGGCATCAAGTCGGTTTCAAATGAGGTTGACCAGCATGAAGCTTGTTGGCAGCAAACTCAAAAGGGAGAACAGCACATGGGCTTTCTTGACAGTCTTCAGGGCACGTTGAACCGCGGCACTGCGGCAGCGGAGCGAGCAACGCGCACCCTGCGATTGAGCCAGCGCGTAAACGATATCAACAAAGAGCGCCAAAGGCTTGCCGCCCAGCTAGGGGCAAGCCTTTATGAAGCGACCAAAGACGATGCGTCGTTTCGCGCGGGGCGCGAGGCCCTCTTCGACGGCATCGCGAATCTCGATGCCGAGCGCGAAAAGTGCCAGCTAGAAATCGCTTCAATCGAGGCCGAAGCCGCTGCCGCGCGAACCTACACGTGCACGCAC
>ERZ1034913.1441-NODE-1441-length-14474-cov-5.734725_pt1 | contig 14474 bp, 10 predicted proteins | sample MGYA00520697_ERZ1034913 | MGnify/ENA primary metagenome ERZ1034913 (study PRJEB33766, sample SAMN09781786) | gut metagenome | biome: gut microbiome | host: Homo sapiens | place: Madagascar | study: EMG produced TPA metagenomics assembly of the PRJNA485056 data...
GGTGAGGAAAGTCCGGGCTTCACAGGGCAGGATGCCGGATAACGTCCGGTGGAGGCAACTCCCAGGCCAGTGCAACAGAAAATAACCGCCAGCCTTAGCTGGTAAGGGTGAAAAGGCGAGGTAAGAGCTCACCGCGTTTCCGGTAACGGAGACGGCTGTGTAAACCCCATCCGAAGCAAGACCGAACAGGGACGATACGGTTGCCCGCCGTGTTCCGGGTAGGTTGCTTGAGTCTGCCGGTAACGGCAGACCTAGATAGATGATTGTCTGATACAGAACCCGGCTTATAGTGCTGCTCCCTTATTTATAGAAAACGGAGAGAGAACTATGGCACTGACACCAATGATGCAAAAGTATCTTGAGACGAAGGAGGAATACAAGGATTGTATTCTTTTTTATCGTTTAGGGGACTTTTATGAGATGTTTTTTGACGATGCAAAGATCGTTTCCAGGGAGCTTGATATTGCGCTGACCGGCAAAAGCTGTGGCCTGGAGGAGCGTGCGCCGATGTGCGGCGTTCCGTTTCATGCGGTGGATACATATCTGGATCAGCTTATCAGCAAGGGCTATAAGGTGGCAATTTGTGAGCAGGTGGAGGATCCGAAGCTTGCAAAGGGACTTGTAAAGCGCGAGGTTGTCCGTGTGGCGACACCGGGCACGAACCTGAATATGCAGGCACTGGATGAGAGCCGTAATAACTATCTTCTTTGTGTGGTATATACGACAAATGCTTACGGTGTCTCCTATGTCGATGTGACGACGGGAGACTATTATGTGACTGAGTTTGATTCGGAGAATAAGCTTTTGGATGAGATTGGCAAGACGATGCCGTCGGAGATCATCTGCAACGATTCCTTTCTGGTGTCGGGGATCGATCTGGACGATCTGCGGGATCGTTTAAAAATCGTGATCTCAGCGATCGATGCATGGCATTTTGACGAGGACCGTTGTGTGGACAGTCTGTGCCGCCACTTTCATGTAAGCTCCTTAGATGGTCTGGGGCTTGCGGATTATTCGATCGGTGTGACTGCTGCCGGAGCCGTGATGCAGTATCTTGAGGAGACACAGAAGATCTCTCTTGACCATATTACAACAATAAAGCCATATGTGCCGAACAGCTATATGCTGCTTGACCGGGCGACCAGACGTAATCTGGAGCTTTGTGAGACGATGCGGGAGAAAGCGAAGAGAGGCTCTCTTTTCTGGGTGCTTGACCGGACCAAAACGGCGATGGGAGCCAGAAAGCTGCGTAATTCCATTGAGCAGCCGCTTGTCGATAAGGATAAGATCAATGAACGTCTCGATGCGATCGAGGCATTAAATAATAACGAAATCTCCAGGGAGGAGCTGCGGGAATATCTTTCACCGATCTATGATCTGGAGCGTCTGATCAGTAAGATCAGCTACCGCAGTGCCAATCCAAAGGACCTGCTGGCGTTTAAGCAGTCTCTGTCCATGTTGCCGGCGATCAAGTACCTTCTGGAAAGCTTTGAGGGCGATACCCTGTTATCCGCCTACGGAAAAAATCTGGATGATCTGTCGGATATCTGCGGACTGATCACGGATGCAATCGACGAAGAAGCACCTTTGACTGTGCGGGAAGGCAAGATGATCAAGAGCGGTTATAATGAGGAGATTGACCGGCTGCGCCTGGCAAGCACAGATGGCAAGAAATGGATGGCAGATCTTTTGGAGGAGGAGAAGGAACGCTCCGGAATTAAGAATCTGCGTATCAAATATAACAAAGTATTCGGCTATTATCTTGAGGTGACCAAGTCCTTTATCGACCAGGTGCCGGAGGACTGGATGCGCAAGCAGACATTGGTAAATGCGGAACGCTATACGACGCCGAAGCTTAAGGAGTTAGAGGAGACGATCACCGGAGCGGAGGATAAGCTTTATACGCTCGAATACAACGTATTCTGTGAGGTGCGTGATGCAATCTATGCACAGATCGGCAGGATCCAGACGGCAGCCAAGATCATTGCCGGCGTGGACATGTTAGCATCGCTTGCAGTCGTGGCAAGGCAGAATAATTATGTGCGACCGCAGATACGTAAGAAGGGTGCGATCGACATAAAGAACGGACGCCATCCGGTTGTGGAAAAGATGATCAAAAACGATATGTTTGTCGCAAACGATACATATCTGGACAATGACAAGCACCGGATCAGCATTATCACCGGACCGAACATGGCAGGAAAGTCCACTTATATGCGCCAGACGGCACTGATCGTTCTGATGGCACAGATCGGTTCCTTTGTGCCTGCCGAGAAGGCGGTCATCGGAATTGTTGACCGGATCTTTACGAGAGTCGGTGCGTCGGATGATTTGGCGAGCGGACAAAGTACATTTATGGTGGAAATGACTGAAGTTGCCAATATCCTTCGGAATGCCACGAAGGACAGCCTGATCATTTTGGATGAGATTGGACGCGGCACCAGTACGTTTGACGGACTTGGCATTGCATGGGCGGTGATCGAGCATATTGCAGATAAGAAGCTGCTTGGTGCCAAGACTCTATTTGCAACGCATTATCATGAGCTGACGGAGCTTGAGGGTAAGCTTGACAGCGTGGATAACTACTGTGTTGCCGTTAAGGAGCAGGGGGAGGATATTATTTTCCTGCGAAAGATCATCAAAGGCGGCGCGGACAAAAGCTACGGTATTCAGGTGGCGAAGCTTGCCGGTGTCCCGGAAAATGTTCTCAGACGTGCCCGGGAGATCGTGGACGAACTCAGTAATAATGACATTGCCGAGCGTGCGAAGGACATTGCCGTGGAATACGAAATTCCGGACTATGAATACGGCATTGAGCAGCAGACCAAAAAGCCGAGAAAGATTCGTAAGAAAACAGAGTCGGAGATTGAATCAGAGAAGATGGGACAGATCTCTTTGTTTGACGGCTATCAGCCGAATGTAAAGACCGATGATATCATATATGAGCTGCACGATCTGGATCTGTCGACAACGACGCCGATCGATGCAATGAATATTTTATACAAGATGCAGACAAAGCTGAGAGAGAGAATGTAAGGAAAGGCTGGTGGTTGAAGTGTCAAAGATACATGTTCTGAATCAGGATACCATAAATAAGATCGCGGCAGGCGAGGTCATTGAGCGGCCGATGGCAGTCGTGAAGGAACTGACGGAGAATGCGATCGATGCAGATGCCACTGCAGTTACGGTGGAGGTCAAGGACGGCGGTAAGGCGTTGATCCGTATGACTGACAACGGAGTCGGCATGAACAAGGAGGATATCCGTCTTGCGTTTACGCCGCATGCCACCAGTAAGATCGAGGATGCCAAGGATCTGCTTAAGGTAGCGACACTTGGATTTCGCGGTGAGGCTCTTGCGAGTATTTCCTCGGTTTCACAGCTTGAGATGGTGACAAAGACCAGAAATGAACTGATGGGATCGCGTTATGAAGCAGACGGTGGTGTGGAGCGTACGCTGGAGGATGTGGGATGCCCGGACGGAACGACGATCCTTGTGCGCAATCTGTTTTATAATACACCGGCACGCCTGAAATTCTTAAAATCCTCGCCGACAGAGGCGGGATATATCAATACGCTGATCGAGAGACTGGCATTATCTCATCCGGAGATTTCTTTCCGGTTTATCAATCAGAATCAGACGAAGCTTCATACGTCCGGTAACGGTAATCTGAAGGATGTGATCTATCATATTTACGGCAGGGATATCACGGCGAATCTGCTTGAGGTGGATGCAGATGAGGTGAGCTGTCAGGTGAAGGGCTTTATCGGAAAGCCTGTGGTATCAAGAGGAAACCGTAATTATATGAATTATTTCATCAATGGACGCTATATCAAGAGTTCAACGATCCACAAGGCGATTGAGGATGCCTACCAGCCATATACCATGCAGCACAGATATCCGTTTACCGTGCTGCATTTTACGGTCAATCCGGAGCTTGTCGATATCAATGTGCATCCGCAGAAAATGGAGATTCGTTTTTCGGATGCACAGGGAATTTATCAGAGTGTGTATCATGCCGTCAGTGAGGCATTAAAGTATAAGGAATTTATTCCGGAGGTCACTCTGCAGGAAAATTCCTCCGAACGCAAAGCCGGAGGAAGGAACGGTTCTGTCGGAAATACAGGGGGAACGTTTCAGAAGGACCACGCCGGAAAAGAAAATATGGTAGCAGTCAGACCGGCAAAACCGGTTCGTGAGCCGGAAATATTTGAGAAGAAGAGAATGCAGTCCGTGCGGATATTAGAAGAGCTTAAGAAGCAGGATGAGCTTTTAGAACAGCAGGGACAGCTGCGGGAAAACGCACCTTATGCGACAGGCAGAGAAGAGACACCACAGGCATATCCTGTTTTGAAAAACAAGCCGGTACAGGAGTCTATGTTTGACAAAGGAATATTATCCGAACAGGCGCAGAAGGAGGTCAAGATCATCGGTCAGGTATTTGATACCTACTGGATCCTGCAGTATGACAATGCCATGTATATGGTTGACCAGCATGCGGCACATGAGAAGGTGCTTTACGAGCGTTTCATGAAGAAGCTGGCAGAGAAAAAGCCGATGGTGCAGATGCTGCAGCCGCCGGTGATACTGACACTTACCATGCAGGAGGAAGAGGCAGTTAAGAATAACATGACAGTCTTTGAGGAGTTAGGTTATCAGATCGAGCCGTTTGGCGGCAGGGAATATGCGGTGAGCGGTGTTCCTTCGCATCTTCCGCATATTGGCAATGAGGAGCTGTTAAAGGAAGTGATCGACACGCTCGTTGATGAGCATGACCACAGGACGCCGGATATTTTAAAGGATAAGATTGCGTCCATGTCCTGCAAGGCTGCAGTTAAGGGGAATAACCGGCTTCCGAGAGAACAGATGGAGGAGCTTTTAAGAGAGCTTATGACATTAGAGAACCCATACCATTGTCCTCATGGCAGACCGACAATGATCAAAATGACGAAGACGGAAATGGATAAGAAATTTAAGAGAATTGTGTAAGGAGACAACTATGCAGGAGAAACACAAAAAACCGCTGATCGTTCTGACGGGACCGACGGCAGTGGGAAAGACCGCATTATCCATCGGTCTTGCCAAGGCAGTGGGGGGTGAGATCATCTCGGCAGATTCCATGCAGGTATACAAAGGGATGGATATCGGAACTGCCAAGATCATGCCGGAGGAAATGCAGGGCGTGAAGCATTATCTGGTGAATGAACTGGAACCGGACGAGGAATTTAATGTCGTGGTGTTTCAGAGGCTGTGTAAGCAGTATATGGAGCAGATCTATGCCGAGGGAAGGATTCCGATCATTGTCGGAGGAACCGGATTTTATATCCAGTCGATCCTGAATGATATCGACTTTACGGAGAATGAGGCGGACACCTCATACCGACAGATATTAGAGGAGCGGGCAAAGACACAGGGCGTTCAGTCGCTTCACGCAGAGCTTTGCCGTGTGGATGAGAAGGCGGCAGAGCAGATTCATCCAAACAACGTCAAAAGAGTGATCCGTGCACTGGAATATTATCATCAGACCGGAGAGAAGATCTCAGAGCACAATGAATCACAGAGGCAGAAAAATTCACCGTACGATTTTATTTATTATGTGCTTCGCCTTCCGCGGGAGATCCTTTATGACCGGATCAACCGGCGCGTGGATCTGATGCGTGAACAGGGACTGGAGGCTGAGGTCAGACGATTAAGAGAACAGGGATGCACCAGAAATATGGTTTCGATGCAGGGGCTTGGCTACAAGGAGATCCTTGCGGCATTAGACGGTGAATGCACCATGGATGAGGCATTTGATAAGATCAAGCTTGAAACAAGACATTTTGCGAAGCGGCAGTTCACCTGGTTTCGCAGGGAACGCGATGTGACGTGGCTTGATAAGGACCGGTTTGCGGATGAGCAGGAGCTGCTCAAGCACTGCGTTCGGGAAATCAGACAGCACTTTGACCGGACACACGGTTCGTTGTGTACAGGAGATCAGGCAGCACTTTGACCAGACGCAGGTATGATGCTTACGGAAAGAAGTCTCAGAATATGGAGAATCAAAGAGAAAAGAGGAAGAAAAATGGAGTTACAGAATTTATACGAAAAAGCAGGAATTGACAGTAAGGTGTATGATTTCTGCAGTCAGATAGAGGAAGGGTTAAAGGAGCGTTTTGCAGAGATTGACAAGACAGCGGAGTACAACCAGATGAAGGTGCTTCGTGCAATGCAGCAGCACAAGGTGAGTGCCGGCTGCTTTGAGTCTTCTACCGGATATGGCTATGATGATCTTGGCAGAGAAACACTGGAGGATGTCTATGCGTCTGTGTTTGAGGCGGAATCTGCGCTGGTGCGCCCGCAGCTTACCTGTGGAACCCATGCGCTTACCGTGGCACTTTCCGCCAATTTAAGACCGGGGGACGAGCTTCTTTCGCCGGTCGGCAAGCCGTATGATACGCTGGAGGGAGTGATCGGCATCGGTGACAATGCGGCACCGGGATCCTTAAAGGAATTTGGTGTCACTTACCGTCAGGTTGATCTGAAGGAGGACGGAAGCTTTGATTTTGATGGCATCCGTGCGGCACTCAACGATAAAACAAAGCTTGTGACGATCCAGCGTTCCAAGGGCTATGCGACACGTCCGACGCTTTCGGTAGAGCGGATCGGTGAGCTGATCGCGTTTATCAAGTCCATCCGTCCGGATGTGATCTGCATGGTTGATAACTGCTACGGTGAGTTTGTGGAGCGTATTGAGCCGACACAGGTCGGAGCGGATATGTGCGTTGGCTCATTGATCAAGAATCCGGGCGGCGGTCTCGCACCGATCGGCGGTTATATTGTCGGAAGAAAAGACCTGATCGATATGTGTGCATATCGCCTGACAGCACCGGGACTCGGGAAAGAAGTCGGTGCAACACTCGGATTAAACCGTTCGTTTTTCCAGGGATTTTTCATGGCACCGTGCGTGGCAGCTTCTGCACTGAAGGGCGCGATCTTTGCGGCAAATGTCTATGAGCGTCTGGGCTTTCCGGTTGTACCGAACGGTACAGAGTCCCGTCATGATATTATCCAGGCAGTGACACTTGGCAGTGCGGAGGGTGTGATCGCATTCTGCAAGGGCATTCAGGCGGGTTCGCCGGTGGACAGCCACGTTGCGCCGGAACCGTATGCTATGCCGGGCTATCACAGTGACGTGATCATGGCAGCAGGTGCTTTTGTGCAGGGTTCTTCGATCGAGCTGAGCGCGGACGGTCCGATCGAGCCGCCGTATGCGGTCTATTTTCAGGGAGGTCTTACCTGGTACCACGCCAAGTTTGGTATCATGATGTCCGTTCAGTACATGGCAAAAGAGGGATTATTGAACCTTCCTGTGTAAATCATGTAGAATTTTATAAAAATATCACGAATAAATCACAATTCTATAGGCAGATGGTTCTATACAAAAATAAGATTTTATGATACCATATAATGTGATGCGTTTGGTGGGGAAAGCCTTCAGACAGGAGGCAGTAATGAATAAAAACAAACGTGAACAATATGGTCAGAGACCGGACGGATCCATCCGCATGAAGGAACTTCCGCTTTCCGAGCGACCCTATGAGAAGTGTCTTCGGTACGGTCCGGAAGCTCTTTCGGACAGTGAGCTTCTTGCAGTTGTGATACGAACGGGCAGCCGGGGAGAGAAGGCGGTGGATCTTGCCAGAAAAGTTTTGGGCAGTCTGCCACAGAAGAATCTCGGTGGTCTGTTTCAGGTGTCGTTAAAGCAGCTTCAGGAGATTCGCGGGATCGGCAAGGTCAAAGCGGTGCAGCTTAAATGCATGGCAGAATTTACAAAGCGCATGGTGCGCTGCAGCATTCCGTTGGAGCAGCTTAAGTGCAGTGAACCGGAGCAGGTGGCAGCGTATTACTGCCAGCAGATGCGTTTTCTGGAGACCGAGCAGGTGCTTTTGCTTGTACTGGATGGCAAGAATTCGGTGATACAGGAGATCGTCATTTCAAATGGATCTTTTAATGCTTCGGTGGCATCTCCCCGGGAAATTTTCTATAATGCGCTCAAGCACAGAGCAGTCAGTATTCTGCTTTTGCACAATCATCCGTCAGGAGATCCGTCGCCGAGCCGTGAGGACATGCTTTTGACAAAGAGAATCCGTGATGTGGGGCAGATGATCGGAATTGAGCTGGTGGATCATATTGTGATCGGTGATAACCGATATACCAGTTTTCGTGAGAGCGGTTATTTATAAAAGCATCGATGGACATAAGACTCAGATTACCGGAAGGGAGTATTCCAATGGCACATAAAACGTATGGTATTGATTTTGGAACGGGTACCGTAAAGGTCTATAAAAAATCAGAGGGAATTATTCTGAATGAGAGAACGGTTGTGGCGACTGTCGGTAAGGGCGCAGCGCAGCGTCCGGTTGCGATCGGGGACAAGGCATATGAGATGTTCGAGAAGGTTCCGCCCAACATTAAGGTTTCTTTTCCTCTGGAGAACGGAGTGATCTCGCAGATGGGAGATATGATCTCGCTGTGGAATTTCATGCTGGAGAAGATATCCGGCAGACGAAAGGCAAAGAACGCCGATTTTTATATTGCCGTGCCGGCAGATATCCGTGAGGTGGACAAGAATGCTTACTCGCGTGTTGTTTCTGAAAGTGAGTGCAAGCCGCACAAGGTGTTTCTGATCCATAAGCCGGTCGCGGATGCGCTGGGACTTGATCTTGATGTGGAGAATGCGAGAGGCATTATGATCGTCAATGTAGGTGCGGAGACAACCGAGATTTCCGTGCTGTCACTGGGGGGAATTGTCGTGTCGAAGCTTCTTCCGTACGGAGGCAATTATTTTGATGAACAGATCATCAATTATATCCGCAAGGAGTATAACTTTGTGATCGGCAGGAAGAGCGCCGAGCAGATCAAGAAGACGCTTGTTTCAGCCGTACCCGTTGATGAGAAGGTGACTGTGGTCGGACGCAATGTGGTGAAGGGGCTTCCGGGTGAGGTGACAGTGGCATCCTCCGAGATATTTCCTTTGGTTCAGGGCGTATTTTTGTCGATATCGGCAGCCGTGCGTTCCATGCTGGAGCGGACGCCGCCTGAGATTGCATCCGAGATTGCGGAAAGAGGCATTTATCTGACCGGCGGATCCTCCTGGATCCGTGGAATGGATCAGCTTGTTGCCAATGAGACACGGTATAAGATCAATACCACGAAGCATGCGCAGAGAACGGTTGTGACCGGTCTCGGATATCTGGCAGAGCATCCGAAGCTTGCCGCCAGATACAGCATTCCTCTGAAGGAGATCAGAGGATAAAGAGAATGAAGGAGTTGTAGGAATGCGTAAACGGACTAAAATTACAATGGATCCGAAATATATACTGATGACCATTGCGATCGTGTGTGTTGCTCTGATCATTGTATCATTTCGATTTCAGGATAAAATGACACCGATCAGAACGGCTGTGGGCAGTGTGGTGACACCGATGCAGCGCGGAATTAACAAGATCGGACTTGTTGTGGCAGACGGGATGGATTATGTGACAACTGTCAAGAAGCTGGTCAAAAAGAACAATGCACTGCAGAAGCAGCTGGATGATCTGTCGCAGCAGAATCGTCTGCTCCAGCAGGACAAATATGATCTGGATGATTTCCGCAAGCTCTATAGTCTGGACGAGAAGTATTCCAACTATCCGAAGGTGGCGGCACATGTTATCAGCAGTGATGGCAACTGGTTTAACAGCTTTGTCATCGACAAGGGTTCCAAGGACGGTCTGAAGGTCAACATGAATGTGCTGGCGGGAGACGGACTGGTCGGCATCGTCACAGAAGTGAATAAATCCTATGCGAGAGTCCGTTCGATCATTGATGATGAGAGCAGTGTAACCGGATCTTTCTTGAAAACATCGGATATGTGCTTTGTAAACGGGAATCTGAAGCTGATAGGTAAGGGGGTGATCGATATCAGCGGCATCCCGGCAGATGCCGAGGTGAAGGATGGCTACGAGGTTGTTACCTCACCGGTCAGCGATAAGTACCTTCCGGGGATCCTGATCGGTTATGCCAGAGATATCAAGACGGATTCCTCAAATATCACACAGTCGGCGCATCTGACACCGGCTGCCGATTTTTCGGGACTTGATATGGTGCTTGTGATCACAGAGGTGAAGGATTCCGGTGATTTGGAGGATATTTTAAATTGAGACGTTATATTTACCTGTTATTGCTGAATATCGTATGCTTTGTGCTTCAGACAACGGTGTTCAGGCATCTTCCGCTTGGTGGGGTCGTACCGAATATTCTGATCATGATCACAGCGGCTTCCGGACTCATGGAAGAAAGCTTGGTATGTTTTCCGGATTTGTGGGTGGTCTTATGATCGATGCGATGTTTAACAGCGTGATCGGTCTGACAATTTTGATCTATTCGTTTATCGGATATGTCAATGGTATGTTAAATAAACTGTACTTCAAGGAAAGATTATATATTCCGGTTATTACGATCGTGCTTAGCGATCTGGCATATGGTGTTTTGTATTATGTGTGTCGTTTTATGCTTCGGGGCAGAATGGACTTTATGTTTTATCTGATGCATGTGATGATTCCGGAGGCGGTGTACACACTGATCATCGGAGTGCCGATCTACCTTCTGATGCGGCAGATCAAGGAGCATTTCAAACCGGAGGAGCATGTTTCGCTGGAGGAGCATGTGGAGATGGATCGGGAGAAGGCTATCTGATTTCGGTGAAAGGAGAGAAGAAACGTGTTAGACACTTTGAAGGATTATATCAAAGCATTTTTCAATTCAAGACTGCTGCCGGTTACGGTTGTTTTTATGCTTCTTTTTTCCATTCTGATCAATCGTATGTTTGAACTTCAGATCGTGGACAGAGACAGTATTATCGCAAGTGGTGCGAGCAATACCATCAAGGAAAAGGATATCAAGGCGACCCGCGGTAACATTTATGACTGTAACGGAACACTTCTTGCCTATAACAAGCTGTCTTATAATATCGTATTTTCGGAGACCTCCAAGCTGACGGGTATGACGGACGAAGAAAAGAACACGATGATCTACCGTCTGCTTTATATCTTAAAGAAGCATGGCAGTGAGCTTTCTGTGGATTATTATCTGGCGTATGATCACGGCAAGCTGCAGTATCAGGTGGAGGGCAGCTCTCTGGAGCGTTATCTGGCGGATGCATACTCTGTGCAGAACGGCGTGAAGGCACTGACACAGGAGCAGAAGGATACGACGCCGCAGGCGATGTATGATTATCTCATTAAGAAGTTTGAGATTGCGGAAACTTATGATAAGGATACAGCGATCGATATTCTGGCGGTGCGTTATGCGATGTTTATCAACCGTTATGCGAAGTTTCAGGACATCATTCTTGCCAAGAACGTCGATGAGAAGACAGTGGCGGCTGTCAAAGAGAACAGTGAACTTTTGCCGGGTGTTGACATTGATCAGAACACCTCTCGTGTTTATAAGAAGAGTAAGTATTTTGCACATATGCTCGGTTATACCGGTTCCATCTCAGCGGAGAAGCTGGAGGAACTGAATAAAGAGAACAAGGAATCTATTTATTCCGTAGATGATCAGATCGGTATTTCCGGCCTTGAGAGCACCTATGAGGATTATCTGCGCGGAACAAAGGGAAGCCGTGAGATTACGGTCGATGGTGGAACGAGCCGTATTATCTCTGAGAAGACAACGAAGGATCCGGTTGCAGGAAATGATCTGTATCTGACGATCGATGCAAAGCTGCAGGAGGAGTGCTATCATCTTCTGGAGGAGCGGATCGCCGGTATTCTGATCGCTAATATCAATAACAGTATGGACGCCGGAACAAGAGGGCATTCCACGAAGGACATCAAGGTACCGATCTACGATGTGTACAATGCGATCATCCAGAATAACATTGTCAATGTGGAGCGTTTTACGGATGAGGATGCTTCCTCGCTGGAGAAGGCAACCTTAAAAAAATACAAAGCCAAAAAGAAAACAATCGTGCGCAAAATCCGACACCTTCTGGCAGCGGACAGCACGGCATCGGCAAAGTCTCTTTCTTCCGATATGAATGATTTTCTGGATGCTTTTTATTCCATATTAAAAGATAATTCAATCGTCATTACAAAGAGCAGTGATTCTGACAGCTCCCGGAAAGCAGTTGATACATCGGATGCCACATACAAAAGCTACGCCAACGGATCGCTCAGCCTGAGCAAGTATCTGCAGTATGCAATTTCACAGCAGTGGATCGATCTGGACAAGCTGGACATCGGGAACGACTTTTATAGTACACAGGAAATTTACAAAAAACTGGTTGACTATGGTATCAATTTATTAGAAAATGATACTGCGTTTACAAAAATGATTTACAGTTACATGATCTATCATTATGAGCTGTCAGGCAGAGATATCTGTCTGCTCCTGTTTGATCAGGGTGACATAAAGTATAATGCACAGGAATATAATCAGGTGCGTCAGGGAATTACATCACCGTATTCCTTCCTGATCCGCAAGATCAAGAAGCTTGAGATCACACCGGGACAGCTCGGACTGGATCCGTGCTCCGGTTCCATTATCATAACTGATGTCAATACCGGTGATGTCAAGGCGATGGTGACATATCCGAGCTACGATAATAACAAGATGGCGAATCAGGTGGATTCGGATTACTTTTACACATATCTGAAGGACAGTACGGCGTCACCGCTTTTGAACCGACCGACCCAGCAGGAGATCGCACCGGGTTCCACCTTCAAAATGGTTACCTCTGTGGCTTCCCTGCAGGAGGGAGTGATCTCGCCAAGCAGTACGGTTTACGACACGGTCAGCTTCACAAAGGCACCGTCTTACGGTTCTCCACGCTGCTGGAGCAGTTCTTCTCATGGTAATCTGACTGTGGCGGGAGCTCTGGAGCATTCCTGTAACGTGTTTTTCTATGAAATGGGATATCGTCTCGGCAATGGTCATAATGGCAGAGTCAATGACAGCGGCGGACTTGCCCGTTTGAAGAAATATGCAGATATGTTTGGTCTGACCGACAAGTCCGGTGTTGAGATCACGGAGTCATCACCTCACTTTTCGACATCAGATATCATTCGTTCTGCGATCGGACAGGGTAGTCATGCGTATGCACCGATCCAGCTGGCAAGATATGTGACAACGATCGCCAACAGCGGAACCTGTTATGATCTGACGCTTGTGGATAAGATCAAGGACGTTAATGGCAAGACGATACTCAACAATTCTGCAAAGGTCCGCAATAAAGTCAATGTTGCGCAGTCAACCTGGCAGAGTGTACACAACGGTATGTACCGGGTGGTAAACGGTGCACAGCATGGAAGTATATTTGCCGGCATGAAGAAGAAATTCGCCGGAAAGACAGGTACGGCACAGCAGAATACACTGCATCCGAACCATGCATATTTCCTGTCCTACGGACCATATGAGAATCCGAAGATCTCCGTAAGCTGTGTAATACCAAACGGATATACATCAACCTATGCGATGGAATGCGCAAGGGATGTCTATAAATATTACTTTGGCGGTAAGAAACTGTCCGGAGGCAAGGCAACCTCGGTTGCACATTATGCAGGAACAAACGATTAAGATATCTATTGTACAAGAACAGGAGCAATGATATGGACAATATAGTAAAAATAACAGGATCCAAATCAGGAATCATATTGAGACTGGATCCGGAGGCAGATTGGGACAGCATCGTAAAAGATGTGGCGGAGAAGTTTAAGTCCTCCGCACAGTTCTGGGGGGATGCCAAGAAAGCAATTGCATTTCAGGGGCGCGAGCTCGATGAGAAGCAGCAGGATGAAATCCTTGCAACGATTCAGGATAACTGTGAGCTTCAGATCGTGTGCGTGCTTGATGAGAATCCGGAGAGAGAGGCTGCCTTTGCAAAGGCTCTCAAGCAGGAGAAATCAGAAAGTGCGTCTGCGGTGGCAGAGAAAACTGCAGCCAATATGCTTCAGAACGATAATGGCACCGGTTTCTTTTTCAAGGGAAATCTTCGTTCCGGTCAGGTGCTGGATGTTGAGACGAGCATTATCATTCTGGGAGATGTCAATAACGGTGCAAAGGTGATCTCCAAGGGAAATGTGATCATTCTCGGATCCCTGAAGGGAAATGTTTTTGCCGGTTCTGCTGGAAATGTTGACGCATTTGTGATAGCCTTAGATATGAAACCGGTACAGATACGTATTGCGGACACGATCGCAAGATCGCCGGACGAGTCTCCGCGCCGTTCCAAGACGAAGGAGACCAGAATAGCATTTTGGGAGGATGGCAATATTTATATTGAGCCGCTTGACAAGGATGTTATGAGTGACATACGTCTGTCATAACACATGAGAGACGGTATTATTTGGAAATGTAACTGCAGACTGGCAGTGCATCATAGACTAACACTTTAAAATTAGGAGGAAATAAAAATGGGAGAGGTTATTGTAATCACATCCGGAAAAGGCGG
>ERZ1034913.1443-NODE-1443-length-14450-cov-18.146440_pt1 | contig 14450 bp, 11 predicted proteins | sample MGYA00520697_ERZ1034913 | MGnify/ENA primary metagenome ERZ1034913 (study PRJEB33766, sample SAMN09781786) | gut metagenome | biome: gut microbiome | host: Homo sapiens | place: Madagascar | study: EMG produced TPA metagenomics assembly of the PRJNA485056 data...
CGCAGCCGCCGGAGCGGTGCTTAAGCCGCAAGGCGGGAATTGTGCGGTGTTGCCTAAGTAATAAAGAATAATGAATCATTGCAGTGTGCCACCCACGGCGCTTTTTTAATCAGGTATGCAGCCCCGGCGGGATTTTTCTCTCGCCGGAGCTGCATTCCTGTTTTTATTGTGGTACTGCTGGCACCACACCTGCATTATTCTTTTTCATTCTTCTTTATTCTTTTAGGTTCTTACTGCTGGGTGGTAACTTCCACAACCTGGCTGGCCATATCGCTGAAAGCGGCGTAATCAATGCCCAGAGCGGCGGCAGTTTCGGTGTTGACGGTGATGATGCCGCCATCCATTACATGGTATTCAGGAACGTTGCCGCTTTCCAGGATATCCAGCACCATATCAGCGGTGTAGGTGCCAAGTTCGGTATAGTTGACTCCGCAGGTTGCAAAGGCACCGGCGGTAACAAAGCTGTCGGCACCGGTGTAGAACGGGATACCTGCTTCGGTCAGCGTCTCGGAAACAGCAGCTGCGGCGGCCATAACCACGTTATCGGTCGGGGTAAACACAGCGTCAGCCTTGCCCACCATATTGGCGGCGGCGCTCATGATTTCATCGTTGGTGTTGCCGGTGCCTTCCACATAAGCAATGCCCTTTTCATCCAGGTAAGCCTTTGCTTCGGCAATGGGGGTGGTGGAATTGGCTTCGGAATTGGAGTACAGCAAGCCAACAGTCTTGACATCCGGGTTGATTGCCAGCATCATATCCAGGATGAACTGGGTGTTCAGCGCGTCAGAAGTACCGGTGACATAATCCAGGCCGGTGAGGTCTGCAGCGGCAGGGTCGCTGATAGCGGCGTACACAACAGGAATCTGATCTTCGGCGCAGGCATTGGCCATGCACTGGGCTGCCAGGGTGGCAATGGGCACCACCGCATCATATCCATCGGAAACCACCTGGGTGCCGATCTGGTTCAGCGTGGTAGCGTCGTTCTGGCCGTTAAAATCTTTGTACTCAATGGTAATGCCCTTTTCGGCGGCTTTGGCGTCCAGCTCTGCTTCCACAGCGGTGCGGATCTCATCCAGGCTGGCGTGGTCCAGCTGCTGGACCACCGCAATCTTGTAAGACTTTGCGGTATCATCTGCGGCAGCAGCTTCGCTGCTGGTGGATGCAGCGGTATCGGCGCTGGAGGCAGCGGTAGAAGTGGTGGCGGCGGTGGAACCGCAGGCGGCGAGGGTGGCGAGCATAGCGGCGGCGGACAGAACAGCAACAAACTTTTTCATGGTAAAAGCTCCTTTTTATCATTCACATTTAAGGTGTATCGGCGGTTTGTTCCCGGCAGTGCCGGGGCGGGCAATCAGTTTGCCCGGCGCCATCGCTCCCGCATGGTGGTAATGCTTTGCTTTTTCATGGTGTTACTCCTGTTTGTGGTCTGTGCCGGGTATAACAAAAGCCCTTGCACAGAAATAGCTTTCTGTGCAAGGGCAGATCAATCAAATAATCTGTGGTGCCACCTTGCTTGCTGTGCCATAAACTGCACAGCCGCTCTGCGGAGAACTAACATTCCCCTGCCCTGTAACGGAGGCTTCCGTCAACGGATACTCAGCCCAGCTTTTCCCCGTGCCCTCGGCGAACCATTTATCCACTCCGCTTACCACCCCGTTCCCAGCATCGGGGGCTCTCTGTGCGTGCGCCTGTGGTTTTACTTTCGCTTCATTGGTTTAAAGTATTTATAGCACAAAGGCGCGGCCTTGTCAACGGGGAATTTTAATTTTCCCATTTAACTTAAAAGTTGTTAATAGAAACTTCGGCGAAATGACGAAATCAATGTATAAAATCGAGGAGTAAACAATCCGACCACTAAATATCAAGAAAGTAAAAGTGAGGGTGCAGCCTGTAAAAAGGTCACATCCTCACTTATTTTTTATTGCAAGTCTTGAAAGAGATAGTCAGATGGTTTCCATGTTTTGGCATGGAGGTCAGCCTGTTGGAGCCAATATTTGATACGTTGCATAGGGTCGTGGATATCAATTTTGAGTTTAACGGAGTCTCCCCAGTATTCAAGAAACAGTGCATCCTCAAGATAAACAGCCGCCTTGCGAATATCATCCTCAAGTAGAGAAAGAGACCTAAGCATATACAATCCATCGAACGACTGATCAGCAATAAGAGCATCAACCTTAGTTGATTTAACCCGACCATTACCACCTACCCCGGCAGCAGAACCAGCCGAGAACAAATCTCTAGCTTGATGACAAAGAACACCATGATAAGTCATCATAAACATGACAAAATCGTCGTACTTATGTTTAGCGCGACCAGAGCCAAGAATCTGTGGACAAAGCAGGATTCCCTCGGCGCGTAGCTTATTCTTTTCCTCTTGGGGCAGATTAGTGTACAAACGGACATTCAGAGGCAAGCTATGAGAATCTGATTCCTCTGTGCCGTCCTCCAGCCACCAGAGATGCTCACCTTCTTTTAGCCTTGATCTTGCATAGTTTCGGATATATACCATTTTGTCCGGCATATCAAGGTCGGAGAAAGCATCATACGAGATGCCCATGGTTTCAAACAGCGAGTGTTTAGCACCTATCTCAAGCTCAAAGCGAGGAACATGCGAGGTACGAACATGCATAACAGCACGTTCCCAATCATCATAACGAACCTCTGGAACACCGCCCATTTTGCCATAAACAATGCAGATATGCTTGACGCTGCGTACTTTGTTGGTTTCCAGTACAGAGTTAGCAATGCACCTCCAAGTGTCAGCCTCAGTGAACTTTACCTCGATGCCAACATCTCCGAGAACAATATCTGGGAATCCTTGTGCCGGAGGATGCATATCAACCTTGAGGCATAAGGGCAAAGCCTTTGAGAGAGCAGAATTAGTAGGAGGAACAATAGAGCCAGAGTCAAGTCCATTGGATACAGTTTGGACGATTTCACGAACACGATTTTCAAAGACAAGAGCCTTAGTAAACGGAGATTCAGTAGATTCCTTAGTCAAATCAGCACAGACTAAATCAAGCAGCTGATGAAATGCAGCAACGTCCATAATGAAACCTCGTCAAAGAGACAGAAAAAGTGTTTAACCTTAACCTTGGTTTAAAACATCTAAAACGGACTGAGCAATGTGCCATGCAAGTACAGGTGGAACGGCATTTCCAATCATTCGTTCCGTCTCGCGTAGCTTAGCCTTGAAAATAAAATCATCTGGGAAGGATTGAATACGGGCAGCCTCTCGCATAGAGATTCGGCGAGGAAGGTCATAGTGGAACTGAAGATTACCATGACATTCGGATCTCATGGTTGTAGAGGGCAGGTCAGCAGATAGATAGCGAAGACCTTGACCACTAGAGGGTTTAGCCTTTGACCAGATATGGCTGAATGCATGGTCCTCCTCGTGATACATTAAATCTCCGATAGCCTGTTGACAAGTAACAGGGGCATCATGAGTAGTAGGAGCAGGTTTAATAAAATTAGCCTTAATATCGTTACGAATGCCAATAATAACCACTCGTTCCCGATTCTGAGGTACGCCATAATCAGCAGCATCATAGAGTTCAAAAGTGACTCGATACCCTAGAGCAGCAAAATCATCAACGACCTTTTTTAAAGAGGTTTCGTGACGTTTCATTAAGAGGGCCTTAACATTTTCGGCAACAAATACCTTAGGGCGGAGTTGTTCAACAGCCTTAACCATCCATACATACAGACCAGACCTTGCCCCGTCAACAACGCCTGCCATCTTGCCATTGATAGAAATATCTTGGCATGGAAAACCACCAACCACAACATCAGCAGAGACAGGCATAGACAAGTAGCATTCTTGGATAGGCCCTTCAACCAAGTCGGGAGCGACATTAGCGCGATAGGTCATAGCGGCGCAGTGGTTTAACTCGTTAGCCCAGATAATATCAAACGGATTTTTGGCATAGTACCGATCAAGAAAAGTAAAATCTCCTCGAAAGCCAAGGTCAAGTCCACCACAGCCAGAGAAGAGAGAAACGATAGAATAGTTCATGTAATAAGGTCATTCCATTTCGTTAGAATAGCCACTAAAGTATGGCAAATACATAGACAAAGTTAGTATAGCATAAATGAGAAGATAGTGCAACATCAAGCGGAATAATACATGGAATCGTCATAAAGGATAAAGACATGAGTGTGAAAATAAAAGAAATACCGTAAAAACCATTTGGAACATACTTGCAAGAGCATACAATTACTAAGATATTCTTTTTGGTAAAAAATCAGAGCCGCAGTTAAAGCATTTAAATAATAAAGTTATAAGAAATCAAATAAAAATCGAAAGGAGCATCAAGACATAGAAGTGAAAGTATCGAGCAGAGAAAGAGGTTAAAGGACATGAGATATAATAATGAGATCGATGAGAATTCGATTGCAAAAGGGATAAGAAGAATAAAGATACATGGTGAGGTTGTGACATGCTATGAAGTTGATTACAATTAGTTCAAGCATAGAACAAATATAAAAGAGTTACTAGACTATACAGCAATTTATATATGTGCAGATACTGAAAATTTGAGGTTTTATGGTGGAAAAGTTGGTGAACGAGATGGCGGTGCATGGGCAAGAGTAAAAGATCATATATCTGATAGACTTGCTGATCAATGGGATACGGCTTACATCTTTGTTGCATCTGAAATACAGGATGAAAAGCCCGTAGATGTACTATGTTTAACAGATATATTATCTATAGAGGATAATCTTGTAAAATATTTGAGAGCACTTGAAAAAGTAAGCGATGCAGAATGTCTGACTAAAAATACACAGCATGTTAAACTTGATTCATTAGGTATAAAATATCTAAATCAAATAAAGAAATATTTCGAAAGAATATTTAGTGTACTAGGTGGACTTATAGGTGCAGATGAAGGACAGGTAAGCAAAACAGATTAGACAAAGGTTGATATAGATGACATTCCATTAATTACAATCAATCTCGGTGATTATGATGAGACTGGTGATTATACAACGCCAGAAAATACAGTAAGAAACATGGTAAATATGATTCCGGAAGAGCTGTTGACAGCAGAAGCAAAATTTTTTGATCCAGCCTGCAAAGATGGTTTATTTCTAAAAATACTTTATGAGAGGTTAATGAACAGTAAATCTGAGATAGAGGCTTATCCAGATGGGTTTAACAGGCATAGTCATATAATAGATGAGCAGTTGTACGGCGTTGCAATATCAAAAGAAAGCTATGGTAAAACACTGGAATTGTTGTACGGCAAGAAGAACAAAGACGATTATTCTTAGTATAGAAATATCCGTTTCGGTGGAAACAAATACATAAATGAAATAAAGTAGTTCAATTTTAGTAAAGGTATTGATCCTAAAACAGTTGAATAGGTAAAGAGATATATTTTTATAGACATGTTTAATAACTAGGTATGGCAGAATGATAAAAAGAAGGACAGAGAGTTGAGAGATATGAAGTTTAGTGTGGTGATAGGTAATCCACCATATAGTGACGATGAAGACCGTGGAGATATTAAGAGCGGAAATTCATTATATCCTAAGTTTATGTATATAGGCATGATTGTTGGTGAGTACAGTTGCATGATAGTTCCATCTGGGTGGATGACAATGAATCAAATGTCAGGAATAAAGTGCAACGAACTTAAACATCTAAGAGAAAGCAGCAATAGAATATCTGAGATACATGACTTTCATAATGCAAGTGACATATTTGAAGGTGTTACAATACCAACAGGTGTTTGCTATTACTTGATGAGCGAGAAAGAAAGTCCTTCGTGTAGTCATTTTATAGACGGAATGGCATGCGAGGCAGAGCGCCTACTATATGACAAGGATTTAGATGTTTTATTCAGAGATAAAAAGGCAATAGACATAATATCAAAAATAGAACAAGTAGATGGTAAAGAATATCCTGATTTTGCAGACGAGTGTGCCGGTGGAAAACATTATTTTGATGATGGTGACAAAATAATGACTTCTACATGGAACGATTATAGCATTGTAAAAAACGGTGAGTATAGCATCAAATATTATTTAAAATCAAGCAACAAAAAGCATAAAAACAGTTTGGTCACAGTTTGTGATGGTGCTGCTATTCCAAATCTCGGATATGCATGGGTCAGTGAGGATCAAATACCTGTAAAAATGCATGTAGATGATTATAAGCGCCACAAAATAATCATTGGGCAGGCATTCACAGCCAACAGCCCTTATGTGCTTGACGTACCAGAATATATAGGCAACAATTCGGTTTGCTCTCAGTCATATATACCAGTGTTTAGTCCTCACGATTCTGAAGAAGAGTGCCTAACAATAGCAAAATATATGCAGACGAAATTTTTTAGGTATCTCGTCAATATATTAAAGTCTGGGCAAAACTTGAACAACAGGATATTTAAGCTAGTGCCTATGCAAGATTTCACATCGAACAGCAGTATAAACTGGAACGAATCTCTTGAGAAAATCGACGAACAGTTATACAAAAAATACAGCTTATCAGATGATGAAATAAATCATATAGATGGTGCAGTAGCCAGAGGCAAGCAAGACAAGACTAAGAATACCGATTCAGAGAAAAACAAGAAAAAGGACAAAAAGTCAAATAAGAAATCCGAGGAGCCAGCTGAATAATCCACCTCAAATATAAGCAGAATCATCACGATTTCAATACAATAGTGATGATTCTGTTTATTCATTTCATCTAAAAATATTCACGATTTGTTCTCAAACAGCAGATTCCTTGGCGTTACAATCACTGCCGCAATAAAAAGGCCGTCCCGACAATATTATCAAAGTCGTTTCCACCTCCTACCACACCTTGCACATATCCTACCCATAATAGCATCTCGAATAAAAATAATCCTGTCAGATATAATGCTCATATCCTATAAGTATTAGTAACATACTTTTAAAATTGAAAGGAGGCAGGTGTCAAGCAAACCGTAACCACATTGAGTAGCAATGAGCAACAGCGGATAGCTTGGTATCATAATAAAATGGATATGAGTCTATTTACAAGTGGCATACAAGCAGGGTTAGGTGATTGTTATGATGGATTAAGATTTCAGAATGCAGTGGAGGATATGTTAAAGGCATTAGGATTCTCAGTTCAGTAGTTCAGTACCAATGACAACGGCGTAGATCTATTTGCAGACATCGTACAAAATATCAACGGAGAGCAGGTCAAAAAGAGGTCTTATATCCAGTGTAAGTATTGGAATAAAGCCGTTGGAAAATCTGCAATCTGCGAGGTATTTACAGGGTTGTATTATTACAAGAATGCAGGCAGTCCGGTAGTAGTAACAAACAATCGAGTGACAAAAGCAGCCAGAGACTATGCCAAAACATTGGGTGTTGAAATAATAGCAGACAAAGAGTGGCGAGAGATCAAATCCGTTTCACAGGCGGGAACCATTAAAATCCAGAGGTCAGGTTTATTAGCCGTTATCGAGGGAATCATCACTTCAAACAGTGAAAGCATCGAAATCGGAATGCAACCAATCATAACGGCGAAACAAGCAACCCCTGACCCGATGGAGAGCCGAACGAAGGAGCTATTAGACCTTGTTGGACGAGGGGTGGAATTACAGAGTCAAGGAGCGGAGCTGATCCAGAGAGCCATAGCAATCATGCAGAGTAAGAATGACTATGGCTGAAGGATACCGTCCGTCATAACAAGCAATGGACGAAACAACAGCGGCGAGCAAAACCTTGACATTTGTAATAAGGTCGTGGTCGGTCAGAAAGGGATTCATGCAAGTAAAGCAACAGGCATGAGAGCAGAAACAATGACCGCCATAGAGAACATCGCGAGATTACTAGATACAGTCCCGACCGAGAAGAGACAGGGCGTAATAAATCTGTTTAGTCGTAAAGAGTCCGAGTGGAAAGAATTTGACCTCAACGACAACGAACAGCAAGACCATCAATTTAGTGAGAACGGACTAAAGATGGTTTGCCCCTCCTGTGGATGCTATGAAAACATAATCAAGTTTGGGCGTACTTCAAAGAACCTGCAACGATACAGGTGCAGAGATTGTGGTAAAACATTCACGGGCAAGTCGAATACGATGATAAATCGTAGCAGGCTTACGGATGATGAGTGGGTGGCATTAATCGAGGGAGTCATCAACAATCAACCATTAAGTCAGATAGCAGATAAAATCCACAAGAGCATACCGACCGTTTGGAACAACAGGAAAAAGTTATTGAGGTTATTAGAAATTGAACAGAACGGCAGCGGGAGCGACAGGAACGACACCATTGAGCCTTTGAGTGACATTGTACAAGCAGACGAGCATTTCGTAAGAATCATGTTTAAAGGCAAGAGAGACCCGGCATTCTTCGTAAATACCCTCGGACGATTGCCAAGGCATCATCGTAGCTTAGCAGAAGTCAAGGTTTATCTAAAGAATGCAGGTTTGCTTGGGCAATTCAGCAGTGATACGGAAATCATGGACTTTATGAAACAGAATAAGAGAATCCCGAACTCGAAGAAAGACCAAGTCTGTTTAGTAAGTTGCATCGATGGAAAGGACAATATCATCTTAGAGCCAGCTTGTATCGGAATGGCAGAGAGCAAGCACATCGAGAAGAGCCTAAAGGACAGAGTAACAGATGAGAATATCCTCGTGACTGACCAGTATAACGGTTACATAGATTTTGCCTCAACAGCGAGCATCGAACATCAGCAGGTTCCATCAGGCAAGCATAGAATCGGTCCTTATAACCTTGCGAGGATAAACTCATTGCATTCACGAGTAGCAATGTACTTCGGAGAACGAGTAGCGAGGACACCTGCATCAAAGTATCTAGGCATAGAGTCAGAAATGTTTATTTGGTTAGATCAGCATAGAAACGAGGAGCTTTCGGTTCGAGTGAATTATCTTTATGCCTTAATCTATGGAAGTATAGAGGCAAGCCAGCGAGAGTCCTTACAAATCACGACAATTCGTAAACGAGCCTTGCCATTTGATACAAAAGGAGTTCTTGGAGGAGCATTAACAGGTGAGATATAAAACGAGGCATGGCATAGTTGGGCATTGACAGGTGGGGTTCGTTGAAGGCTGCTGATATTGGTTGAGGACAGGCGGTAAGCAATAAAAAGAAATAGTCCGTCATTTTGACGACGGACTATATTTTAGGAGCTATAAAAACACGAAAGTTAAATGGGAGTTTTAATTTTCTGTGTCAAAAAGTACAATCAGTTTTTGGCAATAATCCATAAGCGGCTTTTCTTCGGCCTGCACTTCGGGCTTGATCAGGCCGTTCTGCTCGGTGTAAGGGGTGTCCTCGTTGTCCAGCGCCAGGAACAAATCCGCCCCTGTGGCAATAAATTCTTTGCCCGCAGCTTCCGCCAGCGCGGTCAGGTCATAATAGTCGTTCTCGGCATCATCGCCCAGCAGGCCGTTGCTGCCGCGCTGGGTATAGATCGTCAGCATGGAGCAGACTTCGCCCTGCACGGGGGAGCCTTCGCCGTTCAGCAGCATACCGAAACGGCTGTAGTTGGCAATATAATTGCCGTCCTTCCAGGCACTCTGGGTCACATGGCCGTTGCTCAGCTGGCCAAAGAATTTATCGTCCGGGTACTGGCGCAGCACAAAGTTCATGTTGTCCATCATGGCAAGGTCGTCGCGGTCCAGCCTGCCCTTATAGGTTGTGTTCACCTGCAGGTTGGCATACAGCTGCTGTACCTGGGCATAGGCATCGCCAAAATAGTCTGCCATCGCATCGGGCTGTTCCTCCATAGCGGTCTTGAACAGCTGCAGGGCAGTCGTCATATCCTCATCCCGCAGGGCCTGCACAAAGTCCGCAATGCTCTCTGCCGGTTCGATCTCCGTATCTGCCAAAGCCAGCAGGCCATACATCGAAACTACGGTATTGCGCTCGGTGCCCAGCCCTGCCACATGGATAGTGCCGCCCTGCTGGCGGTTATACTGGTACAGCCAGCGCCAGTATTCGGCTTCCGCATCCGCACAGCTGCCCTGCAGCTTCAGGTAGTGGTTCAGCCAGTTTTCATCGCCCGTGCGCAGGTACTGCTCCAGCACCTGGGTTTCGCCAACGCCGGTTTCCACCAGCTGAACATTCACCCCCTGCTGTTCGTGCAGGTACTGGAACAGCGCCTTGCGCATGGCAGTGTTCTGCGGCTGTCCGCGGGTCTCTCCGGCCAGAAACACGCGGTAATCCGCATTACCAAAATCGGCATCTTCCAGCGGGTAATCCCAGTAAATGGGTGTCGTGTTGTCTTTCAGGTAGGTGTGGACGGTGTCATTCTTTTTGCTCTGCACTTCCACGGTTTCGGGCACAGCGGTTTCCTCACCGTCAGCCGTTTCCGGGGTAGCGGTACCGGCGGCAATGGCTTCCTCTGCCGTCATATCAGTATATAAAAAGTTCTGCAAAACCGCAATGTTGGCAGCCCAATCAGGATCCATCATGGGGCGGTCATCCATGCCGTTGCGCACGCCATAGGTGCCCTGCACCGGCAGGGTCATCTGGTCTGCTGTCACGCCCAAAAAGCCCGGCAGCTGCACCATCAAGGCAGCGATCTCAGTTTTTGTAAAGTTGGTCTGCACCACCGGCAGGGCGGCATCCAGCAGGTCGTTCAGCTCGGTGACCGAAGCGCTCTTGATCCGGTCCAGCACCGCCTGGATGACGGTGCGCTGGCGGGCTACGCGATGCCAGTCATCATCAATGGCGCGCAGGCGGGCATACTGCAATGCGGTATAGCCGTCGAAGTGGTTCCAGCCTGGTTCCACCTTGTTGACGATCAGCATCGAGTTGGAGGGAACCTCCCAGTTCAGCGCCTTGGCTTCGTCCTCAGTCAGGTTCAGGTCGATGCCGCCCACGGCATCCACAATCTGAACAAAGGAGTTAAAATTGAACCGCACATAGTGGTCCACCTGCACGTTGAAGCAGTCTTCCACCGTATCCATCGTCAGGCGGGCACCGCCGTAACGGAAGGTGTGGGTGATCCAGTCGTACTGGCCCTCGTACCCATCCAGCAGAATCGGTACACCGGTGGCGCGCTCAATGGAAACCAGTTTGATGGTATCGTCCTTGATGTTCAGGGAGCACAGAATTAAACTGTCCGCGCGGGCATCGGAGCTGAACTCCGTGGTGGCTTTTGTTCCGTCCAGCTCGTTCAGATGGGTAAACGCATCCCAGTCGTTCACGGCATCGGTGCGTTCATCAGTGCTGATTAACAAGATGTTCAGCACATCTTCGTCCGCAAAGGGGCTGCCCTCCGGCATCTCCATTTCGTCATTTGTGGCCTGGGTCAGGCCGGTGGTATCCAGGTTCTGGTCCTCCTCGGCATCAACGGTGCCAACGCTGTCCACCGTGCCGTCATCGTAATGAATCAGATCCAACTTGCCGTTAATGTACAGCACCGCCAGCAGCACCAGCACCGCCAGCGCCGCAGCAAACACCGCCAGCAGTTTCAGCCACAGGGGACGTTTCTTTTTGTCCGGCGTTTCCGGTGCTGTGGTTTCCGCCTTGGGTTCGTTTTCAGTCCCTGGCTGGGCCGCATCCGCGGCCGGTTCGCTTTCCGGCTGCGTCTGCTCCGGCTGGGCCTGCTGCTCCGGGGCAGCAGACTGCATCTTGTTTTCTTCGTCCTTCATAACTACTTTCACCCTTGTTGTTTTTGGCCGCGCAAACGCCGCAGGCCCGTCCGTATCCCACAGGAATAATAGAGAAAAGCCAGCCCCGCAAAAATGCTGACCGTTAAACTGCGCCAGGTAAACCACCCGTGCTGGATGGAATGGGTGCGCAGCAGCGCCAGCCACACCGGTGCCATCAGGGCGGTAAGGCCAATGGGCAGCGCGCGCAGCAAAGCTTCCTTATTGCGCAGGCAAAGCAAAAATGCCGCAATGCACAAAATAACCACCAGCACCACCGGCCACAACAGCCCGCGCTGGCTTAATGTATCCCCCACAAAGCGGAAGATGCTCCCCCAGCTCAGCTCCATGCCGTGCCAGGTATCCGCCGTGGTGCGCACCCCGGCCTGGTGGATGGCATCGCCGATGATATCCTGCCCGGTAATCAGGGTGGCCAGCACCCATTTCAGGCCCCAGCACATGGCATAGCCTGCCCCCCAGCACAAGCTGCCGCCGATGACCGGCAGACACTGCCTGGCACCGGATGCCGCCCGCTGCGGCAGGCAGCACAGCCACACCGCCACCGGCAGCCCCAGCGTGATGATGGGGGTGACCAGCAAATCACAGAACGCCGTACAGGTACCCAGCACCACCAGGGCAATGCTCAGCTGCCCGGCGCGGCGCGGCCTGGCCAGCACCCACGCGCAGCCCGCATACGCAATACAGAAAGTGGTAAAATACTGCACCTGATGCGGCACCCAGAACACGGTAACCGCCAGCTGGCTGACGGCAAACCACACCATGGCTCGCAGCCCACACTGCCGCCGCAGCTGCCACAAAATAACCGCCAGCAGCGCAAACAGCACCAAATACTGCACCACGCGCACACCGGTGATGGACATAACGCAGAGCAGCGGCCGCAGCCAGATCAGGTAGCCGTGCCAGTACCGCGCATAGGAGAACGGCACCAGCTGCACTGCCTTTTGGGCACCGGTGGCCAGCGGAATGGTGCGCTCGCAATAGACAGCAAGGTCACCGGCCATCGTTTCAAAGTTATCCACGTTATAGGCCGTTGCGGTCATCATGGCGGTCAAGGGATCCTGCTCGCCCATGGCGGCCGCTTCAAACAGCATGATGGTATCGGTATAGTTATCCATCTGGAACAGCTTAAAGCCGAAATATTCAGGGTAAAGCCCCTCCTGCTGGATGGTTTGGGCTGAATCATACACATGTTCCAGCACCGGCTGGGCCGGCAGCGCGCACGCCCCCAGCAGCAGCACAAACAGCACTGCCACCGTGGCTGCAAACGCCGCCAGCAGCTGCAGGGGCGTGGTGTGCCGCACCGTTGGGTTTGTTTTGATTTCCTGCATAGCATTCCTTTTCTTTTGGGAAGATTGCAAAAAAGTTACAAATCTTTTTTGGTTATTATACCGTATTATTCCGCCAGTTTCAATAGCGCAGAACTGCCGAAAGTTGTGAAATCCCCATCACAAAATTTGCACATTCCCGTTACCGGGCGTCCGCCTGGCGCGAAACGGAGAGCACAATGCCCATTTCGCCCAGCAGCATCATCAAACTGGTACCGCCGGAAGAAAAGAACGGCAGGCTGATGCCGGTGTTGGGGATGGTGTTGGTAACAACGGCAATGTTCAGCACCGCCTGCAGCACCACCTGCACCACAAAGCCAACGGCCAGCAGCGCACCGAATTTATCCCGCGCGCACACTGCAATGGACATGCCGCGCAAAAACAGCAGCAGGAACAGCACCACCGTCAGAGCCGCGCCCACAAAGCCAAGTTCTTCACACAGAATCGAAAAGATAAAGTCGTTCTGCGGTTCCGGCACATAGAGGTATTTCTGGCGGCTGTTGCCCAGCCCCAGCCCGGCCGCGCCGCCAGATGCAATGGCGTACAGGCTTTGGATGGTCTGGTGGCCTTCGCCCAGCGGATCGGCAAAGGGGTCCCGCCAGGAGGACAGCCGCCCCATGGCATAGGGCACCAGCTCCGGCAGCAGCACCACCGCCGCCGCAATGGCCCCGGCCCCGGCAATGCCTGCCAGGGCAAACCACTTTAAGCCCGTGCCGCCCACAAACATCAGCACCGCGCCGATGCCCAAAATCAGTAGCGTGCCGGACAGATGCGGCTCCAGCAGCATCAGCACCGTAACCGCCCCCAGGATAACCATAAAGGGCAGCACCCCGGTTGCAAAGGTCTGCATCCTGTCATGGTTGAGGGAGATGATGTGGGCAAACACCAGCACTACCGCAAACTTGGCGATCTCGCTGGGCTGCAAGGTGCCCAGCCCCGGCAGCACGATCCACCGCTTGCAGCCGTTATATTCCGGCATGAACAGCACGATTGCCAGCAACGCCAGCGATACCCCCATGATTGGCCACGCCAGTTTGTGCCAGATGTGGTAATCCACCAGACTGGCCGCGTACATGGCCGCCGCACCAAACGCCGCAAACAACAGCTGGGGGCGGATGTAGGTATAAGCATCCCCGCGCCGGTACAGCGCCACCGCATACCCGGCTGAAAACAGCATCACCAAACCATAGCACACCAGCAGCATCAAAATGATCAAAAACCAGATATCCGGTGCCGGCTGCCCGGCCAGCCGCTTTTTGATGACCGTACGGGCCAGTGCCGCTTCTTCTTTCAATCCAAAAACCCCCTTCCCTATCCAGCTTGCAGCGGTTTATTCCGCCACACCCTAGTATATGTACGGGAACGGGGGCTTAATCATTCCTGGGTATATCCAAGGCAACACCGCACAATTCCCGCCTTGCGGCTTAAGCACCGCTTCGGCAGCTGCGGCACGGCATCTGCGTTGCCAAAATGCTCGATAATGTCGGGTTGC
>ERZ1034913.1444-NODE-1444-length-14444-cov-5.085968_pt1 | contig 14444 bp, 9 predicted proteins | sample MGYA00520697_ERZ1034913 | MGnify/ENA primary metagenome ERZ1034913 (study PRJEB33766, sample SAMN09781786) | gut metagenome | biome: gut microbiome | host: Homo sapiens | place: Madagascar | study: EMG produced TPA metagenomics assembly of the PRJNA485056 data...
CCCAATCGGGGCTGCATGCCCAGGTGAACGAGGCGCGCTCGAAGGCGCGCGCGGCTCACGACGCCTACGACGCGGCCAGCGAGCGCATGAGCGCTGCGCGCGTGGACAAGGGGCGTCTGGAGGTGCAGGTCGAGGCTGCGGTCAACGAGATTGTGCACGGTTGCCGCACGCCGCTCGAGACGGCGCTTGCGTGCCCCGAGCTCGAGAACCGCCACGAAGTGGAGGACGCCGCCTTCAAGTTGCGCCGTCGCATCGCCAACTTAGGCACGATCAACCCCGATGCCGCCGACGAATACGACGCGCTCAAGGTGCGCTACGACTATCTGGCAAGCCAGCTTGCCGACCTCGACGGCGCGCGTAAGGCGCTTGCGAAGATCAACCGCGTCATCGATGCGCGCATGAAGGACGATTTCGCGAGGACCTACGAGGCGGTGAACGCCAACTTCCAGGAAATCTTCTCCACGTTGTTCCCCGGTGGCACGGCGCATCTGTCCCTCGTCGACCCCGACGATATGGAGAACACGGGCGTGGAAGTCTCGGCGCAGCCGCGCGGCAAGCGCATTACGAAGATGTCACTTATGTCCGGCGGCGAGAAGTCGCTCACCGCGATCGCGCTCCTGTTCGCGGTCTACCGCATCCGCACGACGCCGTTCTACATCTTAGACGAGGTCGAAGCGGCGCTCGACGACACGAACCTGCGCCGTCTCGTCGCGTTTGTGGAATCGCTTCGCGGCACTACACAGCTCATTATGATCACGCACCAGCGTCGTACGATGGAGACTGCAGACGTGCTCTTCGGCGTCTCCATGCAGGCCGATGGCGTGACGAAGGTCGTAAGCCAGAAGCTCGATAGGGCCCTGCAGTACGCCGAGTAAGGGACTTGCAAGGGGGTCCATCGCCTTCGTTTTAGCTTGGCAGCAGGCTTACGCGAACTCAACGGGGGAGTCCGACGAGGCTCTCCCGCATACCAAGGAGAGACTTCCCGCGCCTTGCTGATTTGCCACAGTTGGGGAAGAATGCCCTCTTTTCCCTACCGTTTATGAAGAAATCTGACTACTTTACTGGCATTATTTCTCCATTTATGATTCGCAATCCACGTTTCTGCGCTAAAGTGTACGAATACGAATTGCCTAGTGATTGCTAGGTGTTCGTTCGGACGCGTGGGTATGGGAGCCTGCGCAGGCGGCTTGCCGAATGGCTGGCCGAAATGGGAAGGGAGTATTCAGATGGAAGAGAACAAGCCCAAGTTCAGCAGGCGCCAGTTCATGGGGCTGCTCGGAACCGCAGTTGCGGGAACCGCCATGATGGGCATGGTTGGTTGCTCCGGCGGGGGGTCCGAGAAGAAGGGTGACGGCAAGGCCGCTTCCGGCGACAAGGCCGCCGACAGCATCACCTACAGCTTGACTGCCGATCCCCGCGCCCTCGATCCGGCGTATTTCGACGACGGCGAGTCCGCGGTTGTGTGCTGCAACATTTACGAGGGCCTCTATGGTTTCGCTGAGAAGAACGCGGAAGTCAAGCCCCTTCTCGCCGCCGAGTTGCCCGAGATTTCCGACGATGGTCTCATCTACACCATCAAGCTGCGCGAGGGCGTGAAATTTCACGATGGCACCGACTTCAACGCCGACGCCGTGAAGACCTCGATTGAGCGTTTGCTCGAGCCGAACCGCAACTCCGACCAGCCTTATGCCTCCTTCGTGTTTGGCGAGGAAGCTGCGAATTCTGGCGTGAAGACCGTCGAGGCGGTCGACGCTACCACCGTGAAGATCACGATGCGCGCGGCGAACACCTCGTTTTTGAAGAACCTGGCCATGGCCCTCGCGTCTCCGATCGTTTCCCCGAAGGCCATTGAAGCAGCCTCCGCTGGCTCCGCTGTCACCACGCCCTGTGGCACCGGCCCTTATAAGTTCGTTGACTGGACGAAGTCCGCTTCCGTAACCCTCGAGGCCAATGAGGATTACTGGGATAAGGATAATGCTCCCAAGACGAAGAACATCATCTTCAAGATCATCGCCGAGGGCAACACCCGCATCACTTCGCTGCTGAACGGCGAGTGCGACATCATCTCGTCGGTCGACCCGTCTTCGGCAAACCAGATCACCGACGGTGGCTACGAGCTGTTCTCCGAGGATGGCATGACCATCAATTACATGGCGTTCAACACGGACGAGGGCGGCATCTGCGCCGACAAGGAAGTCCGCAAGGCCATCGCCCAGGCAATCAACGTCGAGGAAATGGTTTCTGCAATCTACGGCGAGTACGCTTCTGTCGCGAATTCCGTCATGCCGCTTTGGATGGCGCCTTACGACAAGGACGTCAAACAGACCGCATACGACCCCGATGCCGCGAAGGCAACCCTCGCTGCTAAGGGAGTCACCAAGCTCGCTTGCATCACCTACTCCACCGCTCGTCCGTACAACGCAAAGGGCGGCGTTGAGCTCGCTAACATGGTTCAGGGCTATCTGTCCAAGGTCGGCGTCGATGTGGAGATCACCCAGTACGATTGGACGACTTACAAGTCCAAGGTGCAGACCGATCCCTATGACATCTGCTTCTACGGCTGGACCGGCGACAACGGCGACCCGGACAACTTCATGAACCTGCCTGCGGACTCCAACAGGTCTATGAACGTTGCCCACTGGGATAACGAGGAATACAAGGCTCTCATCGCAAAGGGTATTGCAACGCCCGACGGCGACGAGCGCGATGCCATCTACAAGCAATGCGAGGAAATGATGGCTGAGGAGCAGCCGTGGTTGCTCATCTCCCACTCCAAGAATCTGCTCGGCTACAGCCCGAAGGTGAAGGGTTTCTATTATCACCCGACGGGGGTCGTGTTCTTCAAGGGCGTTTCCAAGGAAGCGTAGCGCTTTCCCGGCATTTTGCCTTCACGGTGCGCGGGGCGGTCTCTTTGCTGCCCCGCGCTCCTTTTCAGCGCAGCGCGCGGCTTGCCTTGAGCTGAATCTTGCCGATTCGGTTCAGGGCAGGATCGCGTGACCTGCGTATCGCGGCCCTTCCAGACGAGACGATTTGGGCCGCATCTTCGAAAGGACAACGGTGCTTAAATACATCCTCAAGAGAATCCTTATGGTGATTCCCGTGCTGCTGGGTGTGACGATCATCATCTTCTTCATCACGCGCGTTCTCGCCTCCGACCCGGCTCCTGTGGTCTTGGGTGAGCATGCGACGGCGGAGGCGATGGCCGCATGGCGGGCCGACTACGGCCTCGATGATCCCATCTGGATGCAGTACGTCAACTTCCTGGTATCGGCGATCCAAGGTGATTTGGGAACGTCGTACTACACTCACACGTCTGTCGCGTCTGAGCTTGCAGCGCGCTTCCCAGCAACCGCCGAACTTGCGTTGTGCGCTATTATCGTGGCTTCCATCTGCGGTATTGCGCTTGGTGTGCTCGCTGCGGTGAAGAAGAACAAGCTTGCCGACAACGCTTCGATGGTGCTTGCGCTCATCGGCGTGTCGATGCCTGTTTTCTGGTCGGGCATTCTGCTCATCTTGCTGTTCTCGGCGACGCTGCATATCCTGCCGTCCTCCGGTCGCGTGACGCCGCTTTTGCAGCCGACCGGTGGTACGGGCTTCTTCATCTTCGATACCATCGCGAAAGGCGACTTCGAAGCGCTTGGCGATGTGCTTGTCCACCTTGTCCTACCGACGGTTACGCTATCGCTTTACTCCATGGCCATCATCACGCGCATGACGCGCTCATCGATGCTCGAAACGCTCAACGCCGATTATATCCGCACGGCGCGCGCGAAGGGGTTGGCGAAGCGCTCGGTGAACGTCAAGCATGCGCTGCGCAACGCGATGCTTCCCGTGTCGACCGTTATCGGCTTGCAGTTTGGAAGCTTGCTCGGCGGCGCCTTGCTTACCGAAACCGTGTTCGCATGGCCGGGCATCGGCAAGTTCGCCGTTGACTGCGTATTGAAGAGCGACTTCCCGGTGGTACAAGGCGTGGTGCTCCTGGTCGCCGTTATCTTCGTCTTCATGAATCTGCTTGTCGACATCATCTACGCATGGCTCGATCCGCGTATTAAATACGGCGCGAAGGAAGAGGGGTGATCGGCATGAGCAAAAAAACCGTTCTGGCAACACAGGGCGCTGCAGGCGAAGTGACGAACAGCCAAGCCCAGCAGCCTGTCGAAAAGCGCGAGAGCATCTGGAAAGACGTGCTTGACGGCATCGTCTCGAACAAGGCGGCCCTTGTGTCGGCCATTTTCATCTTGCTCCTTGCGCTGATTGCGATTGTGACCAAGCTCGTTCCGGGCATCCTGCCCTACGATCCGTATGAGCAGAACCTTGCTGAATCCGTGCAAGGCCCCTCGGCTGCGCATTGGTTCGGAACCGACATCCAGGGCCGCGATATCTTCTCGCGTGTGCTTGTGGGCACGCAGATCACGCTCGTCGTGGGCCTTGCCGCTGTGGCTATATCGCTTACCGTTGGCGTTCTGCTTGGCGCGATCGCGGGTTACAAGGGCGGCAAGTGGGATACCGTCATCATGCGCATCATGGACATGATGCTCGCTATTCCGTCGATTCTTCTCGCCATCGCTATCATGGCTGCGCTTGGCCAGGGTATCGAGAAGGCGGTTGTGGCTATCGGCCTGGTCGCTATTCCCGAATATGCTCGCATCGTTCGCTCCGAGATTCTCGCAATCAAGGAGAACGATTACGTGGCAGCTGCCCGTGTGATTGGCGACTCGAACTTCGCAATCGTGTTCCGCCATGTGCTTCCGAACGCGTTGCCATCGATTATCGTGCGTGCAACGCTCGGCATTTCCTCGGCTATCCTCGACTGTGCGGCGCTCGGCTTCCTCGGTCTGGGCGTGCAGCCGCCCGATGCCGAATGGGGCGACATGCTCGGACGCGGCCGCAACGAGCTCTTCCGCGCTCCGTGGCTTATGATTTTCCCCGGTCTCGCCATCACGCTTACCGTGCTTGCATTCAACCTACTCGGCGACGGTATTCGCGACGGTTTGGATCCGAAGTCGAGGAAGAGGTAGCCCGATGTTGCTTGAAGTGAAGAGCCTCTGCACCGAATTTCCGGTGAAACGCGGCGTGGTCCGCGCGGTTGACGACGTGAGCTTTGAAGTCAGCGAAGGCGAGATTTTGGCTATCGTGGGCGAGTCCGGCTCGGGCAAATCCGTTACAAGCCTGTCCATCATGGGCTTGCTTGCGGAGCCCGGTCATGTTGCCGGCGGCGAGATGACCTTCGACGGGAAAGACCTCGTCCATCTCTCCGAGAAGGAATATCGCGAGATGCGCGGCAACGATATGGCCATGATCTTCCAAGAGCCCATGACCTCGCTCAACCCCGTGTATCGCATCGGCGATCAGATCGTCGAGGCTATCCGCACCCACGAGAAGGTTTCGAAGAAAGAAGCGCTCACGCGCGCTATCGACCTTCTCCGCAAGGTCGGCATCCCCAGCCCTGAGGCGCGTGTGCGCGATTATCCGCACCAGATGTCGGGTGGTATGCGTCAGCGCGTCATGATTGCCATGGCGCTCGCCTGCAATCCCAAGCTTCTCATTGCCGACGAGCCCACAACGGCGCTCGACGTGACGATCCAGGCGCAGATCCTCGACCTGCTTCGCCGCCTTCGCGAGGATACCGACATGGCCGTTCTCCTGATCACGCACGATCTCGGTGTCGTCTCCGAAATCGCCGACCGCGTTGTGGTCATGTACTGCGGCCAGGTGGTCGAAGAGGCCGAGGTGCGCTCGCTGTTCGACAATCCGATGCATCCCTATACGCTTGGCCTTTTGAAGTCCATTCCTCGGTTGGAAGATGACGACAGTAAGCGTCTCTACATGATCAAAGGCATGGTCCCCAATCCGCTCGAGATGCCCCCAGGGTGCCACTTCTCCGACCGCTGTGATAGCTGCATGCAGGTTTGCCGCGAGCGGATGCCTGAGTTGGTGCAGGTGGGCGACCATAAGGTTCGCTGCTTCCTCTACGAGGATCAGGACGGCCATGCGAAGGGTGCCGCCGAGGTGAAGGCGAACGAGGAAAAGGCTCGCGAGGCTGTCGAGGCGGCGCGCGAGGTTTCGACCGCCGAAGCGCTTATCGAGGGCGATGTGGCGCGGGAGACCGAGGAGGGAGGCGCTGATGAGCGATAACGGAACTATTGTGAGCCCTGAGCAGTGCAACGATGACGTGCTGCTCGATGTGCAGCATCTGACGAAGCTCTTCGCAGCTGAGACGAACTTCTTCGGCAAGGCGACGTCTTACGTGCATGCGGTGGACGACGTAAGCTTCCAGATTAAGAGGGGAGAGGCGTTCGGCCTTGTGGGCGAGTCTGGGTGCGGCAAGACCACCGTTGGTAAGATGCTCGTGAACCTGCTTCGCCCCACGAGCGGCAAGATCATCTTTGACGGTAAAGACCTCACCGCGATGAAGGACTCTGAGCGCAAGAACTACTGCAAGGACATCCAGCTTATCTTCCAGGACCCCTATGCTTCCTTGAACCCGCGCATGCGCATCGGTGACATCATCGCCGAGCCGATGATCACAAACAACATCGTTCCAAAGGACAAGGTCGAAGCTCGCGTGAATGAGCTTTTGGAATGCGTCGGCCTGGCAAATTATATGCGCAACCGCTATCCGCACGAGTTCTCCGGCGGCCAGCGCCAACGCGTTGGTATTGCCCGCGCGCTCGCCGTGAACCCCAAGCTCATCGTTTGCGATGAGCCAGTCTCCGCGCTCGACGTCTCCATTCAGGCTCAGGTTCTCAACTTGCTCGACGATCTTAAAGAGGAGTTCGGCTTAACTTACCTGTTCATCGCGCATGGCTTAAACGTCGTGAAGCATGTTTCCGATCGCGTGGGTGTCATGTATTTGGGCAAGATCATGGAGATTGCCCCGAAGCGCTCGCTGTATGCCGACCCGTTGTCCCCCTACACGCAGGCGTTGCTTTCCGCTATCCCTGCGGTCGATCCGAAATCGAAGCGCGAGCGCATCATCTTGCAAGGTGATGTTCCCTCCCCGATTGACCCGCCCCCGGGATGCCGTTTCGCGGGCCGCTGCTTCAAGCGCCTCGGCGTATGCGGGAACTCGGTTCCCGAGCTGCGCGAAGTGAAGGAAAACCATCGGTGCGCCTGCCACCTGTACGACCCAGAGCTTCCTCCAACGGAGGAGATGACTCGCGCGGTTCGTTAATTCGCGCTTCCGTCTACGTGTTGTCAACGCCCTCGGCATTTTCGGATGTCGGGGGCGTTTCTTTGCTATGCTGTGATGCAGAAGATTCCGAGGCGCATTGCCTGCCTCTTCGTTTTCCTGAAAGGATTGACCATGGGCTTTTTCGATCGCATCAGCGAGGGTCTTTCGCGCTCGCGCGACAAATTCAAGGAGCAGATGAACGTCCTGCTCGACCGTGGGCCGGACTTGGATGATGAGTTTTGGGACGGGCTTGAGGAGACGCTCATCTTAAGCGATGTCGGGGCTCCCGCCGCAAGCTCCATCGTCGAGAACCTGCGCGACCAGGCGACGCGCAAGGCGCTTCCCGACGCCTATGCGGTGCTCGATATGCTGAACGAGCAGATTGCAAGCACGTTTACCGAAGGTGGGGAAGAGGTCTTCGGCGGCGAACCTGCGCTTGTGTTGTTCGTTGGCATCAACGGCACGGGCAAGACGACGACCGTTGGTAAGCTTGCCAAGGAAGCATCCGATGCGGGGCGCAACGTTATCTTGGGCAGTGCCGACACCTTCCGCGCCGCCGCGATCGAGCAGCTCGAGGTTTGGGCGCGCCGCGCCGATGTCGAAGTGGTCGAGCGCGAGCGGGGAAGCGACCCTGCGAGCGTGTGCTATGCCACGATCGAGCGCGCGGAGGAAACGGGTGCGGATTTGGTGCTCATCGACACTGCAGGCCGCCTGCACACGTCTGCCGACCTTATGCGCGAGCTCGAGAAAGTCGTGAACGTCGTGCGCAAGCGTTCGCAGCTGCCAGTCTACACCGTGCTCGTCATCGATGCGACGACCGGCCAAAACGGCCTGCAGCAGGCGCGCGAGTTCAACAACTCGCTTTCTCTCGACGGCATCGTCGTCACCAAGCTCGACGGTACGGCGAAGGGCGGCATCGCGCTTGCTGTGAGCCACGAGCTTGAGCTTCCCGTGCTGAAGATCGGCGTGGGCGAGGGCATGGACGATTTGAAGGATTTCGACCCGCACGACTTCGCGCGCGCCCTTGTGGGAGACTTCGACGAGCGCGAGGCGTAGCGGCCTTCGCGCTTCGGCATCTGATGCGTGCCAACCTCGGTAGCACGTTCCATTCTTGCGAATCAAAAAACGCTCGGCCCTTGCGGACCGAGCGTTTTTTCATGCAAACAAGGTTGTTCTGAGATTACTTAGAACAGACCGCTGTAGCAAGAGTTGGCGACGACCTGGGCGGCCATAGCGCGGCTGAGCACGGTGTCAGCCTGGATGTAGCGGGTGCCCTCAACGTCGACGCCGGAGATGACGCCTTCGTTCAGAGCCCATGCAACGCCCTCAGTTGCCCAAACGGCAACGCCTTCAGCATCCGGCATGGCATTGAGCTTATCCATGGAGGGATTCTCGGCCCCGAAGAGGCGGGAGAGGATGACGCACATGGTCTGGCGATCGCACGGGGTGTTCGGCTGGAACTCTTTGCCATCAACGCCGGAGATGATTCCCTCGGCAACAGCCCAGTTGGCAGCCGGGGTGTAGAACTTACCGTCCTCGACGTCGGGCAAATTGGTCTCGTTCTTCACGTTTGTGAAGTCAGCGGAAGCGGCGTCAGGATTCATGATGCGATACAGGACGGTGGCGAACTCAGCGCGGGTGAGAGCGTTGCTCGGCCCGAAGAGGTCGGTGTCGGCATAGCCGGTCATGAACCCGGTGAAGTTGCAGAAGGTGACAGCATCCTCGTACCAGGAGCCGGCCTCGACGTCGGAGAAGATCTTCGACGCATGCGTGGTCTGCAGGTTCACGGTGACGACACCGGTGGCAAGACGCCAGCCAGGAGCATTGATCGTGCCGGTCTCGTCAGCCTTCCAGCCACGGAAGACCTTTGCGAGGGGGTAGGCGTTCATGTTGGCGGCAGCAGCCTGCGCCGTGTCGCTCACAACTTCGCCGTCGGATTTCTGAGAGCCGTAGGTGAACGCGAGGATTGCCGGGGTCGCAACGGCGTCGGTGATGTTGTTCACCTCAGAGGGGGACTGGTTGGGGTAGAACAGGTTCTGCTCCGCAATTTCCTCGAAGGTGGGCTGGTTTTTCCCGTAGAGGCCGTCGGTGCAGATGTACTGCAGGTTGGAACCATCAGTCCAGTACTGATCGATGCCGGCATCCTTCAGAAGGCCGGCGAAGGTGATGTAGTCGGTGGCGGCGTAGCCTACGACAGCGCCGTGGTTGGACTGCTGGTAGTACTGCGTGTCGGTTGCGAGCTTCGACTTCAGGTCGGCCATGGTATAGGACTTCACGGGCATGCCGTTGAGCTGCACGTTCAGAATCTTGTCGGTGATGGTGAAGGTACCCTTGACCTGGCCGACATAGTTGCCGATGCCGGTGATGGTGAAGCTGGCGGTGCCGGCATTCACGTTGTCGGCGTACTCGATCGTGTAGTCGGTGTCCCTGGCGAGGAGGTTGCCTTCCTGGTCGGAGACGGTAATCGGGGTGATGGCGGCGCCGGTGTAGTACTGGGTATCGGTGCCGTTGATCTCGCAGTTGGAGATGCTGTTCACGGTCACGCCAGCCGGTGCCTTGATGGTGAGGGCGACCACGCTGCCGGTAAGGCGCATGCCGGCGTCGATGACGGCGCCTTCCTCGGAAGAGGAGAGGTCGCGAGCGATGCCGATGGCAACCTTGGTGGAGTTGCCGGCCTGGTTGGCGTCGGTGATGGTGCCGTCAAGCACGCCGAGCGCAGCGGCGAGCGCGTCAGCGGAGAACTCGCCTGCGGTCTTCACGCTCTTATACCAGCCGGGGATGGCGATACCTGCGGGAACCTCAATGGCGCCCGAAACATCGGTGAGTTCGGTATTGGAGCGGTTGGGGTAGAAATAGCCCGTCTCATGGAGCTGCTCGTAGCTGGGCACGCTCTTCTGGTACACGCCGTCGGTGCAGGTGAACTGCAGCTTAGCGCCTTCCGTCCAGTATGCGGAAGCGCCTGCGTCGGCAATGAGCTTGTCGAACTCGACGAGCTTCTTGACGGCGAGAACGTTGACGACGTCGTTCTTGGTGTACTGGTAGCCTGCATCAACCTCGGTTGCGAGAGCCGCGAACTCCTCGGCAGTGTAGGACTTCAAGAGGGCGGTGTTGCCCGCCTCATCCTCGACGTAGACAGCCATCGTGCCATCGGCGGCAGTTGACGTGTCTCCCTTTCCATCAAGACCGAATGCAAGGCTCGGCAATGCGAGTGCCGTGGCGAGCACGAATGCAAGCGCAATATGCCAGGCCTTTTTGGCGTTCGATAACATGGAAACCTCCTTTTCCTTCTTTCTATTTCCCTACTCCTATATTCCAAAACCCAAATAAACAGGTTTGTGGATAGTATAGCGCGAAATATCCCTAATGAAGATAAAACTCGGTAAAGGATAGTTCGCTAGTCGGCCCCGGCGCTTCTGTCGGGGGCAGCTGCGCTCGAAGAGGATCCGCTCGAGCTGGAAGAACCCGAGGGGCTCGCGGCGCGAGATTTTCCACCTGAACTGGAGCTCGATGAGCTGGAACTCGCGTTCGATGAGTCGGATTTCGCCGAAGAGTCGCTCGATGAGGCGCTTTGGTACGAAAGGTCGTCGTCCATCGCGTCTTTGTCCTCGGTGATCATGTAGTACTTGCCCGTCTTGGGATCCTGGTACACCATGCCCTTCTCGACGTAGGCGTTGCCGGCATCGGCCATGTTCTCGGCCATGTCCTCAAGCGTGTCGATCGCTTCGAGCTGCTTGTCCTCGAGCTCCGAGAGGGGGGTGAAATCGATGTTCCAGACGGTGACGAGCGCCATCATGAGACCGCACGCGAACACGAGCATGATGTCCGCGATGTTGGCGACCGACGCCATGGGGTCGGTATCTTCTTTCGAGCGCAGGCGCCCTCCGCGAAGGCCGCCGCCGTTTCGCAATCCGTGCGCCATGGCTATTCGCCTTCCTTGGCGGGGGCGGCGTTGGCTTCGCGCGGCTCTTCGCCCGCAGCGCCAACGAGTTCCTTCAAAGAGATGCCTTTGTCGCACATTTCCTTCTCGGCGCGGGCGATGATGGTTTCCACATCGACGCCGTCGCCAACCGTGGTCACGACTCCCGCTTCGCGTTCCTTCTCGATCTTCTCGAGCATGGTGCACATAGCTGCCTCGAGCGCGCCGAGGTAGTTCTCATACCAGTTGCCGCGGATGCGGCCGACCACGTAGGCGACGCCTGCGGTGATGAGGCCGGCGACTGTGGTGTCGAAGGCGACGCCGATCGAGGCTGCGAGCACGTCGGTCTGTCCCTGGCCAAGGGCAACGATGCCAGGGCCGAGGGGGATCAAGGTGCCCATGAGGCCGAACATGGGAGCGAGGCGCACAGCCGCGTCGGTGCGCCCGGTGATGCGGCCATAGCGCAGCTCCTGAATGGCGAGCAGGCGCTTCGCGAGCGTTTCAAGCGTCTCGCTCGGAAGCGAGCGATAGCTCCATAGCGTGAGCAGCGACACCTTCTGGCGGCGCAGAAGGTCCGAGTCGATCACGACGTCGGCGAGGTCTTCTTCCTTCGCGCAGGCGATGGAAGCCAAGAACTTCGAGATCACGATGCGGAAGTTGCGCCGTTCGGTCACCGCTTCGACGATGACGCTTCCGATGAGGAAGACCGCGTAGACGACGAATGCGAGCAGGACGACGATGACGGGAGCCAGCAGCCCCTGCGAGACCGCATGGAGAATGTCGGTCAGGTAAAGTGCTTGTGCGATTTCGAGCATTAGTCAGTCTTTCTAGGATTCGTGATGGGCAGGGGTTGATGCGATCGCCTCGGAGTTGTCCGTAGCGTTGCTGCCGTTGTTTACGCCAGCGGCAGCTTCGGGGGAAGCGGCGTTAGCGCTCGAAGACGCGGCGTTCTCATCGATGGAGAGTGCGGTCGCATCTGCCGTGCTGAGGCTTTGCCCCTTTGCGGTCGGCGGGGTGATGATCTGGTTGTCGGATGTGCAGTTCTTCATGATCTTGCCCATTTCGCAGCGGTAGATGCTGCGGATTGGGGCGATGCTCTTCGTGCCGTCGGGGTTGTTGTATCCCGTGATGACGCCGCGCGTGAGCGCCCACGCCACGCCATCTTTCGCCCATTCGTCAACAAGAGAGGCGTCGGGCATGGCGTCGAGCTTCGTACGGTCGGTCTCCGCGGCGACGTCCACGCCGTTTTGCGACTTCGCATAGTTCATGAGGATGAGGCATGCCTGCTCGCGGGTGACGGGGTCGTCAGGGCCGTAGCCGGTAGCGATGCCTGTTTCGGGGTCCTTGTAGCCGGTGATGATGCCGTTTTCGAACGCCCAGTTCACGGCACCGGTGTACCAAACGTTGTCCAAGACGTCGGGCAGGCCGGTCTCGTTTGCTGTCTTGTCCGGATCGCAGGCGGCGGCCGCATCGGGGTCGGCGAAGCGCCAGAGCACCATGGCCATCTGGGCGCGGGTAAGCTCGCCGTAGGGGAGGAACGTCGTGTCGTTTATGCCCTTGATGAGGCCCGATTCCTTACAGAACTTGAGCGTGCCGTCCTTCACGTACCAATCGGTCGCGATGACGTCTTCGTAGCCGAGCTGTTCGGCCTTGTCGTAGATGACGAAGCTGCCGGTTACCTTTCCGGTGTAGGAGCGTGAGCCGCGAACGGTGAAGGTGGCGGTGCCAATCTCCTTGTTGTTCTCGTACTTCACGTTGTAATCTTCGCCCTTAAGCTCGGTTCCGTCGGGAGCATAGACCTTCACCGGCGTGATGTCCTTGCCGGTATATGCCTGATCGTTCACGACGATGGTGCAGTCGTCGATGCTCGTCGGCGCTGGCGCGTTCTGCCCGTGGATGATGAAGTACATGTTCACGAAATTGTCGAAGTCGAAGGGTCGTCCGCCGCCCTTGAAGCGCACGGTCACGCAGCCGACCTCGTTCTTGTCGGGGTCGCCGACGTTGGCGTATAGCGTGTAGTTGCTCGAGGTCGTATCGCAGTTGGGGTTGCCGTAGACGAGCTGGTAGTCGATGCCTTCAACCAGCGTGTGTCCCTTGTAGGTGACCTTCGAGATGGTCGGGAGGATCTTCGAGCCAGTGTAGTTGAACACGGGGGCGCCGTTCTCGAACGCGATAGCCTTGTCGTTCCACTCAAGGTTCTCGCCGTCCCACTCCATGTACTCGATGTCGACGTCGGTCATAAGGCTTGCCGGCGTGATCTTGAACAGGCCTTCGGTTTCGCCTGTGTAGGGTGCCGATGAGGTGGGGGAGATGACCACGGGGTAGTAGCCGTAGTGGTACACGCCGTCGGCGGACCATTCGGGCGCGGTCTGCGTCATGTTGATGGTCTTGTTAGGCGAGATATAGCGCTCGACCATGGTCTGGCCTGCATACGTGGTGTTCGATCCATTGTAGACGCAGGTCTTGAAGGTGTAGGTGAACCAGTCGGAGGGGAGCTTGTTGCCGTAGGCGTCGGTGACGGTGATGTCACCTGCCGCAATCGTTTTCTCCGAGTAGTCGAACTTGCTGCTCTTGATGGAGACGAGGCAGGTCGCAAGGTCGCCCTTCACGATGCTGTAGGTGCACACGTTGCTTTGCGTGCCCGAGTAGGAGCCGATGCCGACGATGCTCGCGCTGTAGCCGTCGCCGAGGTCGGTGGCACCCTCTTGCGGCACCACGTAGAAGTCGACATCCTGGGTGAGGGTCTTTCCGCCCATGGTGACCTCAAGGCGCGGAATGGCTTCGCCGCCGGTGTAAGGTGCGTTCTCCGTGCACGTTGCCGAGACGCTGGAAAGCGGAGTGGTCGAGGTTGCGTTCGCGAAGCACTTCAGGACGGGATAGCCGTTGTTCTGCCCGCCAGTTGAGAGCACGAAGTAGTTGTCCCATTCGCCGCCGTTGCGCTGCTTGTTGAGGGCCGCGACGGCGCTTGTGGCGCGCAGGTCGGTGGCACTCACATACGCGCAGTTGGAATACGTGCCCGAGCTGGAATCGACCACGTGGTAGATGTCGCCGTCCGCGCAGGTATCCTTGAGCACGAGGCAGTCATGCAGATTGCCATCGTTCTGGCCGATGAGCCCTGAGCTTTTGTTTCCGGGGAGCGCGTCGATCTTGCCGGCGCTGTAGCAGCTGTATACCTCGGGCGTGGGCGTGGTATGCGTGCCGTCGGCTTTTGCGTACTGGAGTAGCATGCCCGCGATGCCCGCGACGTAGTAGCCGCCGCCCGTGGCAGTCTTCACGGTGCCGGTGTTGCCGCAGAACGAGACGGTTCCGTGGCTTTGACCCACGATGCCGCCGCCAGCGGGCTTGTTCCAGCGG
>ERZ1034913.1445-NODE-1445-length-14441-cov-18.156472_pt1 | contig 14441 bp, 9 predicted proteins | sample MGYA00520697_ERZ1034913 | MGnify/ENA primary metagenome ERZ1034913 (study PRJEB33766, sample SAMN09781786) | gut metagenome | biome: gut microbiome | host: Homo sapiens | place: Madagascar | study: EMG produced TPA metagenomics assembly of the PRJNA485056 data...
CCAGCGTGATGGTCTCCAGCACGTCGATGGCCTTGTACAGGATGGCACCGCCGGGGGTCTCATACACGCCGCGGCTCTTCATGCCGACCAGACGGTTCTCGACGATATCCAGCAGGCCGATGCCATTCTCGCCGCCGACCTTGTTCAGGTACTCCACCAGCTCGACTGCGCCCATCTCCTTGCCGTCGATGGCGGTGGGGATGCCCTTTTCAAAGTGGATGGTGATGTAGGTGGGCTCGTCGGGAGCCTGCTCGGGGCTGACGCCCAGCTCCAGGAAGCCCTTCTTGTTGTACTGGGGCTCGTTGGCGGGGCTCTCCAGATCCAGGCCCTCGTGGCTCAGGTGCCACAGGTTCTTATCCTTGGAGTAGTTGGTCTCGCGGTTGATCTTCAGGGGGATGTGGTGAGCCTCGGCGTAGTCGATCTCCTCGTCACGGCTCTTGATGTCCCACTCACGCCACGGAGCAATGATGGCCATATCCGGGCAGAAAGCCTTCAGGGTCAGCTCGAAACGCACCTGGTCGTTGCCCTTGCCGGTGCAGCCGTGGCAGATGGCATCTGCACCTTCCTTGATGGCGATATCAGCCAGAGCCTTTGCGATGCAGGGACGGGCGAAGCTGGTGCCCAGCAGGTAATCCTCGTACTTAGCGCCGAACTTCAGGGTGGGGAAGATGTAGTTCTCGACGAAGTCCTTCTTCAGGTCCAGCACGTACAGCTTGGATGCGCCGGTAGCCTTGGCCTTTTCTTCCAGACCGTCCAACTCGGTGCCCTGACCCACGTCACCGGAAACAGCGATGACCTCGCAGTTGTTGTAGTTTTCCTTCAGCCAGGGAATGATGATGGAGGTATCCAGACCGCCGGAGTAAGCCAGAACGACTTTTTTGATGTTTTCCTTTTTCATGATAAACGCGCTCCTTTAATAAAAATACACTTTTGTTCTCTGATGCGCATTTCCCTTCGCATCCTCTGTCTTTCGTTTGCGGTTGATGCTTTTATTATACGCCGTGCGGCTTTTGCGTCAATGCTGAAAACCGACAAACCTTACAGGGATTTGACCGTTCTTTTGGTTCAATTTGCATCTTTATGCAGTTTATTTTAAATATATTCAGTTTTTATGCAATTAGAATGTATTTTTGCAGCGGTCTCTCACGCTCTTTTTTGCTGCAAAACGCCGCCCGGTCTGTCTGCACAGGCCGGGCGGCGTTTCGTTTTGCTTTATTGTTTATCCCCGCCATCGGCGCGGGGCTGGCGGCCCTGTTCCGGCACGGCGCGCTGCTGGTTGTAGTGGATGAGCTGGGCGGCGGCGGTGCTGGCCGCAAGACCGGGCCGGGTGACCATGTAGACATAGCGGCGGTAGCGGTCCTGTCGCAGGGGCACCAGCACCGTGTCCGGGCTGTACATCTGGGGGTGGTCGGTGCTGATGAACACTCCCAGCCCCGCCTGCACCATGCTCAGCAGCACCGAGTCCTCGTTGGAGTAGCCGCGGATCTCGGGCCGGATGCCGTATTCCCCCAGCATCCGGCGCAGAAGGTCGGAGTAGGCGGGCGAATCGGTGAAGACCATGGGCCGCCCGGCCAGCTGGTCCGGCGTGATGCTCGGGCACTTTGCCAGCGGGTCGTCTTTGAGCATGGCCACCACGAAGGGCAGCTCCACCACCGGGGTGAACCGCAGGCCGTTCTCGCCGGGCTGGTAGCTGCAGAACACCATATCATAGAGCCCGGCTTTCAATCCGGCCAGCAGCCGTTCGGTCTGGTCCACCCGGATGTCAAAGCAGGCGTTGCTGCCCGCGTCGGCACGGAAGTCGGCCAGCATCCTGGGCAGGTAGGTGTTCACCACCGGGGTGATGCTGCCGATGGACACCCGCTCGGCCCCGGTGCGGAAGTCCCGCATAGCGGCAGCCCCGGCGTCCAGCGTGTCAAGCCCCGCTTCCACATAGCGCAAAAGCGCCCGCCCGGCGTCGGTGAGCACCACATTGCGCCCGCGCCGGGTGAACAGCAGCACCCCCAGTTCTTCTTCCAGCAGGGCGATAGCCCGGCTGAGGGACGGCTGCGAGATGGCCAGCGCGTCGGCGGCCTTGGTGTAGTGCTCGGTCTTGGCAAGCACGCGGAAATACCGCAGCTGGTTCAGGGTCATGGCAGGTGCCTTCTTTCGGGTGTGTTTTTCACAATTATATCATAATTGATAGCAAAAAACTATTGATATATTGAGCCCGTCTTCTTGTTTTTGACAGGTTTTTCACGTTAAACTATTAACAGCGTCCCCTTGGGACAGAAGGAATCACACTGAGAACAAAGAGGAGAAACACCATGCGCAAAAAGTTTATTGCAGCGCTGCTTTGCGTTGCGATGGTCCTGACGCTGCTGGCTGGCTGCGGCAGCAGTTCCAGCAGCACCGCGTCCGGCTCGGTGGCCGGCACCTACGAAGGCACCGGCAAGGGCCGCAACGGCGACATCGTTGTTGCCGTCACCCTGGATGACAACGCGGTCATCACCAACATTGAAGTCAAGGAACAGCAGGAGACCGAGGGCGTGGGCGACATCGCTTTTGACCCCATGATCTCCCAGATGGTGGAGCATAACTCCGTGGCTGTGGACGCCATCGCCACCGCCACCCTGACCAGCAACGGCCTGCTGGAGGCTGTGCGCAACGCCCTGACCGCTGCAGGCGTCAACCCCGACGACTACAACGGTGAGGTTTCCACCGCCAAGGGCGAGGATACCACCTATGACGTGGACGTGGCCGTTGTGGGCGCAGGCGGTGCCGGCATGGCTGCCGCCGCTGCGGCCGCTGAGAACGGCGCAAGCGTCCTGGTGCTGGAGAAGGCTGCTTCCATCGGCGGCAACACCAAGCTGGGCGAGGGCACCTACAATGTGGCCGACGCCGAGCGTCAGAAGCAGCTGACCATGACCGCCGACAACTGCAAGGAAGTGGAAGCTGCGCTGGCTGTGACCACCGACGACCCCGAATACCAGGCCCTGATCGACGACACCCGCGCCGACTACGAGAAGTGGCAGGCTGAGGACGGCAAGACCCTGTTCGACAGCCCCAACTGGCACGCCCTGCAGACCTACATCGGCGGCGGCTCCATTGATAACATCAAGCTGATCCGCACCTACGCCACCGGCGCTGTGGACGCGCTGGACTGGCTGGAAGGCACCATCGGCGTGCCCTTCAAGGATGACTACATCTTCATGGCCATCGGCGGCAAGTGGGCCCGCGGCCATCAGGTGGACCTGATCGCTGCCACCGGCAAGGAGAGCGACAACGGCGGCCGCATCTACATTGAAAAGCTGCAGAACTACGCCGAGAAGCTGGGCACTACCATTGAGACCAATGCCAAGGTGACCACCCTGACCGTGGGCGACGACGGTGCCGTGAACGGCTGCATCGCCGAGCGCACCGACGGCAGCACCATCACCGTCAACGCAAAGACCGTCATCCTGGCCACCGGCGGCTACGCTGCTTCCAGCGATCTGGTCTATAAGTATTCGGGCGGCACCATCACCACCAAGCTGACCAGCTGCGCAGCCACCAGCACCGGCGACGGTCTGGCTCTGGCTGAGAACGTGGGCGGCAACCTCATCAATCTGGATCAGATCCAGGTGCACCCCCTGGGCGACCCCATTGACGACTGCGGCTGCGTGAGCGAGTTCGTGGGCAACTGGCTGAGCGCCACCGAGTACATGTTCGTCAACAAGGAAGGCAAGCGCTTCATCAACGAGGACAACACCCGTTACGCCATCAGCATGGCAGAGCTGCAGCAGACCGACGGCCAGATGTGGCTGATCGTGGACAGCAGCGCCATCGCAGGCGACGACACCCGCAATGAGCTGATCGACAAGCTGCTGAGCGACGGCCACTCCGTGAAGGCCGACACGCTGGACGAGCTGGCCGAGAAGATCGGCGTGGACGCTGACACCCTGAAGGCTACCGTCGAGACCTACAACGCAGGCATGACCTCCGGCTCGGACGAGTTCGGCAAGGCCACCAGCGCCGACTCCACCATCCTGCAGGCTCCGTTCTACGCAAGCCTGCGCACCCCCACCGTGCACTACACCATGGGCGGCATCCAGATCGACACCGACGCACACGTGATGAACGCCGACGGCAATGCCATCCCGGGCCTGTACGCAGCCGGTGAGGTTGCAAGCGGCATCCACGGCAACAACCGTCTGGGCGGCAACGCTTACCCCGACATCATCACCTTCGGCCGCATTGCTGGTACCAATGCAGCCGCCGAGGCAAACGCATAATTTGATCGCTTTTCTCTGAAACTTCTTTCTTCTTTTCAGTTTTTTCAAACAGGCAAAGCCCCTCGCCGGGAAACCGGCGGGGGGCTTTGCCGTTTGCGGGGGATTCGCCCTCTCAGTCACCTGCGGTGACAGCTTGTTCCCTTTTTGTCACCTTCGGTGACATTTCTCCCCGGCACGGGGAGAATCTTTCAAAGGGAGAGCCAAGAGGGGTGCGCAGCGGCACACGGCGTACAATGGCGCACACGCAAAAAGGAGCGGCCCCCGGACGGGAGCCGCTCCTTTTGCGGTTTGAAGTTACTCGTTCACTTTCCAGGCGATCGCCACCACTGCTTCGGTGCAGAGGGTCAGGCTGATGCCTTCCTTCGTGACGGTGAGCGGGGTGACCACCACATCACCGGCGTTGTGGCCGTGGGAATCCGCCGTCAGCACCTGCACCGCATAGAAGGTGCAGTTCTTGTTGCGGGTGGCTTCCGGCTGCTTCACCATACCGGCCACACCCTCCTCGGGGTAGCGGTCGTTGGGCAGGATGCCGATGGTGCTGTTCACCTGTGCGAAGAAGCGGGTGCTGCTGGCCGCATCGAAGCCCGCCTTGGTCAGGACTGCGTTGATGGCCGCATCCAGCTTCTGCTGGTTCTCATAGCCTGCCGCACGGATGTTCTCCGTCGTGACAGCGCTGGTGACCAGCCACTTGTCGGTGCGGGGCTGCAGGGCCGGGACGACCTGCTGGGGCTCCAGCACCGCGCCGCAGCGGCTGCAGTGGCTGCCTGCCGTCAGGCCTTCTTCCGTTTCGGTGGGGTCCACAGCGGGGTCTTCCACCACCACATGGCCCAGCTTTTCGTGGACGATCTTGTTATCGTCATCGGTCAGCTGCCAGTCACAGTTCTTGCACTGCTTCACTTCCACGCCGTCTTGGGTGCAGGTGGCTTCGCGGATGGTCACATATTCGTACTCATGGCCGGGGCAGGTGAGGTACTTGACGTACTTCTCAATGATCGCGCCGACTTTCTCATCGTATTCGCCCAGCTTTTCGTTCACAAGGTCTTCGGTGGCTTTGCCCACAAGGGTGCCGATGAGCTCCGGGATCAGCACGCCGGGCAGGGCCTTCGAAATGCGGTCCTTCATCTCGCGGTTGAGCATCTCACCGGCTTTGGTGCCGATGCGCTTCATCTCTGCCGAGACCACCGGCTTGAGCCCCATCAGGTCTTCGCGGGCCTTTGCCAGCAGCTGGCGGTTATCCTGGCCTGCGTCAATGCCCACAATGGCGTTGTCGATGGTGGTGAAGAACACTTCCCGCACCTTGTCGATGGTCTCCTGGCCCACCTCGCGGTGCACCAGCTCATTCAGCGAAGGCTTGAGCTCGTTCAGCAGCTGGCTGACGAAGGGGTACTTGCCGTACTTCTTGTCCAGCTTTTTGACCACAAGGTCCACCACATCGTCCAGCAGACTGGGGGTCAGTTGGGTCCAGTTTGCCTTTGCCAGAATGTCGCGTGCCACCACAAGGATGACCTTTTTCACCGCCGGGTCCATATCGTCGCCGTCCAGCAGCGTGCGCACCAGCTTGTAAAGGCCGCCCTCGATGCTGTCACTGGCCACTGCTGCGTCCACGATGACGTCCACAGCCGCCTTGATGGTGTCCATGGAGACGAAGGAATCTTCCAGCACCTTTTTCAGGCTGTCGAGAGCCGAGCGCACCGGCGCAAGCTTTGCGGTAGCGTCCTCATCCGACATACCGGCGCGGGTCAGCAGATCATGCGCCTGCGAGTAGATGGCTTCCATCTTGTTGATGGCGTCTTCCTTGCTCTCGGCGCTGTCCACAGCCGCTTTGACCGCCTTCAGTGCTTCCTTGATGAGGGTATCCGCCGCTGCTGCGGCCGCCTTGGCTACATCGTTCTTGGCCTGCTCGATCAGCTTATCGAACGGCTCAAGCATCTCAGCCGCCTTATCCGGGCCCACGATCTCGGCCAGCTTGGTGTGCAGGTCGTCGTAGAGCTTGTCCAGCGCGGCGATCTTTTCCAGCGCAGACAGGCTGTCATCGTTGACGATGCGGTTGATCTCGTTGACCGCATCCGCCACAAGCTTCGTCAGCTGTTCGTTCTTGATGGTCTCCCACAGGTCTTTCAGCGCACCGGAAGCGTCGATGTCCTTGATAAGGTCTTCGTACTTCTTGATGACATCCTTCAGCTTCTCCAGCTTTTCCTGATAGGTACCGTCTTCCAGCGCCTTTTCCAGCGCGTCGCGCAGGCCGTTGACATAGGTCTTCTTGATCTCTTCCAGTGCGTTGCTGAGCTTATCCGCCACATCCGGAGCATAGGGGCGCAGTTCATCAATGGCTTTCTGCGCCTGATCGAACGCCTCGTCGATCTTGGACAGATCGCCGCTCTCAATGGCCTCCTTCAGCGCTTCCAGTGCCTTGGTGGCAGCAGCTTCCTTCAGGGCTTCTTCTGCGTTCTTGATAATGGTATCCACCGCATTCTTCAGGATGGGGTTTTCCTTGATCTTATCCACCAGCTTACCGGCCCGGTCGATCACATCCTGCACTTTCTTGATGGTGTCCTCGCTGACATTGCCGTTCTTGATCTCCTCCTGCAGCTGCTTGATCAGGGCGCTGGCTTCATTCACAAGGTCAATGGCATCAATGGCGGCCTGCACGGCATCCACGACCTGATCGTAGCTTTCTTTCAGGCTGTCGGGGATCATGGGTTTCAGATCTTCCAGCACCTTTTTGAACGCTTCCAGCTGGGATTTATCCAGCTCGCCGTTCTTCAGCTTGTCCCAGATATCTTCAATGACCTTCTGGGCATACTTGGATTCGATCTCCTCAACGGTCTTTTTCAGCTCTGCAAGTTCTGCCTGCAGCTCTGTTTTCTTTGCGCGGCCGTCGTCCAGCTTGCCCACCGCCGTATCCGCAGCCACATAAGCACCGATGACCTTTTTCATTTCGTCATCGGTCATCTCGGACGGGCTTTTGTTGTCAATGGTCTCGTGAGCGGTCTTGATCGCTTCACTGGCCGCAGTCTCATAACCGCGCTGAAGCGATTCATGCTCGAACTTTTCATAACGGTCAGACATGGCGTTCAGACGTTCATTGTACTTATCCACATTAACGCCAACCTGCTTCATCAGTGCGATCGCCGCTTTTGCGCCGTTATAAAGAATCCCTATATTTTCCAGCTCTTTATTCGTGGCCGTCAGCGGGTCTCCGTTCAGGGCTTCGTCCAGTTCATCCAGCTTCTTATCCGCAATATTGATCTGCTTTGTCTTTGTATGGCAGGTATCGCAGGTAGACTCGTAATACAGGTATTGGCCAGAAACCTGTAGGCCGGTGCCCGTCCACGTTGTAAACTTGTGGGGGCTCAGCGGGCCGCTGATGGTTCTTGTATCCGTTTTTCCGCAGCCAGTACGGGTACAGGTGCCGGTCTCGGTCTGATCCTGGCAGGCGGGGTTGTCGTCTTTCACATAGTTCTGAAAATCGTGGTCGAGCGCAGCTGTGATGTTTTCTTTTTTGGTTGTATGGCACACCTTGCACTCGTAAAGGTCGTAGCCCCCTTCCGTACAGGTAGGCTCAACCGTTTTCTTAAACTCCCAGTCGTGTTGCACATTGCCATGCGGAATGAGGCGGGTTTGGGTGCCGCCTTCTTCTGTACCATGGCAGCGAATACAGTAGAGTGTCTCTACGCCGTCCTTATCACAGGTAGCAGGCGTCGTTTCTTCCCAATTGGCACCCGTGAAATCATGGCCTTTGGCCGGTTTTGTTTCTTTATTGCTTGTTGCTACGCACTGAGCTGTGACATCTTGCAAATCCTCAGGGACCTCAACAGAGATATTTCTTCCAAAAAGGTTTATTTCCACTTCAGTATAGTGAAATGGCTTCGTAACGTCACACTGACAAAAATATATTTCCGGCTTGGTGCAGGTCTGATCCTGTACTTTTGTCAGCTGGATATTATAAGTATGTGAATGATTATCCTGCGTCATATCATAAATAGCTTTTGCTTCGACGGCAGCTTTAATCAAGTCTCTCTTAGACACCCGCGTCGCGTAAAGTGCAACTTCACCTGTCTGGTCAAATTCCGCATCGTCCGGCAAATCAAATTCCGGTTCTTCCGCATTCGGGTCTTCATTCGGAAAGGTCACAACGATATCTTCCGTCCGCTCTGTCACAGCAAAATCATCGTCCGAGAAATCTGCCGCCGTATCGTCGTCCCACTCCGGGTACACCAGCGTGCCGTCTTCGTCCGCGACATCCATATTGCCCAGTTCATCCACGCTGTTTTCCGCATTCAACGGCTGTGCCGCGAATACGGTAGGGAGCACCGCCGACGACATCATGCTTGCCGCCAGCACAAAGGCCGTTGCGCGCTGTGCCGCCGCTTTGAAACGCTTCATAGTCCTTCCTCCTTTTTCCTCGCTGTATCACATCTGCCCGCGTCTTTCGGGGCAGGGATAATCTACCATTCTATAAGTATCATATTCCGTGTCAAAAATCAATTGTTTTGCACACGAAAACCGCATTTTCGTTCATTTTCGGACAAGCGTCGGTCTGCTGTCGTCCGCTCTGTGCAGCAAAAGCGCCTGCCTGCAGGCAGACGCTTTCCGGTGTTCTTATTCCGTTTCTCCGGCAAAGGGTCTCCCCGCTGCCGCCCACGCCGCGCAAAGGCGTTCCTTCTGGGCCTTGGGCAGCTGTTTGAGGGCATACTCCCGGCGCATGGCCGCACGGTGGTCGGCACACTTTTCCACATAGGCAAGGGCCGCCGCGCCCTTTGCCCGGGTGTAGCGGGCGCCTTTGCCGCTCTGGTGGGCCCGCAGGCGGGCGGCGGGGTCGGTGGACCAGCCGGTGTAGAGGGTGCCGTCGGTGCAGCGCACCATATACACGAAGGCCGCCTTCGGCCGTGCGGCATCAGATGCGGCCATTGTTCTTCAGCACCTGACGGCAGGCGGCAAGGGCCGTCTCCTTGTCCTTGGCCGTGATGAGGAAGCGGCTGGCGTGGCAGAAGCTGATGCCCGGGATGCCGCTTTTCTGCTCGATGACCTCCTGCGGCTGGCCTGCCCAGCTCTGGGGGAAGGGCAGCTTCGGGCGCTTGGTCTTGTGGTCGGTGACGCACTGGGCACTCCAGCCGCCGCGCTGGCTGGGGTAGACCACGAACAGCGCGTCCGTCTTGTACAGGCCGTTTTTCCACGGCAGGTAGCAGGGCAGCACCACGATGCCGTCCCGGGAGTTCTTATAGGCCTGCTGCACCTTCTCGTCGGCGCGGTTCACGGCGTTGGCGCTGGCGATCTGGTTTTCCAGGATCTGCTTTGCCACGGCCACCGCCTTGAAGAAGCAGGCGTCCTGATCTTCCTTCGAGTCCCACACTGGATTAAAGAAGCCGATGGCGTCGCACAAGCTGTTCTGCTCGCCGGTGTTGTCGTTCAAATCCAGCGGCTGGATGAAGTTTTCGTCGATGAGCCGGGCCTGCCGCTCGCCCACAAGGCCCGGCCCCAGCCCCCGCCACAGCAGGCCGAAGGCCGCGTAGGGCACGCCGTTGGGGCGGGTCTCGCGGGGCTCCTGATGGTGGTCGAACATGCCGAAGCCCACGTCATACACGATGCCGTCAAAGTCGTCCGGCACGGTGAAGCCGCGGGTGATCTTGATATCCGGGCGCAAGATCTGCAGCAGCGCCGTGGCAAACACATCGTCGGCGTGGAACTTGCCGGCGTGGGTGAAGCCGTTTGCGGGAATTTTCATGGATGATACCTCGTTCTCAATAGATTCTCTGGCCCCAGTATACCACATTTTGAAGAAGGGGACAACGAAAAGGGGCCGCCATATGGCAGCCCCCGCCCTCTCAGTCCCCCAGAGGGAGCGCCAAGGGCCTGACCGCCGATGTTGCACAACGGTCCTTATCTTCTGTTTTTCAGTCCACGGCCTTGCCGGAAGCGTCATAGAGTTTGCCGTCGGTGCCCTTGGTGCAGACGGTGTAGCCCTCCGGCAGCTTCAGCAGGCTTTCGTCCACCTTATCCGACACCGAGAGGTATTCCAGCGAGGCCTGCTTGCCGCCCACCCGGGTGATGAGGTAGCGCAGCGCGCCGCCGTCGTAGCAGTAGGTCATCTCCACGGGCTTGCCGTCCAGCGTCATGTTAAACACTTCCGCGTCGTAGGTCTTGCCGTGGACGGTCTTCTTCGCCTCGGCAAAGCCGGTGGCGCTGCCGGTGGAAAGAGACTTTGCCACCACCGTCTCGCTCAGGCCCATGGCCTTGTAGGCGGCGGCTTCATCCCCCAGGCAGATGGCCAGCTTGCGGGCGGAGTCCAGCTGATACGCCTTGCCGTCCAGCACCAGAAGGGTGAGCTTCTCGGTGCCGTCCTGCTCCTCGGCCTTCAGGTACATGTTCCCGCTGCTGCGCACCATGTCCAGAATGCCTTCCACGCCGTCCACCTTGATCTTTGCGGTGAACTGGTCCTTTTCCAGCTGCGCGATGACACCGGCCGTGCGGGTGTTGGCCCACGCCTGCATCCAGGCCGGGGTCTGCAGCGCAGCCGACGCCGGGACACTGCAGGGCAGCAGCAGGCACAGCGTCAGCCCTGCCGTCGCGATGCGTTTTGCAGCCTGTTTCAGACATTTCATGGTTCGTTCCTCCGTTTCGAGGTTTTTACTTTTTCTTTGCGGTGCGGGTGGTCTTGCGGGGCTTCGGCTGGGCCGCAGGCTTTGCCGCCGGGGCGGCGGGCTTTTCCACCGGAGCCGGGGCGGTCTCCGGCTCGCCCAGAGCCAGAATGCTGCTCAGCTCCTTCTGTGCCTCGGCGTTGGCGGCATCGGTGGTCGCCAGCACGTCGGAATAGAACTGCTCCATCTCCGCGCGGGTGGAGAAGGTGGCAACGTACATCTGGTTGCCCATAGCACCGCTCAGGGCGTCCGGGATGCGGTCCACCATGCGCATGTTCTGCTGATACTTCTGCATGATCTGCTCGTGGCTGTAGACAAAGTGCTTGCCGTCGCGGCGGCCTGCGAACGGGCAGTAGAAGTGCTCGCCCACCGGCATGTCGGTGCCGCCGAAGGCGATCATGTCGGCCCAGATCTTATACACATTGGTGGAGCGGGCAAAGTTGATCATATCCGGGGTGAAGCCGCCGCAGGGGCGCATGTTGACTTCCAGCGCCACGATCTGGCCCTTCTTGCCCATGCTGGCCTGATCTTCGGTCATGCGGAAGAACTCGAAGTGGATGAAGCGGCTCTTGACGCCAAAGCTCTTGACGGCGGCGCGGCCTGCGGCGCGGGTATCCTCAGGCAGGTCCTTGATGATGTAGTAGATGGAGTTATCGTTGTCATTGACGATGTCCATGATGGACATGGGGCTGACATTGCCGGCCTCAAAGATGGGGTTGCCGTTGGCGTCGATGATGGCGTCATAGCTGTTCACCTCGGCGCGGACGAACTCCTCCATGATATACTCCACATCCGGGTGGTTGGCCGTCTTGTAGACGAGGAACTTTTTCAGCTCGTCGTCGCTGAAAAGCTTGTGGGTGTCGGAAGCGCCCACGCCGTTGTCCGGCTTGACCACCACCGGGTAGCCCACCTCGTCCACGAACTTTTTGCAGCCCTCGAAGTCGTCCACCATGTGGTAGCGAGCGGTGGCGATGCCGGCCTTCTGGTAATACTCCTTCATCTTGCTCTTGTACTTGATGCGGGGCATATCGGAAGTCTGGAAACCGCTGGTGATGTGGAAGTCGGTGCGCAGGGCGGCATCGCGCTCCAGCCAGTACTCGTTGTTGGACTCCAGCCAGTCGATGCGGCCATACTTGAAGGTGAAGAAGGCCACGGCGCGGTAGACTTCGTCGTAGTTTTCCAGACTGCCCACCTTGTAGTACTCGTTCAGGCTGTCCTTCAGCTCCGGCTTCAGCTCGTCGTAGGGCTGGTCACCGATGCCCAGCACGTTCATGCCGTTGTTCTTCAGCTCCCGGCAGAACTGCCAGTAGTTGGTGGGGAAGTTGGGCGAAATGAAAATGAAATTCTGCATGGTTTTTGATTCTTCTTTCCTCTATAAACCTCTATAAAAACTCCCTCCGTCACGGCTTCGCCGTGCCAGCTCCCTCTGGGAGGGAGCCTTTTTCCGTTGCGGAGAACTTTTGCAAGGCCCCCTCCATGAGGGGGCTGTCTGCGAAGCAGACTGGGGGAGTTCCCTGTTTACTGCTCACCCAGAATATACGGCATGTAATATGCCACCTGTTTATACCACCAGTTCCAGTCGTGGTTGACATCGTGGCCCCACAGGTCCACCCAGACAGGGATGTTCTTGGCCTCGAAGATGCGCTTCAAGAACCAGGTGGTGTCCGGCTGTTCCCAGTCGCCCTGACCGCAGCAGATGACCGCTTTCTGGCTGCGGAACAGCTGCATGTAGGGGTGATCTTCCGGGAAGTTCTTCATGTAGTCCACCGGGGAGTTCATGTACACCAGCTCGTCCATGTAATCGCCGAAACCGTAGTGGGCGGTATAAATGCCGCTGAGGGCCAAGCAGCCGCAGAACACGTCCGGGCGGCGCAGATACAGGTTGACGGCGTGGGTGGCACCCAGACTGCAGCCGAAGGCGATGACGCCGGGCAGGCCGTCCCAGCCGTTGCGCTCTTTGGCCATGTACTGAATTTTCGGTACGGCCTCGTCCACGATGTAGCGCAGCCACTGCTCATAGCGGCGGATGCGCCAGTAGGGGTCGCCCTGGGTATCCGACCAGGTCTCCTTGTCCATGGTGTCGATGGAGATCACCATGATCTTGCCCGCGTCGATCCACGGGGCCAGAGTGTCGGCCATATGGAAGTCCTCAAAATCGAAGAAGCGACCGTCCTGACAGGGGATATAGAGCATCGGGCGGCCTGCATGGCCGTAAATTTTGCACTCCATATCGCGGCCCAGCGCCGGGCTGTAGTCCTTGAAATACTGCATTTCCATGGTGATTCCTCCTTTGGTTGTACTGGTCATTTTTAGCGTGCTCGCCCTCTCCGTCAAGCCGCTTTGCGTCTTGCCACCTCTCCCAAAGGGAGAGGCAAGAGCGTAACGGTCAAGTTCTTGGCTCCCCCTTTGGGAAAGACTCCCCCGGCCGGGGGAGGTGGCACGAAGTGCCAGAAGGGGAACAGCTGTCACCGAAGGTGACTGAGAGGGCGAGGCCGCTACCCGTTATTCCTCCACCTCATACATCAGCGTATGGAACACGAAGGGCAGCTGCTTTTCCCAGCTGGCTTCGCTGTGGGTGCCGCCGGGCACAAGGCGGCTGGTGAGGTGGATGCCCCGGACCATGAGCTTTTCGGTCAGCTGTGCAAAGTCCCGGCGGATGCCCTCGTGGTTGCCCATCTCCCGGGAGCCGTAGTCCATGTACAGCACGGTGCCCGGCTCCAGCTTTGCGCGGCCCACAAGGCCGGAGAGCTTTTCCGGCGACACCCAGATGGAAGGCGACAGCGCCGCCGCCCGGCTGAAGGTGTCGTTGTACTGCAGCAGGGCATACAGACTCATCAGGCCGCCCATGCTGCTGCCGCCGATGAAGGTGTGCTCCCGGTCCGGCAGGGTGCGGAAATTGCGGTCGATGAAGGGCTTGAACCGGTGGATGTACCAGCTCATGGTGGCCTGCCCCCTGCCGTCAAAGTGGCCGAACTGCGGGTCATCGAACCGGTAGGGCGAATACTCCACCAGACGCTCATTGTTGGCACCTGCGTTGCACTCCACGGCCGCCACGATCAGCGGGGTGTCGGTGTAATCCAGATAATCGGCCACGCCCCAGCTCTTGCCGTAAGTAGCGTCCTCATCAAAAAAGACGTTCTGGCCGTCAAACATATACAGCACCGGATACCGGCGGTCAGGCTCCGATTCATACATGGTGGGCAGATAAACATACACTCTGCGCTGCTCGGTGCCATTGACGGCAGGGTAGCTCACGCTCCATTTTTTGACCATGGGTTCATCCCTCTCAATCTTTCCTGCGCACGGCCTGCCGCAATGCAGGCCGCAGTTCTGAATCCAGTTTAGCACTGCAGGAGAAAGAAAGCAATGTTTTATAGGCTTCCCCCTCGGGGGAAGGATTCTCTCAGATACGGCAAACGCCGCCGAGCGGTCGGGCTCCGGCGGCGTTTCTCCGAATTCTGAATAAAAAAGTTCTCTCCGGGAACTTTGTGGTTAGTTCTTCTTCTCCACCGGGACGATCCAGCCCTTGGTATCGGGGATCTTGCCCCACTGC
>ERZ1034913.1447-NODE-1447-length-14432-cov-7.625165_pt1 | contig 14432 bp, 23 predicted proteins | sample MGYA00520697_ERZ1034913 | MGnify/ENA primary metagenome ERZ1034913 (study PRJEB33766, sample SAMN09781786) | gut metagenome | biome: gut microbiome | host: Homo sapiens | place: Madagascar | study: EMG produced TPA metagenomics assembly of the PRJNA485056 data...
GGTGGTGTCACCGGCGGGGCCAGCTTCACCCTTCGGCCCTTGGGGGCCGGGGTCGCCCTTGGGTCCGGCTGGGCCAGTCGCACCTTGGACACCTTGGGGGCCAACCGGGCCGGGCTCGCCTTGGATGCCCTGAGGGCCAACCGGGCCGGGCTCGCCTTGGATGCCCTGAGGGCCAACCGGGCCAGTTGGTCCAATAGGTCCAACGTCGCCTTTTTCGCCCTTTTCTCCCCGGAAATCCCCGGAGGCGATGCCGTCTTCCAGCTTTTGCAGCGTCTTGGCGGCATTATCAGCAGCGCTTTCCGCCCGGCCAGCGTCCCGGTTTACCTGCTGCATAAATCCCGCCCAGGCCTCCGGGGCCTCCTTGGGGTCCGCCAGGCCCTTGGCGATCCTTACGGCATACTGGGGGCTCTTCCAGGTCTCCCCATTGGGCCCGTCCCATCGGATTTCCACCAGCCCCTCGCCGGGGTCCGAGGTGTCCGCCAGGCTTACCAGCCAGATGAGCGTTTGCCCCTCCACCCGGCTGGCCAGCGGATAGGGGGCCTCATCGTGGGGCCGCTGGAGCTTGGCCTGGTAGTGGCCTCCCTCCCCCAGCGGAGGCAGCGGGAAGGCCACCTCCCGGACCAGCTGCTCCTTGTATCGCCCGATGGTCACGGCCCCGGATTTGTCCGGGGTGACTCTAAACCAGCTCATCCAGATGCACCTCCGTCACGTTGGCCGTCCTGGCGCTGCTCCAGGCATTTCCGGCTGTGTTGATGCCCGCGAAGATGTACCAGCCGTTTCCGCTCTTGCCGCTTACGTCCAGGGTGATGATGTGCTCATCCTTGTCCGTGATCTCCGTCTCGGTTTTCAGCTCGGCGGTGGTCCGGGTGGCGTCGCCTTTGGACGCCATCAGGGCAAAAAAAACGTTTTTGTTTTTATCGGTAGACTTGGCCCGCATAGAAACAGTGGTCACCCCGGATAGAGTCAGGGGGCCAAACACGGCATAGGCCTCTCCCGCCTTGCCGCTGCCGTTGGTTTTTACGGCGATGGCGTCGGTGCCGAGCGTCACCGTGCCGTTTACCACCTTCTTGTTTGCTGCGGCTCCGATCCCGTTTTTGTAGAGGGAAACCGTGGACAGGGGCAGCCAAGAGCTGCTTCCGTACACCCTGGCATCCACCGGCTGCCAGGCCTTGCCATTGTATATGCTGGCAAACGCCAGGTAAAGCAGCGCCCGGTTCTCCCTGCCGAAGGCAAAGGCCTCGCCTTCGTCTGCTGTTACCAGGAGCAGCTCCCCCTTACGGAGGCCCAGCGGCTGCTCTGGAGACAGAAACCAGGAGGGGATAGTTTCTGTGGTCCCCACCCATAGGGTCCCGCTCTTGGCACTGGTCGGTGGCGTTTCCCCCGTCACGATGTCCAGCTTTAGGGTGTCGCCGCCTCCGCCGGTCACTGCGTTAATGATCATACGCTCGCCTCCGTCCCAAACATCAGCACATTTACAGGGATGTCCACCTCCGGGACCTCCTCGCAGAAAAAGGTAAGAGTCCCGTCCTTTTGCTCCACACACCTTACCAGGGCATCGGTGTAGGCCATGTAGGCCTGGGCCGCCGGGGACACCACCACGATGTTGTCCGCTGTCACGCCGCTGACCGTTACCGTCTGCTGGTGGTTTGTCCACTTCATCCGCTCCAGGGTTATCGTTCGGGTCCGGGGGGCCCCCAGTCCGTCCAGGCCCATGTAGCTCACGCTGTAAAACACCACAATACTGTTTTGGTTAAACACGATCGTGGTGCGGGTCCACAGGTATTTTCCCTGGGGCGCCGCCTGGGGCACCGGCTTCCAGGTGCCGGAGGGCACCGAAGTGCCGCTGTCGCTCACCTGGTAGCTGATCTCCCGCATGGTCAGCGGGGGCGGGTCTCCTTTGTCTCCCTTGTCCCCTTTGTCGCCTTTATCTCCCTTCGCCCCGTTGGTGACGGTGATGGGGTAGGTTGTCCCATCCGCCATGGTGACGGTGTAGGTGTCCACCAGTCCCGCCGTGCCGGTTTTCTGGATGCTGCGGATGCCCCCGTGGCCGTCCGCCGCCTCCGTCAGGGTTTTGATCAGCAGCCCCTCCGGGATAGCCATAGCCTCCCCGGAGCGCTCCAGCACCATAAGGTCGTCTGGCTCAAAGGCTGTCGCTCTGGCCAGCTCCGAGATCGTTTGATCCATGGGTTTCCTCCTTTTCCTGTTTTTCCACCTCCGCCGCCAGAGCCTCCAGGGCCTGGACGCAGCGGAGCATCTTAACCATGTTTTCTTTCCCCCTTACCTCCACCTGACACAGGGTGTTGCGGATGGAGAGCAGGGCGTTGGTGCCTGTGGTCATATCAATCCCTCCATAGCGATACCATCACGGCCCCATCCTTGGGGACCAAGGCGGACAGAACTGTGTACCCAGACAGAGTGATGCCGTCCACCTCGATGGTCGGCAGCTCTTTGGGGTCGCCAAATACCTGGGCAGCCTCCGCCAACGTGATGGTTTCCACCGTAACGTGAGCGCTGCGCCGGTTGTGGACGAAAAAAGATGTGGGAAAGGTTTTTCCTGTCGCTGTCGTTAACATTTTTGCCTCCTTAAACTACCAGAACGTTATAACCGTGCCCGCCTATCACAAGATATTCGGCGTCCACCTTCCGGACGCCTCCCACCAAATCCGTATAGATGGAGGTATAGCCGGTGACTCTCAGCGTGTCCGTTTGGATGTAATCGGCGGTTGCTCGCCCGTTAAAATAGTTATTGGCGTCTACGGCATAGCTCAGCGCCTCGTTGATGTCGTAGTCCGTCCGGTCTGTCCCGATATCATTTGCCACGATCTTCCAGGCATTCAGGGATCCCGTCTCGATGATATCGTTGTCGATGTAGTCCCCGTCTCCGCCCACGATGTCCCTGGCGTGGACCGTAGTCTCCACCGTTGCCGAGTAGGCCGTGAGGTTGCCCGACATATCCACAAAAAAGTCTTTTCCGACTCGCAACCCATCCGGTCCCAGGTAGATGCCTTGGGTAAGCTCTGCGGAGTTGGCAAAGTCCATGCCGTTGGTGCTCAGGGAGTCCGCGGTGATGTCGAGGCCTCCGATGGTGCCCCCTGCCAGAGCCTTGATGATGCCGGAGATCTCCAGCCCCGCCTTGGTGGCCGTCAGCACCGGCGTGCCGTTGGCCGAGATTTCCCACTTTTTGTCCGTCAGGGTCCAGCCGAAGCTCTCGTCTCCTCCCTCGCTCTTCACCATGGCGGTGATCTTGTCGCTCATCACGGTCAGGGCTGCCCGCAGGCTGCTGTAGCGCCGGGTCTGTTCCCGGTCCTGGGTGGAGGCATAGGGGTATTCGTGGTCGATTTCCGCCTCCCCGGGGGCGGCGATGTCCGCCAGATACATGGGCCCCAGGGTCCGGGCCGCCCGCCATACCGTGCCGGTTAAGGCGCCGATGGTCACCCGGTCTCCCAGCTCCGCCGCCGGATCCAGCAGCACCTTGTCGGCAGTAAACGGCTGGTAGGTTACGGCTTTGATCTTGTCGTACAGGTCCTTGGCCTGGGCGTTGTCGCCGTAGATGCTGGTTGTCTCCAGCAGCCGCCCGGAGTCGTCCCCCCATTGGGCGTAGGCCGTGTCGCTGAGGTTGATTCTCACTCCGGTCCAGCCCGTCAGGGCCTTCCCGGCGGTGGGGGTCCCCAGAGCCTCCGCCGTCTGCGCCCCCTGGGTGTCCCACAGAGTCAGCAGCAGGAGTTTGCCCTCCTGGCTCATCACAAAGCTGCCGCCGCAGGCCCCGGCGATGCTTTGCAGCACCTCCCGGCAGCTGTAGCCGATGGGGGTGGGCACCGAAAAGCTCAGCGTTCCCCCCAGCCGAGTCAAGGTCCTGGGGTCCAGCTCTACCCCCATGGCCTGGGCGGCAGTCCGCGCCGCTGCCGTGGAGGACATAGGCCAGGCCACGCCCACGGTGGGCATATTCTGCTCGCCTTTGAGCATGGCATCATAGCCGTGGAGCCGGATGATCTTTAACCCATCCGGGTTGTCCACCTCCCGGCTGTCCACGTAAAACACCCCCTGGGGGATCCATTCCGAGGTCTGCTCCCCGTCCGTCAGCCGGACGTAGGGCTTTAGCTCCGCCATTTTGGGGATTTCTCCCGTCAGGCCGTAGAGCTCCACGTCGATCTCCGCGGCAAAGGCACCGCCCAGGGAAAAGCTGCCCTCATCCATGGCCACCTGGGTGATGGTCATGGACCGGAGCTTGTCCATCTTAACGCCGCCGTCAGCGGACCCCCGGCCTACGGAGATGCCTCCCTTGCCGATCACCAGCCGCTTTCCCTCAGACGTGATCAGGTGCCCCCCGGAGCCGATGACCAGGCTCACCTCCGCCCGGGCCCCCTTGGCCAGCAGGGCTTTATAGATTGCAGATGTTTCGATCATTTTTCCACCATTGTCAGCTCCACGTCCTTCCAGACGTAGGGCTCCATTTTATGGGTCCGTTTCAGATACATGGCATTCCCGATGGTGCCGCCCTTGATCTTGACGTAAAACTGCACCCCGATCCGCTGGCCGTATCTGGGGGATAGGTAGCTCATGCTCACAAATTCCTTGTAGACCAGCTTCGCGATGGCCGTCATGTCCTCCTGGCACAGGGGCGGGAACTTGGCCGTTGCCGTATCCTTGGCCCCCACGATCCGCCGGTGCATGGTGGGGTCGTTGGAGCCTCTGCCTGTGTTTTTGTCGTCGATGATTTCCGGCACCACTTGGACGCTGTCCGGGATGGCCATGCTCCACAGGTCCACCCCGTCCGCTTGCAGTCGGATGAGATCCATGTTAAATCCCTCCCACGATGGCCTTGCCGCTGGCTCTGGCCTGGGCTCGCAGGCCCTGGATCACATATTTCACCAGCACCCTGCCGTCTACCACCAGGTTGATGGTGGCGTTCACGTCCCCGCCGGTGCCCAGTCTGGACACCACCCGGTCCGCGATCCGGTCCATCCACTCTGTATTCCGGTCCAGGGGCAGCACCGCTTCCCGGCCTGCCTCCCCGCCTCCCAGGAGGCTGGAGCCCATCCGTCCGAAAATCTGTGCCCCGTCCAGGATGCCGCCCTTGGCGTACCACTGGACGTTAATGTGGGGGATGGCCGAGACCCCGAAGAATCGGGCAAAGGCGCTGCCGGTCTCCTGCCAGTCGATGCTCAGGTGGGGGACCTTGAGCCGGGGCAGACTCCAGGAGAAGCTGAAAGCGTTTTTGATCTTTGCGGCCAAATCGGTGACGGAGGTTTTGAGGCCGTTGAGTTTTGTTGTGAGTGCAATTTTAAGCTGGTCCCACTTTTGGGTAAAGCTATCCCAAAAACCGGAAACCATGTTTGATGCCTTAACCTTAAAATAGTCAACAAATCCGTCCAGAACCGGCGTAAGGATTGTACCAACGGGGTTAGATATGTAATTCAAAATTCCGGAGATATAATTTAGCCCAGAGGTCAGCCCTTCATTTTTGAATTTGTCCGATATTCGAGCGAATGGCTCGGTGAGAAAACCAAAAAGGAGATCAAGGGAACCACCCAACGCAACACCGGCCGCATGACCGAACGAGTCGGAAACGCCGCTTTCCCAAAATTCCGCCCAATTGTCATAAAGTTTTCGTCCGGCTGCTCCCCAGTTAAACTGCATAGCCTCACCGCCCAGCCAGTCAAGCCCTGTCTGGATCACTTGGCCAAGCTTTCCGCCAATATTGGCTGATTTAAACTGCTCACTATTAAACAGATTTGAAAAGCTCTGTTTGAACCGTTCCAGCCAAGCGGGGGTCTTTGCGGTGATGTTCGTTGTAGGAGTACCGGAACCGCTACTAGGTTGGCTTGTGCTTTCCGTAGACTGGCTAGTGTCCTCCAGCCGGGTGATCTGGTCAAAGCTCAGCAACTGCCGGTTCATTTCTTTCTGGGCCGTTGCCGCCTGCTTTGTAGCGGCGGCAGTTTTACTGGCCCCAGTAGCCGCCGTGGTCCAGCCAGTGCCAAAAAGGTTTCCCATCAACGAGCCGATAGCATTGGCCACGCCTAAAACATAGGGCATTAGCTGGCTCATGGCGTTAACCACTACATTGATAGCCGGGGCCAGGGCCTGGCCCATGGCGCTTTTCAACCCGTTGACCTGGGCTTGCAATTGCTCATTATCGCTTATATACTCTGAGACGATGCTGCGCATTCGTCCCAAAGCCGCGCCAGCGATCCGGATACCCAGGCTTACGATACCAATGTTGCGAATACTTCGGACGAGGCTATCAATGCTTGGACTTGTTCTTTTGGCAGAAAGGGAAATTCCAGAAATTGAAGCGGATGCAGCCCTGCCCACAGTCTGCAATTTGGCAAGAGCAGCCGAATACCAACTTGTGCTCTTTGCTTGGGCTTGGGATTGTTGCACGGATTCACGCTGAGCATCGGCCGCCTTCCAAGTTTTTGCCGTGTACTCACCTATGGCATAGGATACGTCGCGCAGCATATCCCGCACCTGGTAGAATTTATCGGCATCTGCCCCGGTGCTGTTCGGGCCGATACCCTTGGCCTGGAGCTTGATGATCATGGCGGACAGATCCTCCGCCTGCCGTTTGGCCTCCGCCAGGTTGTCCTTGGTGACCTCTGTGATGAGCTTCACCCCATTTGGATTAAGCATAGCGCCCACCCGGTCAGCCAGGGTGGTTCCCGGCAGGGCCTTGGCCGTATCGACCTCTTTCAGCTTCCGGGAGACCTCCTCGCCTGTCTTTTCAGCTTTCGCCTTGACCGACTGCATGCCGCTATAGAAAGCACTCAGGTCCATGCCCAGACGGACCAATAAATTCACTTTTGCCATAGGTCACTCCTTTTGCCAATAAACGACATCTGCAATCACCGGCTGGACGTGCATATCCAGCCGCATATCAAAATCTTTGGCGTTTAGTGTGGTTGAAGTGCCGTAAATATACAAATCATCCGCCTCCACGTCCTCGCACCGCAGAGCCTTTCGGACCTGCCGCGCCACATCGTTCAGGCGGTCATTATCGTTATCAAACAGCGCCAGTTGGATCTTTGCGCGGCGGATGTCGTCTCCGCCGCTGAGGTCCGCCTCGGAAGTCTCCGATACCAGCGTATATAAACAAAACGGCGGCTCTTCGTCGCCGGTGGGGGATACTGTGGGGAAGTTCTGTCCCGCCAGATTTTCGATGGTGTCCAGCCTGGACACCATCCACTGTTCAATATTTTCAATCATGCAGGGCCCTCCTCACGATGTCCTCGCACTCCTTTAGCCAGATATTCTCGTAGCGGAGTCCGGTTTGGTAGAAGAAGTGCCGCCCCGGGACACGGTAATAGCCTCCACCCCTTGCGGCATGCTTAAAGCCATGCTCCTGAGAGGATGGGTAGTAATAATGTTTTCCGTTTTTTGCCGACTTCTGGAATGTGGAATTCATGTCCCGGGCCATTACGATCTCCGCCACGAACTTCCCCGGTGTCCGGCTCTTTTCCAATACCGGCATCCGAATAATACCCCGGCGTAGAGATCCTCCATAATGGACAATGACACCGCCCTTTCGCCGGTCCTGGCCTTTTGGGGCCAGACTCCGGGCATAGGCCACCGCGGACACAGGTCCGTCAAGTACATCCGCCTTGATGCGTTCCTCGTTTTTCAGGAATCGGTCAAGGATTTCCGTCCGTGTCAGCTTTACCGTCAGCACCCTACGTCACCTCCCGGGCCATCAGCGTCAGCCCGTTTTTTTCATGGGTCCAGTCAATAGGCGGCCCCGTCAGCTCAAAGGTCCGGCCCTTCCAGGCGATCCGCATATTCCCTTCGATCCCCGGCCGTTTCCGGATATTGAACTTCCACCGGGTGAGGAACACCACGGCCCCACCCTCTTCCGAGGTCTGGGTCTGGGTGCAAAGCGCCTCCGCCCAGACCTCCTTCCAGGGCACATACCGCCCCTTGGTTTTCTGGTTCGTGGCGCTTTCCTCCCGCTCAAATTTCAAGAGCGTAATTTTTTGATTTAACCTTCCCGCCTGCATAAGCCCTCCAAAGCCTTCCCCGACGGGGAAGGTGGCAGGGCGAAGCCCTGACGGATGAGGGGCCTCACGCCCCTCCGCACAGCTCCGCCCAGATCTCCTCGGCCGTCATGGCCCGCCGTGTGATGAGCCCCGGGAATGCCTGCCAGGGCTCCGGTCTGCTCCCGCCGAAGCAGAAAACCGCCGTGGCCTGGGCCAGGTTGAAGCCAAAGTATCCCAGTTCCTCCAGCCTGGCCCGGTAGCCATCGATGGCGTCCAGCAGCTCTCCGGGGGTGTAGTCCCAGGCCTCCCTGGGGTCCACCCCGGCAGCCACCGCCCGGGTGATCAGCTGCCTCAGCCCGCCGCCGTTTTGGTAGGGTTTGGCTGGTCCTGGGCCTGCTGGGCGCTATCCGTCCCATCCGGCAGGGGCTCCCCCGCCAGAAGGGTGCGGATGTTGCTCATCAGCTCCCGGCTGCCCTTTTTAGCCGCCTCGATCAGGTCCTCCACCTGGTCGCTTTCCACCAGTCCCGCGTCCGCCGCCAGCCCCAAGATCACGTTCTCCATGTCCGGGGCATCCCCGTCGTCCGCCATGTCGTCCAGCAGCTGGTCCCCCTTTTTGTAGGGGTTTTCGTTGCCGGGCCAGGTCAATGCCGCCGTCATCAGCCGGATCCGCTTTCCCAGGTTGGTCATGGCATCCAGCACCCCCAGGATGGGGGCCTGGCTGTCCGCCTTGGTGTCCACCAGGTACTGGTTGAGCTTGCCGGTGGTCAGCCGCAGCTGCACCAGCTGGCCGCCGACTTCAAAATCATAGGTTTTCATGGGTTATTCTCCTTCTGTGGTCTCCGCCTTGGCCGTGGGTTTCAGGCTCAAAGAGTACGCCACGCCGGTATCCGGGGAAAGCTCCCCGAACTCCTGGTAGGCCGTCAGAAAGCCCTTGTAGATTTTGTTTTTGCCGATAAACTTGGGCATGACGATTTTCAGCTTTACCTCGGTGCCCTCAAAAAAGGCGGTCTCCACCACCGTCCGGCCTTCGTCGGTTTTTTTGTAAAAGCCCTCCACCTTGAGTTCGTCCATCTCAATAAAGCCCAGGCCGGACTCCTTGATCTGGTTGTTGTCCTCATAGGAGGCGTTGTCCGTCAGGTCCACGGTCTCCCGGGTCATATTGGGGGCCGTCACCTTGGTGACGGATCCAAACTTTTTATAAGTAGATCCATCGTCTACGGAGATGTGTACTTGGGTGCCGTTGCCGGTACCCTTTTCCGGTAATGCCATTATTGTCCTCCTTTTCTAGCGGCAAAGCCGCAAATCATTCACCATCTGCATCACCCCGGCAGGTGCCGCCTCCCCGGGGTGGTCCAGCTCGTGGAGGGTCCAGGCCATGACGCACAGCCCAAACCGCCCCGCGTTGCCCTCCGTCAGCGGAACCGCCTGCCGGGCCAGGTACTCTTCCTTGGCCTCGGCGATCTCCCTGGCGGTTTCTGCCAGGGGATCGTCTGCGTCAATGCGGCAGTACCTCAGCAGCTGCTCCGCCGTGACGCTGCGCATCAGGTCAGGGTGGCGATGGCAAAGCCCTTGTCCGCCACCAGGTTGCCGCCTACCAGGGCATCGCCCAAAATGGCGATCATCCGCTCCACGCTCTTAACGCTCTCATCGATGCGGATGGAGTAGGGGCCGAAGAGGCCCAGCAGGTAGGTCTGGGGATCGCCGTAGGCCAGAGTGTTGGCACCGATGGCAGAGGCGATGGTGTAGGGCACGATGAGGCCGCCCTCCTCGATGGTGCCGGTGTTGCCCTGGCTTACGATCTTGTAGAGCTTCCGGTTGTCGTCCTTGGCGATCTTGATCTTCCCAAAGGCGTCCAGGTTGGTCTTGGTCAGCACCAGCCGGCCGCCGGAGTAAACCTCCTCGTCGCCGCCGTAGCCCATGACCAGATCCCGCAGGGTGTCCTCGTTGATGGCGGTGATTCCCGCCATGGTCTGGAAGATGTTCTCCGCCTCAGTGTTCTTGGCGTTGATGATGCCAAACATCTCGTGGCTGGCCTGAGCATCGCCGTTGATGATCTGGTGGTTGCACTTGCGCAGCAGCGCCTTCATGGCGTAGGCCTGGACCTTGGCCGCATAGTTGGCCGGGGACAACCGGTTGATATTCTTGTCCACAAAGCTGGTGACCTGGATCTCCGTAGCCGTCAGCTTGGACTTTTTGAATACCGGGTCGCTGGCGGTCCGGGTGGTGCCGCCGACGGTCTTCACGCTGCCCGCTGTGGCCTCCTGGATGCTCTGGAGGTAGGGCTCCTCCCAGCCGCTCAGGCCCTCAAAGGTCTCCACCCTTACCTGGTTGCTCAGGGTGGTCACCTGGGCGTTGTTGCCGTCGTGGATGTCGCTGCCGCCGCCGGTGGGGCTTACCAGGGTCCCGGTAAAGGTCAGGCTGTTGGTCCGCAGCCCCTCCAGCACGTCCCGGGGCTGGAAAGCCACCCGTTCGTGTGCCGCCAGGGCCTTGCCCATCTCCTCCAGGTCCTTCCGGTCGGCGCCGAAGACCGGCGCATGGGCGATGTCGTACTTGTCGAATTCCTTCACCATCGCCTGGAGGTCGTCGATCTGGGCGTTAAAGCCCTGGGCCTCCTTGAGTCTGGCCTGGTAGTCCAGCCGGTTGCCGCTGTCCAGGGCCTCCTGGGCCGCTTTCAGCTTTTCCGCCCGCTGGCCCATCAGGTCGTTCATCTTCTGTCTGGTCGTTCCGATGTTAAAAGGCATTGTTTTTTCCTCCTTCAAAATTTCCGGCCGCCCCGTCCCGGGCAGCCCCTGCCCTCTCCTGCTTGGAGAGGGTGGCCCCGCAGGGCCGGGTGTGGAGGGGACCCGCCTCAAAAAAGAAACCGGGGCCAACGATCCGGCAAATGCCAAACCGTCAGCCCCGGCTCTCAAAGCACAGGCTCCCCCTTATTTACTTGGGCCGTTTTACCAGCACCACATTGCTGCTGTGGGTCAGGTAGGTGATCCCGTCAATGGTAACCTGGAGCATATCCCCGTCGCTGTACCCGTTCCAGCCCTGGACCTCCCCGGATACCGTCTCCCCGCTTGGCAGCTTTACCGCCGCCCAGTTGTAGGAAATGGTGGTGTCCGGCCGCCAGGTGCAGCCACCCAGCAGGAGCGCCCCCAGGCACAGCATGGCCAAAAGCCGCCGCATCAGGATACCCCCCAGAACCGGCCGATCTCCGCCTCCAGCTCCAGCCGGTCCTTGGCCTCCTGGTCCTGCTCCCGCAGGGCCTTGAGTTTGCCGATGTCCGGCAGCACCCGCATGGCTCTTACGATGTTCGGGCAGGCCTCCGCCGCCAGCATTCCGCCGCCGGTGTCCTGTTCCTGGCCCACGATCCGGTCCGCCAGCCCCAGCTCCACCGTCTGGGAAGACGTGAGGAAGGTCTCCGCATCCATCATCTCCTTGAGCTTCTCCCGGTCCACCTTGTCGCCGCACCGGGCGACGTAGCAGCTGAGGATGCTTTCGTCCGTGGTTTCCAGCATGGCGGCGGACCGCCGGTGATCCACCTTGCTGCCGTAGCTGCCGCAGTGGGCGTTGTGGATCATCATCTGGGCCGGTAGGCAAATGTCGATGGAGTCGCAGGCCATGATCATGTAGCTGGCGGCGCTGGCCGCCATGCTTTGGATAACCGCCCGGGTGGGGTTCTTGCAGCCCTGAAGCAGGCTATAGATCTCCGCTCCGCCGTCTACCCAGCCTCCCACGCTGTTTACTTCCACCACCAGCTCCTCGCCCTCCGGCAGATTGCGGATGGCGTTTCTCACGTCTGCGGGGCAGTAAAACCCGGCCGTATACCCGTAGGCCCGGTACAGCTCCGCCCAGTCGTCGGGAATCAGCTCCCCGGATAGATCAATGGTCATTGTGCTCCGCCTCCCGGTACAGGGCCACCCACTGGCCCATGTTGTTGATCTCCACGATCAGAGGCCCATCCTGGGCCTCCATCGAGGGCTGCTCCAGCAGCGTGGTCCCCTCGATCTCCAGCCGGTCAAAGCCCCGGAATTCTTCCGGCACCTCCCGGCCCGTCATTCGGATTTTCATAAATTCCTCCTAAAAGCCCCTGCCCTCTCCTGCTTGGAGAGGGTGCCGCCGCAGCGGCGGGTGTGGAGGGGACCCGCCCCCTTATTCCGCCGTCCCGGTCTCTTCCTCCGGCTCTTCCTTTGACTCTTCCTCCGGGTCTTCCTCCGGCTCTTCCTCTGGCTCCTTTTTCGGCCTTCCCCCGCCGCCATTTTCCGCCCGCTTCCGGCTGAGCTCCGCCCAGTCTTCCAGGGGAACATAGTTGAGGGATGCCTGCCGGTGCTCGCCGCCGGGCACCTCCGGCATGTCCTCCTTGGCCAGGATGTCGTCCACCGAGTAGGCCCCAATCTCCTTCATGGTCCGGTAGTAGGAGGCCCGGGAGTTAAAGTCGGACCGGAGCAGGGCCATGATGTTGGTCCGGATGCACCAGCCCCTTGCGATCTGGGAGGGAGTCAGGAGCTTATAGGTCATTTCCTGCTCCCGCTGCAACACGTCCGGCTGGAGGGATCCCACATACTCGATCCGCTGCTGCTCGTTGCTCTGGTAGGATTGTTTCCCGCTCTGGAGCTTGTAGAGCGGCATGTTGAAGTATCGGGCAATGTCCTCCACCGTCTGATTCTGCTGCTCCAAAAACTGGGCGTCCCTCTGGCTGATGCCCAGGCTCTGGTACTTGAGGCCGTAGTCCAGGATGGCGATCCGGTGGGCGTTGGTGGGGCCCGCCTGGGTCCGCTCCCATTCCTCCCGCATGGCCTCCTTCAGGGTTTTGTCCGTGTCCTCCCCGTTGGCATCCTTTACGTAGCCGCTCATCGGCGCGTCCACCGTCAGGATGCCGGAGGGCTGGCCCCCGTGCTCATAAAAGGCCTTATTGTAGGCCTGGGCAGCAAGTCCGGCGGAGATGGTCTCCCGGGCGTAGCTCAGGATCGGCTCCCCGTTTACCCCGTCCCGGCTGGGGCCCTTGTAGTCGCATACATCCTCCTGGGGGAGGTAAAACACCTCTCGCGTAATGGGGTTTGTTACCTGGTACCAGATGTAGCCCTCTTTGGTGATCTGCCGCTGGACCAGCGTCCCCACCAGGGGGATCAGCTCCACCGGCTCCCGGCTCACCGGGTCCCGCAGGATCCAGTCGTAGGCGTTGCCCGTGGTGTAAATGCTGTATTCCAGGAGCTTGCGCCGAGTAAAGGGAGTCATCCGGGCATTGGGCCGCACATTCAGCAGGTCCAGGGCCGGGTTATTCTCCCACCGCTTCCGGGTAAAGCGGTTAAAAACATACTGAGGCAGGCAGGCCATGTCCGAGGACCGGATGTTGATGCAGGCATACACCGCCGACAGATTCTCCGCGGCATAGCTGCCGGAGCTCCCCGCCAGGGTGCTGGTAAACACCGCCGGTATAGCCCGCTTTTCTTTGGTGGGGCTCCGGGCGTTTCGCAGGATCGGCGCGTTCAGCGCCTGTAAAAGATTCATTCAGGGTTTCCTCCCTTACCGTCATCCTCCCGGCTGGCCCGGTAGAGCACCGAGCCGAACCAGATCAAGAATCCCCCGCCCAGCATCATAGCTGCCACAGAAGAGATCTGGGCCACAGCGTAGCCGATGAGCAGCACACCGGACAGCTGGAGGGCGAGGATCAGGAGGTCAAGGATGTGTGTTTTCATGGCAGCCTCCCGACCAACTTGCACCAATTTTTTTTAAAGTCAGCGGCAACCGGTAAACGGAATCCGCTGTCATATGCCAGGCAACGATCCGAGCATTTGTCAACGAGGAGTAATACGCCATCCGTAGCCGCCGGTTGGCTGTATTCCGGTCCATGCCGATGGACATGAGCTTTTTAAGTGCTTTTTTATGAGTCATTCAAACACCTCCACGCCTCAACAATCCAGTGACATTCCCATTGATGTCACGCCGAAGACTCGGCGCTGGGAAACAGACCGCCGCCTTCATCAGCTGCTGCCGCTGCATCTGCTTCACCCAGTCGATCCGGCTCTGCAGATCCGCCTGGGCCTGGAAACGCTGTAGACGCTCCCATCTCTCCCAGAGCTCTTTCCCATTGGGCTCAAGTCTGGGCCTCACGTGGCTCCCGCAGTAGTCACACTCGCATCCCGTCACCGGGGCTCCGCAGTTGGGGCAGTTGGTCATGGGGTTTCCTCCAGTTTCCGCCCGCAGGTGGGGCAGTAATTCAGGGGTGCTCCCTTACCGTCCTGGATGTAGTCCAGGCTACGGCCGGAGCACCTGCCCTTCTGGTTAAAGATATGTTCGACAATCGCGACAGCAATATCCCGCCGCATCCCTTCAGCCCGGAATCGAGCCGAAATCTGCCGGTGGGTTTCGTAGGCATCACAAAATGGACACATTGGCTTCATCCTCCCAAATTCCGCACGATGTTCTTTTCCCGCTGGCTGAGTTCCCACACCGTCGGCGGGGTCGGTGCAGCGGCAG
>ERZ1034913.1450-NODE-1450-length-14407-cov-9.505295_pt1 | contig 14407 bp, 9 predicted proteins | sample MGYA00520697_ERZ1034913 | MGnify/ENA primary metagenome ERZ1034913 (study PRJEB33766, sample SAMN09781786) | gut metagenome | biome: gut microbiome | host: Homo sapiens | place: Madagascar | study: EMG produced TPA metagenomics assembly of the PRJNA485056 data...
ATCAGGCTGCGCAATATCATGCCGCGCAGCGGCTGGGAGCTTGCCTATGCCATCATCGATGTGCTGCTGGGCCTGATCTTCTTGCTGCACCCGCTTGCGTTCTCGGTGGTGGTGCCGTGGCTGGTGGGCGTGTGCTTCGTGGCGTTCGGCGTCTTCGAGATCATCGCGTCGGTGAAGGCGCACGGCTGGGGCGTGCCGATGTGGGGATGGGCCCTGTTCAGCGGCGTGCTGAACGTGCTGTGCGGCATCGCGTTCTTCGTGATGCCCCAGATGCTCAGCGTGTTCCTAGCCGTCATTCTGCTGGTGCGCGCTGCAACCCTGATAGTGTACGGCTGGAACGCGGGTCGCTATATCGCTATGTAGCGCTGCGGGTTTGCCTGGTCTGGGCGTATCGTTCGATATCTGCTTGGCGTGCTTGCCGGTAGGTAAATCGGTAAGCGGGTCGGCCGGCGCACCGGGGGAAGACGTGTTCGTTCGGTAGCGCTCTGGCTGGCGGTCGGGCAAAGGCATGTGGGCTGCGTCGGGTTTCGGCCGGCGCTGTGCGCGCGTGATAAAATCGCAACGGAAAAATGGGCCTCGGGCATGTGCCCGAGGCTTTCTTGTCGGCGGGCATCGCGCGGTTGCGCGGCGTCGTGTCGGACGAAGTGGCGGATGGAGCTGCGAACGGGGCAGCGGCAGAAGCTGCGAACGAGGCGGCGAGCGAAAGGGCTTGAGATGGCGAACGAGCAGGTGGACGGCCAGATGGACGATAGGGCGAACAACCAGGCGAACGAGCAGGTCATCGAGCAGCAGTCCCTGTTGAGCGGGGAGGCGCTGGCGGAGGCGACCGGCGATCCGGCGGCGCGCATCGAGGCGCTGCGCCGCGAGATCGAGCACAACAGCTACCTATATTATGCGAAGGACGCGCCCGCCATCAGCGATGCTGCGTTCGATTCGCTGATGCATGAGCTGCGCGCGCTCGAGGCGGCGCATCCCGAGCTTATCGACCCGTCCAGTCCCACGCAGCGCGTGGGCGGTTACGTGGGTGAGCAGTTCGCGCCCATCCAGCACGAGCGCCGCATGTACTCGCTCGACGACGCTATGGGCGCTGAGGAGCTCGACGAATGGCTGGCGCGCGTTAAGGAGTTCTTCGGCACCATCCCCGAGCTGGTGTGCGAGCTGAAGATCGACGGCTCGTCGGTGGCGTTCACCTACGAGGGCGGCCGCCTTATCCGTGCGGCCACGCGCGGCGACGGTACCACGGGCGAGGACATCACGGTGAACGTGCGCACGGTGAAGGATGTGCCGCTGCGTCTGCGCGACGGGGCCATGGCCGGCATCCGCGACGCCGACGTCTCCATCGAGCTGCGCGGCGAATGCTACATGCCCAAGACCAGCTTCGAGTCGCTCAACGCCGCCGCCGAGGCCAACGGCAAGCAGCCGTTCGCCAACCCGCGCAATGCCGCTGCGGGCAGCCTTCGCCAGAAGGACCCGCAGATCACGGCGCACCGCGACCTGTCCACGTTCGTATATGCCGTAGGCGATGAGCGAAAGCTGGTGGCGGAAACGCAGTGGGACCTGCTCAAATGGCTGGGCGAGGCGGGATTCCACGTGAACCCCGACATCGCGCTGGTCACCAGCGCGGAAGAGGTGCACGAGTTCTGCCGCAAAAGCCTGGAGCGCCGCGATGCGCTGCCTTACGACATCGACGGCGTGGTGGTGAAGGTAAACTCGTTCGCGCAGCAGGAGGCCATGGGCTACACGGCTCGCGCGCCGCGCTGGGCCATTGCGTTCAAGTTCCCGCCCGAGGAGAAGACCACGATTTTGCGCGACATCACCGTGCAGGTGGGGCGCACGGGCAAGCTGACGCCGGTGGCGGAGATGGACCCTGTGCTGGTGGCGGGCTCGACCGTGGCCCGCGCCACGCTGCATAACGAGGACGAGGTGCTGCGCAAGGATGTGCGCGTGGGCGACACGGTCATCGTGCGCAAGGCCGGCGACGTGATCCCCGAGGTGCTGGGCCCCGTGCTCAGCCTGCGCCCGGCCGATGCGCAGCCCTGGAGCATGCCCAAGGAGTGCCCGAGTTGCGGAAGCCCCGTGGTACGCGAGGACGGCGAGGCGGATTACCGCTGCATCTCCATCGATTGCCCTGCTCAGGCGCTTGAGCGCTTGCTGCATTGGGCTAGCCGCGGCGCCATGGATATCGACGGCATGGGCGAGGAGATCGTGCGTCGCCTGGTGGAATCCGGCCGCGTGAGCGACGTGGCGGACTACTACACGCTCGACGAGGTGGAGCTGGCGCAACTGCAGACGGGCCGCACGAACAAGGAGGGCGAACCCATCTGCCTGGGGCAGACCGTCGCGAAGAAGCTGGTGGCGGCCATCGACGAGTCGCGCACGCGCCCGTTCGCCCGCCCGCTGTTCGGACTGGGTATGCGCCACGTGGGCAAAACCATGGCCGAAACGCTGGCGCGCGCGTTCCCGAGCATGGACGCGCTGATGGCGGCCACCGAGGAGCAGCTGGCGGCGGTGGACGGCGTGGGCCCGAAGATCGCGCATTCCACGTACCTGTTCCTGCGCACGCGCGACAACGTGCAGGTCATCGAGCGCCTGGCGAAGCACGGCGTTCGCCTGGCCGACGATGTGGAGGCGGAAGCCGCCGATGCGCTGCCGCAGACGCTCGAGGGGCTGACGTTCGTGTTGACCGGCAGCCTGACGCAAAGCGGCATGAAACGCGACGAGGCCGGCGTGGCGCTGAAGGCCCGCGGTGCGAAGGTGTCGGGCAGCGTGTCGAAGAAGACGAGCTTCGTGGTGGCCGGCGAGGCGGCGGGCAGCAAGTACGACAAGGCCGTGGCGCTGGGCGTTCCCGTGCTGGACGAGGCCGCGCTGCTGCACATCATCGAGACGGGCGAGGCGCCGACGGCGGACGGGGAATAGCACGCGGCAGATTCGCCTGGGGTGTTTCGCAAGCGTTGCCGGCGTGTGCTGCTTGCGGGCGTTTTTCGCGACGTTTGCCCGCACGAGAATCTACCGACCGCAGCGCGCGTTTGTTCGCGCCCGCCCCACCTGGGTCGGTTCGTCGGGTATTGCGCTTACGCAAACCTACCAGATGCCGGTGTTTCGGGACCGTTCGCATGAAGGAGTTACGAATTTGACATTCGTAACATCGAATCGACTGGCGCGCCTGCTATAGTGTGTTACGGATTGATATCTCGTAACACCAGGCAGGCGCGCAATGAAATCGCAGACGTCGCGCGCCTTCGCCTGGTCGATGAAAGGATTTCTTGATGAAGAGCTTCTCCAGGCGTACGTTTTTGCAGGTGGCGGGCGTAAGTGCCGCTGCAGTGGGCTTCGGCGGCGTGCTGAGCGCCTGCGCCGGCGGCTCCAATGCGGGTTCCGGCTCCGCCGCTAGCGGGGAGCACGCCTCTCAGGTTACCGTTTCCATGCCGGTGAGCAGCGAGCCTGCTGCCGGTTTCGATCCCTTCGTCTCCTGGGGCTGCGGCGAGCATGTGCACGAGCCGCTCATCCAGTCCACGCTTCTGACCACGAAGGCCGACATGGGCTTCGAGAACGACCTGGCAACGGCTTACTCGTGCAGCGACGATAGCCTGACCTGGACGTTCACCATTCGCACCGATGCCAAGTTCACCAACGGCAAGCCGGTTACCGCTCATGACGTGGCCTATACCATCAACGGCGTGGCGAACAACGAGGCCAGCGAGTGCGACCTGACCATGATTGACGAGGCCGTCGCCGTTGACGACGAGACCTGCGAGATCCATCTGAACAAGCCGTTCAACGCGCTGCTGTACACGCTGGCAGTTATCGGCATCGTGCCTGATGGCGGCCATGATGCCGACTACGGTAGCAACCCGGTGGGCAGCGGCCGCTACATGCTCGAGCAATGGGATCGCGGCCAGCAGGTCATCCTGAAGGCAAACCCCGACTACTACGGCGAGGCGCCGAAGATCGAGCGCGTCGTGGTGGTGTTCATGGAGGAGGACGCCAGCTTGGCGGCCGCTCGTTCCGGCCAGGTGGACGTTGCGTTCACGTCGGCCACCTTCGCCAACCAGCAGCCGAAGGGCTATGACTTGCTGAACTGCGCTTCCGTCGATTCGCGCGGCATCTCCCTGCCCACCATCGCTCCGGGCGCTACCAAGAAGCAGACGGGCGAGGAGTACCCTGCCGGCAACGCGGTTACGCAGGACCTGGCGCTGCGCCGCGCCATCAACTATGGCGTGAAGCGTCAGACGCTCATCGATAACGTGCTGAACGGCTACGGTCAGATCGCCTACAGCGTGGGCGACAATATGCCCTGGTCGACGGACGCCATGAAGTGCGAAGAGGACCTTGCACGCGCAAAGGCCTTACTCGACGAGGCGGGCTGGGTAGCCGGCGCCGACGGCGTGCGCGCCAAGGACGGCGTGACGGCCGCGTTCGACCTGTACTATTCCTCCTCCGACTCGGTGCGCCAGGCCATCGCCATGGAGTTCGCCAACCAGATGAACGAGCTGGGTATCAAGGTGACGCCGAAGGGCGCAAGCTGGGACGATATCTACCAGCATCAGTTTAGCGACCCGGTTGTGTGGGGTTGGGGCTCCAACAGCCCGATCGAGGTATACAACCTCAACTACTCCACGGGCAACGGCAACTACGCCTGCTACGAGAACGCCGCGGTCGATGCTCACCTGAACGCCGCGCTGGCAAACCCCGTGGTCGCCGATTCGTATGACGAATGGAAGCTGGCCATGTGGGACGGCGAGAACGGCCCGGCGCCGCAGGGCGATGCCACGTGGGTGTGGTTCGCCAACGTCGACCACCTGTACTTCGTGGCCGAGGGCCTGAAGGTTGCCGAGCAGAAGCCGCATCCGCATGGTCACGGCTGGTCGATTGTGAACAACGTCGATAAGTGGAGCTGGTAGCAACTGGCTGAACGCCGCAGGGGCAGGGCGCGTGAACACACCTCCGTCCCCTGTTCATTGGCGGGGCTTGCCGTAGGGCTTGCCCCGCTTTTGCGGTTCTAGCGGATTGGTTTTGAGCTTGGAAGCCGAAGGGCTTCCGGGGAAGATTTCGAGAATTGGGACATAAGTAGGTATGACGAAGTATCTTGCTCGACATATCGTGCGGTTCGCGCTGCTCATGTTGGCAGTGGGGTTGGTGGTGTTCGCGCTGGTGAGCGCCTCGCCCATCGACCCTGTCCAGGCCAACGTGGGGCAGGCCGCATACGTGAACATGTCGGAGGCCAAGCGCGCGCAGCTGGCCAGCTACTGGGGCGGGGACGTGCCGTTTTGGGAGCGTTTCGCCAACTGGGCGGGCGCGCTTTTGCACGGCGACATGGGAACGTCGCTCAGGTTCAACGCGCCCGTGTCCGAGGTGATCGCGCATCGCGCGGCAAACTCGCTGGCGCTCATGGGCATCGCGTGGCTGGTCAGCGGTGTGCTTGGCTTCGTGCTGGGCGTCGTTGCCGGCGCGCGCCGCGGCGGCGCGGTCGACCGCGTGGTGCGCGGCTATTGCTTCCTGCTGGCGTCCACGCCCACGTTTTGGCTGGGTTTGCTCATCCTGATGATCTTCGCCGTGCAGCTGGGGTGGTTCCCCATCGGGTTTTCCGTGCCCATCGGCGTGTCGGCGGCCGACGTGACGCTGGCTGACGCGGCGCACCACCTGGTGCTTCCCGCGCTCACGCTTTCGGTGACGGGTGTGGCCAACATCGCGCTGCATACGCGCGAGAAGGTGGTCGACGTGCTGGAAAGCGATTACGTGCGCTTCGCGCGCGCCCGCGGCGAGTCCGATTTGAGCGTGGTCTTGCACCATTGCCTGCGCAACGTGGCGCTGCCGGCGGTCACGCTGCAGTGCGCGTTCATCTCCGAGATCTTCGGCGGCTCGGTGCTGGTCGAGCAGGTGTTCTCGTATCCGGGCCTGGGGCAGGCGGCCGTCACCTCCGGCTTGGGCGGCGACGTTGCTCTTCTGGCCGGAATCGCCCTGGTCAGCGCCGCGTTGGTGTTCGGCGGCAATCTGCTGGCGAACATCCTGTACGGTGTTTTGGACCCGCGTATGCGCGTGAGCGAAGGGAGGGCGTAATGGAAAACGTGCTCCATGCTCCCGCACAGCGCAGGGGCGGCAACCGTACGGCCACGCTGGCGGCGTGCGTTTTGGCGGCTTTTGCGCTGCTGGCTGTGGTTGCGGCTGGCATTGCGCTGTACGGCCAGGCAACGGTCACCGATTTCACCGCGAAGAACCTGGCGCCCTCGCTTGAACACCCCTTCGGCACCGACTGGATGGGTCGCGACATGCTGGCTCGTACGCTGGCCGGCCTTTCCACCAGCGTGCTGGTGGGTTTGCTGGCGGCTACCGTGTCGTCGGTGATCGCGCTGGTACTCGGTTGCGCCGCCGCGCTCGGCGGCAAGCGCGTGGACGCCGTGGTCAGCTGGATGATCGACCTGATGATGGGCGTTCCGCACATCGTGCTTTTGGTGCTCATCTCGTTCGCGCTGGGGAAGGGCTTTTGGGGCGTTACCATCGGCGTGGCCGTGACGCACTGGGCCAGCCTTGCCCGCGTGGTGCGCGCCGAGGTGCTGCAATGCCGTCAATCGAAGTTCGTGGAAGTCGCGCGCAAGCTGGGGCAAAGCCCGGCGCGCATCGCGCTTCGCCATATGGTGCCGTATGTGCTGCCGCAGTTCGTGGTGGGTTTGATCCTGCTGTTCCCGCATGCCATTTTGCATGAGGCGTCTATCACGTTCCTGGGCTTCGGTCTGCCGCCCGAGCAGCCGGCCATCGGCGTGATCTTGAGCGAATCGATGAGTTATCTGTCCACGGGCGCCTGGTGGCTGGCGGTGTTCCCCGGCTTGGCGCTCATGGCGACGGTGCTGTTGTTCGACGTGGCCGGGCAGAACCTGCGCAAGCTGGTCGACCCGCATACCGCGCAAAAGTAGGTGGGGAAGTTGATGACGAAGACGAACGGCGGTGCGCCCATGGAGGCGTCGTCGGCGGGTAAGGCCGCCGAGCTGGCGCACGAGCGCACCGCGCACGAGGGTGCGCAGCTGCACCATCATCATACGCATGCGGCAACGTCGAGCCACGGCGGCGGGCATCACCTGCTGCAGGTGGAGGACCTGAGCGTGAGCTTCCGCATGTACGACGAGAACGCGCCGTACTTCAAGGCGAAACAGCACGATGTGCAGGTACTCCACGAGCTGAGCATCGCCGTGCACACCGGCGAGATCGTGGCCGTGGTGGGCGCGTCGGGTTCGGGCAAGACGCTTCTGGCGGATGCGGTTTTGGGCCTGTTCGAGCCCAACGCCACGGTGACGGGGCGCATCTGGTTCGACGGCGAGCGCATGGATGCGGCGGGTTTGCGCGCCCTGCGCGGGCACGGGCTGTCGCTCGTGCCGCAAAGCGTGAGCCACCTGGACCCCATGATGCGCGTGGGCAAGCAGGTCGAGGGTTTTGCGAACGACTTGTCGAAGGCCGAGCGCAAAACGCGCCGCGCGCAGCTGTTCGAGCGCTACGGGCTGGGACCCGAGGTTGCGCGCCTGTACCCGCACGAGCTGTCGGGCGGTATGGCGCGCCGCGTGCTGCTGTGCTGCGCGCTCATGGATTCGCCGCGCGTGATCGTGGCCGATGAGCCCACGCCCGGCCTTGACCTTGACCTGGCGGTTCGCGCGCTCGACGACTTCCGCGCCTTCGCCAACGAGGGCAACGGCGTGCTGCTGATCACGCACGATATCGAGCTGGCGCTGCGCGTGGCCGACCGCGTGGCGGTGTTCAAGGACGGAACCGTGGTGGAGGAGACCGCGACGGCGAGCTTCGCCGACCCCAGCTTGCTGCGCCATCCGTTCACCCGCCAGTTGTGGCATGCCCTCCCCGAGCACGATTTCGCCGTGGGCGAAAACGCTGGCGGGAAAGCGTCGGTATCGGTGTGCGAAGGCGGTTTCGATGGGAAGGAAGGTGGCGCGTGCTAGAGGCCAGAGACATCACGTTCGGGTATCCCGGCGCAAAGCCCCTGTACAGCGGATTCAGCCTGCAGGTGGAACCTGGTGAGCGTGTGGCGTTGCAGGCGCCCTCGGGGTTCGGCAAAACCACGCTGTGCCGCGTGCTCGCCGGGTTTGAGCGCCCGCAAACCGGTCAGGTATTGGTGGATGGGCAGCCGCTTCCGCGTCGCGGCGCGTGCTCGGTGCAGCTGATCCAGCAGCATCCTGAGCAGGCGGTCGACCCGCGCCTGCGCATGCGCAAGACGTTGGCGGAAGCGGGCGAGGTGCCGCAGCAGCTGCTTGACGACCTGGGCATCCGCGACGAATGGCTGCAGCGCTACCCCCACGAGCTGTCCGGCGGCGAGCTGCAGCGCTTCTGCATCGCCCGCGCACTGGCCACGCGCCCGCGCTACCTGATCTGCGACGAGGTGTCCACCATGCTCGACGCGGTCACCCAAGCGCACATCTGGCACGTGCTGCTCGATTACGCCGCCCGCGAAAACGCCGGCATGCTGCTGGTTTCCCATACCCCCGCGCTGACCGCCCGCATAGCAACCCGAGAAGTCGCGCTGGCGTAATGCGAACGCGTACCCGGACGCTTCGGGGACGTAGCCCTAAGCATCCGGGTTCGCGTCGGGTGCCTGGCGTCCGTGCGGGTTGCAACTCGAGGGACGCCGCGTTCTCTCGCGGCGCTTCTTGGTGTTTAACCCGCTCCCCCGATATGCCCGGTTCCAAGATGTCGGGAAGCGCTTGGGACGTTCTTTTCCCGAAATGGCGCCCTTTTGCCCCACCCGTTTGCCCACCCGTTTTCGAAATTGCCTGGTAAACCACCCTGCTTCGTGTCTGCTGGTCGCTTTGTCCTCAGCCTATCCTTCGTCATGTCCTCCGCAAGGATGCGCGAGGGTCTTGCATGGTTTCACGAGGGAGAGGAAGGGCCATGAGCAAAACGGATGTCTCTGGAAGCGCCCAAAAAGGGCGCAAGGGACTCATCGTCACGGTTGTCGCGATCGTCGTGATCGCGCTTGCGGGTGCGGGCTTTTGGGTATGGCATCAGCAGCCGAGCTTCTGCAACGCGATCTGTCACAAGCCGATGGACCGCTACGTGGAAACGTATGAATCCGGCAACTCGTCGATGCTGTCGGCGGTTCACGCGAAGCAGGGCAAAGTGTGCCTGGATTGCCATGAGGCGAAGCTCGACGACCAGGTCGCCGAGGCCACCGCGTGGGTGTCCGGCGACTTCACCGACCCCGTTGCCGAGAATACGTTCCAATACAACGAGAGTTTCTGCCTGAACGAGTCGTGCCACAACATGACGCGCGACGAGCTCACCGAATCCACCAGCGATATGGCGTTCAACCCGCATGTGCAGCAGCATGGCGATATCGACTGCGGCGAATGCCATAAGGCGCATTCCGAGTCCGTGATGTACTGCACGCAGTGCCATGCCGAGGCCGAGGTGCCCGATGGCTGGATGTCGTACAGCGACTACATGAGCGCGAAGCAGAGCTAGGGGGAACGGAATGACTACGAACGATATGACGCTTGACGCACGTCGCGGCCTGAGCCGCCGCCAGTTCGTCGGCCTTGCGGGCCTGGGGCTGGCAACCATCGCGCTTGGCAACCTGACCGGCTGCTCGAAGGGCGCGACGCAGTACGTCTACGATGTGGTGGTCGTCGGTTCCGGCGGTTCGGGAACCACATCGGCCGCCTTCGCCGCTAAAAACGGCGCGAAGACGGTGTGCATCGAGAAGCTCGGCTGGCAGGGCGGTTCCAGCTCGCTTGCGCTTGGCACGTTCTACGGCTCGGGCACGGTGCAGCAAAAGGAGCTCGGTATCGACGACACGCCGGATGACTACTACAACTATCTGCTCACGCGCAACGCCGACAAGGTCGACCTGGCTATGAACCGCTTCATGGCCGATCACTCCGGCGAGACGATCGACTGGCTGCGCGAGGATCTGAAGGTCCCGTTCAAGGACGAGATCAAGGGCAACGGCAAGGACAAGGTCAAGCGCGGGCACATGTGCAAGAACAACGCCGATGATGCGCTGAAGGCCGTGACGCAGCTGGCCAAGGAGCAGGGCGTGGACTTCCATTTCGATACCGATGCAACCGCGCTCATCGTGGACGAGTCGACGGGCCGCGTCGTGGGCGTGCGCGCCGAAAAGGCGGGCAAGGAGGTCATCTACAACGCCAAGGCCGTCATCATCGCGTCGGGCGGTTTCTGCCGCAATCCCGAGATGATTGCGAAGTATTGCCCTGATTACGTTGGCGTTTACACGGAAGTGGGTATCGGCCTTGACGGTTCCGGGCTGCAGATGGGGCTGGACATCGGTGCGGCTTACACGGGTCACGGCGGCACGAACGGTATTCTGGCGTGTCCGGTCGAGCCTGGCCAATCCAAGTTGATCAGCGCCAAGGCGCTGTGGGTCGACTCGAAGGGCAAGCGTTTCGTGAATGAAGGCGGCCAGACGCACGACATCTATTATCAGGTGGCGCACTTCGATGACCAGCAGTTCTTCGCCGTGTACGACCAGGCAATGGTCGACGGCTTGACCGATAAGCTCAAGAAGAAGGTTGCTATGGGTCTTGAGCAGGGCATGTTCGCCAAGGGCGACACCGTCGAGGCCGCAGCGGCGCAGCTGGGTGTGGACGGCGTGGCGTGCTCCGAGACGCTGGCGGCGTACAACGAGATGGTCGCATCGGGCGCCGACACGCAGTTCAAGAAGGGCGCGGCGAACCTGGTGGCGTTGACTCAGGCGCCGTATTACCTGCTCAAGATGGGCGTGTGCACCCACGGTTCGTTCGGCGGTTTCGATATCAACACCGACTTCCAGGTGAAGAACGAACAGGGCGAGATTATCCCCGGTCTGTACTCTGCCGGTGAGGTGTGCTGTGGCACCTTCATCTACGACGATTACCCGGCGGGTGGCTGCGGCCTGAACTTCGCCTACACGTCCGGTCGCTTTGCGGGCGCGAATGCGGCAAAGGAGGCGCTTGGCGTGTAGGGTCGTTGCAATGGGAGCGCGTGCGCCGCGCCGTGTTTGGCTGCGGGCTGGCGTGTGCCGCTGCGGTTCCATTCACGCATGCAGCGGCGAACGTAACCATGCGGTTGCATATGCGGTTGACGCGGCTGTTGCGATGAGCTTGCGAAATAGCGAGGCGATAAGGCGCCGCGGTTCGAGATCGAACTGTGGCGCCTTTGTCGTGCTCGGCGATGTGCCGAAAAGGTATACTGCCGGAAATAAGGAAGAAGTCCGGGAGAGGGCTCAGTGGGAAGCGATTTTGAGAACATACGAGAAGTCCGCAAGGCCGATGTCGGCGGATTGCGCGCCGTCGGGAGGGCGACCGCGTGCATGGCGATGCGTCGGGCGCTCAGTGGCTGCACGCTTGCTTTTTTCGGTCTTGCGGTGGTGCGTATCTGGATTCAGTGCAACCTGTACGGCAATTACGTACTGTCCGATGCCGGGCTGGTCAGCGTCGTCATCAACTTCGTGCGCATCGTGTTCACTGTTTTGCTGGTGGCGTTCGCCCTGCGCGGTTTGTTGGGGTGTCGGTTCGCGAAGGCGCTCGAATGGTTCTCCGTTACGGCCATGACGTTGGGCAGCGTGCTGTTCTTCTTGAACGGGACGCTTGATTCCGATGCGGTATTGTACGCGGCGTGCACGTGCGCGGGGCTGGGCATCGTGTGGGGCGGCGGCATGTGGATGGCGTTCTTCCTGCGCTTGCGTCCGCGAACGGCTTTGTTGTGCGCATTGGGTTCACTGGCATTGGGGTCGTTGGGCGGTTTCGTCATGGGCGCTTTGCCGCGCTCGACATGTTATCTGGTCGGCGTGTTTCTGCCCACGATTTCATACGTGTGCTTCGGGCGGTCGATGCGCGTGGCCGACGAGCGCGGATGGCCGCAGGCTCCGGGCGGCGTCTCGTCGTCGCGCGAGTGCCCTGAGTTTGCAATCGCCTCGAAGGCGTATGGAGCGGAATCGCGTGTCGATTTCTTGCGTTTGTTGGCCGGATTGGCATTGTTCATGCTGGTCATGGGCGTGTCGCGAGGTTTTCCGTTCGGTGAATCGATTGCATTGCCGCTGGGGATGCAGTTGTTGCACCAAGGTGGCGTGGTCGTGCTGTGCGGGGTGTGGGCGTGGGCTGCGCTGTGCCGCGGCCGTGCTGTTTCGTCGGCGACGCTGTGGCGCTTTGAGGTGGTAGCGGCGTCGGCGGGCGTGGTGTTGATGGCCACGCTGGAATGGTGGGGGCTTGCCGGCGGTGCGGCGCTCGTGTCCATCGCTAACACCATGACGCTCGGTATTTTGTGGGTCATCTGCTATGACATCGCGCGCCATTCTCCGTGGAACCCGTATGCGGTGCTCGGTGTGTGCTGGGCGGTGTTTCTGCTCGCGCGCGAAGTCGGGCGCTGGGGCATTCTGGTTTTTGCGCCGCAAAGCTCGTTGATGATGCTATTGGTCGCGTTGATGGTATGCGTGCTGTCCATTTCCATCGCGGTGCTGCTTGGTGACAATGTTCCACGCACTCGAGCGCTTTTGGCGGGCTTTCCCGGTGGGGAAGCTGGAGAAAACGAGGTGGCTGGCGCGGGCGATGCGGGATCTGCGGGTTATGCCGCGACGGGCATGGCCGCTGGTCGCGTAGGCGTTGCCGCTGCGGTTGCGAGCGGCGAAGGCGATGCCGTCGAGCCGTCGCCGATTGCCGGGCGTTGCGAAACGCGGGCGGAAGGCGATATCGGGTCGGGGCTGGAGCCCGAGACGGTCTTGTATGCGGCCGATGATGGAGGCGTTGCACGGTTGATCGTGGGATTCGGGCTGACGCGCCGTGAGGCCGAGGTGGCTCTTATGCTTGCGGAGGGCAAAAGCAAAGTCGCGATCGCGGAGCTGCTGGTGCTTTCGGAGAACACTGTGCGCGGCTACGCGAAAAACGCCTACGCGAAGATGGGCGTGCATAGCAAGCGAGAGCTTCAGCAAGCCATTCGCGAAATGCGCTAGCATAGCGCGGGCGCGGCCCTGAGCGCTTTTCTCACTCTCCTCACCGCTACTTGCTTCAATCAGCGAACAGGTGTACGATGTTTTTGCCGTGATGTTGCTGTGGGGCGGGCAACCCTTGTGGTAACTTGCGGTAGACACACCACAAGGGGAATACGAGAAGCGAAAGAACGGTATGGCAAAAAGCACGGTCAATTACGGCAACGACAGCATCCGCCAGTTGAAGGACGAGGAACGCGTACGTCTTCGCCCGGCGGTCATATTCGGCTCCGACGGCCTGGATGGCTGCGCTCATGCCGCGTTCGAGATCCTGTCGAACTCGGTCGACGAGGCGCGTCAGGGCTACGGCAATTTGATCACCCTCACCGCCTTCGCCGACGGCTCCATCCAGGTGGAGGACAACGGCCGCGGTTGCCCGCTTGACTGGAACCCCACCGAGAAGCGCTTCAACTGGGAGCTGGTGTTCTGCGAGCTGTACGCGGGCGGCAAATACGACAACAACCAAGGCGGCGATTACGACTTCTCGCTGGGCACCAACGGCTTGGGCTCGTGCGCCACGCAGTACGCCTCCGAGTACATGGATGTCACCGTATGGCGCGACGGCAACAAGTATCAGCTGCACTTCAAGAAGGGCAAGGTCGTCGGCGCCAAGAAGAAGGCCCTGCAGGTCGAGCCCACCGACGAGACGCGCACCGGCACCACCATCAAATGGCGTCCCGACCTGGAGGTCTTCACCGCCATCGATATCCCCGACGACTGGTATCGCGAAACCATGCGCCGTCAGGCGGTGGTCAACGCCAACGTCACGTTCCGCCTGCGCATCGAGGGGGAGGACGGCGTCTTCTCCGAAGAGGAGTTCTGCTATCCCAAGGGCATCGAGGACTATGTGATGGAGAAGGTGGGCCATGACTATCTGACCGAGCCCTTCTTCATCCAGGCCGACCGCCGCGGCCGCGATCGCGACGACCTGCCCGACTACAACGTGAAGATCACCGCATGCCTGTGCTTCTCGCGCACGTTCCAGATGCAGGAGTACTACCATAACTCGTCGTGGCTGGAAAACGGCGGATCGCCGGAGAAGGCTGCGCGTAGTGCTCTGACCAGCGCAATCGATGCCTATATCAAGCAACAGGGCAAATACAACAAGAACGAGAGCGCCATCAAGTGGCAGGACGTGCAGGACTGTCTGGTGCTCGTGACCAACTGCTTCTCCACGCAGACGTCCTATGAGAACCAGACGAAGAAGGCCATCAACAACCGCTTCATCCAGCAGGCAATGACGGCGTTTTTCAAGGAGCGCCTGGGCACGTACCTGATCGAGAACAAAGAGTCCGCCGACAAGATTATGGAGCAGGTGCTCATCAACAAGCGTTCGCGCGAGAACGCGGAGAAGACGCGCCAGAGCATCAAGACCAATCTGCAGCAGAAGACCGACATGGCCAACCGCGTGCAGAAGTTCATCGACTGCCGCTC
>ERZ1034913.1457-NODE-1457-length-14346-cov-17.984186_pt1 | contig 14346 bp, 9 predicted proteins | sample MGYA00520697_ERZ1034913 | MGnify/ENA primary metagenome ERZ1034913 (study PRJEB33766, sample SAMN09781786) | gut metagenome | biome: gut microbiome | host: Homo sapiens | place: Madagascar | study: EMG produced TPA metagenomics assembly of the PRJNA485056 data...
AATATATATAATATAACTCTCTATCTCCCTAAGTTTTCCAGAAGTATCAACCACGCGGATTTTTGAACTGTAATCGTAATCGTAATCAAGTGGGGTGCTTCGCTTAACCCAGTGGGTGCTTTGCTCTACCTTCCGGAGAGGAACTTTTTGCTCTACTTCATGAAAAACAAAATAAAAACAAATTTTTTTCTGATTTGTTTGGTCGTTTCGAAAATAATCATTACCTTTGCGCCCACGACCAATGAAACACCTGTTTCCCTCGTTTACCAAGAGAGATGGATGCTCCACGAATCGCAGAATATAATAATAACAAACTCCTAACCGAGTTATTAAAACAAATGCTGATTATGGAAATTCCTAACAATCCAACCAATCATGTAGCTGCTCAGCAGTATCGTATGAAGTCTTCTATCGAAGAGTATGAAGTTAATGGCTTGAATGCCCTGTTGATGCAGATGTTTAAGAATGCATCAATGTTTGGTGCTGTTCCAGAGGACAATCAATTGATTTATTTCAATGTTTCCTATGCGATGGCAGCCCAGCTATATAACTCCCCCAAAGGTACTATGCAGGAACTTGCTTCAGAGGTTGAAATGTTGCTTCAGAAGAGCAAACATGTACATAATCCTGCTTATATTTATCAGGATGAGGTTCTTCTTTGTCAGTGGATGATACTTTCAATTTTGTTCTTGCAGGACCATAAATGGCTTCAGTTGAACGTATTTCTTTCAAGAATGAAGAAGGATTTAATAGACCATGGGAAGTCTTGCAAAACAGGAATTTCTGGTTTCTTGGCGAAGTTCTTCCCTAAGATGATAGCTGCTGTGAAGGAACGATTTTATTCTCCGGAATTGTATCCTCTTGACCCCAATGAATTGAAGATACAGGCATTGGAGGCTCAGCTTGCCGCAGAGAAGAAGAAGAACGAGCATTTCAAGGCTATCGAGAAAAGTAACTATCTCACCGCTGCCTTTAACGAGCAGCTTGAGCAGAGATGCAAAAAGCTGGAAAAGCAGCTGAAAGAGGTGCTCGACAGTCATCGCATCGAGAAGGAAACGATGCAACGTATTATAAATCAGAAGGATGAACAAATCAGACTGCTGAAAGCTGGGGCTATGAATGGAATACCACAGGGGACAACTGGTGGGGTTACCGTGAATAATTTCTATGGTTCTGTTGCCCAGCAGTCGAACAATGCTAACAACGTTTCGTCGTTTATGCCTGACTGGATGGAAGAAGAGAAAAAGAAGATAAAACAATCTTTGAGCAATCTTTAAATAAGTGAACGATATGGAAAATCAGAATGGCAACAATTGGGAAAGACCGACGATTCAGAACAACTTTTATGGCAACATCGGTCAGCAGATAAACCATGTAGACAAGATTGAGGCTCATTTCGATAAGAACATGGGCATCGAGGTGGATGGGCAGGATATCCTGAAGGATATGGCGCAGGCTTCTTCGCAAGACGAAGACTGGATTGGCGAGATTCTGCTCTGCTTCATGGGCGACAAGGCAAATGCCCTGGAGTTTGTGCGCTTGGCGAGAATGCTGAAACCTGCACAGATTACGAACTTGGTCAACGCATGGCTGGTGGAGAAGAAGATTAGTGATATCAGCTACAATCGTGATTTGTGGAAACCGCTCCACAATCATGGCATCTATCCATGCACGGAGTCGTGCTGGAATAGTCAGGTGCATTTGCCATGGTGAAAATATGAAGCAAGGGATTTGCTCCTTGTAAAATTGCAATAAGCAATGAACAAAGCGAAAAGCAATAAACAACGCGAAATTTGAATAAGATAACTTGTACAAACTTGTACGATTCTTTGTAGAATGCTTGTAATTACTTGTAATCATTTGTACGACAGGTAATTACAGGCATTTTTTATTTCTGTTTCTTTTTTTTCTTCCTATCTTTGCATTGTCAACATGACAACGGAATGTTGAATTTAAAACGATTGTTGAATTTTAAAAATGCAAGATTATGACAACGAATGTACAGACTTTCAGTCACCCTCTGTTTGGTGACATCCGTGTAGCTGGCACCTTTATGGAGCCGCTGTTCTGCCTGGTAGATGTTTGCAATGCCCTGGATATCAAGAATCCGAGCCGTGCCAAGACTGCACTGAAACCTGGTGGGGTTCATCTGATGAAGGTCACCACCACGCAGAAGAACCAGCACGGCGAGTCGGACAAGAAGCACGAGGTTTACTTCACCTTCATCTCGGAGCTCAACTTCTACAAGCTCATCATGCGCTCCGACAAGCCACAGGCTGAACCTTTCCAGGACTGGGTGTGCGGCGACGTGCTGCCCGCCATACGCAAGGACGGCGGCTACCAGTTGAACACCAAGATTGGCCAACTGGAGGCGAGAGTCGCTTCGCAGAAGGTGCTGCTCAACGAGACCTGCGCTGTGGTGGCGAAGCAGGAGCAGGACATCGACCATCTCTTTGATGATGCTTCCTATGCCATCGACGTGCTCCGCTCCATCTCGTGCTATACCACCACGCAGATAGCCAAGGAGATGGGGCTCACGGCACAGGAACTGAACCGATGGCTCTGCGTGCAGCACGTGCAGTATTACCAGAGCGGACAATACATGCTCTATGCCGAGTATGCCCATCGCGGATATGCCAAGACCCGCACCCATCATGGCGAGGTTTCTCCGAGAATCACTGCTTCGCACTCGCATCTGGTGTGGACGGAGAAGGGCCGCAAGTTTATCCATAAGTATTACGAGGCGAATTCCCGTGAAGACGATGATAAGGTAGTGGAATTCATAAAGTAAAGAATTCATAAAGTAAAGAATTTATAAAGTAAAGAAATAATGGCAATAGGATATTCTGATAATATTAGAAGTCAGGTGGTGCAGATATGCACCCCTGAACTTCTTCACCAGGCGCTGAAGAGCAACAGGGTGAAGACGGTTTGCGCCCAGCTGGCGGATGCCTTGGAGAGCAAGCTTCGAGGCGAGATTTGCAACGATGATTACGAGGAGATGAAGAAGAAGCTCAAGTCGCAGTTGCCTATCCTCACGCCCCATGCCACTTTCAGAAATGGCAGGCGCAAGAATGATGAGGCAATCCCCAGCGGCCTCTCGATTTATGATATCGACCATATTCCGAACCCCCGAGGATATTGGGAGGAGAAGAAGAAGGTACTGGCTAACAAGATGTTAGGTGGAACGAAGGCAAGCAGCGAGCAAGCAAGCTGTGTTCTTGATTTGATAGTGCTCGTTCACGTTACTCCTTCCACCCAGGGCCTTCGCCTCGTGTTTATCATCCCCGAGGGGATGGATATCGCCATGGCGCAGCGATGGATGTCGCAGCAGCTGGAGGATTCGGAGTATGATACGGTGGTGAAGGATTTGGCTCGCCCATCGTTCCTGGTTCCCGAAGAGTATCTTCTTTATATCAACGAGGAGGAGCTTTTCAAGGAAAGAAAAGTTACACCCCAAAATAGTAATCATAAAGTTCAAAGCCTTCAGAAAGTTAATAATTTAGAGTTAAAAGTTAATAGTAATCATAAAGTTCAAAGTTCAAATTGCAATGTTCAAAGTAATGACAATCGATTTCCGGGCACTAACGGCGATAACGCTGTTTCTGCTGGCGCTGCTGTTCAGCCTGCCCAATCTGCTGATAGCCATCCTGTTGATGATTCTCATCTCAGCCCTGCTGGAGATGATCAAGTTGCTGGCGGAGTGGCAAATCAAGAAGCCTTCCCCTCAGAATACCAAGGCATTCCCTATGCAAAGCTCACTGCAAAAATAGTGGAACTGCTGGGCGGCGAACCGGAACATGGCTCGCGCAATGCCTTCATCTTCACCCTGGCTTGCTACCTGCGCTATCTCTGCGACGACAATGCGGCTTGGATCAAGCAGATTATCCCCACCTTCGGCGAAGAGCAGAACCGAGCCTTCGCCACCGTGGAGAGCGCCTGCAACCGAAAGCAGGGCCACCGTCTGCCCAACATCGTGCGCACGGCCATCAAGCTTTCGCAGGAGGAGCAGGACAAGGCGAGGGGCACAGGATGCTTCGACGAGGATAACTTCGGCGATATCAGCAACCCCGAGTCGTATTTCTACCACATCCATCAGATGCCGCAGAAACTGCCCAAACTCATCAAACTGCTCGTATCCAAGACGCCCGAAATCTATCGCCCTGCCGTATCGCAGGCCGTGTTCCCGCCCCTGGCTTCGCATCTGCTCGAAACCCGATTCAAATATATCGACAATGTAGAGCATGAAGCCACCTTGATGCAGATTCTCTGTGCACCAACGGGTAGTGGAAAGGAGTCTGTAAGTCAGCCGATTAACAGAATCATGGAGGATATCAGACGCCGTGACGAGGAGCAGCGTGAACGTGAGCGGAAATGGAAGGAGGAGTGCAACAGCAAGGGTGCCAACAAGGACCGCCGTGAGCGCCCCGAGGGACTGGTGATTCAGGAGGTGAACATCGACATGACCAACCCTGCCTTCGTGCTCCGAATGAAGGAGGCTGAGAACCACTTCCTCTATGCCAAGGTGAACGAGCTGAACCTCTTCGATGCCCTGAAGGGCAAGACCAACCAGCATTTCAGAATCATGGAGCTGGCGTTCGACCTGGGCAACTACGGGCAGGACCGTGTGGGTACCCAGAGCGTTACGGAGACGGTGCAGGTGAGGTTCAACTGGAATGCCAGTTGTACGCCCCGAAAGTGCAGGGATTATTTCCGACGTGTAGTTACGGATGGTCCGATTTCGAGAATCTCGTTTTCCACCATCGAGCGCCGTCCCTGCGGTTCGGAGATTCCGGTGTACGGCACCTATGATGCTGCCTTTGATGAGGCGCTGAAGCCTTACATCGACAATCTCTTGAAGGCGAGGGGCTTGGTAAACTGTCCGCAGGCGCTGAGGCTTGCCCGGAAGCTGATGGAAGAGAATGCCGAGTTCTCGCGATTGTCGCAGAATTTCGTATTCGAGAATCTCTCGTTCCGTGCCAATGTCATTGCCTACCTGAAGGCGTGCGTGCTCTATGTGGCGAACGGCATGAAATGGGAGAGCAGCATCGAGGATTTCATCCGATGGAGCGAGCGTTACGACCTGTGGTGCAAGCTGAAACTTTTCGGACAGATGATTTATGATGCCGACAACGTCCGTGCCGACAATCCGAAGACGGCTCCTCATGGTCCGAAGAACCTGCTGGAGCAGTTGCCTGATGAGTTTACGATGCAGGATTATGTGAAGCTTCGCCGTCAGGAGGGTTATGAGGATGACAACGTGCGCCGTGTGAACATCGCTCTGAACCAGTGGGTGCATCGTGGCTACATCGTGAGGATCGGAAACAAGGAAGGTGATTACGATTACAATTACAGTTCCATTTTCCGCAAGTTGAAGTTCCTGAAGGGAGAGGGGTAACTATAAACTACTGAACTTTCGCATGTGGTTCAAGAACGGGCTGAAGGCCCAAAAGCTCCTAGCCCAGGGCATCGCCCTGGGGATAATGGCAATCAGCAAGGCGCCCTGAAAGGGCAAAAGCTTTGTATATTGCCCAGTATTTTAAAGCTTTTGCCCTTACAGGGCGACAAGTTTGTGTCCATAATTACCCAGGGCGATGCCCTGGGCTAGGAGCTTCTGCCCTTTCAGGGCGTGTGGAGCTTACATGCGAAACTTGAGTAAACTATAAATTATTAACTGTAAACTATAAATTGTAAACTATAAACTAAAAAAGTATGGAAATAGTTTTAAAGCGAATAGCAAAGAAGAATACCTATACCATTGGCCGTCTGTATATTCTGGCTGATGAGGATGTAGACCGCAAGGTGATAACTAGTTACAACGAGGGTTTGAAGCGTGTGTTTCGTGATAGTTTTGATGAGCAGAAGTTGGGGGCAGATACTTATTTCTGCGACACCATGGAGCCTACGTGGCGCAATCTGCTGGGCGTGGAGCTGGAACCTCAGCTGGTGGATGCCCGACTGGGCAGGGTTTCGGGCAAGAAGGCGCAGAAGATGAAGGGCCACACCGCCATCCCCGAGGGCACGTATCCCGTGCTCATCACCCCGTCGCCGAGGTTCAGACAGTGGTTGCCTTATCTGCAGGGCGTTCCGAATTTTGAGGGCATCCGCATCCATGCCGGCAACTATCCTGATGATACCCAGGGCTGCATCCTGGTGGGCGAGAACAAGCTGAAGGGCATGGTGGTGAACTCCCGCATCTGGCTTCACCGACTGATGAAGCGCATGGAGGAGGCGAGGGATAAGGATGAAAGCATCTGGATTACCATCATCTGATGGAAAAACATGAGGAGGGTGTGTCTTGGACTTTTGACACACCCTCTCAATCTTGTATTTTTTATTTCTTCTCCAATTCCTGAAGGCTTTCCATCTTTTTCGACTCCAGGAACTCGTAGATGCCGCACAGGTGCTCGCGAACCCTGCCATGACCGAATTCATATACCTTGCTCACCAAACCATCCAGGAAGTCACGGTCGTGACTCACCACGATGAGCGTGCCGTCGAAATCGAGAAGCGCCTGCTTCAGCACATCCTTTGTCTTCAAGTCCAGATGATTAGTCGGCTCATCGAGAATCAGCAGATTCACCGGCTCCAACAACAGCTTCAGAATGGCAAGACGGGTTCTTTCGCCACCCGACAATACCTTCACCTTCTTCGTAGAATCCTCGCCGCCAAACATGAAGGCACCCAGCAAATCGCGAATCTTGTTTCTTATCTCGCCCTTCGCCACATCATCTATGGTCTGGAACACCGTGAGTTCGCCATCCAGCAAAGAAGCCTGATTCTGGGCGAAATAGCCTATCTGCACGTTATGCCCCAACTCCAGCTTGCCCTCGTTCTGCAGCTGTCCCATGATGCATTTCACCAGCGTAGACTTACCCTCGCCGTTTCTACCCACGAAGGCAATCTTGTCGCCACGTTCCACGGTGAGGTTCACGCCGCTGAATATCTGCTTGCCGTCGAACGACATCGCCACGTCGCTCATCTGCACCGGATAGGCACCGCTTCTCGGACTTGGCGGGAACTTCAGTCTCAGTCGGCTGGTATCCTCTTCATCCACCTCGATGAGTTCCAGCTTTTCGAGCATCTTTACGCGGCTCTGCACCTGGAAGGTCTTGGAGTAGGTGCCCTTGAATCGCTCTATGAAGTCCTTGGTCTCGGCTATCATCTTCTGCTGCTCCTCATATTTCTTCATCTGTTGCTCGCGGCGTTCCTTGCGCAGTTCCAGATACTGGCTGTAGGTGGCCTTGTAGTCGTAGATTCTGCCCATGGTCACCTCGATGGTGCGGGTGGTGATGTCGTCAACGAATTTCCTGTCGTGACTGATCACTACCACTGCCTTGGAACTGTTGATGATGAATTCTTCGAGCCATCCGATAGATTCGATGTCGAGGTGGTTGGTAGGCTCATCGAGGAGCAATACATCAGGCGATTTCAGCAGCAGCTTTGCCAGCTCGATGCGCATGCGCCATCCTCCCGAGAACTCGCTGGTAGGGCGGTTGAAATCGGAACGCTCGAAGCCCAGTCCGAGCAGCGTCTTCTCTACATCCTCCTCGAAATGGGTCATGTCGATGGCGTAGAACTTTTCTGAAAGGGAAGAAACCTTCTCGATGAGCTGCATGTAGTCGTCGCTATCGTAGTCGGTGCGGGTGGTAAGTTCGTTGTTGATGCGGTCTATCTCCGCCTGCATCTCGTGCAGATGGGCGAAGGCCTGGCAGGTTTCCTCGAACACGGTTCTGCCGTCTTCGGTCATCAGGTGCTGAGGCAGATAGGCGATGACGCAGTCTTTCGGGGCGGATACGGTGCCACGGGTGGCCTTTCTCATGCCTGCGATGATTTTGAGCAGGGTACTCTTTCCTGCGCCATTCTTGCCCATCAGGGCGATACGGTCCTTCTCGTTGATTTGGAAGGAAATGTCTTTGAATAGGGTGGTGCCGCCGAACTCGACGGTCAATCCATCAACTGTAATCATATTTCTTTCTTAAATCTTTATTTTATTACTAAATGCAAAGATACGAAAAATTATCGGATAGGACTCAAAAAAAGGAGGAAAACTTGCGCTTTCCTCCTTTTATCTGATGTTTTTGTTCTTTCAGGGCTTCTTGAATCCCTTTTGAAAGGTTTTCTTTCAGGGCTTCTTGAATCCCCTTTGAAAGATTTCTTCTTTACTTCTCGTTCTCAGGATCGTAGATAGAACGGGTCATTTCCTTGATGCTCAGCTCGGCCATAGCAATCCACTGGCTGCCGGAATAAGCTTCGTCAATCTGCAACCAGAGATACTGGAACTCATCTTTTTCACTGAACAGGCCTGGAGATGTATATTCAGGAGCCGTGCCTTTCGGCAGCACATCGCTACCCAATTCGCTAATCTTCCATGCTTCGGCAGCAGTAGGGGTGTCGGCCGCCTTGTTGCTTGCCCAGATGGTGATGTGCTTAGGGTTGTCGTTGTTGTTGTTGTTACGGCCCTTATACCAGAACGATACGCCCTTCACCTTCTTGCCCAGGTCTACACGGATGTAGTGAGGCCATGGAGTTGGAGCACTCCAGCTCATGTGGAAGTAGGTGCCGTTGTTGCCGTCGATGAGGGCTGCGATAGGACCCTCGGATGATTCCTGGTCGTCGGTCCAGAGCTGTGCCGCGGTCAGGCTGATAGGTCCCACCTCGTAGTCCTTGATGTCGGCAGGCACGTAGCCGGCCTTGGCATTCTTGGTGAAGAGCACCTTCTCGCCGCCGTCTCTGCTCACTGCAGTGAATGTGTAGGCGAGTTCGCCATACTTGGCAAAGAGTCCGTCGATCATGATGGAATCGGCATAAGCGCTGGCGTTGAGCACGCGGTGACCCTTTGCAGGGTCATCGTAAGCCACCTTGATATAATAGTAGTCTGCGTTCTCTGGAGTATTCCAGTGGAACACCACCTTGCCTGGCTGTTTGCTGTCGATGGTGACGGTCTGCTCTTCGATGTTCACTGCCGGTGCAGTCTTGTCATCATCAGAGCATGCTGTCATCGTGCCGACAAGGGCCACAGCCGCAAGCATTTTTATGATATTCTTTTTCATCATTGTGTCTTTTTATTTGTTACAATGCTTAAAATTAATAACCCGGAGTCTGTACCACGTGGTCGTTTCGGTTGATGTCGGCTGATGGGATTGGCATCAGATAGTTCATCGGCGACTGGAACTTACGCTCGAATATTACCTCCTTCACCTCGCTGAAGTCGTTGATGTTTTCGGCATCAATGTTCAGACCCTTCGCCTTCACGTTGAAGTACTTCTCGGCAAGCAGCCAGCGGCGCATATCCCAGAAGTTCTGGTTCTCGAGATACATCTCGTTCATGCGCTCGTTGCGGATGATGTCGAGCAAGCCTTCCTTGGTGGTAGCCTTGGATGGGTCCTTGCCAAACTGCTCGTAAGCTTCCTTCACGCCTGGCAATCCGGCACGGGTGCGCACCTTGTCAAGGTAGAGGCGAGCATTGGTCAGGTCGCCTGTCTCGGCAAGACACTCGGCATAACTCAGGTAAAGCTCTGCCAGACGGATGAGCGGCCAAGGGGTATTGGTGTATTCCCAACCGTTTTTGGACTTTGCCAGGTCTGGGTTCACAAACTTCTTGTTGAGGAAGCCTGTAGGCGAGTAGTCGCCGTTACGCTTTGAGTTGGCATCCACACCACGGCTGCAGTTTCCGCCGATCATGAAGTCGCAGATAAGTCGACCGTGAGTGTTGTCTGAAGTGAGTGTGTAGTTGGCATCATCACTATATGCACCGTTGTTTGAAGCACTCAGAATCTCGTAGTAACCATTCTGGAAGGCAATCCATGCATAGTAGCGAGGTTCGCGGTCGAGGTTGAACTTCTGGGTCTTGCGGCCTGGATAAGCCTCGTCCTTGTGGGCCTCGTCCACCTCTACAGGATCCCAGCGGTCAGCATAGTCGAAGGTCTTGTCCTGGTCGATAGGCAGACCGTTCTTGGTGTAGAAGCGGCTGAGCATGGCAATGGTAGGAGCCACGCCGTTCCAGGCACCGTTGCCACCATAGATATATGGCTCGCTCTTGTTCTGGATTCCGTAGTAACCCTCGCCACGGGAGTCTGCCCAGATCACCTCCGAGTTGGCTCCTGCCTGCTCATCCTCTGCCGAGTAGTCGGTGATGGTGTAGCGCAGGGCACGCACGTGTGGGTCTGCAGGATAGCCGTTATATTTGAGCTTGCAGTCGCCACGGGTGTAGAGGTGGTAGCCTGCAGATTCGGCAGCGGTGATGGCATCCTTGAAGGCTGCGGCTGCCTTGCTCCACTTGCTCTCATCGTAGGTAAGCGGCATCAGGGCGTTGCCCTCCTTGTCCTTGAAGTCGGAATAGAACTTGCTGTTGCCGTTGAACAGTGGGGATGCGGCATAGAGCAGCATCTTTGCCTTCATCGCCTTGGCTGCCACGCTGGTGGCAAGACCGAACTCGTTGGCCTGTGAACCGGTGCGGGTAGCAGGAAGACCCTTGGCCGCCTCGTCAAACTTCTCGCAGATGAAGTTCACGCAGTCGTCGTAAGGCTCCTGACCCTGATAGTCGGATGGCAGAAGCATCGGGTCTGGGGTCTGGTGAACGATGATGATAGGACCATAGCAGCGGGAAAGCAGGAAGTGGTAGTATCCGATGAGGAAGGTAACCTGTGCCTTGTAGTCCTCGCGGTCCTTGTCGGCAAGTCCATGGAAGTTGCCGGTCTTGTTCAGCTCGTCCTGGAACATGTAGCACTGGCGGATACCCTGATACAGGGTGTTCCAGTAGCTGATCACTGGGTTGGAGGCTGAAAAGTTGCCCTTAGGGAATGCGGCGAATGTCTCATGCTCGTAGGCTGTCACCACCTCGTCTCCGGTAAAGAAGTCGAGCGAAGACGTTCCGGAGTTAGGGGTTGGCAGGAATCCGTAGCAGGAGTACAGATAGTTGAGGGCTGCCTGGCGGTCCTTGGTCATGTCGGAGCCAGTGGTTGTCTCGGCAGGAATCACATCAAGATAGTCGCACGATGTCATCGTGAAACCCGCAGCGAGCAAGCAGCCTATGAATGCTTTATTGAGTATTTTCATATCTTCTTTAATTTAATGTGAGTTGGAAACCTACGTTGATTGTCATCTGTGTCGGATACTTGGTGGTGTAGTTACCACCGCCCATCTCTGGATCCCACTCCTTGAAAGGTGAGATGGTGAGCAGGTTGGTTCCGTTGACATAGAATCGCATGTTCTTGAGCGTGTAACCGATTTCTGCGTTCTTCAGCTTTAGGAATCTACCGTTGCGCAACCAGTAGCTTGATGATACTGTGTTGTGGTTGTTGTAGTTGTCCGTGAGGCGTGGATATTTCGCATTCGGATCCTGGTTGTCCGGGCTCCAGTGGTCTTCGTCGATGAACTTCAGTACGCCACGGCGATAGGATGAACCGAATGGCTGGATATCGCTGAGCATCAGTGCTACGTTGCCACGGCCCTGGAAGAATACGGAGAAGTCCCAGTTCTTGTAGCCTACTGACGGACCGAAACCGTAGATAATCTTCGGAACGCTTACGCCCAATGGCACCTGGTCGTCGGCTGTGATGCGGCCATCATACTTGCCCTCGCGGTCTGGCTGGTCTACATACTTGATGTCACCAGGAGCGATGGCGATGTTGCCGAGCGTAGAGGTAGGATTGTTGGCGATATCTGCCCTGTCGATGTAGAGTCCGTCGGAAACGTAACCCCATACGGTGTTCACGTTCTTGCCCTGGCTCTTCATGGCGTCGCGCTTGCCCGGAGCCTCATCGTATACGGAAATCTCGTTGTTGTTGTAGGTGAATGTGCCCTGGAACTGTACGGAGAGATCCTTGTTGATGCGCTTGCTGTAGTTCACTGCCAGATCCACACCCTTGTTGATTACCTCGGCAAGGTTACCATAGATCTTGGTATTGGCTGTACCCAGATAGTTTGGTATGGAGAGCTTCTGCTGGAAGATGTTGCTGCGGCGCTCGCGGAACCAGTCGACGGTGATGTCGAGGGCATTGAAGAGCTGCAGGTCGAAACCGAGGTCGAGCTTATGGCCCACCTCCCAAGATACGTTCTCGTTGCGCAGACGGTTCCATCCCGGACCGGAATAGGTTATATAGTTGTTTGGCAAACCGGTGGTGAACGAGCCGTTGCCGGTGAGCGATACGTCCTCACGATAGATGAAGCGCTCGTAACCATACTGGTCGTTACCTACGAGTCCGTAAGTACCACGAATCTTGAAGTTGGAAACGGTTTGCTTGATAGGCTCCCAGAACTTCTCCTCGCTGAGGTTGTAACCCAGACCCACTGATGGGAAGAAACCCCACTGGTGACCCTTGGCAAACTGCTCGGAACCGTTGTAACCTGCGTTGAACTCAATCAGGTAGCGGTGCTTGTAGTCGTATGTGGCACGTGCAGCGAAACCAATCTTGCGCTGTGGCAGAGATGAGAGCACATTATCTACAAAGATATTGGAGTTATACTGGTTGATGTTCCAGAGGAGCATACCCGTAACGGTGTGGTCGCCGAAGCTTCGGTTGTAGTCGAAGTATGCCTGAGCATAGTAGCGGCGGTCGCCGGCATTCTGACCCGAGTTGCTGAGCACAGGCTTCGATGGGTCGCCCTTAGGAGTCTGCACGTAGGTATAGGTGCCGTCTTCGTTCTGGGTATAGTTCTTCAGCTCGTAATGGTTGTAGTTGAGCGAGCGGAAGGTGGTACTCTTAGACCAGTTCTTGAACGAGAACATCAGGTGGAAGCCCAGACCCTTGGTAATGAAGTCGAGCTTCTGGTCGAAGTTCAGGTTGGCATTGATGGTACTTGCGAATGAATCCTGATATCCGCTCACGAGTCGCGCCATCGGGTTGGCGTTACCTCCGTTGGCAAGCTGTCGGTATCCCCAGTGAATCCACTCGTCGCCCTCATTGTTATATGAGATAGGGAAGAGCACTGGGTTGGCGTTCATCATCTGCGAATAGAGGTCGTTCAGAGAACGAGAGATGTCGTTGCTGCCTGCCAGCGGACCGTGCATGTTGTCGAGTCCGGCATAGAGGTGGAGCGAAATCTTCGACGACTTCGACATGTTGAAGTCGATGTTGTTCTGGAACGCATATCGCATGTAGTCGATATTGTTGTTGTAAGAATAGTACTCCTTACTGCGGTTGCGCAGCATACCGGTTTCATGGCTCACGTTGAGGTTCATGAAGTACACGATCTTGCTGGTACCACCACGCACGTTCATGTTCGCCTTCTGGTTGTATGAAGCCGACTTGAACATCTCCTTATACCAGTTGACATCTGGGAAAATCTCGCCGTTCACGTGATTGCGTGTGTTGGCAATCTGCTCTGCCGTGTAGAGGGTGTTGCCCGTACCTTCGTTGGTAACAGCCTCGTTGAAGAGCTCCATGAATCGGGCACCGTCAACAAATTTAGGTTTGGATGTAGGCATGGTTACGTTGGCCTCTACGCGGAAGGAAATCTTCGGCTTGTCGAGGTCCTGACCACTCTTGGTAGTAATGATGAGCACACCATTGGCACCGCGCGAACCATACATGGCGGTGGCTGAAGCGTCTTTCAGGATGGAGAAACTCTCGATAACGTCTGGGTCGAGGTGGTTGAGGTCGTCCTGCGAAATCTCCATACCATCCATGACGATGAGAGGCGACTTGGCACCACTGATGGTGGCGATACCACGGATGTAGAAGTCAGATCCGTTGGCACCTGGCTGACCGCTGCTCTGGGTAGCGATGACACCCGAGAGACGTCCTGCGAAAGATGATGAAATACTAGCCGATGGCACACGCAGCGACTCTGGTCTTACCTGCTGCACGGAACCCACCACGGTTTCCTTCTTCTGGGTGGCACCGAAGGCAGTGACTACCACGTCGCCAAGGGTCTGTGAGTCTTCCTTGAGGTGAATGCTCAGCGGCTTGTTGCCGTTGAATCTCACTTCCTGGGTCTGGCAACCGATGTAAGAAACGACGATGACTCCACTTGTAGAATTCACGTCGAGTTTGAAGTTACCATCCACATCGGTTACAGTACTTTGCTTCGAGTTGTTCTTCAAAACAACCGTAGCACCAATAACAGGTTCACCTGCTTCGTCAAACACGGTACCAGTGATACGCTGGTGCTTTGCCTGCTGCGTAGCGTTGAAAACGCTTTCAGTCTTGGGTTTCAAGGAACCAGCAATGCCTGTACTTCCAACAAAGTTGTTGTCTGCTGCCAATGCTGACATTGGCAAAAGCATTGCTGCTCCAATCACACCCAGCTGCTTTCTTGCTTCTTTTTGCATAAGCTGATGTTAGATTAGAATGAATACTATTTAGATATATAATCTCTTTTCAGCTGCAAAAATAATAAAAA
>ERZ1034913.1459-NODE-1459-length-14328-cov-38.505500_pt1 | contig 14328 bp, 10 predicted proteins | sample MGYA00520697_ERZ1034913 | MGnify/ENA primary metagenome ERZ1034913 (study PRJEB33766, sample SAMN09781786) | gut metagenome | biome: gut microbiome | host: Homo sapiens | place: Madagascar | study: EMG produced TPA metagenomics assembly of the PRJNA485056 data...
GTTTTCAGCGCAACCAGATAACCATAAAATGTTTCACCTACCCGCCCCTGAGTTCTGGCTTCATCCAGAGTCAATGCCATTACATTGCTGCTTACCAGCCCAACAAGAAACGCACAAAGAAGTAATGTTTTCTTCATCATCGCCTCAGAAAAGATCGCTACGAGTCTCAAGCAGCTCTTCGACATCTTTGTCTGCCTTGATGATGATCTCATGCTCAATTTTAACGTTCATATTGATAGTGATCGGTTCCTTAGGTGCAGCGACTTCAATGCGAGGCGTACAGCCAACCAGCATAAAAGATGACGTCAACGCAGCCAGTAAAATTTTCATTGTTTTTCCTCACACTCTTTTCCTTGCGGACAGTCATTTCCCGGCAGACGTGCGTTCTGCTCCAACCATGCCTGGAGATTATCGCCAAAGCGTAAACTGCGCCACAGCGTAAAAATATTCTCTTCATGATGGTAATTAAGGTTTACCGTACCGCTTTTACCATCAACGCGACTGGTACCTGTAATGTTGGCCTGCATGGTTAATAAACCGAGATTATCTAAATTAATATTTGTCGATGAACGGCTAATTTCCATATAGCGCAACCAGTTAATTGCTGAACCCGCAGTCATATTGTCTTTCACCACCGCATCTGCGGTGTCTTTATCCAGCCGCAAGGTCATTGGCCCGCTATTTGCCAGCCAGCCATCTTTCACTATCCATTTTTCGTTGTTTAGCCATAACGGCAATGCACCACTAAATGCCCCGGACATGGCGAATTGTTTCGGATTGACGGCGCTAACCAGTTCGCTGGATGAGAGATTATTCAGCCGCAACAGCGCCGGGTCATGTTGCGGCATACGTAATTGTTTCATCAGCACGTTACCGCCTAACACATCGACGCTAACATCAGTCAACAACAATGGTTCTTCTTCTGTCCACGGATAGCGCCCTTGCAAATCAGCCGTAATATTTTTCGCTGTCACCAGATTAATCACTTCGGCAATTCGCAACGTAACGGGGCCGCGAGTCCCCAGATGCCAGGCTCCATCGGCAAAACGGAAAGGCAGGACAAAATCGACACCGTTAACCTGATTATCTGGCATCCAGGCACTACCGCCTTTCAACACACCGTGCCCTCCCGCGCGGAATCCTTGTTCAGGCGCAGCAGAAAATGCGACCTGAGCATACAGTTCGCCATCGCGTAAGTTCATCTTCCAGTCGGGTGGCACCAGCGGCTGGAATACGGTCAGTGATTGTTTAGGCCACCAGGCGTTACCGCGCAGACGAATACCGTCCCAGCGACCATTTACCCGAACCGGGCCAATCTCACCAGCATGTAAATCGCCTTTATATAGGAAATACGTCGGATCGCGTCCATCGACGCTAAATTTTAAGGTTGATGGCGGTAACACACTGCCGCCAGTGAACAGCGTTTGCCCGGCGTCCAGTGACAGCGCGCCGCTAAAGGAGGGATGCTGTGCGTCACGTACCCAGACGACGGGCTTGTCGAGAATTAATCGCGGCTTTTCTACCGTCATCGTACCGTATTGTAACTGGTCGAAACCGGTGGAGAGATCGGTCAGCGTAATCGTGCTGTCATGCCACTCACCTTTTCCTGCAACATCCCAGGTGGCATTCATCGGTGTAAAACTCCCTTTTCCCCAGTAGCGCCACTGCCAGCGGCCAGCGTCAGGGAGAAAATCATTCGCCAGCCCATCCATATGCAGCACGAAATCGCCCAGTTCATTTTCATGCGCCTGCAAAATGGCCTGCAAACGTCCGTCAACACCACGTTGGGTGACTTTTACACCCGCTAAAGGCCAGCGGATTTCATCGATGTCCAGCGAATCGATGACTCTTCCCTTCGAACGTAATAACGCGCCTGGCTCAAAGGCCAGCGTTGGGTCAGTCAGACTTCCGCTTAGCTGCGCAGGTAAGCGGGCATATAAAATGAGATCCGCCTGTTTCGCTTCACCGGTCAGCTGCAAAGGCAGCTGGCTGTTATCCATGCTTAATTTTCCAGGGCCAAAATTAAGCACCGCGTTGCCCTTACCCGCTTGCCCCTGGGTCAGCACACTCAGTCGTCCGCTGACCAGAGCGTTCTCGAGCCCTGCCTGCCAGTTGTCGACTTTGACACCCAGTCTGCCACTCAAAGGAAAACCTGCATACGGCCAGCTCCAGCGACCATCGCTTACAGTCAATTGTTGGCGAGTAATTTGCCACGGCAGATCGAGCAACGGATCGCCATTATCCCGTGCCAGCACAATCAATTGCCCGCTATTTTCCTGCCAGTCCAGCTCGGCATCCACCAGTGAAGGCTCCTGCGGCAAGTTTAACGTCGCAGTAGCATGACCACTTACAGGAAGTCCATCCGGCACTAGCGGCATAGTAAATTCCCCCACCAGTTTAACCGGCGGCTGATTTTCAAACGCGACGACATCCAGTTCGCTGACTGTAAGTTGTTGCCCTTTCAGCTGGCCTTGAAATTTAACTTTTTCGCCCTGATAACGCAGTTGCTGGATATCGGAGGTTAATGCGAGAGAGAGTTTTCCCTGCCATTCCTGCCAGGGAGAAAAAATCAGTTTATCGATATTGATCCAGGTGTTAGGCAACATGGCCTGCCACTGCGCGAGGGTTTTTGGAGCAGCTGGCGATTGCTCCGTCTGCGGCAATTTCGCCAGACAAGCAGAATCAAGTTCTACCGTACCGACGTTCAATAACCAGCGGCTGGGATGTGAAAGGCTGGCGTTGGTGATATGCGCAAGCTGACAATCTCCCACCAGATAACGGAGATCGGGGATGATTAAACCTTTACGCGTAATGCGTGGGCTTTCATCTAATGCAATACGTGTCCCGAGCGGTAGCCAGATGCCCGCCAGCGTGGGAACCCACAAGCCGAGCGTCATCAGCAGCGTCAACGGCACAAGAATAATCAGTAATAACAGCGCGAGAACGGCTTTATATTTACCCAGCATGGGTAGTTAATATCCTGATTTAGCGAAAAATTAAGCATTCAATACGGGTATTGTGGCATGTTTAACCGTTCAGTTGAAGGTTGCGCCTACACTAAGCATAGTTGTTGATGAATTTTTCAATATCGCCATGGCTTTCAATTATATTTGAAATTTTGTAAAATATTTTTAGTAGCTTAAATGTGATTCAACATCACTGGAGAAAGTCTTATGAAACTCGCCGTTTATAGCACAAAACAGTACGACAAGAAGTACCTGCAACAGGTGAACGAGTCCTTTGGCTTTGAGCTGGAATTTTTTGACTTTCTGCTGACGGAAAAAACCGCTAAAACTGCCAATGGCTGCGAAGCGGTATGTATTTTCGTAAACGATGACGGCAGCCGCCCGGTGCTGGAAGAGCTGAAAAAGCACGGCGTTAAATATATCGCCCTGCGCTGTGCCGGTTTTAATAACGTCGACCTTGACGCGGCAAAAGAACTGGGGCTGAAAGTAGTCCGTGTTCCAGCCTATGATCCAGAAGCCGTTGCTGAACACGCCATCGGTATGATGATGACGCTGAACCGCCGTATTCATCGCGCGTATCAGCGTACTCGTGACGCCAACTTCTCTCTGGAAGGTCTGACCGGCTTTACTATGTATGGCAAAACGGCAGGCGTTATCGGTACCGGTAAAATCGGTGTGGCGATGCTGCGCATTCTGAAAGGTTTTGGTATGCGTCTGCTGGCATTCGATCCGTATCCAAGTGCGGCGGCACTGGAACTCGGTGTGGAGTATGTCGATCTGCCAACCCTGTTCTCTGAATCAGACGTTATCTCTCTGCACTGCCCGCTGACACCGGAAAACTACCATCTGTTGAACGAAGCCGCCTTCGATCAGATGAAAAATGGCGTGATGATCGTCAATACCAGTCGCGGTGCATTGATTGATTCTCAGGCGGCAATTGAAGCGCTGAAAAATCAGAAAATTGGTTCGTTGGGTATGGACGTGTATGAGAACGAACGCGATCTGTTCTTTGAAGACAAATCCAACGACGTGATCCAGGATGACGTATTCCGTCGTCTGTCTGCCTGCCACAACGTGCTGTTTACCGGGCACCAGGCATTCCTGACAGCAGAAGCACTGACCAGTATTTCTCAGACTACGCTGCAAAACTTAAGCAATCTGGAAAAAGGCGAAACCTGCCCGAACGAACTGGTTTAATCTTGCCGCTCCCCTGCATTCCAGGGGAGCTTATTCAGATAATCCCCAAAGACCTTTCATCCTCTATTCTTAAAATAGTCCTGAGTCAGAAACTGTAATTGAGAACCACAATGAAGAAAGTAGCCGCGCTCGTTGCGCTAAGCCTGCTGATGGCGGGATGTGTAAGTAATGACAAAATTGCTGTAACCCCAGAACAGCTACAGCATCATCGCTTTGTGCTGGAAAGCGTAAACGGTAAGCCCGTGACCAGCGATAAAAATCCGCCAGAAATCAGCTTTGGTGAAAAGATGATGATTTCCGGCAGCATGTGTAACCGCTTTAGCGGTGAAGGCAAACTGTCTAATGGTGAACTGACAGCCAAAGGGCTGGCAATGACCCGTATGATGTGCGCTAACCCGCAGCTTAATGAACTCGATAACACCATTAGCGAAATGCTGAAAGAAGGTGCACAAGTGGATCTGACCGCGAACCAGTTAACGCTGGCGACCGCGAAACAGACATTAACTTATAAGCTGGCGGATTTAATGAATTAATAGCTGCCACAGCTCCCGGCGGCAAGTGACTGTTCGCTACAGCGTTTGCCGTTGGGTAATGCACACATCCCAATCGCCGTACCATCCAGTTGACGGGCAACAGAAAGCGAACCGCCGATCATTGCACAATTTGCTTCTCCACTACTGGACATCGACGCTTTTAAACCTGGCGCTACGTGCGCCGCAGTCGCCTGCTGAACAGGTTCACTACTACACGCCGACAATAATAAAGCGGCACACCCTACCCAAAACGCTGCTCGCATCTTTTCTTCCTCTGATCTTCAAGCCAAACGACACCGCCATAAATAATAGGCAGCACAGAGGGCGGCGTCGAGAGCTGTCCTGCGCGTTGCCCCGCATTTTTACTTTTTTATGGCTATTTTTTTGCCCTCTGTTTGATCAAAACATTCATTACGCTGATGTGGGGGACACAAAAGCGAAAATGCAGAAGAAAGCCATTTGCTAAAATTGAAAGATAACTACTGGGCGCGCAGCAATTTCGTGCGCCCCTCATTTGCGCAATGTAAGGGTGTCATATGATTACTATTGACGGTAATGGCGCGGTTGCTTCGGTGGCGTTTCGCACCAGTGAAGTTATCGCCATCTACCCTATTACCCCCAGTTCCACGATGGCAGAACAGGCTGATGCATGGGCCGGAAACGGCTTGAAAAACGTCTGGGGAGACACACCACGCGTGGTTGAAATGCAGTCGGAAGCGGGTGCTATCGCTACCGTGCATGGCGCTTTGCAGACGGGTGCCCTTTCAACATCGTTTACGTCATCGCAGGGTTTGCTGCTGATGATCCCGACGCTGTACAAACTGGCAGGCGAACTGACGCCATTTGTCCTGCATGTAGCGGCACGTACCGTTGCCACACATGCACTCTCTATTTTTGGCGATCATTCCGACGTTATGGCGGTGCGCCAGACGGGTTGCGCGATGTTGTGTGCAGCAAACGTCCAGGAAGCGCAAGACTTTGCTCTTATTTCGCACATCGCGACGCTGAAGAGTCGCGTGCCATTTATTCATTTCTTTGATGGTTTCCGCACGTCCCACGAGATCAATAAAATTGTCCCGCTGGCCTATGACACTATTCTTGAACTGATGCCGCAGGCCGAAATTGATGCTCATCGCGCCCGGGCGCTCAACCCGGAACATCCGGTGATCCGCGGTACGTCCGCCAATCCTGACACTTATTTCCAGTCTCGCGAAGCCACCAACCCATGGTACAACGCGGTCTATGACCATGTTGAACAGGCGATGAATGATTTCGCTGCCGCGACAGGTCGTCAGTATCAGCCGTTTGAGTATTACGGGCATCCGCAAGCGGAACGGGTGATTATCCTGATGGGCTCTGCCATTGGCACCTGTGAAGAAGTGGTTGATGAATTGCTAACCCGTGGCGAAAAAGTCGGCGTGCTGAAAGTTCGCCTGTACCGTCCCTTCTCCGCCAAACACTTGCTACAAGCTCTGCCGGGATCCGTACGCAGCGTGGCGGTACTGGACAGAACCAAAGAACCCGGTGCCCAGGCAGAACCGCTCTATCTGGATGTGATGACCGCACTGGCAGAAGCCTTTAATAATGGCGAGCGCGAAACCCTGCCCCGTGTCATTGGTGGGCGCTATGGTCTTTCATCCAAAGAATTTGGCCCGGACTGTGTACTGGCGGTATTTGCCGAGCTCAACGCGGCTAAACCGAAAGCGCGCTTTACGGTTGGTATTTACGATGATGTGACCAATCTGTCACTGCCGTTGCCGGAAAACACCCTGCCAAACTCGGCGAAACTTGAAGCCTTGTTTTATGGCCTTGGTAGTGATGGCAGCGTTTCCGCGACCAAAAACAATATCAAGATTATCGGTAATTCCACGCCGTGGTACGCACAGGGCTATTTTGTTTACGACTCCAAAAAGGCGGGCGGCCTGACGGTTTCTCACCTTCGCGTGAGCGAGCAGCCGATTCGTTCCGCTTATCTCATTTCCCAGGCTGATTTTGTTGGCTGCCACCAGTTGCAGTTTATCGATAAATATCAGATGGCTGAACGTTTAAAACCTGGCGGCATTTTCCTGCTCAACACGCCGTACAGCGCAGATGAAGTATGGTCGCGCTTGCCGCAGGAAGTTCAGGCCGTGTTAAACCAGAAAAAAGCGCGCTTCTATGTGATTAACGCGGCGAAAATCGCCCGCGAATGTGGTCTGGCGGCCCGTATTAATACCGTCATGCAGATGGCTTTTTTCCATCTTACGCAAATTCTGCCTGGCGATAGCGCCCTCGCAGAATTGCAGGGTGCGATTGCCAAAAGTTACAGTAGCAAAGGTCAGGATCTGGTGGAACGCAACTGGCAGGCTCTGGCGCTGGCACGTGAATCCGTAGAAGAAGTTCCGCTGCAGCCGGTTAATCCGCACAGCGCCAATCGACCGCCAGTGGTTTCCGATGCCGCCCCTGATTTCGTGAAAACCGTAACCGCGGCGATGCTCGCCGGGCTTGGTGATGCCCTCCCCGTTTCGGCGCTGCCGCCAGACGGCACCTGGCCGATGGGCACCACGCGCTGGGAAAAACGCAATATCGCCGAAGAGATCCCCATCTGGAAAGAGGAACTCTGTACCCAATGTAACCACTGCGTCGCTGCTTGCCCACACTCAGCTATTCGCGCAAAAGTGGTACCGCCTGAAGCGATGGAAAACGCCCCTGCCAGCCTGCATTCGCTGGATGTAAAATCGCGTGATATGCGCGGGCAGAAATATGTCTTGCAGGTGGCACCGGAAGATTGCACCGGCTGTAACCTGTGCGTCGAAGTTTGCCCGGCGAAAGACCGTCAGAATCCAGAGATTAAAGCCATCAATATGATGTCGCGCCTGGAACATGTCGAAGAAGAGAAAATCAATTACGATTTCTTCCTCAACCTCCCAGAAATCGACCGTAGCAAACTGGAACGTATTGATATTCGTACATCGCAGCTGATTACACCTCTGTTTGAATATTCAGGTGCTTGCTCCGGTTGTGGCGAGACGCCGTATATTAAATTGCTGACTCAGCTCTATGGCGACCGGATGTTGATCGCTAACGCCACCGGCTGTTCTTCAATTTATGGCGGTAACCTGCCCTCTACACCGTATACTACCGATGCCAACGGTCGTGGACCGGCATGGGCGAACTCGCTGTTTGAAGATAACGCCGAATTTGGCCTTGGTTTCCGCCTGACGGTCGATCAACACCGTGTCCGCATACTGCGTCTGCTGGATCAATTTGCCGATAAAATCCCGGCGGAATTACTGACTGCGTTGAAATCAGACGCCACGCCAGAGGTTCGTCGTGAACAGGTTGCAGCTTTACGCCAGCAACTCAACGATGTTGCCGAAGCACATGAACTGCTACGTGACGCAGATGCACTGGTAGAAAAATCAATCTGGCTGATTGGTGGCGACGGCTGGGCTTACGATATCGGCTTTGGCGGTCTGGATCATGTATTGAGTTTGACGGAAAACGTCAACATTCTGGTGCTGGATACGCAATGCTATTCCAATACCGGTGGTCAGGCGTCAAAAGCGACACCGCTGGGTGCAGTAACTAAGTTTGGCGAGCACGGCAAACGTAAAGCGCGTAAAGATCTTGGCGTCAGTATGATGATGTACGGCCATGTTTATGTGGCGCAGATTTCTCTCGGCGCGCAGCTGAACCAGACGGTGAAAGCAATTCAGGAAGCGGAAGCGTATCCGGGACCATCGCTGATCATCGCTTATAGCCCGTGTGAAGAGCATGGTTACGATCTGGCTCTCAGCCACGACCAGATGCGCCAACTCACTGCTACCGGCTTCTGGCCGCTATATCGCTTCGATCCTCGTCGTGCCGATGAAGGCAAACTGCCGCTGGCGCTGGATTCACGCCCGCCGTCAGAAGCACTGGAAGAAACGTTACTTCATGAGCAACGTTTCCGTCGTCTGAATTCGCAGCAGCCAGAAGTGGCAGAACAGTTATGGAAAGATGCTGCAGCTGATTTGCAAAAACGCTATGACTTCCTGGCACAAATGGCCGGAAAAGCGGAAAAAAGCAACACCGATTAAATGCACTGGATAAGGATTATCCAATTCTAAAAAAAAGCCCGGACGACTGTTCGGGCTTGTCTCATTATTTGTTGGATAAACAGTAACAAGGGTCCAACAGAAAATAATCTTTGTGACAATAAAGGCATATAACCCGCGAAGAATAACGCATCACTATTTAAATGTATAATTTTTATTTTGTATATGTCGCCAATAATATATTCACCAAACTTATCATCATTTCCGTAGAATTATTTGATTAAGGTTTTACTTAAGGCGTAACAAATGATATTTATCGGCTAACGGAACTTCTCCTTTAGGATGTTTTCACTCCCCAAAATGGGGATGAAAAGGCAAATAAAATAACTAAAGGATTTATTCAATGAAAAGCAAAGTACTGGCATTTTTAATTCCTACCCTGCTCGCCGCAGGTGCTGCACATGCAGCCGAAGTTTATAATAAAGACGGCAACAAATTAGATCTGTATGGCAAAGTTGATGGACTACATTATTTTTCTGATAATTCAGCGAAAGATGGCGACCAGAGCTATGCGCGTCTGGGTTTTAAAGGCGAAACCCAAATTAACGATCAACTTACTGGCTACGGTCAATGGGAATACAATATTCAGGCAAACAACACTGAATCTTCAAAAAACCAGTCATGGACCCGTCTGGCATTTGCCGGATTGAAATTTGCAGATTACGGTTCTTTCGATTACGGACGTAATTATGGCGTAATGTACGACATCGAAGGCTGGACCGATATGCTGCCTGAATTTGGCGGTGACTCTTATACCAATGCAGACAACTTTATGACTGGTCGTGCCAATGGCGTCGCGACTTATCGTAATACTGATTTCTTCGGTCTGGTAAATGGTCTGAACTTCGCGGTGCAGTATCAAGGTAACAACGAAGGTGCCAGTAATGGTCAGGAAGGCACCAACAACGGACGTGATGTTCGCCATGAAAACGGTGACGGCTGGGGTCTTTCCACAACATATGATTTAGGCATGGGCTTTAGCGCTGGTGCGGCATACACCTCTTCTGACCGCACCAATGACCAGGTTAACCATACTGCGGCGGGTGGTGATAAAGCAGACGCGTGGACTGCTGGGCTAAAATACGATGCTAACAATATTTACCTGGCAACCATGTATTCAGAAACGCGTAATATGACCCCGTTTGGCGACAGCGATTATGCTGTTGCTAACAAAACCCAGAACTTTGAAGTTACTGCACAGTACCAGTTTGATTTTGGTCTGCGTCCGGCAGTCTCTTTCCTGATGTCTAAAGGCCGTGACCTGCACGCTGCCGGTGGTGCAGACAACCCGGCAGGTGTTGATGATAAAGATCTGGTTAAATACGCCGATGTTGGCGCGACTTACTATTTCAACAAAAATATGTCCACCTACGTTGACTATAAAATCAACCTGTTGGATGAAGATGACAGCTTCTACGCTGCCAATGGCATCTCTACCGATGATATTGTCGCTTTAGGTCTGGTTTATCAGTTCTAAATCCTCCTGCCCGCTGTTATGGCGGGCTTTTTCTGCTTATTCTTCCTCCTTTGATCTAAATTAAAAATGTGAACTCCGTCATTACACAAAAAGTGTCATCTGGCGTTACACTTTATGCGGATACTAAAACAGGAGGTTTTATGAACAGAACGATTCTTGTCCCTATCGATATTTCCGATTCAGAATTAACTCAACGCGTGATTAGCCACGTTGAGGCAGAGGCAAAGATTGATGATGCAGAGGTTCATTTCCTGACGGTAATACCTTCACTGCCCTACTATGCCTCTCTGGGTTTAGCGTATTCCGCAGAATTACCGGCAATGGATGACCTGAAAGCGGAAGCCAAATCGCAACTGGAAGAGATCATTAAAAAATTTAAACTGCCAACCGACAGAGTGCATGTCCATGTTGAGGAAGGCTCGCCCAAAGACCGCATTCTGGAATTGGCGAAGAAGATCCCCGCTCATATGATCATCATTGCTTCCCATCGACCGGATATCACCACTTATCTGCTCGGTTCTAACGCCGCAGCTGTCGTGCGTCACGCAGAGTGCTCCGTACTGGTTGTGCGCTGACACTAACGCCCGCACATTGCTGCGGGCTTTTTGATTCATTTCGCAAATGTGCTGACATTTTCCCCTCTAATCCGTACCATACACGCCACAGTTTTTATATCAGATTTCTTATGCTGGGCGTTCCGGCATGACGCATACTCTTCTGATGCCATATAACGAATTGAGTCGCTTTTAAATGTCGCAAAATCAAGAAATTAGTAAGAAAGAACAATACAACCTGAACAAGTAAGGGCAAAAATCACAACTATCTGACTCATAAGTGTTTTACTTATTTTTCAATGTGTTAAACATCATCAGCGAGAACAATAAACTACGATAATCCACTCTTTTTTTGCCCCTTTTTTGCCCCTTTTTTGCCCCTTTTGCAGCGTTTTGCCCCATTTTTGCCACAAAAAAAAATTCCAAAACGTCTCAATCAAAGTCAAACCAACCGCAGCACGTTCTTGCATACGACGTGCCTGCGGTTTTAACTCCACCAGTGCATGAATAATGATTGGGCTGTGACAGGACAGCACTAGCAAAAACAGGAAATTAGCAGTCTCAGCAGAACACCGATCATACGGTGAGGAGACAAAAGGATACGCAAAAGAGCGCGGTTCCCTAGTGACATGAAAGCCTACAACTGTGGACTTTTTTGTTTTTTCCATCTATCTCCCTCAAAGAGTACTCATCTTCTCTTTCACAGTTTCCATATACCAACCAAGCACAATAGTCTTTCTGTCATAAAAATGAATATCTGTTATGAGCAAGGTTCTGACTTTGGAATTTAAGAATTTATTTCTGACTTTTATCATAAATTAGCATCATGTTATTATGAGCGTTCAAATATTGATTTGAACAACGATGATATTGTAAGGAATATATATGAGCTTAGATACTGCAGATCAAGACCTTATGTGGCCGATGGACGTTGAGTATTCATTAGTCGATAATTCATCCACAAAAGCGATAATACAAGTCGGACCAGGTATTACAACGATGGTCGGGCCAAATGGTAGTGGTAAAACCCGAGCACTGCGTGCAATAAAATCAAAATTATTGAGTGAAAACCGAATAATTGGACAAAATAGAAAAGTACATTTTCTTTCGGCAGGACGGTGTAGTCCATTTGAATCCTATAGATCTAGCTCAGATTCTCCTTATGGCATCAATTCTAGCGATGCTGCTATTGGAAACGCGAGTTACGTTGAGCAATGGTGGAATTATGAAAGTGTTACTGGTGACTTAATGATCTTAGACCAGAGACCAGACCTCAAACTAAAGATTGAAGCACGCCTACAGCAGTTGTTTGATCGAAGCGTTGAGCTCAAGTGGTCTCAAAATGGAATGACTATTAGAATAACATCCGTCACTGGCGGCGATGGCTACGCAGCTAATCACGAAGCCAGCGGTATACTGCAGGTTGTCTCGTTACTAACTGCAATTCATAATGACGAAATAGGTGCATTGATTATCGATGAGCCAGAAATCTCCCTACACCCACAGCATCAAGCATTTCTGCTCGAAGAGATGGAACTGGTAGCCGGTGATCCTCAAAATCCAAAGAAAAAAATGATAATCATAGCGACACATTCACCTTCAATACTACCGCTGCGACGAATTGAAGAGTTATCAAAAATAATCTTTTTCAACTCCGCACAGCAACCTCCAGTTCAGATACCAAAAAATGCAGATATTCTTTGCAGCACAAAACTGGCCGCATTAATAGCACGCCTTAGCGCTACCCATCGAACAGCTATGTTCGCTGAGCATGTTTTATTAGTCGAAGGTCCTAGTGATGAAATAATAGTAACACAACTTGCAAGAAAGTTCGGTCTCCGTCTCCTTGCACGTAATGCTCAGATACTTCCAGTTACTGGTAAGGGAGAGTTTATCGAAGCTGCCAAACTGTTTCGCTTGATGAATAAACGAGTTAGTTTGCTTGCAGATCTCGACGCCTTAGCTGACGATAATAATTTAGTCAACTATTTCAGTGGATTAACAGAAGCTAGGGCGATTGCAGACCAAGTCGGAAGAACAAGTCTCGCTGATCTTGACAGAGATTTGCGTGCAGAAATTACAACCTTCATGACTGACTTTAAGGAAGAGGTTGAGATAGCAGCTGAAAGTTATCCTAATTGGTCAAGTAAAGATTCTGGGGCTGATAGCAAACGTCGCGTGACGTTAGCTCGTATTCTTACTGATCCAACAAGCTTTGGTACAGAAGCATCTTCTCGAGCCGAAAGTCTTTGTAGAAAATACAATGTGCTTTTGAAGGCATTAAGTAATCTTGGGTGCTTTTTTTTACGTCGAGGAGCAATTGAAAACTATTACGGGGCGATAGAAGAAATTGGAACTGGAAAACCAGATCGTGCTGCACTAGAAGCTGCTGGATTTGATGCTAAAACTCAGAAAGAACTTGCAATGTGTTATAATGATATTTATGTTGCCTTAAATCATACGGCTCCAAATCAGTTTGTCGATGAAGATCGTCTCCTTCGTATGAAGCTCGGTGCTATGTTGACACCAGTGATGCTTGAAATGACATTGAACAGTAGCGATCAAGAACTTGATACACTAGCTAGATCTACCATCGGGGTTGATGCAACAGTATTCAAATTAACGAATAAATCTACTGAGCAACAGCTTAAGATTAAAGTTGATATAGTCTCACCATTGTTTGAGCGTACGACGTTCCCATTTGAAATCTCCCCATCCCAAAACCCAATTACCATTATACCGGAAGTATTACCAGGAATTCAGGAGTAAAAATTTAAAATCTATATTATCGTAACTTTTAAAGTTACAATTATATTGGATATTAGTGATATGGTTCCATTAATTAATAAGAGTTAAATTTAGCAATGTGAAATTTCTGATCAGGGTTGCTGCAACCCTGATCAATCAACATCCAATTATCCAAGATATGTCTGATGCATCAGAAACTCCTGTTTATACCTAATTGAATATACTCCCATTTTTTTCATACTACCTAACAGAAATAGTGCGCAAGTAAGTTCTTAGCTTATTGTACATAAAGTAAGATAAAACTATGTCTACTTCTGGCACATAGCACACCTAAAACAGTAGCGTGTAATCATGTAAGCTCGGTGTAAGGAGGAGCAAATCCTCTCATGCAAAAAATACATAAAATCAGTAATGGCTGGAAATTATTCAATACCCGAACTATCAAAGGTTCGCCAGCAAGCCGCAGTATTCCGCCATGACAAGTTGCTGCGACTTTTTATGTTGAATGGATAAATACCCAGACCAGCAGACACGCCACCACCGGCACAGCAAAATCCATCAGGCTTGCCACATCCCATGCACGTGTATCAAAACCGCCCCACCACGGCATATTCATTCGCTTGCCATGCCCGAACATTTCGATCCACCGATATTCTGCCTGGGTGTGTTCACGCGCAATGAAGAACGTACAACCGGCTATCGCCCCGTAAGCCCAGTTCCCGGTAAAAAGACCAATCAGTAGCTGCGCAGCCACAGCACAAAGCGCATGAAGGA